>Ga0265292_1002602_pt1 | contig 12264 bp, 13 predicted proteins | sample Munlanlewell296A_FD_189080 | JGI IMG/M metagenome (GOLD analysis project Ga0265292, IMG submission 189080) | Leachate microbial communities from a municipal landfill in Southern Ontario, Canada - Leachate well 296A | ecosystem: Engineered > Solid waste > Landfill > Unclassified | place: Canada...
AAAGCTAAAAAGAACGCAAATCTCGAAAAAGCAAAAGTTGTAATGTACCAGCGGCCGGATTCATACAGGAACAATATTTACTCATTATCCCAGAACACCCCCATGTCCTATGAGGGTGTCAGCCTTTTTGAGTGGCGCAAACTCTCAGAGCTTCTCTCGCCAAAATTCATGTACATCTGGGAACCGGGAATAGGAATATTGCCATAGCAGCAACTATTACTCGTATTCTTTTTTAACTTCTTCCCCTGTTAGTTTCCCATTTCGATAATACTTAACATTGACCTCTTTATAGTTTCCTTTTTTTTCTGACGGACTTGCATAAACTTCCTCATTCAATCCATCTTTTGTTGTCCGGTAGTATTTAACAGGTGCACTCCTGTGCGAAGATTCTTTAGAAGCATAATCAATGATGTTCCCGATAATTCCACCTATAAGAGCGCCTCCCACCGATCCTAACAACACGCCTTTCCATGGGTTTCCATCGTTCGCAATAAGGCCAAGCAGACCGCCGCCGAGCGCTCCTATTCCTGCGCCTGCCTTTTCCCTCGTAGTTAAACGGTCAAAATACTGACATCCGCTTATAATCAGCGTCATTACCAATAATATGCTTATTATCTTCATAGCCATCTCCTTTAGTTTTAACTAACTTAAAGATGGATACTTCCTGCTTCAAAATTAATTTATATTGATTAAAATTTCAAGCTCACCAACTCTATTATCTGAGTTCTAGTTTTTTTTGAGTGGCACAAGCTATAAGAGTTATTTAAACTCTATTTTTTTCTTAGTGCATCTCCAAGCTTTTTACCCGCATCTTGAGCCCGTTTGATCATTTCCGGCATATCGTCAACATCACCCATCCCTACCGCAAGAGGAAGCTGGTCTATTACCTTCATCCTGTTTACTTCAAAGTATATCTTAAGAGTTTCCACAGCACGCTCGTGCCCTCCGCCTGCAGCGGTTGATACTGCAACAGCAGGCTTTCCGGCAAGCGGTCTTTTCCCTAAGACTTCCATTTCAGCATCCTCTCCCACGCCGCGATAGAAAATCGCCATTGAACGGTCTATGAGGTCCTTTGCAGCTCCTGATATGTCCAGATAATAAGTGGGTGCACCGAAAACAATGGCATCTGCCTCCATGAGGCTTGTATAGACAGGAACCATATCATCATTCTGCGAGCACACACCTTCGTTCATCATGCAATGATAACACCCTGTGCATGGGCGGATCTCTTTTCCTGTGAGGTCAACAATTTCATAGTCTATCCCGGATGACTCAACAATCTTCTTCACTATCTTATTTGTGTTGCTTCCTTCTCTTAAGCTTCCGCAAATTCCCAGGATTTTCATATTGGATTCCTTTTATAAAAGTTTGTTGTAATGTCTCAAATTGTTCAGATATTTTCAACTTGATTAACTCTGATTATCAATATAAAAATAAAATTAAGAAACAATTATTTTAAGGGAGATATTGATGAGAACGAGATTAAGACTGTTGCCGTTGCTAATGTTGTCATTGTCCATCTTAACCGGATTATTTTTGTTATGCTCTGCTGAAGCCTCTGCAGAAAATGCCATTTCATCAAATTTAGATGAAGCAATTTTCACCCTAGATGCTCCAAAACTAAAGTCAGAAGCGGAAAAATTAAAAGGGGTTACAAACCCTGAAGGTATTGCTGAGCTTGGGAAAATATATTTCAAGCTTGCGGAATATTATGAGCTTAAATCTCTGGATAATAAAGGTGCCGACTGGGATGAGTCCGAACTCTACGTTAATTTAGCACTTGAAACACTAAGAAAAGCAGGCAGTTTTGAAAAAGCCACTTTTGACACGCATTTTTATCTTATGAGGACACTGATTTACAGAGTAAGGCATTACGGGGGAGGCATGCTTGATGTAATGAAGATAATGCCCTTAACCAGTGAAGCTACAAAAGAGGTTGAAACAATGTCAAAGCTCGAACCAGGCAATCCCTTAATTTCTTTAGCCAAGGGGATTCAGGCACTCTACAAACCTGAGTTCGTAGGAGGAGGAATAGCACCTTCAGTTGCTGAACTTGAAAAAGCATTAAAATCATCTCCTGATAATTCTGAAATACTTTACTGGCTGGGCAGGGCATATTCCTTTACCGGGGCAAAGGGAAGAGATCCTCAGAAGGCAAAGGAGTATCTTGAAAAGGCAATGCAGGTTAATCCAAAGGACAACAGGTTTAAAATGGAGCTTCAGAAGGTAAAAATCTGAAGGGCATAAATGAAAAAAAGAATTTTTTTTCTAATATTAATTATTGCGGGAATAATTGCATTTCAAACTAGACTTGCCCAAACAGAAGAAATACAACAGCCGGCATATAAGAGCATAGCTTCATCAGAGCTTTATGAGAAGCTTTCAAAAGATGCATCCCTTTTTATACTCGATGTGCGGACCGAGGCTGAGTATAACGACGAACATATTGCCGGAGTAAAAAAGCTTATCCCATTAGACCAGATTGAACCCCGAATCGGTGAACTTGAAAACCTTAAGGACAAAGAAATAGTCGTATATTGCAGAAGCGGGAGACGTAGCGCCGCTGCTGCGCAAACTCTAAGCGCAAAGGGGTTTACCAAAGTCTATAATCTCACCGGCGGAATCATAGATTACAAAGAGAAAGGCTACAAGACAGAGAAGATTCTTAAACCAGCAGAATAATAAAAAAGCTATCTGCTGTTTAGGAGTAGAAGATTGCCGCTTTCATTCCAGAAGATGTTCTGGATTGCATCAAGGAGACCGTAAAAAGAATCAGGGTTTTTTGCAGATACTGGAATTGCGTCTTCATGAGCCAGGCAGATGTTCTTCACCATCTCATTATCAAGCCTGTCTATCTTATTAAAAACAAGAAGAATTGGCTTTGAGTTAAGCTCAAGGTCGGAAAGTATTTTGTTCACCGAGTTTATGTGCCTGTCATATGATACATTTGATATGTCAACTATATGGAGGAGAAGGTCTGCATCTGCAAGCTCTTCAAGGGTTGCGCGGAACGCATTTATAAGGTCTGGGGGGAGATCCCGTATAAATCCTACTGTGTCTGTTATTATTACCTCCCTTTCCCTCGGGAATCTCAGTCTTCTCGAAGCAGGGTCAAGGGTTGCAAACATCTTCTCTTCAGCTCTAAAACTGCTCTTTGTAAGGTTGTTTAAAAGAGTTGATTTCCCAGCATTGGTGTAGCCTATTATTGAAATTACAGGCACTCCGGTCTTGTTCCTCTTTGACCTCTGGACAGCCCTTTCCTTCCCAAGCACTTTTATCTTCCTTTCAAGAAAGCTTACCCTTTCCCTTGCGCGGCGTCTATCAACTTCGAGCTTTGTTTCACCGGGGCCTCTTCCTCCTATTCCACCCATAAGCTGCGACATCTCTACCCCTTTTCCTGCAAGGCGCGGAAGTGTGTATTTTAACTGTGCAAGCTCAACCTGGATCTTTCCTTCACTGCTGTGGGCGCGCTGAGCAAATATGTCGAGGATAAGCTGTGTACGGTCAATGACCTTCATGTCTGCAAACTCCGCTATGGAGCCTGCCTGTGCAGGGCTTAAATTCTGGTCAAAAATTAAGATATCAGCTTCAAGCTGCATACAGCGTGTAACAAGATCAGCAAGCTTACCCTTCCCCAGGAGGAACTTCGGGTTGAAATCATGTACCCTCTGGATCACTGAATCCACAACTTCAACGCCGCTTGTTTTTGCAAGCTCCTTAAGCTCCTCCATCGAATACTCTGCATCTGTGAACCTGTCCCTTGCAACAGAGATAAGTATTGCCCTGTCCCGTCCTGCCGATTTTCTCCCTGAAGGAGTCTTCCTTGCAAACTCTTCTTCAAGTGATGAGATAAGCTCCCTGAAGTTGACATTGACATTGGCAGGATGTGCAGGCTCTATGAAATTCCAGTTGGAACCATTCTTATTATATGGGAGAAGGTGAGCAGCCCTTAATATAAGAGGAAGTCCGTCATCGCCTACTTCTATTGAGGCAACAAGATCTAATCTAAGAAGAGCAAGGTCTGTGAGATCATCACGGCTCAATGGCTCATGTTTTAAATGCGTGTGGACAAGTCGAAGCCCCCTGAATCTTTTTTCCCCTTCGCGTGTCCGCCCAAGTCCCGGAAGCATCACACTTCCCGAATCTCCAACAACCACATACTCAATCTCGCCTTTCCGGTTAATAAGGACGCCAACCTGCCGGCGTAATTCAAATGATATCTCGGAGATAGCCCTTGCAAGCTCAGGCGATACTATTTTATCAGGAGGGGTTCTGCGCCTGTATAGTTTTTCAAGCTCATTTACTGTTGCTGCTTTAAGACCTGTGGTGTTGCCATAAACTTTTGTACTTATCTTCTTTCACCTCCGCAATAAATCATATGATTTATTGCCATCACAATTTCAACAGTTCTACAGCTTTTTCAATAAGCAGGGAAGCGCTTTTTTTATCAGATGCCTTTGCAGAGATAGTGACCTTTATTTTCGTATCCTTTGAAAATTTATCCGGACTGGACTTGATATAAACTCGCGGGATTTTTCTCATGGCTCGTTCGATCAGCGGTGCAAGTTTTGACTCATCCCTGAATAGGGTAAATATCGTTTTCTCAACGAGTACCGCTCCTGAAGTATTTTCATTGAGCAACGGCAAAACAGAATTCACCATTATATCCTTCATCTCTTTTGGTACTCCGGGAAGCAAAATTATGGTTGTCTTTCTCTGCCTTATAAAAATTCCGGGAGCTGTTCCTACATTGTTTGGAAGCGGTATCCCACCCAAAGGCATAAATGCCATCTTTTTTCTCTCTGGAGTTAATGCTTTCGAGCTTACAGCACCTGCTTCAAAGAATTTCCTGTAACTTTTTCTAACCTGTGCCAGGGCATCTTTGTGAATTGCATGTTTTCTTTTTAATGCCAGCGACAGCGCCTCTGATGTCTTATCATCGAAGGTCGGACCAAGCCCTCCTGTTATTATCAGAAGCGATGGGAAGCTTTTTAGCGAATGCTTTATCTCTTTAGAGATGGCATCAAGATCATCCTTAACCGCAGAACGGTGCGTTATCTCAAAACCCTTCTTTGACAGCATCCCTGAAATCCAGTGGGAGTTGCGGTCAAGGACTCTGCCGCTTAAAACCTCATTTCCTACTGTTATGATATGGGAACTTATACCAGCGTTATCCTGCATGTTTCACCCGGTTCAACTTTAATCTTAAGCTGCACCATATTGGCAAAATTCTCCCACACCGGGATGCACCACTTATTGCAGACATCACCCCATTTAATGCTGTAAGTCCCCACAGTGCTGTTCTGGTATTCAAGTATACCTTTGAATGGACATGGGACAGAGCGTTCATTTTCCTTTATGTCTATATGCTCATAGAGCTGGTAGGAACAGCTTGTCCTCTCAAAATTAGCCCATAGGAAAATATCTTTCCCCATTATAGGAATTGCATTCTTCACATACTTTTCTATCATCGGGGCAAGTGTTGAAGAGTAGTGATCTGCGTGTTCCTTGTGGAGCCCTTTTTTCACGGCAAAGTCGAGATTCCTCAAATGAACCCTCACAAGCCCGTCATAAAACTTTACAGGATATGGGCTTGTAGTGTCATAGGTCTTGATCAGCTCCTTTATACCGTCTGCAAGGTCGTCCCTCTCCATTATCTTCTCATCAAGCCATGCATCAGCGCTGCCGGGAAGATTCATAACTGCGAGCGAAGAAAGAAATCCTATACCTAAAGCCTTCTTTGTGAAACTCCTGCGCGATACTGACTTATTATCATTAATATAAATATTCATATGTTTTCTCCTTTATTACGCTAACTTAACGCGGCATTCTTCGCCGGGAATAATTTCAAGTTTCACACCTATCTCTTTTGCTGCGCCGTTCCATGCAGGGACGCACCACTTGTTGCAAACATCCTTCCATTCATACTTGAAAGTCCCATTATATTTCCCAATCCATTCCTTGCAGTCATCGAGCTTCCCTTTATAGGGACATGGGAATGAGCGCTCCCCCGGCTTTACGTTTATCCTTTCAAAAAGCTGATAGGAGGTGGTAGTCTCTTCAAATAATCCGCGCAGCGCCTTTTCAGGACCATCCTTCTCAACCGACAGCTTTATTCCCTTGAAAACAGGAGCCATGGTCGTGATGTAATGGTCAACGTAATCCTTCTCTATTCCCAAAGGAATGCAGAAATCAAGGGCTGAAAGCACTGCCTTGGTTATCGTTTCATTAAACTTGTGCGGATAGGGTGCGGTACTGTCATAGGTGGTATAAAGCGATTTTAGTGCATCGCTTAAGTCATTACGGTTTAAGAATCTCTCATTTTTCAATGAAAACTTCATCTTGTTCGCCATCGCCTTTTCAGGCAAAGCCAGCACAGTCAAAACTGCGAGTGCTCCCCCGCCTTTCAATGCTTTTTCCGTAAAACCTCTTCTTGAGATAGAATCCATAACAGTTCTCCTTATTGTGATTTCTTAAAACAATAATTCCCCAAGTTTGCTTCCAGCTTCCTCACTGCAAAGATTAGGTATGTCAGAAAGTATGCGCGGTGTCGCTTTCTTAAACATGGAACGGAACATTTCCCCTACCTGTTTCCCTTCTTCGATTATTCCCTTTTCCTTTAAAACAGGGATGTTTTCAAAGTTTTTAACAAATCCTTTATATAACTCGCAATAATCCAGTACCCAGGGTAATGTTATATTCCTTGATGACTCAGAAAAATCCCCTGCCATCATTCCCCCTGATGTATAATCGCCAAGCATCGGGTTTCTCACACCCGAAAGCAGTCCTTCAAGTCCGTAATGCTTTTTCCGCAACTTCATTACAGGCTCGCAGAACACCGCCCTGTATGCGGGATCCTTTGAAAGTGGAAAAAGATCGGAATTTAGATGGTCATATTTCCCGTAATGGAATGAAGCCTCCATGGCAAAAACAGGAAGCGGAATATTTGATGAAGGTCTGAAGGCAGCTACTATAAATTCACACTCATCTACGATGCTCTTGTCTTTGATGTTTTTTACCCATCCATTTTCAAGCGACATGACAGTCACTTTTTCGAGAGGAAATAAAGAAGAACCTTTATTGCTATAAATTTTAAGCCTCAGTTTCTCATTATTTTTTTCAGCAACGATTACCTCTTTGCTCTTCATCACACCCAAAACATCGTTAAAGAGATCTGCAAATTTCTGCTTGAATTCTTCAGGACCCACGGAATCCCCTTATTCTTTTTTTAGTTTTCAGGTTTGGCAGTTCCGTGGCAGGCGCATGTAGTTTTAAGCCTAAGCGGAACTGCCAAGCCTGTCTCAATTATTCCTGTATTAACATTAAGCCTGTAAAACTGAACTCCTGACATCTATCTTTGCCGGATCAGCATTTCCTATGCCGAGTTTCTCTGCCGACCATATATGTCCTGCATGTTCTGTTGTTATTGCGGGAAGTCCCTTTTCTTTTCTCCTGTCATTGATGAGATTGTAACCGGTAAAATCAGTGGCAACCCTGTCAGTGCTCATAATGATTTTGTGGTTTACTCCTTGCGGATCAACATGGGCGCTTCCTTCATAGATTCCCATAAGCGCATCAAGGACAACAAGCTTGGTCTTCTTCATAAGCTGCTCACTGAAATTTACCTCCGAAATCTGGGGGTCAGCACGATGGGCATGCATCTTCTCCACCACAGAAGGCATGTCAGCCTGAAATATCCCAAATGTAGCCTGCTCTGAAAGATTGATTGTGCCGTACATGTTCTTCATAGAAAGCGTCACCCCTGCGAACTCGGCAGATTTAAGCACCGGAACATTTATGAGATAGTCTATCTGCTTGGAAAGTATTTTGCTATGGTGGCGCTCGATGTTCTCGGATTTAATATAGACCTTGGCATCCATGTCAAGGCACTGCCTGTACACATCCATGGGATCGGCCGGCTGTACTTTTATCCGGTTGTTGGGGCCAACCAAACCATGATAGGTGCCGTAACAGCGGTATCCTTCATCAGTGGTATTGATCTTGTATCCTGCGTCAGTTAGGCACTTCTCAAGGTTGTCCCAGATAAGTATGTTCTTCTTGTTGATACCTGCATCTACCATGCTGTCAACAATCGCAAAGGCAACCTGCGGATGCGCTGGTATCCTTTTGTTGATGGTATTGACCTTTAGCCCAATTACCTCTTTTTCTTTTAAATCAGGGAATATCTTAAGCCATGCTTCTTTTATTGAACCTGTACCGGTTATAGCTTTTATACCCTCATCCACCATTGCTCTTACCCGGATACCATCTATTACAAAACCATCAGTGATAGATCTTGCGTCCTTTATAACTGAGACTATTGACTTTGAAGATACTGCACCCGCGAGATCTCCGGCGCGGGAAAGCAATCCCATAGGATTTAAAGAAAGTGCTGCAGCAGCAACGGTTGATGTTTTAAGGAATGTCCTTCTTGAAAGAGGGGAATCGAGGCTTACATTTTTATCTTTTTCTTTCATATCTTCTTTCATATATATGCTCCTTTTATTGAGCTTTATTGTTGCGCATTTTTTATGTCATTGTAGGTTTTGATCACAACCTTGCTGAACTTCTGTTTATAAAATGGATTTTCGCCGGCAGGAAATTTTATTTCTTCTGCTGCTTTTTCAGGCGGTATATTCTGGTCAACATAACTTTTTACTTTCGCCCTGAATGCGAGAAGCTTATCTATTGAGTCCTGAATATCTTTTTTCTCCGCAGTATAAACCGTTGAACTCATTACTGCCAGATGGCCGCAGACAATCTTGTCTATATCGAGTTCCTGCATTTTTTTAAGCGATGCTATCTGCCTGTCAATATTGCCGTCATCCCTGTAATCAGGAAGCCCTGAACCTTTTATGAAAAGGTCCCCGCTGAAAAGCACTTTCTCTTTTGGAAGATAAACGATGATGTCTCCTGCTGTATGTCCTCCTCCAAAGAATTTAAGCTCAATTGTCTTATCTCCCATCTGGAGTGTCTTTTCATTATCAAAGGTTATATCCGGAGGTGTGAATTTGAATTCTCCCAATGCCTTTAGCTGTTCATCAACTTTTCCTGCATCCTGGTCTGCTTTCCTCTGGGCTATGACCTTTGCAGTGAATTCATGGGCTATTATGTGTGCGCCAGGAACAAATACTTCATTGCCACCCACATGGTCAGTATGCCAGTGGGTGTTTATTACATATTTTACAGGCTTATCAGTTACCGCTTTTATCTCCTTTAGTATCTCGCTTCCAAAATACGGGGAAAGAGTTGTATCCACCACTACAACACCTTCATCTGTAACGATAAAACCGCAGTTTGAAAAACCAAAGTCAGTTATTACATATACTCCTTTTGCAATCTCCTTGGCATGTCTTTCCTCTGCATGGCAGGGTATCTGAAAGGCTGAAATCAAACTCAGGAATAAGACAGGTATTATAAGTTTGTAAAATTTCATGATACCCTCCTTTAAATCATTAAAATTCAAACCCCAGTTTTTTCATAAGTTCATCAATCGATTTTTTGCTGACTTTTGGGTAGGACTGCTCCCTCGCATATTCTTCTGCATTGCCAACCGCCATTTCCAATATTCCATCGGGAACATCTTTCATCATAGCCTTTGCCTCATCATCCCATTCCATAGTGAACTTAACCCCCTCAAGCTCAGGCTTTTCCTCAGGGGCTTCTTCCACCGCCACATCCGCGGTCTTTTTCCCTTTCCAGAAATCAGAATGGGAAGGCTTTGTCATCTCCCTTGAAAGCTTGATATCCATCCGCATGTCATCCATAAGCTCAACAATATAATGGAGCATGTTGTAGGGGACTATCACCAGCATCTCTTCCTTTTTTATCCTGTTGTGCATTCTTCCGCCAAAATCCCCGGGCGTATAAACTATGTTGCGCTCATACCATGGTGTTGCAAAAAGGGATGCACAGAGAGATGCGCCTAATTCGCCGTAAGGAAAGGCTCCGTCGCGGCATGTCACGCAGCCTGCTACATTATTAGCCTGAAAAGGTGTGCAGACAACTACCACCCATTCTATCTTCACATCTTCCGGAACTTTTAAAAGAGGCGCAGCAGCAATCCCTTTTACAAGGCCAACGGGCAGAGAGTATGACGCGCCTTTATTCCGCATCGCGGCCTCTTCAGTAAAAAAGTTGCTTGTTCCCGAAAGATAATGCCCGGTCGTTATCTCCGATTTCCCCGGCAAAATTCCCGCATGGTGCATGCCTACGAGGCAGTCGTTGTGGGTGTCATCAAAGTAAACCATCTTCCCTTCATCCATAGCATAGCGCACTATGGAGCAGGGGCAGTCCTGTACCGGTTCATAGCCGGGAAAGGGCTTGTCCTTTATAAATGAAATGGCAACAGGATTTCCCCTGACTTTTATCTTGTTTACAAGGGCGTCATTTACTCTCTGTAAATCTTGTTTTATCTCCTGCATGGCACCTCCCTGAAAAAAATTAAATAGCTCTATTTAATGAATCTATTTAATAGACTCTATGAATTGATGTGTGAAAAAAATACTTTACCAAGGATAAAAACTAATTTGAACATTTTTAAAAAATAATCAACAAAAAAAACATTTATTTGGCATGATAAAAAAAGGGAATTTATTTGAGAAGGGAATGTTTCTTATTGCTGCAAAACTATGCTTTCGACTTTCTTGTCATTTGAAAACTTGCTCTCATTTCCTAAAGAATCAAAGGCTGTGATTCTGTAGACTGCCTCATAAAAAGACGAGCTAAGAGTCCCATTATCCTTGCTGTCAGTAAACTCAGTTGTGGCAGGATCATCAATGGATTTGATTATGGTAAATGTATTATCTATTCCGGCTCTGTAGCGTGCTTTCCTGTAAATATTATAGCCCGCCACATCTCCCGAAGGGCTATCCCAGCTAAGGGCTACTTCAGGCGGATTGGTTTCTATTCCTCCTGAAATCTCATTCTCAGAAAAATTCGTAACAGTCGCGTGAAAATTTCCCGGTGCGCTTATGGTTACCCCGGAATTATCTATCCTGAATGTCTCAGATACTCTCCCCGCTCCGTCTATCTTTTCTCCGGTCGTGATCTCATATTCTGGAGCTACCTTCACCTGCACATGCCCTGAAAAATTTTCTGTAGCAGTATCAGACAAGGTGTCCCACTCAGTTGTTCTAAACGTCCCTGCCTTAGGTTTAACTCCGGTCGTTGTCGTTATTACAGTCCATCCTGCATCAGGATCAGTAGTAGGATTTTTCCGGTATTCTATCCTGACATCAGAATGGTTTTTCTTTTTAGCATCTGCAAGTTTATATTTCACGGAAACTTTCCCATTGTTCTCAGGAACAACTTTCACATCCAGTATTTCAGGAACGGTCATACTGGTGTCAGATACAACCACCGCCTGATAGGTAGTAAAGGGCAAAGTTCCGTTTGCAGAAATAGTATCATCACCGTTAACAGAAAGATCATCTGTTGCGGAAATGAATTCTCTCTTTTTAGTCTCTTTATTCTTTTTTATTTTATATAGCTGTAAATCAGTAGTGCTAACGCCTAAAGCGCTTAACGCATCCGCATAATAAGGAACTGTTAATGTGCCGGTAAAGCTATCAGGAGCGTTCGCACGAAGCGATGACACTGCATCTACTGTCACAGGAGGTCCAACGGCAATTACACTGACTTTCGAATTGACATCATCAAGCTTTGTCCTGGAAGGTGCTTTCATGTCTATGGACACGTTGGGCGGTTCCTCGACCTTTACTTTAATTATCTTCCAGTTATCATCTATAACAATATTTGCAAATGTAGTGATTACGGGCAATCTTGCTTTTTTGAAGTAAAACCCCTTTGCCCCGAATTTCCTGGGAAGTGTATAGTTCCTGTATTTCAGGTGCTTGATAAAATATATCGGGAATCTATCAGCAACACCATCTTCATCGCTATCGATATAAAGCGTAAGTATATTGGAATGTTTCTTGTTCGCTCTAAGCGCAGGCCTTGTTACTACAAATGGCAGGGCTTCCTTTTTGCTTTCTGAAGGGAGAAGAGTCACATATCCTCTAATGATCTTTGTAGTATCGCTTGTGGGTTTGACTGTCAGTATCCGGGGGTTGCCGTTTTGATCTTTTTTAATCTCTCCCGCATTATCAATCTGAAACAGAATGAACTTTCTGGCCTTTTCGCTGTTTGGAAGACCATTTTCTTCAAAACTCACACTTGCCTTGTAAAGCGGGCTTGTAGGGTCAGAAATGGCAACCTCTCCACCCCGACCGCCTATTCTGAGACTGTTTTCCCCTTTTTTAT
>Ga0265292_1002603_pt1 | contig 12263 bp, 8 predicted proteins | sample Munlanlewell296A_FD_189080 | JGI IMG/M metagenome (GOLD analysis project Ga0265292, IMG submission 189080) | Leachate microbial communities from a municipal landfill in Southern Ontario, Canada - Leachate well 296A | ecosystem: Engineered > Solid waste > Landfill > Unclassified | place: Canada...
TATGCGAGGATTAACCATTAATTCTTCAACTTTAGTTTATGCTTTTATAAACGACGAATATTTAGTTTTTGCTTCCTCTACTGACGGCATACTTCAAATGCGTGGTACTATAATTAAATAATGAGTGTTGCAACTATACATAGCGCACATATAGTCGGACTAAATGCAGAAGAGGTTTCTGTTGATGTAGATGTTTCTTCTGGGCTATATTCTTTTTCCATTGTTGGTCTACCGGACAAAGCAGTTGATGAAAGTAAGGACAGAGTAATTGCGGCATTAAAAAATTCATTTTTAAGAAATCCAAAAACAGAAAATCATAAAGTTACTGTTTCGCTTGCGCCAGCTGATATTAAAAAAGAGGGTTCACATTTTGATTTACCAATTGCACTTTCATATTTACTGGCATCAAAACAACTAGAAGTAGATATAAAATCTTCGTGGTTTGTTGGAGAACTTTCTTTAGCTGGGGACGCGCAAGAAATGCGTGGAATACTTTCTATTGCAGAAAAAGCAAAAGCGTTGGGAATAAAATCACTTTTCGTTCCAAATGCAAATAAAGAAGAGGCGGCGTTAATTGATGGAATAGATGTTTATGGTTATTCAAATTTAAAAGATATTTTTAGACATTTCGGTGGAGTAATAGAAGGGGATGATGGCTTAGAAAATTTTATAGAAAAAACGCCAACAACTTCTATAAATTATATTAGACCAGATTTCTTTTTGGATTTTAAAGATGTGAGGGGACAAGAAACTGCAAAACAAGCATTAGAAATTGCAGCAGCAGGTGGACATAATATTGCTCTTTATGGACCACCAGGAACAGGGAAGACGATGCTAGCGCGAGCCTTCACTGGCATACTTCCACCTCTTCATAGGGAAGAAGTTTTTGAAGTAACAAGAATACATTCTGTTGCAAATACAAAAATTGGATTAGTAACTCATCCACCATTTCGCTCTCCTCATCATACTTCGTCTTATGTTTCTTTGGTTGGTGGTGGAGCAAATCCACGACCAGGGGAAATTACTTTAGCTCACCGTGGTGTACTTTTCTTAGATGAATTTCCAGAGTTTGAAAAAAGAGTTATCGAGGCATTAAGACAACCACTTGAGGAGGGTGTGATAGTGGTATCGCGTGCAAAGGGAACTTTTGCTTTTCCTGCTTCTTGTATTGTTATCGCAGCTTTTAATCCATGCCCATGTGGATATATGGGGAGTAAAGTAAAACGATGTACTTGTTCACAAACAGACATTCAAAGATATGCGAGAAAATTATCTGGGCCAATTATGGATAGAATAGATATGTGGGTGCCAGTGCAACATGTTGATTACGACACACTTTCTCATGCGAGAGTTGGAGAGGAGACGGAGGGGATAAGGGAAAGGGTTAATTCTGCAAGAAAATTTGCTGAGCAAAGATTTTTGAAAATTAATCCAGCGTCAAAATTAAAAATGAATAAAGATATGAAAGCAAAAGATATTGCTTCATATATTAAATTAGATAAAACTGTTGAAGATTTAATGAAACAATTAGCAACAAAACATATTTTATCTCCGAGGGCTTACCATCGAGTGTTACGATTAGCCCGCACAATTGCTGATTTAAGAAAATCAGAAAATATTAGTGGGGACGATATAATGGTTGCTTTTCAATATAGACCGAAGTTGTATGAGGAGCGTTTCTAGTAATTAGCCACTAGGGTTTAGCCAATAGTGAAATACAACACGCACGAAACCTTTGGTTTCGCGCGTGTTGTATTTCCTATACCCTAGTGGCTATTGGCTAACGACTAGTTAAAAAGGGTTGCGAGCTCCACGCACCTCAAAGTGCAAATGTGAGCCTGTTGATCTTCCTGTATTTCCAACACGACCGATTGTTTGTCCTTGGGAAACACTTTGACCAACCACAACATTCACCTGACTCAAGTGAGCGTAAATTGTTTGTACCCCCCCATCATGAGCAATAATAATCATACTCCCATAACCTCCGTTATACCCACCGGATTTTGCCAAAATCACACGACCCTCGGATGATGCAAAGACTTGCGTTCCTGTTGGTGCGCCAAAATCAATTCCGTTATGACCATGCAATCCTTGAGTTTTTCTACCGCCTGAAAGTGGACGAACAAGGAAGCCTTCCGGTGAAGCATTTGAATACGACTCGAGGACCTTTCCTGTAACAATAATTTTTCCCGCTTTTGTTTTCACTGTTGTAGTAATTGCAATTTCACCTTCTGGAACTAGAATTGTATCCCCAATAGTTAAACTATCACTAGTTGCTATGCCATTAAATTTTGCAATATCACTTGTGTCTGCTTTATATTTTCTTGCGATAGAAGCTACGCTGTCGCCTTTTTTAACAACATGTTTAATCCCTGTCATCGGTAAGATAACTAAAGTATCTCCTGGGGTAATATTTTGGGATTTTAAATCATTTGCCCACATAATTGTATTTTTGGAAACACCAAACAATTTAGCAACACTGGCTAGAGAGTCTCCTTTTTTAACCTCATAAACACTGATGATGTCATTTGTTGGATAATCGATGTCTTCTGTAGAAACTCTAAGGGAACCCGCTGTTGAAGAAAGTAATTCAGAAAAAACTCCATCATCTGGAATGGCTCCATTCACATCATCTTCTGAAACAACTACAGGCTTCATTAAAGCCATTGTTTGAGAAGTTTGAGACACTTCTTCTACGGCAGAAACTGTTGGTAAAAAAATAGACTTCACTTTATCGGTGAAATCGGAAAGTACTCCTGCATGAGTTGTCCCAGGTTTTAAAATGGCTAAACATATAACGAGACCAAAGATACTGTTTCTTACGTCTCTTTTTGAATTTTTAGATAACAAGATTTTATGTAAATAAGGGTTAAACCTTTATTTGAAACCTTTTGTTGTATTAAACCGTTAAAAATGGCTAATATCACAAAAAGTGTAGAGATCCAGCAAGGCGTAAACTAAAAGTTTGCCACTGTGGACATCCATTTATCCTATCAGAAAACAGGTACAAAAACAACTAGCAAGACAATCCCTAATATGTGGAGAACATATACTTTGTGCTTTAAAATAAAGGTATACTGAGAAAAATACTCATGGCAACATCTTCCTCTACAATTGGTGGGGCTCCTGGAGCTACAGCATCTAGACCTCCTGTAAAACCCAGAGCTAAGAGACCTGCGTCCCAACCTGCACCACAATACCTTGAACAGGTTTTTTCTACCCCGACTTTTAAACCAGGGCTAGACTCATCTGTAGAAGAATACAGGAAAAGGCTTGCCGATATATTAAAAAAGGTGGAGGAATTACAGCCAGAAAAATATGCCCCTGACGTCATAGATAAAAACATAGGGTCTTTTACTGTTTTACCAACTTATGACCAAGAAGGATATTTAGGTGGACATAGTTTAGAGGAAATAAAAGAAGCTCTAGAAAAAAGAAGGGTAGAAATAAGAGGGGACCAGGTGGCATATGACCTAGCAGAAAAAATATATAATGACCTGTCTTCTCAAATAGAAAATAATGAGAAGGAAGTGGCTCGCCGTGAAAAAGAAGCAAAGGAACAGGCTCATAATTGGGGACAAGAAAAACTGGAAGAGGAAGAGGAAAAAACTGAAAAAATAAAAAATGTAATTCATAATTTAAAAGTAGAGAGATCTAAACAGTTTGAAAAATTAAAATCAAGTACTGGATTATTATTTAAAGTAAAAGAGGCTCTTAATTTTGAAAGCAAAAACCCAAGCTCACCACTTATACCTGAACTTAGAGGGCGAATGCTCAGATATGAGGCTGAACTTAAACTAATAGATACTGGCTTAAATTCAACTATAGATAATTTGTCTATGGCTCTTTCAAGTGGTCCACAAGATGAGACATTTTATAAAAATGGTAAAGCTTTAGACAAAGGTGAAACAAGGAGTCTCTTAGAAATAGCAACAACTCAAAAAGCAAGAGAGGCTATTGGTAAAAGAAATATAGGAAATGAAATTCGAGAAAAAAATATATCAATAACAGACCAAATTCACAGACTGAGAGAAGACCTTGCTGATAAACGCAGAGTTATGGGTCCAAATACACAAGAAGCCATCTTTGCAATTTTGAAAGAAATAGGCGAAGACAAAAAACAAAAAGGAGAAAAAATTTCAACGAAACTGTGGAAAGATATTATTTATTTACTAAAATTTATAGAAGCTGACGAAAAAGAGGCTGAAAAACTTGAGGAACTATTTGGTCCAGAAATTAGTCAACGTGATTCAAGTCCTGTATTAAGAGGTGTACCCCAACTAGCTAGACTTCCTGCAGATACCCCTTTATCTGTTGAACACATAGTAATGCTAGGGAAAAATCCTATATCTGATTTAATGAGGGGAATTAGTACACATGGAAAAAATATTGAGGTTTATGAAGCTTGGAAAAAAGCGTGGCTTGATTCTGGTAAAATTGATACTTATAGATCAGAAAATAAAACTAAGGGGCTTTGGGAATCAGATGAGAAGGAAGCGGAACAAATAAGTACAGTGAAAGAAATGTTTAATCTCGATTTTGAACTTCTCAAGTTAGAAGATTTTACAACTGAGCCACGTTTAACTGATAATTTTGCACAAGATCTTATTTCCTACGCTAAAATTTTATCTGGGGTTCATAATGATAAAGGCAATGACATAGAATGGGCAGTTAAACATTATGAACATGCACCCGCATTAGAAGAAATCAAAAAACGTAAAGCACAACTAGAAGAAGCAATAAATAATAAAAAGAATGAGGGATTAAAAAAACAGAAGCAAGAAACAGCGCCTAAAATAAATAAAGACTTAGAATTTTTATCTAATGATAATTCCTGGGAAAAAGAACTAGTCGATATAAGATTATCTGCTTTTACTAAACGCTCTGAGACGGAAAGAGCAACATTAAACATCTTTAAAGCTGAAATGGAGACTGAGATGGCAGCGGCCGCAAGACCAGCTAATTATAATATTCCTTATATACAAGGACTCTTGGGGAAGATTGAGGAAAAAATAAAATTATTAGGAAGCGGGGGAATTATGCGAGAAATGGCAACAAAACAATTGCATTATGCTAAATTATTTTCTAGCTTAAGTGATGACGATTTAAATACATTAGGATCAGATCAAAAAGAAACAATACAAAAATTCAAAAAAGATAAGGCCGAGATTAATAAAATTATTTTTGGTGTAGTTAATTATGGCGTAACTATTTGTAATGATCTAAAAGCAAAGGCCACAAATATAGAAAATAAAATGCGAGAAGATATAAACACAAAACTCGCTCAAGCAAAAAATATATTAAGTGCCATGTTAGCTGCAAAAGAAAAAATAAGTGTTGAGACACTTGCCACTTATGGAATAGTAGGTAACGACGCACAAGAACTAATAGAAACTTTAAAAAAGGCTGGTATACTGAAATAATAAACTATGGAATATACTCAGGACGACAAAGCTTTAGAAGAATATTTAAAAGGAATGTCTGCTCCAGGAGCAGCTCCTGCCACAGTTTCTTCTGGCGCCTCTCCTGCTGCTAGCCCAGCGCATCCTATTGCGGTAGCTCCGACAGCCTCAGTATCTGCAACTCCTGCTAAAAAAATTGAAAGGAGAAAAATTAACCTTTTATTTAAAGCCTCTGAAGCAACCCTTAAAAAAGAGGCTGACCCTGGTAAGCCAGATTATGAGAATATGGACTCATCATTTGTTGATCCAACAAATGGTGCAACTGGTACATTAGATGGACTTGGAGCAACTACTAATGGAGCATCTCAATTTGTTGCACCATTAATAAAAGCTGGGCTGGCAGTAATTCCAAAACAAATTTCTGAAAAAAATATGGGGGATGCAGTCGCTGATTTAATTGAGAAGACAAATAAAAAATTACTCACGGAAAATACTAATAAATCACTAAACTCAGAAACAACTTTGGTTTTTACTAAAACTTTCACAAACGAGAAAGGGGAGAACAAATTAATTGTGGCAAACGTTGGTGATAGTCGGGTAATTGTAATTCGTGATGGAAAAATTATTTTCCAAACAATAGATCAAAAAAGTTATAACCCAAATCTTTTGGGGACTGCAACGACTTATACGGAGGGGGAGCATTACAAAAATTTAAATAACTTTATAGAAAAAGTAAAATTAGCAAAAAAGACAAATAAGGATACAGCAATAAAATCAGTATTCACTACAGCACAAAAAATAGCTGAGAGCCTCCCCATGTCTAAAACACCAGAGACTTTTGATGCAACGGAGTTAGCTTTTATTATCAAAGAGCTAGAAGCTATTGGATTAAGTAAAGATGATTTAGGAAATAACGAAGCTGGTTTTTATCCTATTATAAAAATGCAATCTGAGGGTAACAATTTTACCGCGCAAGCTATGGGTGCTGATATGGTGAGACCTTGGATAGATATTATTGATATAGTGCCTGGAGATTTAGTAATGTCGTTTAGTGATGGAGTAACCGGTAACTTCACAGATACCGAACTACTAGAAATAGTCAAAGCAAACAAACCTATGGAGGTCCCGGCGGTAATAAAAAAAATAATGGAGGACAGAATTAGTGGAAAAAGTCCTGCTGTTTATGCAAGAACAAAAAAAGATGATGTAACTTTGACTGTGCTTGAAGTTGGACAAGAACTACTAGATAAGATTACTTTTACTAATAGAGACTTACTGGGATTTTTAAATTTTAGAAAAGATTTTGGTTTTAACTTTACTACAACTGGTAATATATCCCAAAATTTAGGTGTTACTCATGATTTGGCTTATGAAATCTTGACTCGTGGCTTAATGGTAGGAATTGATGGTTTACATCCAATAATAAAAGAAAATAATATTGATAATGATGCTGTAGATGCTTTTGAGAGACGACTAATAGCTGAAAATAAATTAAATGAAGTTTTTGTCTTACCTCCACCATTTAAAACAGTGCTTGAGACTGAGGAACTTATTAAGTTTATAATTAATAAAAAAAATTTTAGAGCAATTTCTGGTGATTCTTTAACCGCGGAAGAAATACAAAAAGCATTTAATATTAGCCCAGATGATGCAAAGATTATTATTAAAGATTTGGAGGGCTTCGGAGCTTTAGTTGATAATAAACTTGCCAGTGTTGCTGTATTAAATAGTCTTAAGTCACGAATGATTGCAACTGATAGTAGTAAATATAATATGTTAGAAAAACCAGCTCCAAGTACAGTATCATCTGTTCCTGGAGCTGGGAATAATCCTGCAACAGACACAAACCCAACTGCTGGTGTGGGCACCGCTCCTGCGACTCCTGCTGTTGTGCCAGGGGCATCAGTAGAAAAAGGCGCATTTGATGAATTGTACACTGCCTTAAAAACCTACACGGGCAAAATAGTAAAAAATAAACCTGCTATTATAACATTAGTTCTTTTTGCGGCTTTCACTGGAGCTAAAATCTTAGAATCAAAAAAAGAAATCCACTCAGAAAATAATAGTCAAAGTGTAACAGCTCCAGCCCAAGGAGATTCTAATAAATCAATAAAAGCAGGTGGGATTTCTGGAAAGCCACAAGCCAGTACTTTGGAAGGTTTAAATCCAAACTTTGAAAATACGAGATGGTGGAAAGAGCTTGATCAAGAAACACAAATAAATATAAAATGGCTACTTGGAACAAATGATCCTCAAGCTTGGGCATTAAAATTCTTTGAGAGGGTTGAGGTTTTAAATGAGCGCGACAAGCATGAAATGTCTCGTGACGAACAAATTTTTCTCTATAATAAGTTAGTCCAACCGCCAAGCTTTATGCTAAACACAGCTTATAATACAAATAATGATGTTGTGTCTGCCTGTATTATAAAGATGAAGGATACAGATTGTTACGTGAAAGAAAACATGACGGATATAATTAAAGAGATTTATAAAATATTTAGATCAATTGATCCACAAAATTTACAAGATGATTTGAGATTATTATTAGAGGATAAAAATATTGCTCAAACATTTATATGGGCACAGAATAGAATAGAAACAATAATGAAGGCCAATACAGCAAAATAATAATATGGACTCAGAAACAATTTTCAAACAACTAATAACAGAGTTAGGCTTAGAAAGTCTCAATGAAGAAGATCAGGAAAGGACTTTACTTACACTGGCTGAATCTATACAGAAGCAATTCTTTGTGGATGCATACGAAAGGGTGGGCAAAGACCAATTCGAGGCGCTCGAAGCATCTCTTAAGATGGGGGAAGATTTTTATGTAACAACATTAAAACATTTAATCCCGGACTATGAGGAAATGTTCCAAGTATCTCGCAAAAAAGTTATTGATGCGTACAAGAATGCAGATGTAGCAAGTAGTAATTAGAAAATACTTTCTACTAATTACTTGAAATTCTGCTACAATAGTGGCAAATGGCAGACATTCTCTTAAATAAAAAACAAAAAGAAGCAGTCCTTCATACCGAAGGGCCGCTTCTTATTTTGGCTGGTGCTGGTGCTGGAAAAACAAAAACAATTACTGAAAGAATTGTAGAAATAATAAAATCAGGAACTGACCCACGTGCAATTCTTGCTGTAACTTTTACAAATAAAGCTGCGAAGGAAATGCGAGAGAGAATAATAGATAGATTAGAAGAAGAACACATTATCGAGCGCGAGAGTCCATATCACCATACACCAATAATAAAAACTTTTCACTCACTCGGGCTAATGATGTTATCTGAACAATCTGAGTACATAGGATTACTCAAGCATCCAACTATTTTAGATTCAGCTGATTCGCTTTCAATAATTAAAAAGGCTGTCGAACAACTAGGGATAGACCCGAAAGTAAATGACCCGTCAAAAATCCGCTCTATAATTAGTCGTGAAAAAGGGGATTTTACAAGTCTTTCTGACTATAAGAAAAAAGTCGCAACCGCCCAAATGGATATAGTTGCTTCTGTTTGGAGAATATATGATGAGGAATTAAAAAGACAAAAAGCGGTAGACTTTGATGATTTAATTATAAAAGCCGTACATATGTTGGAAGACCATCAAAATATCCGTGAATATTATCAGAATCGTTTTACTTATGTACATATAGATGAGTATCAGGACACGAATGGCTCACAATATGCTTTTGTAAAATTATTAGTTAATCCAAACAATAATAATATTTGTGTGGTGGGGGATACTGACCAAAATATTTATAGCTGGCGAGGGGCGAACTTGAGAAATATTTTAAATTTCGAACAGGACTTTCCAGGAACTCACACTGTTTTACTTGAAGAAAATTATCGCTCGACTGGAAATATTCTTACACTTGCAAATACTGCCATAGAAAAAAATACTGTCCGTCAAAAGAAAAATCTTTTCACTTCAAAAGGGCAGGGGGACAAAATAGATATAGTCCCGACATGGGATGAAGGCTCAGAGGCAGAATGGGTTGCGGAGAAATGCAAAACTTTAATTGAAGAAGGCCAAAATGCCGAGCAAATTGCTGTGCTTTATAGAGCTAATTTCCAATCGCGAGTACTTGAAGAATCTTTCATTCGTGCAAATGTTACCTACAATTTGCTCGGCACAAAATTCTTCGAAAGAAAAGAAATAAAAGATGTGATGAGTTATTTACGTGCTTCAATAAATCGTCTTTCTCAACCAGATTTGAAACGCGTATTTGATACACCAAAAAAAGGAATAGGGAAGACCACCGTTGCGAAGATATTTGCTGGAATGGAAGTGCCAGCGAGCGCGCAATTAAAAATAAATAACGTTTATGATTTTTTGGATAAAATTTCTGAGACTTTAGAAGTCTCACCACTTTCAAATGTAATACAAATGATTATTGTTGACTCTGGAATGGAGAAAGAAATGTTAGAAGGCTCGTCTGAAGATAGGGAACGCCTAGAAAATGCTCGCGAATTAGTTTCTATGACTATTAGATATGACGAACAAAGTGGATCAGATGCCCTAACACAATTTTTGGAAGAAACTTCTTTACAGTCTGACCAAGACAATGATACGAAAGATAAAAATGGTGTGAGATTAATGACAATACATTCTAGTAAGGGGCTTGAATTTGACCACGTTTTTGTCGTTGGACTGGAGCAAGATTTATTCCCACATAAAAATATTGGCAATAGAAATAGAAGCAAAGAAGAGGAGGAAGAGGAGAGAAGACTTTTTTATGTGGCCGTAACTCGTGCGAAAAAACATTTATATTTATGTTATGCCGAGCTTCGAACTATTTTTGGACAAAAACAAATTAATGCTCCGAGTGAATTCCTAGATGACGTACCTGAAGAAATCGCAAATAGAAATGAATTGTATTACAAACAAGGGAGGGGGAACATCGTCTACATATAACTTTATTAAAAGTTATATGTAGACGACAATTTTTAATTTGAAATTTTTAATTTTTAATGGGAATACTCAATCCTCTTTTTCTATCAACTTTTTTGTTTTAGATGAGGAAGAAATTTTAGAAAAAATTAATGTCAACTCCTTACTTTCTCTATACAAAGAGATAATATCTTCTCTTTTATCTTTAAAGAGTTCACCTAAAAGGTGTAACCAATACATAGTTTCTTTTGCCTCTTTTTTGCAAATAAAGACTTTATTTGCAAAATCTTTTTTAGAACTCGCACCATTGGCTTCCATATAATTTGCTCCGACACTCGTACATGACCTGACCAATTGTGATAATAATGGTTTTGTTACGGCGTCTTGTGGTAATGATTTACAAAATAAAAGAACTTTTTTACTAAAGGCCGTAGTCCTTTCTTCCAAATCATATATAGTGATTTTTGTCATTTGTTTAATTATTTTATTGATTAAAAATTAAAAATTTCAAATTAAAAATTATTTATTCTATAGAAGTTTCTAAATTTGCTTATTCAAGCTCTATAATATACAGTGTACAACATCATGACACCAAAGAAGTCTCTTGGGCAAAATTTTTTAACATCAATTCCGGCGCGTATTGCTATTGTAAATGCTGGGGAACTCACAAAAGATGACGTAGTTTTAGAAATTGGCCCGGGTAGGGGATTTTTGACTCGTGGGCTATTAGATACTGGGGTAAAAGTTGTTGCATTAGAAAAAGATAGAGATTTAATTCCTGTCCTAACTGATACTTTTGCCTCTGAAATTAAAACTGGACAACTTGTGGTCGTCGAAGGCGACGCCCTTCTTTTTGAGCCTTCCACTTTCTACCCTCCACTTTCCACTTACAAACTAATTGCCAACATTCCCTATTACATCACTGGTGCTATTCTCTCTCGATATCTTTCACATAAAAATTCACCATCAAAAATGGTTGTCTTGGTTCAAAAAGAAGTTGCCGAAAGAGTTGTAGCTCGTGATAAAAAAGAATCAATTCTTTCTCTTTCTGTAAAAGTTTACGGCGAGCCAAAACTGGTTTATCGAGTAAATAAAGGGAGTTTTAATCCAATTCCATCGGTTGATAGTGCCGTACTTCAAATAAATAATATTTCACGAAAGAATTTTAAAAATCAATATCATGAAGAAATGTTTTTCAAAACATTGCACGCTGGCTTTGCACATAAAAGAAAATTTTTAATATCAAACTTACTAGAAGTTTTTAAAGAAAACAAAAATAGGGAAGAATTCCAAAAACTTTTTGAAGAACTTAAAATATCAGAAAAAGTAAGAGCGGAGGATGTGCCGTTAGATATTTGGTTACAAATATCTAGCTTTCTCTGTATCTTCCATTAGACCTTAGGTAAATTATAGTTACAAAATATCTAAGGTTTAATTTCTAATTAACCTAATAAAAACTCTCTCCGTATTTTATTAGACCTTAGAAATTAGGTGAATTAGAAATTATATAAAGACTCTTGTCTTCTGTCCATAGTCTCCTACTGTTATACTATATAACATGGAACAAATGACTAATCGTAAATATTTAATTTTATTAGCTGTGTTACTTTTAATAACTGCGTCCTCTGCTATTATTCCAGCCTCATGGTTTGGAGTAGATGATAAAAAAAATGATGCTTCTTCTGATTTAACTTCTGTACAAACAGTTGACACTGTGGGGAAAAATAAAGAAGGAGAGCCTGCAACTTGGAAGGATTTAACCGAGATGGCTTTTAAAAATCAACCAGAAGAATTAGCAAAACTTAAAGAAACTCCAGTCAATCAAAAAGATTTAGATGCTTTAAATGATCCAAATAATTTAACGGCCTCTTTTTCAAAAAATCTTTTTGTAGCTTCAACTTATTTAAATGAAAATGGGGGAGGAGATGAAGCTACACAAGAAGACATTTTAAATCAATTAATGAC
>Ga0265292_1002605_pt1 | contig 12255 bp, 7 predicted proteins | sample Munlanlewell296A_FD_189080 | JGI IMG/M metagenome (GOLD analysis project Ga0265292, IMG submission 189080) | Leachate microbial communities from a municipal landfill in Southern Ontario, Canada - Leachate well 296A | ecosystem: Engineered > Solid waste > Landfill > Unclassified | place: Canada...
GTCTAATGGTGGCCCAAGGCCACCGAATCCCCACACTATAGCCACCTTAGCCTGGCCCCAGTACCGACCCAGAGGTAGAAAAACGGCAGCTGGCTAGGCGCCGGCCCCACCGCAACCACCGGCGTACTAAGGCCTGTCAATCATACCATGACACGTCGATGAATCTATCATCCCCCAGTCTAATGGTGGCCCAAGGCCACCGAATCCCCACACTATAGCCACCTTAGCCTGGCCCCAGTACCGACCCAGAGGTAGAAAAACGGCAGCTGGCTAGGCGCCCGAGCTGGCGCAACCACAGGCGTACTTCTATGAAACGTCAATCATACCATGACACGTCGATGAATCTATCATCCCCCAGTCTAATGGTGGCCCAAGGCCACCGAATGCTTAGGCTATAGTCGCCTTAGCCTGGCCCCAGTACCGACCCAGAGGTAGAAAAACGGCAGCTGGCTAGGCGCCGGCCCCACCGCAACCACAGGCATACTCTTTGTATTCCGAGGATTGCGGTGGGGCCGGCAACAACGCCAGCTGCCGTTTTTCTCTACATGCACGCCAAAAATATTAAAGCCTTGCTGACTCCTGTCAGCAAGGCTTTGCTTTCATATGGTGCGGTCGAGGTGACTTGAACACCCACACCCGTAAGGGCACTAGAACCTGAATCTAGCGCGTCTGCCAATTCCGCCACGACCGCACGAAAATTGAGGTACATTAACGATGATAGCATAAAGGGCATTAAAAGTCAACCTGGTCCAAAGGCGGAACATATTGAAATGGTTGGTTCGGCATTGCGCGAACCAACCATTTTATACTAATAATACCGCTATCTACGCAGTCGTCACCTTCGTCATTATCCGCAATTTATATCAACAGATAAATTACAATACTCCAAAAAGCAAAACAAAATAAAAACGCTCCAATTAAGCCATAGTTAAGCTTTGTCATAATTTTCACCTCAGGTACAGTATTACTCTAAAGCAAGCAGACAATACCTGTACATCCAATAAAAAACGGTTATTCAACTGAATAACCGTAAATTGTTAAATGGCTGGGGCGGCTGGACTCGAACCAACGCATGACGGAGTCAAAGTCCGTTGCCTTACCAACTTGGCTACGCCCCAATTGGGATGTGTGAGGTGAGATGTTAGAAGTGAGATAACCATCTAACACTTCCTCATTATTGTCTATATCCTAAATATTTATTCGTATTTTAAAGTGTCAAGCAAGAAGTAATCACACCTCTCACTTCCCACTTCCCACTTCACAAATGGTGGAGGGGGCAGGATTCGAACCTGCGAAGGCGGAGCCGGCAGATTTACAGTCTGCTCCCTTTAGCCACTCGGGAACCCCTCCATTAATACAGGAGTTATTATAACTAATTTGACGGTTCGCGTCAAGTAGTTCCTAGTTGCTAGTTGCTAGTTCCTAGTTGCAGTTTCTTAGGTGCCAGGTGTCAGATTGAATGATTCACTTTGTACTGCCTCGTTCCGCATTGAGCGGAACGAGGCGAAAAGGTTGGTTCGCGCTTGAACGCGAACCTTCCAATCTGATAGTGTTACCTATGTCTTGATCATTTTCTGTTAACTATATCCTGAATACACAATACACCGAATACCCTAGTAACTAACTAACAACTAGTATTTTGTTAACACTAAAACTATAATATATATTAATTTTATGGTATACTATCCTTAAGAATAAAAGGGGGTGTATACCATGCCGAAGGTTAAATATCGTGTCCGTCTTTCAAAGAAAGAGCGAAAAACTTTGCTTGGCATCATTTCCAAAGGCGCTGCTTCCGCTAGGTTCATTATGCGAGCTAATGTATTGTTAGCTGCCGATGAAAATAACCCCAACGGTAAAAAGAGCGAAATCGAAATTGCAGAACTCTTTAATGTGCACCCACAGACGGTTCACACTATTCGAAAAGAATATTCCGAAAGAGGACTTGACGTTGCTCTATCAAGAAAAAAGCGGGAAACGCCCCCTGTGGAACCCAAGATTACGGGAGAAGTAGAAGCAAAAATTATTGCTCTTAGTTGCAGTACTCCACCTCCGGGTAGATCCAAATGGTCTCTTAGACTGTTGGCAGATAAAGCTGTTGAACTTGAGTATATTGACAGTATTTCTTACGTGGCCATTGGCAACCTTTTAAAAAAACGAGTTAAAACCACATCTTCGTAAGTGCTGGTGTATTCCTCCAAATAAAAATGCTGCTTTTGTTGCGTGTATGGAAGATGTTTTGGATTTATATCAACAACCCTTTGATGAAGATTGCCCCGTCATCTGTATGGATGAAAAACCTTATCAACTGTTGGATGAAGCAAGGAGTCCTATTCCCATGAAGCCTGGAAAACCAGAACGACGGGATGGTGAGTACATACGAAATGGTACTTGCAGCATCTTTATCTTTACAGAACCATTAGCAGGCTGGCGCCATGTATCAGTACACGAAAGAAGAACTCGCATAGATTGGGCCAACGAAATAAGAGAACTGTTGGAAGTACACTATCCGGATGTCTCTAAGGTTAGATTAGTAATGGATAACCTGAATACACATTCCATTTCATCGCTATATGAAGCGTTTAAACCGGAAACAGCCCGCAGTTTAGCTAAACGGCTGGAAATTCATTATACACCTAAACATGGAAGTTGGCTCAACATTGCTGAAATAGAGTTAAGTACTATGACCAGACAATGCTTGGGCCGAAGAATCCCTTCCATCAGCGTACTTCAACCGGAACTATCGGAATGGGAATCTGTCCGAAACAAGAACCAAAAGGGTGTTGACTGGCAGTTTACGACCGATGACGCAAGAATCAAGCTAAGAAGGCTATATCCACAGTTTAAGAGTTAACAGTGTACTAGTAACTAGTAACTAGCAACTAGCACCTAAAAAAAAGGTCCAGTTGTTTAAACTGGACGGGGAGAGATAGAACTCACCAAAGCGGAGTGTTATTATTATGAGCATGTTAGGCGGAAAATATACCTGTAAATTTTACCGGAATAATCACCTCTTTTCCTCGATTTAGGTGAGTGCTCTATGCGTGCCTTTTTTGGGGACATCTTTGGTATAAACGGTTGTTGTCCCAAATATATTATATTGACATGTTCCGGAAAGGGGTCGCCAATCATGAATAAATTTAAATGGATTGTCATATTTACTGCCATCGCCTGTCTGCTTGCCAGTACCGGGGTAAATGCGGAAAATGCCAGGGGACCGGACCAGGCCAAAATAAACCAGCCGGTCCCAAAGACAATTAAAAACATAATTTTTATTACGGTTGACGGTCTCAGCGATGAAATGATACAGTCTGCTTACGCGCCAAATATCAATGGGCTGGCAGCAAGTGGAGTAAGAACAACAGCTGTTGGTGTACTGCCTGCTAATCACGAAGTTTTGTTAGCTTCCCTGTTATCAGGCGCCGACCCCTCTGTTCATCGTTTTACACAACCGGGTCAGCAAATGAAAATAAAGCTTTTACCTGACATTATTTGCAGCTACGGCAGAAGCTGCGTCTTTATTTCCAATATAGGGACAATTCCTGAGGGACTTTTCCGGCAAGGCGGGGTAAGGACTTATGAAGTCAGAAGCGCAAAAAACGAGGCTCTAATCAGTAAAGCCATTGATATTTTTAACCAGAATCAGCCGTTTTTTTTGGGAGTTAGGCTGTCCGGTATTGAAGATAAATTACTGGGTTCGAATAACAAGGCTAAAGTTGTGGAGGCTGTGAATGATTTAGATGAGCAAATCGGCCGATTGCTAACAACCCTGAGCGCATATGGGGTTTTTGATGAAAGCCTCATAGTATTAACAGGAAACAACAGCGGCAGCGAATTGATGGTTCCGGTAATTATGGCGGGGCCGGGTCTAAAAAGTGCGGCCAATTTGCCCCCGGTCAAGATTATCGATATTGCACCTACAGCTGCCCTGTTAGCAGGGCTTCAAATTGCCCCGGAGAGTAACGGCATGGTGTTATGGAATGCTCTGCGGTCCGGAACGGGTTTTCTTGAACAGAATCTATTGTTAAAGAGGATAAAAGACCTAAGTGAGGAAGATGCCAGGTTGATCACTTCAATTTACAGCTTAGGTGAAGAGAAGAGGCTGATGAAGGTAGAAAAAGAAAATGTTGCCCGGGAAAAGGCGCAAATTAAAAAAACAATTGAAGGGAAAGAAGGTCAGATTCGCATATTAAAATGGGAAATTAAGTTCCTTAGATTGATAGAAGTCGTAACAATCATCGCCATGGGTGTAGGTTATATGGTTGAATACTTTTACTTAAGAAAGAAATTTCTCATGTTTTAGCATCATGAGTATTCCAATTAACCCCAATGGGGTCTTTATTTTTGAATAATTGAAGGATTATAGAAAAGCGTGTTGAAATTGTTATAATATACACTTTAATAAATTTTTTCATATCAGAAGGAATTTAGAATTTTCTGTCGAAGTGCTCTAATATCTGTGAACTGCCTAAAAACCACCGATAAAAATGCTCTGACCGCTGGAAAGGATTTAGGGTATTTATGTAGAAAGACTTAAAAAGTGTGAATTTTTAGAAAACCCATACAATAACAGGTCTTTAGGTTCCGCCAACCAATGAAGAAGGTGTTGTTGGCGCTATACAGTTTTGCCTAGGAGTTAAAGTTATAGCAAAAATTGCGGAAAAGTCGCAGCAGCAACTTTAAAATGAGGTGAAATCTATGAAGATAGCTGTTTCAGGAAAAGGTGGCGTTGGCAAGACTACGGTCGCGGCCACATTGGCGAAACTACTGGCGGCTTCACACAAAAATGTTTATGCGGTAGATGCCGATCCCGATGCTTGTTTAGCTGCAGCAGTCGGAATACCTGACGAACAAATTCGTAATTTAAAACCACTGGTAGACATGAAAGAACTCGTAGATCAAAAAAGCGCAGGGGGAGGAGCTTTTTTTTCCCTAAATCCTGATGTTGATGACATCCTTAAGGAGTACAGCATTCCTCTTGGCAATATAAGGTTTCTCCGGATGGGCGGCATTAAACAGGGCGGTTCGGCCTGTTACTGCCGGGAAAATTCATTTTTGAATGCTTTAATGGGCGGGGTTCTGTGGGACAAGGAAAGTGCCGTTATTCTTGACATGGGCGCCGGAATTGAGCATCTTACCAGGGGTACTGCCCAAAGTGTTGATATAATGCTTGTGGTCATTGAACCCAGTAAAAACAGTGTAAATACAGCCAAGCTGGTCAAGCAGCTGGCGGCTGACCTGGGAATCAAAAAAATAAAGTTCATTGGAAACAAAATAAGGAATGAAAAGGAAAGAGATTTTATTCAGAAGCATTTTGAACCTGATGAAATATTGGGATTTATTCCTTTCGATGACGATATCTGGGAGAGTTCCATGGAAAGCGGGCCAGCCGTTGAATTGGGAGGAGACTTATTTAGGAGCATGAAAGAAATTCACGAAAAATTACTACAGGAGGTGGATGGATAGAAGGTATATCATTTAGATATCAAAAGCGATTGTTGCATTTCTTTTCAAAGAAAAACGGGTAAGTGATAGTTATTTAAATATATAAATGTTGATTGACCCGGTTAGAAAAGAAATGTGGGCAGAAAATTATTATTAAGGAGGTTAAAATTAATGCCAAGATTTAGAGACTCAAATCATACCTGCAAACCTTCAGATGCACCACGAGTTTTTGAACCCAAAAATGTTAGACGTAGTATTGACCCGGCCGTTCTTGAGATGATTGATAAGGCTCAGGAGAAAGGGGTTATTACCGCTTTTGACCGGGCTGTTGCTCAACAACCTCAGTGCCAGTTCGGTTACAAGGGTACCTGCTGCCGGTTCTGTATGATGGGTCCCTGCCGGGTTACCGCCGACACGGGGCCGAAGAGCAAAGGTATCTGCGGTGCAGATGCATGGACTATCGCTGCCCGGAGTACAGGTACCATGCTGTTGACAGGGGCTGCTGCCCATTGTGAGCATGCTCGCCATATGGCCCATACTGTATTAGAGATGGCAGAGGGCAAAGCGCCGGATTATAAAATTACCGATGCCAAGAAACTGAAGGCAGTAGCCAAGAGAGTTGGCATTCAGACTGAAGGCAAGGCCGATAAGGATCTGGCCATAGAAGTTGCTAAGTTAGCCTTAAATGATTTTGCGATTCTAACAGGCATGGGCGAATGTGTTTGGGCTACATCTTCTATAACTGAAGGTCGTAAAGCTAAACTTGACGCCTGCAACATTACTCCTAACGGAATCCAGTCTGCTTTGGCCGACTTGCTGGCCCAGGCTCACGTCGGTCAGGACAACGACCCGGTTAACATTACTTTTAGCGCTCTCCGGGCTGCTATGGCTGACTATACAGGGATGCATATCGGAACTGATTTCTCCGACATTCTCTTTGGAACTCCGGAACCTGTTGTTTCCGAAGCTAACATGGGTGTTATCGACCCTGCCAAAGTAAACATAATCCTTCACGGTCATAACCCGCTGCTGAGTGAAATGATAGTTGCCGCCGCTCGTGCACTTGACGGTGAAGCTAAAGAAGCCGGAGCTACTGGTATCCAATTATCCGGTATCTGCTGTACCGGTAACGAAGTTCTTATGCGTCAGGGTGTTCCTATAGCTACTTCCTTTAGTTCCCAGGAATTAGCCATTACCACCGGCGCTATTGATGCAATGGTAGTTGATGTACAGTGCATTATGCCCGGTCTGACTACTGCAGCTAAATGCTTCCACACAAAGATTATCACTACTCAGGCTATTGTTAAGCTTCCTGGTACCATGCATGTAGCGTTTAATGTTGAAACTGCCATGGAAGACGCTAAAGAAATCATTCGTTTAGCTATTGCTTCCTATAAAGAACGTGACGCTTCCAAAGTGTATGTTCCTAAACTGAAAAACAAGGTTGTAGCAGGGTTTAGCTTAGAAGCTATATATGATATTTTTGCATCGGTTAACCCCGATAAGCCCGTTAAGGTTCTAACTGATGCTATCATGTCCGGGAAGCTTAAAGGCGTAGCCCTTATGGCCGGATGTAACAACCTTAAAGGTGTACAAGACGAAAACCATATCGGAATTGTTAAAGAATTGTTGAAGAACGATGTTTTCGTTGTTGCTACTGGTTGTGCCGCCCAATCATATGCTAAACTGGGCATTCTTGACCCCGCTAACAGAGATTCTCTTTGTGGTGACGGTCTGAAGGCATTCTTAGCTCAGTTTGACGGTAAAGGCAAGGAAAAACTTCCTGCAGTGCTCCATATGGGGTCCTGTGTAGATAATACCCGGGCTTCCGACCTGATGATGGATATGGCAGACGAAATGGGTGTAGATACCCCGAAAGTACCTTGGGTAGCCTCCGCTCCCGAAGCAATGTCCGGAAAAGCCGTTGCTATCGGATGTTGGGCTGTAACGTTAGGTATGCCGGTTCACGTTGGAGTACTGCCGCCGGTTGAAGGCAGCGACCTGTTCTACAGTATCGCTACCCAGATTGCCAGTGACGTTTACGGCGGATACTTCATTTTTGAAGTAGATGCCAAAACTGCCGCTGAAAAACTGCTTAGCGCATTAGAATACCGGACCTGGAAACTCGGCGTACACGTTAAAACTGCCGAGAAGTTCGAAGCCGGACTTTGCCAGAACTACTAATTATCCCGAAATTCGAAAGGAGGAACAAGAATGTCAGAAGAACTCAATTTTGACCAAATATATGAAGGCGCAATAGAGCCCGGTAAAGAACCGATAAAATTATTCAGAAGAGCATATAAAGGTGCTATCACTGCAGTAAGTTACGCTGAAATCCTTTTAAACCGGGCAATCGCAAAACACGGTAAGAGTAAAAAAGTCGCTTATCCCGATACCGCTTACTTTGTTCCCGTCATCCTTTGTATGAGCGGTGAAAAGGTTACCACACTTGGTGAAATGGTACCCATTCTGAACAGGATGCGGAACCAAATCACTGAGGACCTGACTTTAGCGCAATACGTATTAAACGGTGAGTCTACATGGTATGCAGCCGACATCATCGAGGTGCTCCGTTACATCGATTATGACCCGGCCAAACCTCTTCATATAACCCCCTGGACCGGTTTCCTGGGTGACCCGATTGTTCGTTCTTACGGTATCAAGATGGTTGACTGGACTATCCCCGGTGAGGCTGTTATCGTCGGCCGGGCTAAGGACAGCAAGGCTGCCAAGAAGATCGTTGATGACATGATGAGTAAAGGCTTAATGCTCTTCCTCTGTGATGAGATTATTGAGCAGCTGCTCGAAGAAAACGTTAAAATAGGTGTTGACTATATCGCCTTCCCGCTAGGTAACTTTACCCAGGTTGTACACGCCGCTAACTATGCTCTCCGGGCCGGGATGATGTTCGGTGGGATCAAAGCCGGTCTCCGTGATGCCCAGAGAGATTATCAGCGCCGCCGTGTATTGGCCTTTGTCCTATTACTGGGCGAGCAAGACTTTGTTAAGGATGCTGCTGCAGCCGGCGCTGTCTGGACCGGTTTCCCGGTTATCACTGACCAAGTATTGGCTGAAGACGAGCAGATCAAAGACTGGTATGTATCCGAGCCTGATTATGACAAGATTGTTCAAATTGCCTTGGAAGTCCGGGGCGTCAAGCTTACCAATATCGAAATTGATATCCCCATCAACCACGGGCCTGCCTTTGAAGGCGAGACAGTTCGGAAGGGTGATATGTACTGCGAGTTTGGTGGCGGTCGGACCCCTGGTTTCGAATTAGTTGAAATGGTTGGCGATGATATCGAAGACGGTAAAATTACTCTAACCGGACCTGACCTTGACAGTCTTGGGGAAGAAGGCGGCAGACTGCCGCTAGGCACTCACATCAAGGTTTATGGTCGTAAGATGCAGTCTGACTTCGAGCCGGTTCTCGAGCGCCGGATTCACTACTTCACCAACTATGGTGAAGGTCTGTGGCACGTTGCCCAGCGTGACCTCTGCTGGCTGCGGTTCACCAAAGACGCAGTAGGCAAAGGATTTAAGATGGAACACCTGGGCCGCCTGCTTTATGCCAAGTTAAAGTCTGAGTTCCCGGCAATCGTTGACCGGGTTGAGATTGAACTTATTACTGATGAGGCAGAAGTTGTCAAACGCCGCGAATATGCCCGTGAGAAGTATACTGCCCGTGATGCCCGTCTCCGCGAACTTACTGACGAAGGTGTAGAAGAGTTTTACTCCTGTACTCTGTGCCAGTCTTTCGCCCCGACCCACGTATGTGTGGTTGCTCCTGAGCGGGTAGGTCTGTGCGGCGCCGTATCCTGGTTGGATGCCAAAGCCGCCTTTGAGATTAATCCACATGGTGCAAATCAGCCTATTAATAAGGGTGAGTGCCTCGACGAAGTTAAAGGTCAGTGGAAGGCCTTCAACGAGTTTATTTACCAGAACTCCCAGCGTAACGTTGAATCAGTTAACTTCTATACCCTGATGGATATGCCGATGACCTCCTGCGGCTGCTTTGAAGTTATCATGACAATGGTTCCGGAAGCTAACGGGGTCATGGTTGTTAACCGGGAACACTCCGGTCTGACTCCCTGTGGGATGAACTTCTCCACTCTGGCCGGCAGCTGCGGCGGTGGAGCCCAGATGCCTGGTTTCATGGGTATCGGTAAAGCCTACTTCGGTTCCCGCAAGTTCATCAAGGCTGACGGTGGTTTAGGCCGTCTGGTATGGATGCCGAAAGCCCTTAAAGAAACCCTCCGCACTATCCTTGAAGAAAGAGCCGAAGAAGATGGCCTTGGTAAGGATTTCGTAGACAAGATTGCTGATGAAACCGTTGGTACGACCGGTGATGAAATCCTTCCGTTCCTGGAAGAAAAGAAACATCCGGCTCTCACTATGGATTCGCTGATGTAATCTAGTCTGGTTTCTGTTTAGTTTATTTGGTTGATGCAGCCGTCGGCTGGCGGCTGCATCAATCAAATTTATATTTAAAAAATCCAACACAAAAAAGGGAAAGGAGATTGGAGAATGGGTTTAACAGGATTAGAGATTTTCAAACAACTACCCAAAACGAACTGTAAAGAATGTGGTCAGCCAACATGTCTGGCATTTGCCATGCAATTGGCTGCAGGTAAGGCGGGCCTTGACGCTTGTCCTTACGTAAGTGCGGCTGCCCGTGAGGCACTGGATTCCGCTTCCGCCCCGCCGGTAGCATTGGTTAAAATAGGTGTAGGTGAAAAGGCATTTGAACTCGGTAATGAAACAGTACTGTTCCGTCATGATAAGAGGTTTGAGCACCCGACGGGTATCGCTATCCAAGTTAGCGACAAGATGAGCGCCGATGAAGTAAAAGCTAAAGTAGCTAAAATTAACAAACTGGTCTTTGACCGTGTAGGTCAGGTTCATCAGGTTAACTTGGTTGCTGTAGTCAACGATTCAGGGGATGCTGCTAAGTTTGCCGATACCGCCAAATTAGTTCAGGAAAATACCGCGTATCCCTTATTACTTATCTCCAGTAATGCCGGCGCCATGGAAAAAGCCCTTGACGTAGCTGGCGCCAACAAACCGGTAGTTTATGCTGCCGATGCCAGTAACTATGAGGCCATGGTTGCCTTAGCCAAGAAATTCGAAGCTCCTCTCGTAGTAAAAGGTGACAATCTGGACAGCTTAGCTGACCTCGTTGCGAAAGTGACAGCCCTGGGATACAAGAATCTGATTCTTGATTCAGGCGCTCGTGAGCTGGCTAAGGTTATTGCCGACCAGACCCAAATCAGGAGGCAGGCCCTTAAGTTGTTCCGGCCCTTCGGATACCCGACTATCGCATTTGCTAATAATGCCGATCCCATAGTCGAGTCCTTAAATGCCAGTACATTTGTGGCTAAATATGCCGGTATTGTCGTTATGACCACTGCTGAGCCCGAATACATTTTACCGGTTATTACCTTAAGGCTTAATGTTTACACTGACCCGCAGAAACCGATTGCTGTTGAGTCCAAGATTTACGAACTCCTCAATCCGGGTCCGGACGCTCCGGTTCTTATTACCACCAACTTCTCACTCAGTTACTTCTGCGTTGCCGGTGACACCGAAGCTTCCCGTGTTCCGTCTTATGTTGTAACTGTTGATACAGACGGTATTTCTGTACTTACTGGCTGGGCCGCCGGTAAATTTACACCGGAAGCAATTGCTGATACCCTGAAGAAACTGGGCGTAATGGAAAAAGTTAACCATAACAAGATTATTATCCCCGGTGGGGTAGCTGTTCTTAGTGGTAAAACCGCCGAGCTTACCGGCTGTGAAGTAATCGTAGGACCTCGTGAGTCTTCAGGGATTCCTTCCTTCTTCAAGCAAAGATGGTTAAACCAATAGTTTAATTTTGGGGAAAATTTTGAGAAATTGCGAAAGGAGCGGGAGAAATAAATGGCTGTTACTATAGCTAAAGAAAGATGGACCAGTAAAGTGGCTGAAATGGTTATTGGTCCTAATGATTTAAAACTTGGAGGGGAATCCACTCTTTCCTTCCTGCATTTCGAAGGTGCAATGCCGAATCGTCCGGTGACCTCACTAGAAGTGTTCGACATGGAACCTGAAGATTGGCCTGATATGTTAAAAGAGGCTTTTGCCGGTGTCATGAATGACCCCGTAGCATGGGCTAAAAAAGTTGTTGAATACGGGGCTGATGCGGTAACACTCCGTTTGATGAGCGCCCATCCCGATTGGAAAGACGCCTCTGCTGACGAAGTTGCCAAGACAGCTAAAGCTGTAGCTGATGCAATCAATGTTCCGTTGATTGTAGTAGGCTGCGGTGTTGAGGAAAAAGATGGGGAAATCCTGCCTGTAGTTGCTGAAGCCCTTGCTGGCAAGAAAGCCCTCATCGGCTGTGTCACCGCTAACAATTACAAGTCCATTACCGCTGCATGCAACGGTTATGGACACAATATCATCGCATCATCACCGCTTGATATCAACCTTTGTAAGCAGCTAAACATCCTGATTAACGAAATGGGCCTACCTTTAGACCGGGTTGGTTTCGACCCTTCGGTAGCTGGTCTCGGATATGGTATTGAGTACGCATACTCTATTATGGAGCGTGCCCGCGTTGGCGCTCTCACCGGTGACAAGACTCTGGCTACTCCTGTTGTATGTTTTGTTGGCGAAAATACTTGGAAGGCCAAAGAATCTGTAGCTCCGGATGTTGTAGAATGGGGTCCGCTGCATGACCGCGCTATCCTGTGGGAGGTAACAACCGCTATCACTTTTGCCAATGCCGGCGGTACCGTCTTTATCATGAGGCACCCCGAATCCATTAAG
>Ga0265292_1002606_pt1 | contig 12253 bp, 10 predicted proteins | sample Munlanlewell296A_FD_189080 | JGI IMG/M metagenome (GOLD analysis project Ga0265292, IMG submission 189080) | Leachate microbial communities from a municipal landfill in Southern Ontario, Canada - Leachate well 296A | ecosystem: Engineered > Solid waste > Landfill > Unclassified | place: Canada...
AAAATGAATTATTACGATCCCGATAAAAAAGAACAGGTTCACACTACATTAGCAAAACAGCTCGCACTTTATTTAACCATGTATTCACCGTTTCAAATGGCAGCCGATCTTCCGGAAAATTATGAAAGATATCCTGACGCATTTCAATTTATAAAGGATGTCGCCGTTGATTGGGATGATTCAAAGTATCTTGAAGCTGAGCCGGGTGATTACATAACGGTTGCAAGAAAAGCTAAAGGGAAAAACGATTGGTTTGTTGGTGCAATAACTGATGAAAATTCCCGTATTGCAAATATCAATCTTTCATTTTTAGATAATGACAAAAAATATACCGCCACAATTTATGCCGATGCCGATAACGCGCACTGGGAAAAGAATCCAATCGCATACAAAATATACTCAAAACAGGTTACGTCAAAAGATATTCTAAAAATAAAACTTGCAGAAGGCGGTGGATGTGCTGTAAGTATTAAACCTTTATCAGCGGACTAATTTGCAGCAACACAATTGTCGCAAAGAATTTTTGGGGTGGTTTTAAGAACTTCAACATTCTATGCGGACTTTGCGTATTCTTTTTGTTCTCTGCGTTATATTTTTGTAAAACATCGTTCTTGGAGTTGCCCTTTATTAATGAAAAACAAAAACATGTTTAATCAGTCTGATCGTGTCAAACCAATCAACCGAGCTGATAACACTCGACAATACGGTAAAAGTGTGTGTCCCACCGGCAAATGTTTCACTTATTAGTTTTTTGTTTTCCTGCAAGCCATTCGTACAAACTGTTAGGAATTATTCCAATTAATCTGGTTAGCAAAACCATCTGCCACGGAAATTGAATTATACTTTTTCCTTTTTTAATTCCATCTATAATAATCTGTGCGGCTTTTTCGGGTTCCATAAGCATCGGCATTTCATATTCATTATTCTTTGTCATTGGCGTTCTAACGAATCCGGGTCTAACTGTAATAACTTTAACGCCGTGCGGTTTTAATTCTACTCTCAGTCCCTCAAGATAAATTGATGCGGCTGCTTTGCTGGCACAATAGAATCCGCTGCCGGAGTATCCGCGGTTATCTGCAAGACTTGATACTCCAACAATTACACCTTCCTTTTTCTCAACAAATTTCGGAAGCAGCTGTTCGACCCAATATACAATGCCAAAAATGTTAGCGCCGAATGTGTCTTCAGCAAACCGGGAATTATAATTTTCAACCGTTACTTTATGCCCGTAACCTGCGTTCAGTATTGCAATATCAACGCCGCCGAATTTTCCTTTGATCAATTCATACGCATAAGCAACATCATCTTTTCTACTAACATCACATTTGATAATTAGCGATTGGTCATTATTCAGTTGCAATTCATTATATAACAGTTCGAGCAATTCAATCCTTCTTGCAAGTAAAACAAGTTTGCAATTTTCTTTTGCAAGTTGATAAGCTAATGCTTTCCCGATTCCGGAAGAGGCACCCGTTACTAAAACAACTCTGTTATTGAATTTCAAAACGTCCGCCTTTTTAACTGCAATTTACTGTTTACAATTTAATTCTACACTTTCAATCTGCCTGGCGGCAGACAGGTTATTAAGGGCGGTTCTAAAAATATCAATATCCTCTGCGGACTTTGCTTTTTCTTTGCGTTCTCTGCGTTAAATATTTACATACGATAATTTTTAGAACCGTCCTTAATTATCAATCAGCGGGAGCTTATTTTTTTTGATAGGACAAAATTTGTATCTTTTCACAAAAATTTTTTACCCTTTTGTGCTTGGAGTATTTACCAGCAGAGAGAAAATATGAATCCTGAATTTATTGAAGTAGAAGAAGTGTTTGTAAACAAAGAAATAGTAGATATAAATTTCACTTGCGATCTTTCAAAGTGCAAAGGCGCCTGCTGCACAATGGAAAGTGAGTTCGGTGCGCCGATTACCGAAAGCGAAATCGAAGAGATCAACAAAGCTCTTCCTTCCGTAATGGAATATTTACCCAAAGAACATATTGAGATTATTGAAAAGAGCGGATTCTGGATAAATAAGAATGACGAATTAATGACACGCAGTTTAAACAACAGAGCCTGCGTTTTTGTAACTTGGGAAGGAGATATTGCTAAGTGTGGTATTGAAAGAGCATATCGTGACGGAAAGATAGATTTCATCAAACCTGTTTCGTGTCATTTGTTCCCTATTCGTATTTCTAAATTTGGCGAAGATGTTTTACGGTTCGAAAGATATTCTGTATGTCATCCCGCACTTGAAAAAGGGAACATTACTCAAATAAAAATTTTAGATTTCTGCCGTGAATCACTCGAACGCGAATATGGTAAAGAATGGTTTAGTAAAACAAAAAGGTCGGTCAATAATTAATTATGCTATCGCTTCAACATAAATTATCTTTGCAGCAAAAGCTTTCTCCGCAGCAGATTCAATATCAGAAACTGCTCCAGTTAAATACTCTTGCACTCGAACAGCGTATAAAAACCGAGCTTGAGCTGAATCCCATTCTCGAAGAGACTCTTGACGAAGAATACGATCTCGAACAAGAAAAAGATGAGGACGCCGACAACACCACAACCTCCGATGAAGAAGAAGAAAAATACGACAGCAAAGAGGATGAGTTTGAGATAGAAGATTATATGAACGAGACCGAATCCGAACATGAATTCGACCGTTTAAATAGAAGCCGCGATGAAGAAAAAATCCAACCGATAGCACCGCAAAGAAAAACAATGCGAGAAAACTTGATTGACCAGCTTCATATGCTCGATTTTACAGAAGAAGAATCCATTCTTGGCGAAAATATTATTGGAAGTTTGGACAAAGACGGCTACTTCAAAGCAGATCTGGAAAAGATTGTCGGCGAATTAAAAATGTTTGAAAATATTGATGTTACTTTAGAGCAAGCTGAAAAGATTTTAAAACAGATTCAAACATTAGAACCGGTTGGTATTGCCACTCGAAGTCTGCAAGAATGCCTTCTCATTCAAATAAGAAATTCATCTTACGATCCATATTATTCCTATCTCGCCGAAAAAATTCTTGCCGAACATTTTGAAGATTTTGCCAACAGACGTTTTGATACGATTCAGAAAGAAATGAATCTATCGAAGGAAACCTTACGCACTACAATTGATGTAATTCAGAAGCTAAGCCCTAAACCCGGCGAAGGAAATATTGATTCCGAAGAGATGAATCAAATCACTCCGGACTTCCTAATCGAAAAAGTGGAAGACAACTATATTGTTACTTTAAATGACAGAAGCGTTCCATCAGTTACTATCAGCAGAACGTATCTTGAAATGATTGATACTAAAAAACACAAAAGAAAAATTTCCAGCCGCGAAAAGGAAACATATAAATTCTTGCGGGAGAAGTTTGAATCTGCAAAATGGTTTATCGCTTCATTACATCAGCGGCGCAATACTCTTATGAAGATCATGCGCGCTATTCTTGAAAGGCAATATGAATTTTTTGAAAGCGGTCCCCGTTTTCTAAAACCGATGATCTACAAATATATTGCCGAAGAGATCGGTATGGATATTTCGACTATCAGTCGCGTTGTCAATGGAAAATTTGTTCAAAGCCCACAAGGCATTCATGAATTGAAATATTTTTTCAGCGAGGGTTTGTCTACCGATTCCGGAGATGAAATTTCGAACAAGCACATCAAAGAACTCATCAAAGAAATTTGCGATAACGAGCCAAAAGATAATCCTTATAGCGACGATAAGATCGCGATCATTCTACAAGAAAGAGGAATACACGTAGCGCGCCGAACCATTGCCAAGTACCGTGAAGCTCTTAAAATATCTGTCGCACGTTTGCGAAAGGAATTATGATAGTTGTTGAAGTAATTCTAATTATCATGCTATTCACACTTTTCGCTTACTCTCACACATGGTTAGCATCAATAAAAATAAAGCGGGCTCTGGCAGAAAAGTTAGGCAATAAGATTGCGTTCTATCGTTTATTCTACAATGCCTCTTCCATTATCTTCTTCATGGCATTTTATGCTGTCTCGCCAAAACCCGATATAATAGTTTACGATTTACCCTTTCCATTCGATATCATTACATTTGCACTGCAAGTTCTTTCACTTGTTGGAATGGTTTGGGCAACACGACCCATTGATTTGAAAGAGTTCATTGGAATTGCTCAGATAAAACGTTACATCCACGACGAATATAATGTTGATGGCCCGGATGAAAAGCAGACTTTGAAAATTGAGGGCGCGTTTAAGTTCGTGCGTCACCCGATTTATCTTTTCTCGATTTTATTTTTGGGGTTTCGACCTACGATGACTTTGTTCTATTTAACAATGTACATTTGCGTAATTGTTTATTTTTATACCGGTTCAATTTACGAAGAGCGGAAGCTTGTAGAGATGTTTGGCGATAAATACAAAAAGTATCAACTACAAGTTCCAAGATTGATACCTTACATGATGTCATTCCATAGAAAATTGGAATCCAAAATAGATTCCGAATCAACTCCGGAATGACAACTTAAAATTGGAGATTAAAATGAAAATCAGATCAACAACAATAATTGGAATTATCAAAGACGGTCAAGCTGCGCTTGGCGGCGATGGACAGGTAACGCTTGGTAACACAGTAATGAAACACAACTCAATGAAGATCCGCAAACTTCTCGATGGAAAAGTTATCTGCGGATTCGCCGGTTCAACGGCTGATGCTTTCACACTTCTTGCCCGCTTCGAAGAAAAACTTGAACAATACAGCGGCAATGTATCACGCGCAGTTGTAGAACTTGCAAAAGATTGGCGCACGGATAAATATTTGCGAAAACTTGAAGCGATGCTTGCTATCGTTTCGGAAGAAAAAGCATTTATTGTTTCCGGTACGGGAGATGTAATTGAACCGGAAGATAACATAGTTGCAATCGGAAGCGGAGGAATGTATGCGCTTGCTGCGGCAAAGATGTTAAAGAAATATGGTAACCTTTCCGCTAAAGAAATTGTAGAAGAATCATTAAAAGTAGCCGCAGACATCTGCATCTACACAAACGATAAAATCACAGTAGAAGTTATTGACAAATGAGGAAACGAGGAATGAAGAACAATATCATGAAAGATCTTACACCAACACAAATTGTAAAAGAGTTGGATAAATATATCATCGGGCAAGACGATGCAAAGCGTGCTGTTGCAATTGCATTGCGGAATAGATGGAGACGCCAGCAAGTTGATGAAAGCATGCGTGAAGAAATTATGCCGAACAATATTATATTGATTGGACCAACCGGCGTTGGTAAAACTGAAATTGCGCGCCGACTTGCAAGACTTTCCGGTGCACCGTTTATTAAAGTTGAAGCTTCAAAATACACGGAAGTTGGTTACGTCGGTCGAGATGTGGAATCAATGATTCGTGATCTTGCCGAACTTTCGGTTAGTATGGTTCGTTCTGAAAAAACTCTTGAAATCCAGGGGAAAGCAGAGCGTCTGGCAGAGGAAAGAATATTAGATCAATTGATTCCGCCGATAAAGAAAGCAAGTACGGTTGAAGATGAAAACGGCGAAAACGAAGAATTGCGAAATGAAAAAACACGCGAGTGGATGCGAGAGAAACTTCGCAACGGTGAAATGGATGATAAGCTAATTGAATTTGATACAACGGCACCCGCTTTTGGAATGCAAGTACTCGGACCAATGGGAATGGATGACATGACAATGAATTTGCAAGAGATGATGAGCAGCATGATTCCGAAGAAAAAAAAGAAACGCAAGACACCGATAAGGGAAGCAAGAAAATTGATTGCGCAGGAAGAAGCTGAAAAATTGATTGACATGGAAGTTGTTCAACGCGAAGCAATTCAACGAGTACAGGAATCCGGAATTGTTTTTATAGATGAGATTGATAAAATTGCCGGGGCAAAAAGCCAGCAAGGACCGGATGTCTCACGAGAAGGTGTTCAACGTGATCTTCTTCCTATCGTTGAAGGATCAACCGTTAACACAAAATACGGTCCGGTAAAAACAGATCATGTATTGTTTATTGCTTCCGGTGCATTCCATGTTTCAAAGCCGAGCGATTTGATTCCGGAACTTCAAGGACGTTTTCCTATCCGGGTTGAATTGAAAAGTTTGAGCGAAGATGACTTTGTAAAAATTCTTACTCTCCCAAAGAATGCATTGCTCAAACAATATTCTGCGTTGCTTCAAACAGAAGGTGTTGATATTTCATTCAAGGAAGACGCTATTAAGGAAGTGGCACGCACTGCCGCTGTTGTAAACGATCAGGTGGAAAACATTGGCGCCCGAAGACTGCACACAATCCTTACAACCCTTCTTGAAGATATTCTATTTGAAGTGCCGGATAAAATGCCGGAAGGTAAAATTGAAATTACCGGCAGTATGGTAAATGAAAAGTTAGATAAAATTGTTAAGAACAGAGATCTCAGTAAGTATATATTATAGAATAAAGGAAGCAACTTAAAGTTGGGGCGACTCGCAAGTCGCCCAAGATCTATGAGCTAAGATGAAAACAATAAAAACATTTTCCGTTATTCTACTTTCCTTTCTACTCGCAAGCTGCAGTTCAACCGATCCGTCTCTTCAAATAATGAATCTCGACACAGCCAAGAAACTAGTTCAGGGCTATTATGAATCCGGTGAATTTGACCGCGAGAGTGCGAAAATTATAGATGAGGCAATTCGCACTATCGATAAAATGAAACTTAACAATAGATCTGTAGTTGTTTTTGATATAGATGAAACAGCGCTTTCTAATTACAATATGACAAAGGAAATTGGTTTTGGATTTATACCTAAACTCTGGGATGAATGGCAGCAGAAAGGAACTGCGCCCGCTATCTCTCAAACAAAACGTTTTTATGATTATCTTATTTCAAGAAAAATAGATGTAATTTTTCTTACCGGACGTGAAGATTTTGCTCGTGAATCAACTCGCAGAAATCTTGTCGAAAAAGGTTATTCAAAATTTGATACACTTATAGTGCGTACACAAAGTGAAAACAAAATTTCCGCGGCAATATTCAAATCCATAAAGCGGGAAGAACTTACAAAGAACGGTTATGAGATTATTGCATGCATCGGCGATCAGTGGAGCGATCTAACCGGGGGTAATACCGGGTACAAAATAAAACTTCCAAATTATCTCTACATTTTAGATTAAGGATAAAGTCTTATGAAAACAGCAATTGTTGTTGGGGCAACAGGTCTCATCGGACGGTTCCTAACGATAAAATTATTGAAAGATGTTCGCTATGATGTTGTGAAAGTATTTGTCCGGCGTTCTTTAGGGATAAGTAACCCTAAGTTGGAAGAGCACATTGTTGATTTCGATAGGATAGAAACTTGGAGGGATAAAATTACCGGCAATGAATTATTCTCTGCAATGGGAACAACTATTAAAAAAGCCGGAAGCAAAAAAGCTCAGTATAAAATTGATTTCACTTATCAATATGAAATTGCTAAAGCGGCATCTGAAAATGGAGTGGAAAAATATCTTCTCGTTTCATCGGCGGGCGCAAATCCAAAGGCGGGTAATTTCTATCTAAGAATAAAGGGAGAGCTGGAAGAAAGAGCCGTAAAACTTTTATTCAAAAAGTTTTTTATTTTCAAACCATCAATTCTTATTGGCGAGCGGAACGAAAAACGAATCGGTGAGGAGATGGGGACTTCTATTGCAAAAGTAATTGCAAGCATCATTCCTCTTCTAAAAAAATACCGCCCTATCGAAGGCGAAACAGTAGCCGACGCGATGATCAACTCCGCGAACGATGTAAGTCACGCAAGAGTAATGATATATTCATTAGACCAGATCTTTCATATTGCTGAATGACGACCCACTTCAATAAATAGAGGAAACAAATAATGAATAAGGAGGAAGTATGAACATGAATCTTAATTTTGTCAGAGATCAATTCCCATCCCTCTCCGGTGAATGGGCGTTTATGGATAACGCAGGCGGTTCGCAAATTCCACAAACAGTTGTGAACAGAATTAATGAGTATCTGATTGAATCCAATGTTCAGCTTGGCGCATCATATGAAATATCTAGAGTTGCAACCGAGCGTGTAAACGAAGCTCCTAAAATGGTTGCGGAATTCATTAACGCCAAAGAGTCTTCTGAAATCATAATCGGCTCATCAACAACTTTGCTTATCAGAATATTAGCTCTCTCCATTAGCCAGACCTTCAAACCGGGGGATGAAATTGTTGTGACCAATTGCGATCACGAAGCAAACATAGGCGCATGGACTGAATTAGAAAAGAAAGGAATGGTGATCAAACATTGGAAGATCAATCAAGATTCTTTTCAAATGGAACTGGATGATTTGAAACTTCTGATGACAGATAAAACTAAGTTAGTTGCGGTTACACACACTTCAAATATTTTAGGCACACTTAATCCTATCAAGGAGTTTGCAAAATTTGTTCACTCCTACGGTGCGTTAATCTGTGTTGATAGTGTTGCACACGCGCCGCATAGATTGATTGATGTTCAAGATCTCGATGTTGATTTCTACGCTCTTAGTTTCTACAAAGTCTTTGGTCCCCATATTGCAATGCTTTATGGAAAGAAGGAATTACTTCTTGGTATACCCGGAATTTGTCACTTCTTTATCGAGCCGGATAATATTCCTTACAAGTTTCAACCTGGAAGCGTGAACTATGAATTGAGTTATGGCTTGCTTGGGGTCCGCGATTATTTTAACTCGTTAGCGTCAATTCATAAACCGGTCAATGGAAGTTTCAGAGAAAATGCATCTCTCTGTTATAAATTAATTGCCGGGCACGAAGAACTTCTTGCCGACCGCTTACTGAATTATCTAAACTCCAAATCCAACATTAAAATTATCGGCGAGACTTCTTCGGATAAGAATAAACGGGTGCCGACCATTTCATTTGTTGTAAAAGATAGAATAAGTGATTCAATCACCTTAAAAGTTGATGAACACAAAATTGGAATTCGTTACGGTGATTTTTACGCCCGGCGGTTGATTGACGATCTCGATTTATCTAAACAAAATGGAGTTGTTAGAGTTAGCCTGGTTCACTACAATACATTAGAAGAAGTTGAAAGATTGATCAAAATATTTGAACAGATTTTGTAAATTTTGAGCAATGCTTGTAAAAAATCAGATGAGAGTAAAAATTCAAAGATAGGGGAAGAGTTTATCTTTAAGAATACCACGCGCTTTTGATTTGCAATCCAAAATCCGTCAAGACTCGCTTGTAAGTCTCTCCGTTGAAGATAATAGAGTAATTGTTACACCGGTTGAATGAAAAGAATATATGTTTAAATTACGGTTTTCTGTAATAAACGAATCTAATCTACACTCCAAAATGAAAAAGCAATAGAACACAGATGACGCAGATCAAACTGATTCATGCGGATTAAAAAAGTTAAATCAAATCGAGAATTATTCACTCTACACTCTTCGTTCTTCCAAGCATTCAGCATCAAGTTTTTTTATATTTGCATTCAAATATTAGAAAACTCAGAGTAATTAATGCACCCGAAGAATCTTGAAGATATTCCGAAAGCTTACAATCCCAAAGACGCCGAAGACAAATGGTATAAGTACTGGGAAGATCACAAACTATATCATTCAGAAGTTGACGAAAGTAAAACTCCGTACACAATTGTAATTCCGCCGCCGAACATCACGGGCATTCTTCACATCGGACACATTTTAAACAACACGCTCCAGGATATTTACATTCGCTACAAACGGATGAAAGGATTCAACGCTTGCTGGGTGCCCGGTATTGATCACGCATCTATTGCAACCGAATCTAAAGTTGTTGCTTTGTTGAAAGAACAAGGAATTACCAAAGACGACATCTCCCGCGAAGAATTTCTAAAACACTGTTATGAATGGAAAGAAAAATACGGTGGAATGATTTTCCAGCAGTTACGTAAAATTGGCGTTAGCTGCGATTGGGAACGCGAACGCTTCACAATGGATGAACATTATCATAAAAAAGTGATCGAGGCGTTCGTTCATCTTTACAAAGAGGGATTGATCTACCGCGGTTACAGAATGGTGAATTGGGATCCGGCTTCAAAGTCCGCTATCTCCGATGAAGAAGTTTTCTTCAAAGAAGTACAGGGCAAGCTCTGGTATTTCAAATATCCGGTAAAGGATTCTAATGAATATGTAATCGTTGCAACAACACGTCCCGAGACCATGCTTGGCGATACCGGAATTGCAGTCAATCCGGAAGATGAGAGATACAAACACCTCATCGGCAAAAAAATTATTCTCCCAATTGTTGGAAGAGAAATTCCTCTCTTCGCAGATGAATACGTAGATAAAGAATTTGGAACCGGCGCCGTTAAAGTTACTCCTGCTCACGATGTGAATGACTATGATATGGGAATGCGTCATAAACTTGAGATCATAAATATTTTCAATGAAGACGCTTCAACAAACGGAAATGTACCGAAAGAATTTCAAAAGCTCGATCGTTACGAAGTTAGAAAGAAAGTAATTGCAAGACTTGAAGAGCTTGGACTGCTTCATAAAATTGAAGATTATACAAACAAGGTCGGTTACTCTCAGCGTGGCAATGTTCCAATAGAACCCTATCTCTCCGAGCAATGGTTCATGAAGATGGATGATCTCTGCAAACCTGCTCTGCAAGTTGTGCTTGATGGAAAAGTAAAATTTCATCCGGAACATTGGGTAAAAACTTACGAGCATTGGATGTCCGGTATCCGCGATTGGTGTATCTCCCGGCAGTTGTGGTGGGGACACCGAATACCGGTCTGGTATCACAAGCAGACACATGAAATTTACTGCGAGATTGAACCGCCGAAAGATATTGAGAATTGGCATCAAGAGGATGACGTTCTGGATACATGGGCATCAAGCTGGTTATGGGCACAAGATGTCTTTACAAATGAACGAGATCAAAATTATTATTACCCGACCGATCTTCTTGTAACGGCGCCCGATATAATTTTCTTCTGGGTTGCCCGTATGATCATAGCCGGTTTGTATTTTAAAAATGAAATTCCATTTAAGGATGTTTACTTCACAAGTCTTGTGCGCGATATGCAAGGCAGAAAGATGAGCAAGTCGCTCGGCAACTCTCCAGATCCGCTTGATCTGATTGATGAATACGGCGCCGACGCATTACGTTTTGCAATTATTTACATCGCGCCGCTCGGACAGGATGTTATGTTCAGCAGCGAGAAGTGCGAGATCGGAAGAAACTTTGCGAACAAGATGTGGAATGCCGGAAGATTTTTATTGATGAATGCACAGAATATTCAAGTTGACCCGCGGCTAAAATACAAACACATGGATTTCACCGATAAGTGGATTCTTTCACGCTTCAACAAAACCATAAAAGATATTAATGAAGCCTTTGATCGTTTTGAAGTTAATGCCGCGTCAAAAATAATCTACAGCTATGTGTGGAATGATTTCTGCGATTGGTTTGTTGAGCTGGCGAAAAACCGTTTGTATCATGGAAGTGATGAAGTTAAATCTGCCGTTCTCACGCGTGCAATATCTTTGTACGAAGAAATGTTGAAACTCGTTCATCCATTCATGCCGTTTATTACTGAAGAGATTTGGCAATTACTTGATGAACGCAAAAACGGTGAAAGCATTTCAATTGCGGAGTTTTCGAAGTTTGATGAAAAAATGATTGACGAAACCGCCGAGAAAGAGATCTTTTTCGTTCAAGAAGTTGTAACCGCAATAAGAAACATACGCGGAGAGATGAATATCTCGCCGGCAAAACCGATAAATGTTTTTCTAAAGAGTAGTTCAATTACAAGCTCGCAAGAGCGATATATCAAAACACTTGTAAGAATTGATCAGCTTACAGTTGATGAGAATCTTGATAAACCAAAAGCATGCGCTTCTGCCGTTGTAAAAGGTTGTGATATTTTCATTCCGCTCGAAGGTCTGATTGACATAACCGTTGAACGTACCAGAATTGAAAAAGAGATTGCGCGCCTGTTGTCATCCTTTGAAGGTGTTCGCAAAAAATTAGAGAATCAAAATTTTGTTGCCAAAGCGCCTGCCGATGTTATTGAACGCGAAAAAATAAAACTTGCAGATTGGGAAAAAGCATTGGTAAAACTTCAGTCAATTTTGGAAGATCTTGATTGAACAAATAAAAGAAATTAATTAGCTTCCATCTATCAAATATTTCAATAGCTTTTATAATAAAGTCCATACTTCTCTGAATAGATTTTTCTTGTTAGGAAAGATAAGCCAAGCACTGTGGGCTTGACATTCTGTTTTATA
>Ga0265292_1002607_pt1 | contig 12247 bp, 7 predicted proteins | sample Munlanlewell296A_FD_189080 | JGI IMG/M metagenome (GOLD analysis project Ga0265292, IMG submission 189080) | Leachate microbial communities from a municipal landfill in Southern Ontario, Canada - Leachate well 296A | ecosystem: Engineered > Solid waste > Landfill > Unclassified | place: Canada...
AATCGGCGGTGATTTTGTCGAGATTGCTCAAATCAATAACGAGGCTCATTTCGCTGTCGATATTGTTTTCACCTTCGAAAAATGCGATATGGGAGAAGTTGTCGAAGGAAGAAAAGGCCTGCACGAGAGCATTTCCAAACTCGGTCATTTGGCTTGTGGCCGGCCCTATTTGATTGAGAAAATTGGCGACGTAGGAAGCGAGACCATGAAAATTCAGATAATTCAGTTGGTAAGGATGTTTGGTAAGAAGATTGTCGATGGTGGAATTTTTGATGCCTTCGCCATAATTTTTTGCGATGTCCGGATCGCTGGAAAAAAGCAAAATGTGATCATCGGTGAGACCGATGGTGATTTTCAAATTCAAAATTTTATCCAAAATCGGCGAAGCGTATTTGTTTGTGGAAGTGCGGCTTTGATGCGCGAGCGTGAACTGCGTCAAAGTGCTGTCCCCTATTTGCACAGGCTCCATGGCGACGGTGGTGATATTGCCGTCCTTTTCATGAAAAGCAATTTTGTCTTCGCTGACATAGCGGCGGGTGCTTTCGGATTTGCCTGCCTCCCAAATGAGGGAGGTGATTTGATCGATGGTTTTTTGGGCGCCTTCTGGATTTGTCGAGGCGTCGCTGAAAATAGTCAGGGCGGGAAGCGGATCGCCCACATCATAAATGGAAATGGCGATTTCTTTGGTGAAAGCCGGGATAATTTCATTATTTAAATCGAGGCCGAATTCGGTCATGGTTTCCTCCTCTTCAGTAAAAAATGAATTCAGGATATTTGTCTGCATGCTGTCGCTGAATAAAATCGGTGATGAATTCGGGAAGTATTGGTGGAGACGCAGATTCGCAGACCTGTCGATGGAGTCGAAAATCGTATCGCTATCCGCGGCGAATCGGGAGCGCATTTTCGCGCTCAAGCCCTGATCGGTGAGAGTGTATGAGGCGCCTGCGCCGTCGACAGCCTGATTGACGTTCTCGGTGAGCTCGTCAAAAATATTGCTAAAACCATAGGAGGCGTTTCTCTGATAAAATTCATCGCTGAAATATGTGTTCATGATGGCGTCGGGGGCGTAAATTTCGCTGATATTCTGGTAGATGGGATTGCCGGCGAGCTTTGGGCCGTCGGCTGTGAGAGCGTTCAAAACGGCTTCGATATCGTAGCTGTCGGCGACGATCATGTAAGGATCGAGATAGTAGTAGCATTCGTCATATTGAAGATCGCAGGGGATTTCGGGGTTGCTGATCAGTTCGCCCCAATCCTCCTCCGGAATAGTGTAAAGAGCTTCGGTGAAAGTCTCCTCGGTCATTTTGACGGCGGTGCCGTAAGCGTCCGATTCGTTGATTTTTTCACCGACGGAAAAAATGGAGAAAGACTCGAGAATGAGGTTGCGGAAAATCGCAGGAGTATAACGGATGGCGGATTCAGCACCGGTAAAGCCGGAGTTGAATGTGTCGACTTCGAACGGGAGGGTGTCACGGAGGTTTTGTGGAATGTTGGATGTGTCGAAACGAATGAGGGAGAGTGTGGTGGAGGGAAGGAGAGAGGTGAGGGAGGGTTTGGTTGTGGTTGCGGCTTCGGTGGCTGCGGTGTCGACGGCTACTGTGGCGGCGAATGAGGTTGGGAGGGTGAGGGAGATGATGGAGATGAGGAGGAGAGAGATGATGGGGCGACGCATGAGAGAGGGGTTATTTTTTGGCTAATTTCCTTATCGCTTGGATTCTATACGGAATTGGCGGATGAGTTCCAGTAATTTTGGCTAAAAAGGCAAAAATGCCATGTTCAGTTTTTGGTTGTTCAAGATATTCATCAACATCTATTTCTTTGGCCATGAATTTTCCAGCTACTAATTTAATGAAAGCCTGTGTGCAACTTCCCTCGTTCTTTAAAAGCATGTACGCACCACGGTCAGCAGAATACTCTCTTTGGCGCGAGTACATTGATCCTAAAAATGGGATGATTCTGAATGGAAACAAAAACAACCAGTAGTTAATGTGTCTCAAATAGACATGAGTCAATTCATGTGCCGCTACCGCTTTTAATTCGTCATACTTCTTCCCTTCAACAAGGGCTTCGATAAGCTCTGCGTAAAACACTATCATCCTCTTGTGAGAGACTTTTACCGCAAAAGCATTTACTTCACCAGTTGCTCTAACAATGTAGGCGTGAGGAATTTTTTTGAGACCGAGTTCGTGGGCGGTTTTTGCATAAATTTTATAAAAAGCCCCATACTGTTTTTCACTTAAACGCACACCATTGAGGCGAATTCTGCCCATCATAAGAGCTGTGCTAAGATAGATGAAGAGAACGATAGCCATGAAGTAAAATAGGAATATCATTGATGTGCTTTCCTCAGCAACTCGTCTTGCTGATTCCTTAATTCCAGCCTCCTTTAACCGTGTTCTGATGTTATCAGAAAGTTGGCTATCCGGAAGACAGTCGAATATCGTGATGCCATTATTGGACATTTGGTGTTCAAAATAATAGCTGATGCTGCCTGTGTCTTTGTTAAGAAAAACGACACAAGTTCCCTCTGGTTCAATCTCTGCCAATTTCAGAAAATAGGTAACATAAGAATTGCCAATCAGAAACCAAATCAAAGTCGAAGTAATTATTGCGAGAACAAAGAGTGGTAACTCGGCGCGGGTACGAATTTTGGATTTAGGTATCATTGGATATGATTAGTTTGTTGATTACGATTTAATAATAGTTTCTAAAGAGCGTCCGTTACGGTTGATTTTATTCTTCGTTGGGCAGTTTATTAAAGCCTATTTGCTTGAGAATCTTTTGAGAATTTTTTTACAGGCTTCAAATACATCTTGCTTGTAAAATTTTCCAAGTTTAGTCCTTTCTAAGTCTTTTTTCTCCAACGCAATTTTATTCCATCTTTCTCTTTCTTTTCCTATTGGAAAATTATCGCTTTCACTGGCTACTAATGTGAAGATTAAAAAATCTGACCGATTAGCTAGATTTTCAGGTAATACTTCATATAATTTTTGAGATCCTGAAAAGATATCTATTTCTTTATTTATTATATCGTTTGCCAGTTTTATAATTTCAGTTCTTCCCATTATTTTAATTTAGTCTTTGCTTCGACGATAATATTCTCTACTAGATTCTGATAGAAGTGAACCTGATATTGTTGCCCAGTAGGACTTGTAAACTCTTGTGTAGTTTTTTTTGCCCAATCTGACGTTTTGCCACCGTACTGTTCTGCGAGTCTTTGAGCCTGATTTAGAGATTTTCTTGATCCTTGACCTGCTATTGTAACGCTTTCGTTTATCGCCGCCTTGGTCAATTTACCTGTTTTGTCAAAAGCAGACCCTATTCCACCCCCAGCCATGCCTGCTACCGCCATTCCAAAATCTGCTCCCCTGTCGGCAATCACCTCTCTGTTGTGATAAAGCTCTTCCTCCGATAGTTTGCTTGGATCTGTACTATTTGGATCTAGTGCCTGTTCACCGCACATTACCCACATGAAGCATGGAGCCATCTCTCCAAATTTTTTATCTACTGATCTCTCCATATAATATTTCCCTAGTTCAGGAGATGTCCAGTTTAGTCCACCTCTTTTTTCCATTTCCATGGATATTCTCTCATATTGGGATATTTGCTTATTGCTAACATAGAGCCCGTAATTCATGTAGTTGCGAGTCTCTTCAAAAGAATTTCCCGTCGGATCGATGTATCTCAACGGATTGTTTCTCGCATATGCGTAGAAGTTAAGCCCTTGCGGATCACTCAAAAATTTCTCCGGAGTGTCGCGGGAGCTGGGGTCCTCGCTCATAAACCTCCCGATGCTCGGGTTGTAATATCTCGCGCCGTAGTAGTACAAGCCCGTGGAGTCGTCTTTTTCTTTGCCCGTGAATTTGTAGTCGTTGCCGGTGTATGAGGCGGCAGTTCGCTCGAAACGGGTGGTGCCGTATGGATGATAGTCGGTGAGTTGGAGGACGGTGCCGATGGAGTTGGTTTCGACGCTCGAGCCGGAGAGGTGGTCGGCGTGGTGATAGGCGGTAGTGGCGGTGGCGATTTAGTTTTTAAGGATCGGTCGTCGCTTGGTGATTTCAGCATGCGTTATTTTAGTCTGTTTTGGCAGTTTATCAAAGTCTATTTGCTTGAGAATCTTGGCGGCAAGCTTTGTTATTTCAATCCATTCGGGATCGGAGAGGATTTTCTCGTATTCTTCGGTGGTTGGGTGGGTAGGCGTGTTACGGGTATATTTATCGAACAGATCATTAAATGGCTTGAGAAGTTTTGATTCTGCTTTTGTCAGCTCACCTATTTTTACATGATAATCAAGACCACCACGAGTTGTTTGTTCGTGATATATCATACCTAGATCATCAAAATACCCACACATGGCTTCCGCCCAATCCCACCATATTCCCGGAATAGAGTTTTCTATCCAGACTTTTCGCTGAAAATCTAAAGAGCTTAGAGATTCCAAATCTCCTTTCAACTCTTGCCTCCAGAGTAGACGCAGTTTATTTATTTCTTCTTCGGACATTTCAGATAATGGTCTCCTAATGTTTATCGTCATAAAAGTTAGTTAGAATACTTAAACTGATCCACAGGGATATGTGATTCCTGCGATTGTTTTGGAGCCGTATTTCCGTTTGCATCCTTGTATTGTCCGTTAACTCGATTTTTAACATTATCTACCTGTTGACCAGGTTGTTTTGAGTCGGGTTGTCCTGGACTATATCTGATTTCATTATAACTGTTTTGTGGATCCGTCCAAATCCAACCGCCTTCCTTTTTTGCTGCTTCCCCTTCTCCCCAATATGACGGAATCTGCTTTTTTACGCTTTCGGGGGCATTATTGTCGGTCACGAAACCGTTGCCTTGGTTTGAGGTGTCGTATGGGTTTGAAAGTATATTTGGCCCCTCACCAAGAATCATGTTTGTAGCCAGAGGATCATCCATATAGGTAGAGGCATTGTCTTTGGGATGCGCCGTATTATTTGGCGTTGGATCAGGAGTCAGCGGGGTGGTGAGTGGTTGGTTTTTAGCCTGTTCTTCGAGAGTAATACGATTGTCAAAAAGATCCGGTAAAGTGGAATTACTATCACTGGAGCGATGTTGCGTAGCTATAACGCTTGAGGCGATATATGCAGAAAGAATAATTATTCCTTCCACTATGCACGCGTCTTCGAGGCACATGCCTGTTGGATCTCTGTACTTCAGCGGGTTGTTTCTCACATACGCATACTTGTTCAAGCTTTGCGGATCGGTGATGTTCCCTTCCCATGGATCCTCACTCATAAACCGCCCGAGGCTCGGGTTGTAGTAGCGCGCGCCGTAGTAGTACAAGCCGGTGGAGTCGTCCTTTTCTTTGCCGGTGAATTTGTAGTCGTTGCCGGTGTAGGCGGAGGCGGTTCGCTCGAAACGGGTGGTGCCGTATGGGTGATAGTCGGTGAGCTGGAGGACGGAGCCGGTTTGATTGGTTTCAACGGAAGAGCCGGAGAGGTGGTCGGCGTGGTGATAGGCCGTGGTGGCAGTGGCTACGGGGCCGTCGATGGTGGCGACTTTTTCGGAGCCGGCGTAGATGTGGCGCTTGGTTTGCGTGCCTTCGAGGTCATAATATTGGTTTATGTAGTATGTGAGTTTGGTGCCGCCTGTTGTTTTGAGGATGCGGTTTCCTGCGGCGTCATATTTGTATCCGATCAGGATGTATGGGGCGCCGCCGAGTGGTTTGGTGACGGATGAGGTCATCAGGCCGCGGTAGCTCCAAGTGTAGTTCCAGGCGTTGTCAGCGGTGACATTGCCGGATTTGTCGTATGTATAGGTTTGAGTTCCGATGGCGGTGACGGCGTGGGGGTTGGCGTAGTTTGTGCCGGTATTTCCTTGATAGAGATAGGTGCCGAGACCGGATTTGCCGGTGATGTTGCCGAGAGCGTCGTAGGCGAAAGTCTGGGTATAGTTCTGGCCGGAGACGGCGCCTGTGATGGTGGCGGAGGTGAGACGGTAGAGATCGTCATAAGTGAAATTGGAGGTTTTGGCGAGACTGGAATTGTAAGGGCCGACCGGAACAGTATCTGAAGAGTCGACGATTTTGGTGATGTTGCCAACGGGGTCGATGGTGTAGTCGAGTTTCTGGAGTTTTTGAGTGCCTTTGGTGGTGAGTTTTTGAGTCAGGCGGTAGAGGGCATTTTGGTCATAAGTGTTTGTGGTGACTGTGCCGTTGGCGTATGTCAGTTTGGTGGTTTGGCCGAGCGGGGAGTATTCCAAAGAGTTGATGAGCGGCTGGAATACAGACTGGTTTGAAAGTTTGGTGGTGACGGTTTCGAGCTGGCCGGCGGAGTCGTAAGTGTAAGCGGCTTTGGTGGCGTCGGGGTAAGTGATGGTGAGCGGGTTGCCGAGGCGGTCGTAGCTGAAAGATGTGGACTGATTTGTGAGAGTGGATATTTGTTTGGTTTCGGATTTTTGGAGACCGAGAGGAAAGTAGGCGTAGGCGAAGTTGAAAGTGCCGTCGCCCATGGAGGTGGTGCAGAGCTGGCCTTTGCCGTTTTCGCAGGTGTCGTATGTGTTGGTGAATTCGATGAAGGCGGTGCCGGATGAATCCTCGGTGAGCTGGCGGTTGAGCGCGTCGTAGGTGTAAGTGGCGGTCATGTCGCGGGGGTCTTTGGCGGTTGTTATGTTGCCGGCGGCGTCGTAAGTGTAATTCCAAATTCCAAAAGTGGCGTCGGCTGGAGCGTGGAGATCCTCGGATTTGGTGCGGCGGGAGAGAGCGTCGTAAGTGAAGTTGCGGAGATTGCCGAGTGCGTCGGTGAGGCGCGTGAGGTTGCCGAGGGCGTCGTAAGTGTAAGTAGTGTTGTATAGATTTGAGTTATTGTATTCGGTGACTTGCGCGAGGCGGTCGTAGGCGTCCTTCTTGAAATCCTTTTTGTGGTTGAGCTGGTCGGTGGTAGTGAGAGCCCATTGATCATAGGAATTTTGGACGGTGCCGGTGGCGTCGGCGACTTGAGTGGGGCGGCCGATGGCGTCGTAAACGAATGAAGTGTAGAGGGCGTTTTGGGTAGTCGGATTGGTGCGGGCGGAGCCGGAGGAAAAATAAGGGAGAGAGGTTTTTTGGACGAGGCCGCGGGAGTTGTAGAGAGTGTCTTTGACGGAGAAGTTGGTGGACTCGGCTTCGGCGCGTTCCTGAATGACGCGGCCGAGGCCGTCATAGTAAAAATAAGCGTTGGCGTGATTGGTATTGTCGAGATAATTTTTTTGGGTGACGGAACGGGGGAAATTGTCATTGTATGTGTAATCAGTTTTGAGAACGAGAGTGGCTGGGTTGCTGAAATCGGACTGGTTTCCCGTGAGGAGGCGGTCGAAGGCATCGTAAGTATAGGATAGTTTGGCACCGTTGGCATCGGTGATGGTGAGAGGCTTGCCGGAAGAATAATCATAAGTGATGGTGGTGGTTTGGTTGAGGGCGTTTTTGACTGTTGTTGGGAGGAGGTTGTTGGCATCGTAAGTATATGTCGTGATGTTGCCGCGTGGATCGGTTTCTGAAGTTGTGAGTCCGTAGGAATTGTAAGCGGCTTGCGTGGTGGCGTAGGTTGTTCCGGTGATCCAGTTTTCCTGTTTGGTGGTGTTGCCAAGCGTGGCCGAGCCGTAGGCGAGGCCGTCATAATAATACTTGGTCTCGGATTTTTTTGTTCCGGAATTATCCTTCAAAAGTTCGCTGGAAACGAGACTCAAATTGCCCGTGGTATAAGTGTAATCGACAGTGGAAGTGTCGCCGGAGATATCGCTGAAAGTGCCGTCATCGTTAGCTGCAACTTCGCCCAAATTTTTAGCCTGCGTGAGATTGCCGTTGGAGGAATTATAAGAAAAAGTCTGTGCGCGGTCGCGATGATCGGAGTCTCCATCGTAGTCCTTTTGAATTGTCTGGGATTTAAAAACAAAAGTCCGTTCGTTGCCGAGATCGGCCTTGTCCCATTTATTTAAAGTGAGCTGAAAAAGGTTGTTGTTGGAATCGTAGAGTTCGGCGCGATAGACGAGGTTGATCTTGGATTTTTGATCCTGGTATTCGCCGAACTGTGAGGACGATTCGTTGCCCTGATGGAAAAATTGGACGGTCTTGTTGTTGTCGGGATCGATTTTGGTGACCTTGGCGAAGCCGGCAAATTTGCGGTCGTAGGGATTGTTGTAAAAATATTGCCCGCCTTCGTATTCGTAAGTGTTTGTGGAAGTGTTGCCGAAACCGTCGTCGGTAGTGATGGAGGAAACGGTGTAGACGTTGATTGGGAGTTTGGGATTGTCGAGAGCGGAACCGGATTTGTAGGCAGTTGTGGGTTTGTAGGTGATTGTGCTTTCGGAACCGGAGGAATAGTGAACTTTTTTGAGGAGATCGGGCTTGGTGGATTTGTTGATGAAGACGCGTTTTGTGCTAGTTGAGTTGTAATAATTCGACTCAACAATATCAGGCAAACTGTCTGCATTTACATCGACCAGGTAAGTTCCCCAAGGATAATTTTCACATCCAGGATAGCAGAAAGAGGCCGGAATTGTGTAGGCCGTGTCCTTTGTCCAGCTGGTTCCGTTACCAATATAGACTCCGGTATCCGGGCCATTGCTTTGCAAAATATCCACAATGCCGTCTCCGTTGACATCGCTTACCCGAACAGATCGATGCCAATTAGATCCAGAATAAAATCTGACAGGAACAGTCCAGCTCAAATCCTGATTCCAGCCTGTGCTATCACCTTTGTTCTGGTAGACACCGTTTTCACCACGAATATATATCGTCGAATTAACAACTATGTCTGTCAAACCGTCTCCATTCGCGTCAAAAAGTTGTACACCTCCTTTTTCTTCGGGTGGATCGTACACATGGAAATAAAGTGGTATCGTGTAAGTGGGAGCCAGTTCCCATCCGGTATTATCCCCTTTGTTTATTCTGACCCATTTTGTCCCACTACCGTCGGACTCTGACATAACAAAATCCATTAAGCCGTCCCCATTGATATCGAAAGTGCGTAAACCGCTGCCACCGTAACAATTACTGCATAATTGAAAACCGACATTAAAATCCAATGTCTCTTCCCAGCCCGGGAACTCTCCTGTATTCAGGTATACTTTTTGATTGCTAGCTTGGCTATCCATAATATCCTCTAGTCCATCACTATTAAAATCGCCGCTAACATTTTTTGTTCCGCACCAACCATCTCCGCAATAAAATGTCACCGGAATAGTATAATTCGGATTAATGTCCCACCCTGTACCATCAGCTTTGTTCAGGTAAACTTTTTTTTCAGTAGGTGATGAAGCTTTAACTATATCCACATAGCCATCTCCATTGACCTCCATTAATCGGACACCGGAGTAATCATTGCTTGAACCGGCATAAAAATATTCCGGAATCGCGTAATTAGGATCAAGTTCCCAACCGGCCTGTCCGCTGGTGTATTCAAAAGTGGTGACGGGCATCGTGGAAGTGTTGCCGGATTCGTCGCGGGCGGTTTCCGTGATGGAAGAGAGAATCGATCTGGACTTGTTGTTACCTGCGGAATAAGCGAGATCGTATCGGCGGGTCCAATTGCCGTTTGTGCGGGTTTCGATTCGAGAGAGGCGCTTGTTTGTGGTCACCAAAAAACCTGTGCCGTAGGATTTCATTTTGTCGAGGCGATCCGAAAATGTGAAAGCGACTTCGTAGATTCCGTCGTTCGCTGCAGAGGTGCTGTATTTTATTGAAGAAGGGTACACTTGGGCGGAGTCCTTGTTGTATTCGTATTTGATGCCGTTGCCGTTGGCGTCTTCAATTTTGGAAAGCATCCATTTGGCGACTTTCGAAGAGTCAGACGGGTTGTCGAGACGTGATGAGGTGGTCTGGCCAAAATAATAAACATTGCCGTTTTTGTCCTTCACAGTCCACTGATTGTCGGTGGTGAATTCATAATTTAAAAAAGCGCCGGATTCAGTTTCCGCACCGTAAGTTCCGTGCGAGCCATCGGAAAGTGAGACCGGTTTTAATTCGCCGGAGAGAGAAGAATTAAAATAATTTTCAGTGTAAAGTTTGTCGACGCCTTTGCGGGCGATGCGCTCAATAGTGGGGATGCTGATTGCCCAACCGAAACCGGAGAGATTGAAATTGTCCTCGTTTTGGCTGTTATAATTTATGGCAAGATTTGGCGTGAGATTGTTGCGGCCTGCTGGAAGAGTAAAAGGATAAGAGATGGTGAGGGCGCCGGTTTGAGCATCAGGTTCGACCGCCATGAGATTTTGACCTTGGGTGCTTTTGGGATCGAAAATTTGGACGGTGCCGGGAGCGGGTGAAGTGGTGACTGGCGGAGTAGTTGTTGTGATTTCTTCCGTTGGTGGTGGAGCTGGAGCAGGTTCGGAAGTGGTCTCGGCAGGGGCCGTTTCAGTTGGTGTCGAAAGTGTTGACGAAGTTTGTTCAACAGGGGTGGTTTGGGTGTCTTCCGCGATGGCAAAATTGGCAGGAAGAAGGGTGGAAAAAAGGGCGATTGAGATCAGCAAAGAGACGGAACGTTTGAGGCTAAAGCTAAACGACTTCTTCATGTGATGTGAGTTAAATTTTAAACCCAGATTTGACCCTGGTTGAAATGGTATCAGAGGTTTTTATGGATGGCAAATTTTGGGGTGCAAATTGCAAAAAGATGGAATCGGCAACTTCGATGAATCCGAGTTCTTCATAAAACTTTTTGAGCCATTTGGGATTTTGCGAAACAACCAGATTGATATGATCGATTTTAAGTGAGACCAATTTTTCGAGTAGGGTTTTCATAAGTGTCGTTGCGACTCCCTGATTTTGATATTTGGCATTGACTTTCAAATCAACCAAAAGAGCAAATCGTTTGAGATCGCCGACCACTCTGATCGCCCCGATGATTTCTTTGTTTTTCGTACAAATGCCGATGAAAGCTGTGTTTTTAAAAACGGCCGGATAAGTTTTGTCGTAATATTTTTTGTAGAAAATTTTTAGATGCTTCGACCACTTTTTGAGCGCGGACGCCGAAACGACTTTGTATTGATACATGGAAATTATGGTTTGCTGAGGACGATGTTATTTTAGCGGGAATTTGTTTTAAAGAATACCCCCAAGTTTAGCCGCATGGCGTTTTTCGTGCGTCAAGAAATTTCCGATCGATGGCGTGTGCGATGAGGTGATGTTCATGACAAAGCGGTGCGAGGTAGTTGGGATCATGAGCTTGGGACAGAGCGAATCTGGCGGTGTGATGGGTTGTCTGGGCCGATTTTTGGCAATGGGTGATGGCGCATTTGGTGCCGTATTCGGAGCGAAGAAATTTTTTGGTTTTGGCAGGGATGTATCTTGATGTCTTTTTGGCTCTCGCTAATGCGGAATTTTCCGTTACCGATGCCTGTGCGGTAATTTCAGCTTTTTCATTTTCAATTTTTTCCTTTCTTTCATTTAAGAATTCCAAAATCAATTCATTGATATCGAGACCTTTGTTTTGGAGTTCGGACAGTTTAGCAATGACTTCCGAGGAAAGATTCAACCGCGTCTGCTCGGGCAGACTTTTCGCTTCGATTTGCGCCTCAAATAAGCCATTTTGGTTTTCACTTTTGGTTTCATGACGCAGATCACGGACCAAAGTTTCCACCGCACTTTTGGGAAGCAGTTGAACTTGATTAGCTAAAAACTCTTGGTTTGCAATGGTAGCAACGGAGGTGATTCGAGCCAGTTTGTTGGCGCTGATCTTGCCGGTGGTAAAAAGTTCTTGCAAAGCCGGTTTGTCCAAAAAACTTTTTTGTTCGTATAATCGGCGACGGTTCACTTCCGGGAGAAGACCAGTGAATTTGTTGCGATAGTTGAGAGCGAGTTTGCCGAAGTGTTTGCAGAGTTCGTATAGTTTTTTGTCGGAAAGACCAGCTGTGGTTGTCGAAGTTTTCATGTTTTATTGGTTAAAAGTAAATTTATCGATGATTGAATTCTAGCTTTCTTCAGCCAAAAATCAAGCTTTTGGCGTGGCGGAAAAAGGCGAAATGTGGCGCGATAAAACTCGTATTTTTGGCTTGAGGGAGAGCAAAACTGGCGTTGTGTTTTTACGAAATGATGGCGCTGTAGGACAGGCAGCCTTCGTCGGGCCAAGATTGCTTTTTCAGCTTATTCAAAGCAAAATTATCGATCCCCTACCACTCTTTCTTGTGCGCACGCACAAAATTGTGATAAAAAGGGAGTGGGCTGTTAATCAATTTCAAATGCAAAATGGTTATGCGGACGTGGTGATCGGCATGCAATACGGCGACGAGGGCAAGGCGCGGATTGTTGATAATC
>Ga0265292_1002608_pt1 | contig 12236 bp, 14 predicted proteins | sample Munlanlewell296A_FD_189080 | JGI IMG/M metagenome (GOLD analysis project Ga0265292, IMG submission 189080) | Leachate microbial communities from a municipal landfill in Southern Ontario, Canada - Leachate well 296A | ecosystem: Engineered > Solid waste > Landfill > Unclassified | place: Canada...
TCGCGCCCCACATCATACTGCAAGCTATGTTTCAATGATTGGTGGTGGAGCAAATCCTAAACCTGGAGAAGTAACTTTGGCTCATAGGGGGGTATTATTTCTAAAAGGTGTTTCACTAAATGAAACAAGTCTATACAGCAGGACAGCAACATTAATAGATGTCCCACAAATAGAACTTCATCATGCTTAAAAGGTAATAAAAAAACAGGCCTATATTCAGCATTATAAAGCAACGGATACTTTTCTCGAAAAAAATCACAGAATCTACGACCTCATGGTTCTATGCATTAAAAACCAAACCACCCTTTGAATTTTGTCCATGCACTTTTATTTTCTGTTTTTACAATGATTTCACAAGTATCACCATTTGCTATATATCCCCTTGTTTGATTTAACTTATAACCATTATTGCAAACGCAAATGTTATCTATTTTTGTAGCATATTTTTGGCAATAGCTATTTGTTATAGTTTTGAAATTATTTCCATAAGTTTGAGTCAATGTATTGTCTAAATTCAATAAAGGCGGATAGTTGTCTGAGGTTTCTAATCTATCAACAACAGCCAGAGAAAACATTTGATAAGCAGATATCAATTCTTTAATACTAAACATCATATATTTACCAGACCCAGTATTTACTTCAACTCCTCTTATATTATCAGTTTTAACTTCATTAATGCTACAATCTTTTTTACAATTTTTGACCAAAAAATTAACTAGATCCTGTTTCATTTTTTCACTTTTCATATATGCGTCAAGAGACCCCCAGTATGAATCTTGGGTTGTGGTTTTTTTAATGTAAATAGTAGTATTACTGTTATTTTTAGAATTACAACTAGGATAATATGGAGCACAGGTTGCTGATAAAGATGTACCATCATTACACCCACAACCATTAGACTTTACACCTCCATGATAAGAACAACAACCACTCTTAGCATTTACAATAGTTGGAACAATTAAAACAAATAGAAAAAGTAAAAATAAAATTCTTTTTTTCATCTAACTTAGTATAAAATACTAATGACATAATCATATACTTTTTACTAAAAAAATCAATTTCTAGTATAATTTCGTTATGTCTCAAAAACGTTTATTATTTCTTCAAACAATAGCTTCGTTTTGTGCTGGAGCAGGTTTATTTTTCTTGATTTTATTTTTTTTTCCCCTAATCTTCGTCCATTTTATGGAGCAACATCAAGTGCACCGTGGATAGAAGAAGGATTAAAGTTTATAGTCGTATTATTCTTAATAAGAATTGCCTATTTGACACCCAGCACAATTCCATTTTTAGGATTGGGTTTTGGTTTTATGGAACAACTTGCTTATTTTATAAATCGTAATGACTTTACGAACAGAAAAATCATTATTGTTTGGGTTCATATCAATCATACTTGGGCTTATAATGGCATATTTATTTTATCTAGCACGAAAAACAAAAAATAAAGTTTTAAAATATATTTGGTATGCACTTGCCTTTCTAGTACCAGCCCTTTTACATCTTTATTGGAATTTTATGGGTGCTTTGGGTAGATAAAAATATTCTAACAAACATGTTTTATTTTTATCTATTATTTTTCCAATACTAAAAGAAATTCGGAATGCATTCCTGTGGGGTTATTATTTTTTCTTCCACTAAATAATTTTCTTGTCACTATCTTATCCTCAAATACTTCAATTGGTTTATATCCTTTTTCTACAACAAAATATTCATAAATTACTTTCCAGATTTCAATCAACTCTTTTTCCATTACAGGGTTGCCAATAAGAACACATAAATTACCTTTTTTTCTCAGAGAATTGGAAGCATTCTCTATCGCTTTTATTGTAAACCAAAAATAAGAATCAAACATTTCTTGAAGTTTTTTACTTTTAATTTTATCTCTAGTGGTGTTTATATATTGACCATTGATTCTACCTTCAGGTTTACGAAATGGTATCTCTTTTTTTGAAAATGACTTTATTTTTTCATCAGAATACCCCAACCACATCATTTCAAGTTTAAAGGTTCTCATATATTCTTGAGCCTGTAAATATGGTGGAGAAGTAATAATACTATCAACCATTCCTTTTTCTTTATAGTTAAAATTATAAGCATCAACACCAGAATAGTATTCAATCTTTTTTAAATTAAACTTATTTATCAATTCGGTTACAGATTTATCTATTCTTTTTATTTCCTTTTTAGCTTCAATTGCAATTTTGCTTGGGAAATCTGTATTTCTGTTTAAATCTTGTATTGTCTGCCTTTTCCTTTTTGATGTGAACAACTTTGGCATTGCGTGTTCAGCAAATGAATATTTTTTTGAAAGTTTAAAAAATGTTAAAATTAAAATCTTTTTTACTATAGGATTTTTTTGCTTCTTAATCTCTTCAAAGATTTTAGAAAAATACAAAAATAGGTCTGGTGGATACCAATATTCAAGTTTTGAATTTGTATTTTTTATTCTTAATTTTTTGATATCAACATCATAAATTTTATCAACTATTCCTATTGCATTCAAAGCATACTTATCCCATTCTTTAATAGAAAATTCTGGTAATTTAATTGGATAGAAATAATCAAGTAAAGGATTTATGTCTGTTAGTAAGGCTGAATAGCCATTTACTGATGCTTCTAATCCTGTTGTTCCTGACCCAGCAAAAGGGTCAAGAGTTTTCCCCCCCTTTTTTGTATATTCGGTCAAACAATATTTTACGATCTGCGGAATGAATTTTGCTGGATGATAATATAAGGAATGTGTTAGATAGCTTGTATTAGTTATTTCGTCAACTTCATCTCGGAAAGATATTATCTTGGGGTTAGGAAATTTCATAAATACAGCGCAGAAGTATTAAGTCCCTTATATAATGAATCTTTTCAGACAAGGAATTTAAAGGGATAGAATCTTCTTTCCATAGTGGAGCTATTTGCAATGCCACAGCATTAGCCGTTTCTATTTGATTAGAAGATTTGATAATTTTGTTTAAATCTTCTTGTGATAAATACTTCTTTAATATCTCAACATTATTAAAACCCCTAATTCTCTGGTTATCTAATTCTAAAGAAACAATAGCGTAAGATAACCATAAATCGTCCCAATTCTCTACTCTGCTTATCATTTTTCCGATAGTCTTTGGCCCAATTTTTGCCTCTGGTTTAGCCCATTCACCTAATGTTATTGCTAAATCATCGGTACCATAAATCATTTTTAGAGTTATTCCTTTTCTCACAGTTATTCCATTTTCGACTGAATCTATAAACTTTTCTTCTGATATTGAAGTTCCAATGATGTGTTTTAGGTTTGCATAAATTTTTACTTTTGTAATCTTTTTTTGACTGCTGTTGATTACATCCCATATCGTTACCAGATACAAAAGATTTTTCTTCGGATTCTTTTCCCATTCAAAAGATTTTCTTAAAAATTCAACAAGCGACCCTTTTGCTGTTGTACCTCCTGTATCATCTCTTGACCTAAGTTGAACCATTAAATAAGAATCCTTGTTTTTTCTACATACAGTATCAATATCCATCTTGGATTTCATTTCAGGGAATATCTCTTTTGTAAGTTCTACCTTTTCATTAGTTTTATCTGCAACCTTGAAATGTGAACCACATTCAATAAGAATTTGGTTTAGTAATGCCTCAAGAGTTTTTCCCTGACGAGCACGATAAGAACTATGAAAATATTGATTAAAAGAAAAAAGATATGAATAGTAGTCTGCTAATTTATATGAACTTGCAAAACTTTCAGCTCTTGAGACACCAGCTACGAATTTTTTTATACTATCTAAACCATCCTTAATCTTTATAAAATCATTTTTAAATAAAACGCCTACTATTTGTATAGCTAAATCATTAGTACTAAATAAAATCTTTCTTATCACTTTTCCCTCGTTGCTCTTATCTAATGAGACTAAGTATCTGTCCTGAAATTGCTTTTTATCCATAAAAGCATTTTAGCACATTTTTAATAAAAAGATAATTTTAACAAAAAAGACTGCTTGTGAAATTTTACATTTCTTTAGACAAGTAATACTATATAGATACAACTGAATATTTTAGAAGTAGCCTAAACTATTGATTTTTCAATAGCATGGTGAAAAAATCTGCAACAGTATAAAGAACCCATCATATGGGGTACTGTTGCAGTCATATCGGGAAACTGATATGGAAGACTTCGGTCTTCACCATGTGGTGGGCTTTTTATATTTTAAAATCTCATCATATATTTACTAACTAACAAATTTATATGATTGAAAAAGAAAAAAATAAAGTCAGTATATGGATTCCATTTATCCTTATTGTGTTATTTGTTTTACTTATTGGGTGGTTAAATTCAGATGAAAAAACTGAAACTAGTACTGTTCCGATATCGAATACGAGCAATCAAAATACAGTAGTAGAAACACAAGTTCCAGAGAAAAAACAAGTTTCAAAAGAAGTTCATAAAGAAATTATTTTACCAAAATCAGAATCAGTTCTTCCCGTAACACCTACGCCAACTTACAATAGAATTGACGGGCTTTCTGCAATTCGCATTGGTGGTGGAATCGTTTGGGGGAACTGGGACTCAGACCCAGAAAAAGATGGACCCATAATCGATATTGTTTATCTTGATTCTCAGGGGGAAATTATCACTTCAGATGCTACTAGAGAAATGTCAATATCAGCTGATGTGAAAGCTTATGCAAAAAATAAAGGAGAGCTTAAATTGTCATCGTCTGCTTCGAAGTTAGTATTTTCTGCTCACTACTCAAAAGAGCAAATTATTTTTGGTGGAATATATCCCAAAATAAGAATTCCCAAAGAGCAATTGAATGTGAACCCTTCTGTCGACAGCAATGAGGGAGCAGTTGAAGTTGTTATTCATACTCCAGAGCAAGGAGATTTTGGTGACAAGCAAGGGTGGTTTGTCTTATACCCGTACTAAAAAATAATATGAAAAACTGGGAATATAAAATAATAGAATTCACTTATTATAAAATAACAAAATTTATATGATTGAAAAAGAAAAACAAAAAAATAGTGGTTGTTTAGGAATGTTTATTATTTTTTTATTAGTTATAGTATTTATTGTATGGCTAACTTCAGGCGGGGAATCTAAACCTAATCAACCTAAGGAACTTCAGCCAAATGATGCTCAAGTACAGTGGGAAAACAAACAAAATGTAGAACCCAAAACTAATACTATTCAAACACCAGTTGCAAACGAAGATACAACAAATGAATATGGCTCATCTTTGACGGAATGTTTACAAAAAGCTGATTCTTGGTTTGTCGAGGAAAAACAAGCAATCAAAAAAGTTCTAGCAGAAGAAAAAACAAGAAATAATCCCTATCAAGATTTTATAGACCAGAATGCTACATCAGAAAGTGAAATCATGGGATATCTCAAAGAAGAATTGGTGGATTATAAGAAAGAATGTAATAATCGTTTTTAAAAATATATGAACAAATATGAATACAAAGTTATATCGTTGCACCCGACTACTAAAGGGTGGAAGGCTCTGAAAATCGATTCGATAATGATAGAACAAACTCTCAATGAAATCGGTAACGAGGGATGGGAACTAGTAAGCACTACTGCATACATACTTGATATGACACTAGGCACAGGAGAAGCTAAATTGATTTTTGTTTTCAAACGACCGAAGGCATAATATAACGTCTTCAAGATTCACACTGATTTAGGAGTTTTTACCAGAGTATTAAGTGACAGGGTATTAGATTCAACATCTGGTGTATACGACTAGGACAACCTACACCCTAATTGGGTGTTGCTTAAAACCACAGGCCTCGTTGAGGCCTTTTGTCGTCAAAGAGGTAGTATCTTATATCTATATATTTTTTATCGGGGTTGATTATCGTGATTTTGTGTATCAACACTTTGTCAAAACCATTGACATACTAAAATATTATTTGTGTAGTCAAAATAAAACCCCCAAAAAATAAGGGTGTATTTTTGTCGATATATATACTACCAACTCCTTCTATGAAAAGTCATATTCTGGAATTGATAAATATGTTTTACTAGAAGAGTCAATCACATCTTGACGTTAAAAACACATTTTCTCTCGAACTCTATCTCGAGAAGAAAATATATCTAACTATCGATTAAGTAGTACTAGTCCCACTTAATAATCGAGTTAGATATATCTAATCACTATTTTTTATGTCCGATGTATCTAGCAAAAAAAGAAAAGAGGAAGAGATATCCGCAATATTCACGGCTTTCTTTCAACTTATGTTATCTCCAGACGAAGAAAATTCTAGTGACATTACAAATTATAACAAACCAAAAGATGAGAAAAAACAAAAAAGTTAGTAGAAAAGTTTTAGTGGGGAATTGGGTTATAGATGGTGCTTCGAAATTGGAAAATCTCTTTATTGATGCTGTTGGCAAGTTAGCAGTTATTGCCTATCAAAAAGAATATGCAGACTTATTAGCACAGGGTGAACACAGAAAGGCAAAAGGTTTAGAGAATATTAATCTAAAATTTTACTATGATATACGAAATAATACAGTAACGACATTATTTCAGATTGGTCATTCTACCCGATCGTATGGATATGTGTATAACCTTAACCTTATTAGTAATAAAAAAATTTTATGTTATGCAAAAAAAAGAAAAAATTAGTCTTCTGCTTCAGGCCGCTCTCAGATTTCAAGAAAGAGGCCTATCCGTCATACCTGTCAAGAAAGACAAAACACCCTTCTTGCCGTTTTGGAAAGAATATCAAACAAAGCCAGCAAGTAGAGAAGAAATAGAGTCATGGTTTACAAATACTAACCCAGAGGGTATTGCAATAGTGACAGGGAAGATATCTGGAATAGTTGTGTTAGACGTTGAACATGATGGAGACACAACTGGATTAGAGATACCGAATACCCCAACCGTGAAATCTGGAGGGGGAGGAAAACATTATTATTTCAAATATCCCGAAGGTGGCATGAAAAATACCACTCGTATCTTTAATCGTAAGATAGATATCAGAGGAGATGGAGGATATGTTGTTGCTCCCCCTTCATTACACAAAACAGGTAATCATTACGAATGGGAAATCGAATTAGACAAAATCCCTCTTGCTGAAATTCCAGAATGGATGACTTCCAAAAAGGAAGACTCGAGTCAACAATATAATGATTCGGATAGGGACTGGAATACTTTGTTTGAAGGAGTTGAGACAGGTTCCCGTCATGATATTTTAACTCGAATCTCTGGAAAGTTACTCTATCAATATCCAGAAAAAGATTGGTATACATTCTGTTTACCGTTAATCCAATCGTGGAACAAAAACAATAATCCTCCGTTAGAAGATAAACATGTGTATGAAGTCTTTGAGAGTCTTGTAGAATCTCAGAAACAACAACGAAAAGAGAAGAAAGAACTTGATAGTAATGAAGAACGACTAATAAAAATACTATCTGTTGATGAACTCCTAAAACTAGAGACTAAAGAACAAGAGTTTTTAGTTAATCCACTTATTCCAAGACAGGGTATTATTGCTCTTTCGGGACAACCGAGTCATGGAAAAAGTTGGGTAATGTTGCATATTGCCAAAGCCATAGCTTCAGGGAAAAAAGTATTTGACCATTTTGAAACTGTAACTGGAAAAATTTTGATTTTTGATGAAGAGTCTGGTGAGGGTGAAACCAAAAGACGAATAGAGAGAATGTCATTCAAAAAAGATTTACCGATTATGTTTAGTATTCTACAACACTTTAAAATTGATAACCGAAAAGACTTAGATCAACTTAAAGACATAGTTCAACAGAATAATATTTCTTTAGTTATGTTTGACCCATTCGCAGCACTCCACTCAAAAGAAGAAAACAGTGCAGAACAAGCAGAACAGATTATGGAAGCTATGCAGGAAATAACTAAAGTGGGTGCTTCTGTTTTATTTATTCATCATCACAGAAAAGATGGGATTGGACAACCAAAGGGTGCTCAAAGTCTTCGTGGTTCTTCTGCTATTTCGGGAAGACTTGATTCTCATATAACAGTTAAACGAGATAAGAAAAATGTGAAAGATTTTGTCATGGAGATTGAACATGTAAAATCAAGACGAAGTAAAGCTGCAACTCCGTTTAGTGTTCAGTTGGTAGAAGCTGGCAATAACGTCTCTATAGTGAATTACCAAGAAGTTGAAGAAACTAAAAGTAAAAAAGAGAATGCAAAATTAGAAATTCTTGTCGTATTGGAAAGTGGTTCTCAAAGTAAAGATGAACTACAAGAGGCATTAAAAGAAGTGTCAGGGAGTAGAAATGTTGTAGACGCACTTAAAGAACTAGAGAAAGAGAAGAAAATAGTGGTTGAGAAACAGGGTAAAAAACATTTTTACAGACTGATAAAAAGAGATGAGAAGGTAATATCGAAAGAAAATACGAGTGTGTATGTTCCTGAGGATATTCCAATAACAAACGAGGAAAATGAAGACGATCCATTAGAAATATAATAATATTTATCATTGCAAAAATGCAATCTATATATAGATACGAAATTTTGCATAGATCTTTAAAACAAACCAATCACACAAATCATCCCGTCAGTTGTTAACACCTCTTATATATAACTATATGTACATTGCTGACGCACCTATTATATTTATATAAGGAAGTTATTTTTAAAGGACAAGTAAAATATCATTAACCTAAAATAATATCCGAAACTTATATGAATAGTATCACTGAAATAAAAGATTGTTTGATAGTAGAAGAAATTGAAAGAATCCAGATTCTTTCAATAGAACGATTACAACAGGAACTCATTGAAGTTAAAACAAGACGAATAGAAGAAATGTCAAATGTCGAAATATTAAAAATGTGTCAAAGAAATAAAAATGGAAACTGAAATCAAAAAGAAAATAAGAGTATCACTTTATTTGAGAGTCTCTACAGACGAACAAACTAAAGGATACGGACTTACGGTTCAGAAAGAAAAACTACTGGCTTTTGTCCAGTCTCAAGATTATTCTTTGGAAGAAAAACACATTTATTCCGAAGAAGGTTTTTCTGGAACTTTACCAGTTGATTCTAGACCTCAGTTAAAACAACTATTTACTGACGCACAGAATAAAGAGTTTGATGTTGTTTTAGTATATCGATTAGATAGATTTTTTAGAAAAACAAGATTACTATTAGAAGCCATTGATATTCTCGGAAGTTACAATGTCGGTTTTCGTTCAACCACCGAGTCATTTGATACTACAAATAGTACAGGTAAATTCATGACTACTCTTTTGGGGGCAGTTGCAGAAATGGAAAGAGATACTATTAGAGAAAGAACATCAAATGGAAAACTATGTGCTGCTAAAGCAGGGAAATGGGTGACGGGTATAACTCCCTATAGTTTCAAAGTTGATAAAAAAACAAGAAAACTTATTCTTGTTCCAGAAGAAGCAAAAGTAGTTGAAAGACTTTTTAAATGGCTTATTGAAGAAAGATTGTCATTAAACGAAATAGAAAGAAGAATGAACCAAATGAAAATACCAACTCCATATTCTACTAAAACTAAAAAGAAAACTAATAACTATTGGTACAAACGAACAATAGGAAGAATTCTGACTAATGAGGTCTATACTGGTCGATACTATTACAGAAAATATAAAAGACCTTTCAATAATCTTACAAGTATAACTGATAAAAATAAGTTAAGACCCAGAGGGGATTGGGTTCAAATAGAAGCACCTGTCGTTATTTCTCCAGAAACTTTTGAACTCGCAAAACAACAACTGATGAGAAACAGAGAGTTTTCAAAAAGAAATCAAAAACGAGAATATTTATATTCAAAACTTATCTATTGTGGAAAATGTAACTATAAGATGTTTAGTGGTTTTCAACCTCCACTAAAAAGTTGGGGTGGTAGTGGTGGAAGATACTATCATGGAGTTTATAGAAAAGATAATGCTATTGGGACTACACAAAGGTGTCAGTGGTGTCCTAACTATGCAGAGACTAGATTAGAACCAATCTGGGAATGTTTAAAGGAAATACTAAAAAATCCACAAAATATGTTTCAACCATTAAAACAATATATCTACAAAACAGAAAATCCTCAGTTGGCTAAAACACGACTCAAGGAGATTGAAACAGAGTTAATAACTATTAGTGAAAAACGAAATAGAGCTACTGAGCTTTATGTAAACGGACAAATCTCTAAAACACAACATGAAACATATGTTAACCAGTATAAAAATGACGAGCAAAAACTCAAAGATGAAACAATACATCTCCACCAGACATCTATAAATAAAAAAGAAAAAGCTGAAAGAGAAGTATCTTTAAATAAAGCATATGAACAAATCAAAGATAGATTAGAAAATGTTTCATATGAAGAAAAACAAAAAATCATATTTCTATTTATCGAACGCATTACTATCTATGCTAAAGAAGATTATGTTAATGTTGTTTTCAGGTTCCCCAGTTATACAGAGACAACAAACATCAGTCTTGTTGAAAAAGTTTCACAAGAAAAAGATGAGTCATTCCCACTTATACTAAATATAAAAACAATTTCAGAGTTAGAGAGAAGAATAGAAGTAATAAAATCTAATCCTCTGATGTATAAACCAAAGACACTTATTTTTTAAATGGTATAGACCACCAACTATGTAAGAAACTAGGACGAGAGAGGAACACAGAAACACACAACATCATTGTGAGACTAAAAGATACATCCATTCATTAAAATCGAAACAAATAGAAAGATAAATCCTATATAAAGAAGTAGATAACTAGTAAAAAAGAAATTTCCCTTTGTATCTTTTGAACCAGCTTTTTCCCATGATTTTGGATACATTGACTCTCCAGTTTCATCAAAAATATTTGAATCAAAAAGACCTAAGGTTTTTTCTAAATGAACAGTGACTATTTGTTGACTCTTAAATCCTTTCTCTAAATCAGATAAATAAAGAAATCGTAAAACAACAAAAGAAACTATTGCACCTATAAGAAAAAGTATTTTTTCTTTATTAAACAATATAATATCACTTTGTATTATCCATCCACCTGCTCCTAAAAGAATCCCGAGTATCCATAAACAAATATTTTGAACTCGTTCTCTAATAATATGAAGAGAGTTATACTTTTCTTGTAAAACCGTTAATAATATATTAAGTTTTTGTTCATCATTTAGTTTATTCTTCATATTTTTATCCAATAACATTCCAAGCCTTTAACATAAAACTCTCTGCTTGTTGTGGTGTTATATTATTATCACTATGAAACAACCAGTGCAAGTCACTTACTTCTGCATATTTATCAGCTTTTTCTTTATCTCTCATATCATTCCATATTTGAGTAATAACTGCCTTTGTTGCGTCACGATAAGTATTATGTAAAAAATGAGTATGTGGAAGAACATTCCATACCAAACATTCTATCACAAAAGAAGGCATTTCTTTTAGTGTTATTTGACCATTATCAATCAATTCATTACGAATATTTTTTAATATTCTAACAATAGGTTTATACATTTGTGATGTATCTTTATTTTTTTGAACTCCATTATCATAATGTTGTTCAGGAAAACTTATAACTATATTATCAGTAGAAGTTCTAAATTCAATCCCCTCCGTATGTGAGTCATTAGGATAACCAGTCCTTAACCGCCTGTGAACAAAAGCTGGTACAACATCAGCATTTACTCGATAAGTATTGCCTTTAATCTTAATACATTTTTCTTTTATTTCTAACTCATTAGAAGAAAACTCATTTATCAAAATTGACTCTATTTTAGACCGAAACACTGAAAAATGATAATCACTAGGAGTTCTAAGAGTCTGAAAGGTTTTCTTTTCTTCATCAGAAATAAATGCGTCACTATGAAAATACACATCTTGATAACAAACAACTATATCAACATCACTATCCAACCTGACATTCGTTCTATTCTTATATGACCCTTGGAGAAAGATTCTTACTTTATTACCAAACTCAGCATTTATAGCATTAGTTACACGCTCAACAACTACTTGGCATTTGCCTTCTTCTGTTTCACTTGGAGCCTTTGCCCAACGACTAAGTTGTTCTTCGTAAATACTCATTATACCTATAAGTTATTACTTTTTTCATAAAAAATCAAGAGAAATAATGTTTTTTAGACTAAATAGTGGGACTCCTATCCTTGACGAATTCCCAGAATTTGAAAAAAGAGTTTTGGAGTCGCTCAGGCAACCATTAGAGGACAATATTGTCTCAATATCACGTGCAAAAGGTTCTGCAATTTTTCCATCGAATTTTATTTTAGTAG
>Ga0265292_1002609_pt1 | contig 12236 bp, 9 predicted proteins | sample Munlanlewell296A_FD_189080 | JGI IMG/M metagenome (GOLD analysis project Ga0265292, IMG submission 189080) | Leachate microbial communities from a municipal landfill in Southern Ontario, Canada - Leachate well 296A | ecosystem: Engineered > Solid waste > Landfill > Unclassified | place: Canada...
TGAGTATTTCTGTTTCGAGGACGACGATATCTGGAGCATGGACGATCAGGCGTTGATCGACCTGACGGTGACCGATCTTGGCGAGCGGCTGTGTTTTCTTGAGAAGGACGAGGTTATCGACGCGTTTGTCGTACGAGTGCCCAAGGCATATCCCATGTACGAACTCGGCTACGAAGGGCCGCTGAACAAAATACGGGAGTACATCGGCGGCCTGTCCAACCTGGAGATAGTGGGACGTTATGGCACGTACAAATACAACAACATGGACCATTCCATGAAAACGGGAATCCTGGCGGCACGAAATATCCTCGGAGAATCACACGACATTCTGGACGTTAATGCGAAAAAGGAGTACCACGAGGAGAAGTTGCTGGAGAAATAAATGCAACAAAATAATCATGTGGATAAACCGGCTGCGTGCGCCGGTTTTTTTATTTACTTGATACCAAATCTAATGAAAGGTACTGAAAATTGCCAATTGACAAGATATAGTAATTTTCAGCAAATTGTTATTGTAAAAAAGTAAGGTTCAGCTCATAATTTAAAACCATGAAAACCAAAAAAATAAGAAAATCATAAAAACCCAGAAAATTAAAATAGCCCAGAATCAGAAAAACAAGGACTTGAAATTATTCGCGGTTCTAGGCCTGGTTCTGATTGCCTCTACGATCTTTTCATATACCGTTGTGGTCAAAAAGCCATGGTTTGGGGTCTACTCTGGCGCAAATCATGATTGGTTGACCGCGAGCACAGTGATCTTCGCTGACAACTGGTACAGGGAGGGTGCATGGAATCTTAGATTCGGCATGTATGAGAATCCAAAGTCGCCGGAGAATTCGACACAGATCAGCCGCCTGCCGTATCTATCATATCCACCAGGGGCTGTGCTTCCAGTTTTTTTTATAAGCACGATTACCAATCATGAGCCCTCAGTGAATATGGTCATGTATTATAATCTTTTTAACCATCTCCTCATCTCGATTTTTATGGCTCTTGCAGTCTTCTATTTCCTGAGCTCTCTCAAGATTAAACTTGGCATTGCATTTTCTTTTGCGCTGATACCCATCCTGCTTGAATTGTTTCTGCCCTCTCCTTTCTATTACCATCAGAATTCGTTCTTTTCCGATCAGGCTGTGATTTTGCCCTTTGTGCTTGTTGTTTTTCTGGAAGTAATCCGGGGTGGTTTAACCGGCAGGCGTCGAATTGTGATCGACGTGCTCCAGGGGCTTGTTTTTTTCTACGGCGCTTTTACCGACTGGTTTTTTGTTTTCATTGCTATCGCCTTCTACGCCAAGAGGTTGTTTTCAGGAGAAATCAGCATTCGGGATAAGAAGGAATTCTTCAGGGGAACCTTAAAGTTCGCAGCCGGACCTGTATCCGGTGTAGCGCTATTCGCTGTCCATGTAGCAGTAGTAATGTGGGGAGACCCTGGATATGCGATTGAATATATAAGGAACAAATATCTTGTCCGGTCCGGCATGAAGTCAAGTGACACGAATACAAGCGGGGAATATTTCGAAAACATAATGCAGCATGTAGACCAGGGTTATGGATTTATCGGAAGGATAATCGTTTACATTTCTGTATTTTTTATTGTAGCAGCCGGCCTGTATTTGTTGGTACGGAAACTGACCAAAAAAAGTGTATCGAGTGAAGCGCGCCTGATCGTTCAGCTTGCATTTATTATCGTCGTACCGTGTATTCTGCAGATATTTATCTTTATGAATCATTCCGCGGTTCATAGTTTCTCTGTATTGAAACTCTCCGTGCTGATTTCCATAGTGCCATTCGTATTAATCCCTCTTTTTCTGGTCGTGCTGGCGCGCGACCTGATAAGGAAGGTCGACCTGTCCAGGGCCGCGCTCTTTATTGCGCTCCCAGCGTTATTGTTGACCTGTCTGTATCTGGCCAGAGTACACGATGGCTATAAGGAATTCTTTGACGAGAAGAACGCATACTGGTATCAGATAGCGGGAGCCACAAACAGGTATGCGGCAGCGGATGATGTTGTGCTTTCCCCCGATTTGTATATTCCGGATCATCCCCCGCAACCCCTTGCCCTGACCATGAAAAGGGTTTACAAGATAGAGACGGTCGGGGAGATCGCTGAAACGATTCAGAAAACCGGGGAGGGCTATCGCGTGGCCGTTATATTCTCACAAAAGCCGGCACCCGGGAGCTACTGGTATAAAGCTGTATCGGTAGCAGACAGCACGGCGCAAAATCCATATTTTTGTGCTTATTTTAGTTCTGGGAGCCTGCAGAAATTACGGGGAATGTAAGCCGATCGCGCCTATGTTTTTTTGGCCAGCGTGATAATGGTGAGTCCGTAAGGCAGGTTGGTTTTTTTAATCATCGCCCGTTCGGTCTCGAGAATGGATCCAAGCAGATAATTGACCGGACCCGGAAGCGGTTTGAGGTCTGAGTGCGACTCATCGGGCTTGATCCTGGATGGAGGGTGCAGCGCCTTGCTCGCCAGCCTGACTGCGGCCATCATGGGGAACAGCACCGTGTTGGCGCTGGTCATCCGCATAATTTCGAATCCCGCATCTCCCAGAATTTCTCTCAGGCGTTTTCTTGTATATCGTCTCACGGCCCCCTGTGAGATATCGTGCTGACCGCGCAGTATCGGGTAAGCCTGCTCGGAGACATAGTAGTAGCCGCCGGGTTTCAGCACGCGGTAAGCTTCGCGTACACCTGCGGTGTCATTCTCCAGATTTTGCAGCACTTCGCAGCAGATGGCGTGGGTGAAGGTTTCGTTCTCGAAGGGAAGCGCGGTGGCGTCGCCTGTCTGCACGTTTTCCAGGCCGCGCTTCCTGCATAGCTCGATGGCGCGCGGGTGCATGTCGATGCCCCAGACCTCACAGTATCCGGCCAGCAGCTGCATCTTGGCTCCCGTGCCACAGCCGATGTCGAGGAGTTTTGAGTCCGCGTTGAAAGTGGGGGCCAGCAACTGCTCCATGATGGCCATCATGCCGGTATGCCACCAGTAGGTGCTCTCCAGGTTGAACATGATGTCGTATTCGCGTGGCTGCATTAACGGAATCGTAGCCGGTTAGGTGTGATGATGGCAAATGCAGACGTTTTTTTGGCAGCCGGTGGCGTGTCGAATATCATTCATCGTTGTTGCAACTGAACATCTCTTGGAAAAGAGGTGGATTTAATACTATTTATCGAACGGCGGCGTCATAGCGACATCTTTCCGGAAACACCGTTCCCGATTGACTTTATCCTGTGTCCCTTCTAACATCATCAATTTGACGAGCTGGGAGTCTTTTCAACAGCTTCACCAACGAGGTTTTCCGATGCTAAAATCGGTGCTGCGGTCCTTTACGCTTAGCCGGGCGCTTGTTCTTCTATTTGCCGCCCTGGGTTATTTCTTACTTGCCTCCGTACACGAGGGAATCTCTGTGCCTCTTGATGAGCCGGCGCCGTGGTTTCTTTCCATCTGGTACCAGTGGGACGCCAACTGGTACATGTCCATAGTCACGCACGGCTACCCCTGGATGGTCGACGAACAGTCCAACGTCGCCTTTTTCCCGCTTTATCCTCTCGCGGTAAGGGGGCTCGGGCTGGTGTTCGGTGGGCGCTTTCTGCTTGCGGGATTGATACTCTCCTCCGCCTTCCTTTTCTGTGGCATGGTCTACCTGTATCGTCTGGTTAAAATCGACTACGGCGCTGAAATCGCCCGTCGCGCCGTATGGCTCATGGGTATTTTTCCCACCTCGATTTTCTTTACGACCCTGTATACCGAGTCCCTTTTCATGATGACCAGCGTGGCTTCCTTTTACTACGCCCGCAAGGGGAGATGGGCGATGGCCGGGTTATGGGGACTGCTCGCGTCGCTGACGCGGGTCACCGGCCTTCTGTTGGTCCTTCCGCTCGCCTGGGAATATTTTGGTCAGCATTCATTCTCGTTGAAAAAAATAATAAGGCCTTCGGCGCTCTGGATGGCGCTGGTGCCGGGAGGCGTCCTGTTGTATATGGCCTATCTCTACGTGAGCATGGGAAAGCCGCTGGCATTCGCGGAAACGCAGGTGACCGGCTGGGGGCATGGATTCACTATGTTCGTGGGCAGCATCACTCGCGATGTGGATATCCTGATCGACAAGTCGGAGTGGTGGGTCGTCTACGAGCTGGCGGCCACGGCCCTGCTGGCGGCTCTGACGATAATCAGCTTAAAAAAACTGCGCGGTTCATATACCATTTACATGCTTACAAGTCTCCTGTTTTTTCTCGCGGAAGGCACAACAAAATCCATAAGCCGTTATCTGCTCGTTGTTTTTCCAATATTTATACTGATACCCATGGTGGCCCGGAAAAAAGCGGCCTGGTTGTCCGTGTGCGGGATATCGCTGGTGCTGCTGGCGGTCTCCACCGTGGCATTCGTCACCGGAAGGTGGGTGGCTTGACGATGCGGAACATGGCGGTGGGATCCGGTCTCGTTGAGCCCGGCACAGTCGGGGGAGAGCTAAGGGACCGGGACGCTTCGCGGGATGGAATCATGGCCATGAGTGAGCGTCGCATAGTGTTTTTTCTCTGGCTGGCGATGCTGGCCCTATGTGTGTTCTTTGCCTGCGTTCAGCCGGTCTGGAGCCGGGTGGATGAGGCACAGCACTTTCATTACGTCCAGTACATCATGGAAAACGGGGTGCTTCCGGTTGAGGGCAAGACATTCATCTCTCCCGAGGTGGTCGATGTCTCATTGAGAAAAGGGCAGTGGGGCTGGAAGCAGGCGGGTACCGTTTCCACTCCTTCACGCCTTGATTCGTCAGCGTGGATCGGGGTGCCGGACAACCTTGATGACGAGTACAGGGAGAAGTGGGTACGGCGCAATCTCTGGTATTTCAACTACGAGGCCATGCAACCACCATTGTACTATCTTATCAACACACCTGTCTACGCGGCCACGCCGGGGGACTCCCTGGCCAAACTCTACGCCATGCGGCTGCTGGCGGCGTTGCTGGCGTCTTCCATGGTTCCCATTACCTGGCTCTTTGCCCGCGAGGCTTTTTCCCGGAGCCGTCTTGTGACGCTGGGGGCGCCGGTTGTGGTGCTTCTTACGCAGGGCTATGCGCTTAACATGTCACAGGTCAGCAACGACGTCCTGGCTGTGCCGCTGGCGGCGGCTTCGCTTCTGCTCCTGCTGCGCATCGTCGCGCGCGGGCTTGACTGGAAGCGGAGCGTCATGGCCGGAGCATTTATCGGCGCCAGCCTGCTATCAAAACTGACCACTATTTTTCTCCTGCCAGTGGTGCTTCTGACGCTCGGCCTTCTCATTGTTTACAGACGCGAGTTGTGGTCCCGAGTGCTCGTGCACGCGGGGATCATCTACGGGACGGTGATAATGACCCTGGTTCCATGGATACTCCGCAACCTGGTTGTCTATGGAGACGCAACGGGCGCTATCGCCGCGCGTCCTCTCATGTCCTCCTTCTTCCGCTCACCAACCATTTCCCTGGAAACCCTGCGTCTGGAAGAGCTTCTGCCGACGTACTGGTTTGGCGAACCCGTATTTCCCTTCCCGTTCTGGACTTATGCCTGGTTCGCCGTATTTTCCATCATGACGGTCGCGGCAGTGGGTCTGTTGTTCTATTTCTCTCATGGCGAGGAACAGAACCGGGATGCGCGGATGCGAATCATGTTCGTTTCGCTCGCCTTCATCGTGGGTCTGGCCAACAACCTGCTGCTTCCTTTCGGGTCAGGCATAGGAGGCGTGCCTGGACGTTATCTTTATCCGATCATGCCCGCCATGGCTTTTTTGCTTATGTTTGGTGTGGAACGGTTGCTCAGTCGGGAGAAAGCCAGATTCCTGGTTGAGATAATGCTGGTCTGGCTGATCGTATGGGAATCGCTGAACCTGCTGGCATACATTCAAAACCGGTGAATCCCGGATCGCAGGAGATCCCGACGTCACCGGCGAGACGCCCGGCGGGGATACCGTATCCCCGAGTTTTTAATACCGCTTTTTGTATTCGTCACACTTTGTGGCGCGCGGCCTCTCGATGTTGTGACATGCGGAGCGCCAGTCGTACTGGCATGTGGGGCAGAGAGGGACGGGCTTGCCGCCGAAGAGCTTTCTCAATTTGTTCGTGAGCCTAACGTTCATTTTCCTTTACCATTTCTTTGACAGTCTGCTGTTGAATCCAAAGGCCTCCCAAAAAACCGCCCAGCAGTTGTCCCGCCACGGCGCAGGCGATAAACGCCGGAATTACTGTCCAGCTCGTGCCGCTCGTGATCCGCAAGATGAAGATGAACGGCACAGGCAGATGGATCGCTAGAAACCACTGCCAGGAAAATCTTCGGACATAGGCGCGGTAGAAACCAAAAGGCAGGTTAAGGAGCGCGGCTCCCATGCAAAGCAGAAGAATAACAATCAAAAAAAACCAACTCCATGAACTCCATGAATACTGATGATGTACCGCATCTCACAAGAGGTCGGCAAGTATGAGCTGGGAATCGCGTTCCTCCAGGTCATTGAACCTCACGTTGCCAAAGCCGGCCTCGTGCAGCCAGGATACGTACTGATCCTCTGTCCAGGTGCCGCCCGTGTCAGTGTTGACAAGCATCGTGATGGCAAAAAGGGCAGCCCTGGAACTGCGTCCGCGTACAATATCGACGATAGCAGCAACTCCACACGGGTTCAAGACGTTTCGCACCTTTAAAAGCAGCTCCTGGTTCTCGTCGGGGCCGTAAATATGCATGATGTTTCCGAGGATGGCGAGGTCGAAGCGTTCCGGCGGCAGCCAGTGGGTGAAATCTCCAGACACCAGACTGATCTCCGGTATATCCGACAGCTCGGCGCTCATCAACTCGACAACTTCCGGCCTGTCAAGGATGGTCACCCTGATGCCATGTTCGGCGAAGAGGCGCGCGTAAGTCCCGGGGCCGCCTCCGATATCGATGACGCTACGCAGCGCGGGCGTTTGCTCGAGGCACTTTTTGACGATCCGGGGAGCATCCGCCCGGGAATTATCATCCATGGACCTGATAAACACCTCGCGGCGTTCGCGCGTATAAGGACGCTCCACCTGCCTGCCGCTTTTGACAACCTCGGGTATCGTTAGCCAGCGCTCCATCAGATTCCAGGAGTGAAGGATGGCGTTAGGGGAATATTCGGGGCTGGACTTATCGATGGCGACGGTACGCATCCCGGGAGCAAGATGGAAGACCTCCCCCTCCTGCCGCACGTGCTTCATCTCGGCCAGCGCTGATAAAAGCGTCTCGGTAGCGCGATGGTCATAACCCATGCGCAGGGCGATATCCGCGGCGCTTCCAGGTTTCTGGTCCAGCGCTTCCAGTAGCCCCAGGCGGATGGCCGCTGCAACAATTAACAGGTCCTGCCAGTTGTTGGGAATGAAACCCGCGGGCATGAGTTCTCCTTTTGTCGTTACGGGGCATAAGCATTGTATAGATACCACGGCGCGGCGGATAATTACCCTGTGTTATAATTTTCCCCTGACGGGTGGCTTGAAAACCTGCCCTGCATTCCTTAATATTTAGCGTTGCCTGTGCGCGCGGAAGCTGGATGAAAAGCGCGCTTGTTTTATCTGGAGGAGTGCCCGAGTGGCTAAAGGGGGCGGACTGTAAATCCGTTGGCGACGCCTACGCTGGTTCGAATCCAGCCTCCTCCACCATAGAAGCCAAGCTTCAACAAGGGTGGATCGGCATCCGGCAATAACGAACGTGATGCGCCCGATCCGCGCGACGAGCCCGGTTAGCTCAGTTGGTAGAGCACCTCCATGGTAAGGAGGGGGTCTACGGTTCAAGTCCGTAACCGGGCTCCATAACTAAGATTGTCATCCTGAGCGTAGCGAAGGATCTCGCCCAGAAAATCATCAATCGGGATTCTTCGTCGTTTCACTCCTCAGAATGACAAAGGACATGGCGGTGTAGCTCAGCTGGTCAGAGCAGCGGAATCATAATCCGCGTGTCGCAGGTTCGAGTCCTGCCACCGCTACCATGCCACCCTTACTCTAACTTGGGTCCAACTTTATTGTGGCTTTGCCATGCCTAAATCCAGGAGCTCATACCTTAATTCCGCATCTTGCAATTTTTTCAGCAGATTTGGGACAGCGTCATCTGAAGCAAATATTAAGGAGGATAAACCGGAGCGGCTGGCCTCAATAGCTGCTTCGCTTACTCCATAGAGATAACCGGGCTCCACTCCGAGACTCCGCAAGGCAATCAGGGCCTCAATGCCAATGGCGCCTACCAGGCATGACCTGGTGACATGCTTTTTTGCCTTTCGGAAATCAATATTTTTTGAGCCGCCGTCGTGAATGCTCGGCACCTTCAAAATAGTTACGTTTCCTGGCTTCAGACTCACAATGCCCCTTATTTCCGCAATGCCCACGTCTTCACCCTCCTTGGCGTTCGCAACCGCCACCCCCGTAGCCGCGCAATTCTTGGGATTTGTGGCAAAGAGTAAGCCTTCTTTCATTCTTAGCCCTACTTTTTGGCCCTGCGTCAGGTTGCAATCCGCGATGGCCGCACAAACGGTGATATTCGTCACTGCCGTTTTGACAAAGTTTATGTAGCTTTGAAATTCCCTAAGGGTCTTTAAAATCCAGTCTGTGCCATGGGGCGTTACTTTGTATTTTGAACGTCCCTGGGAAATTACCTGACCCTCTTTTAGCAGCGTCTCCATATATTCAGAAACGGCCTGGGGGGAAACACCCAACTTCTGAGCGATATCTTTTTGGGTAATGCTGGGCTGGCTGGCGGCTATTTCGATCAGTATTTGAAATTTAGTCGTTGCGCCTTTGTTCTGCAAAACATGTCCCATAGTGAAATATCCTCGCTTTATTTAGAAAGTCGCAGCCGTATGACTTCCTGGCTAAGCAACGGGCAATTGTCGACTGCATTGATTTTAACAGCAAAGAGCTCATAGCCGAGACTTTCTTTTCTACCTTAAAAACCTCTCAGGCCATTGACTTTTTCTTTAGCCGCTGATAAAAAGAACAAGTCTAATTGATTAAAAACATGCTAACTTGTTTTAGTGAGTCGATCTAATTATCTACTATCGCCCATTTAGTTGCCGCGCTGCGGGACGTATAAAGGTGTTCTTATGAGAGACGGTTTAAGGAAATATCTACAATTCAATCGCTTGGAATGGGGAGCTATATTAACGGCCGGCTTAGTTGTGGCTATGCTCACCGGCGTGATCTTGTTTCATTTCGGGAATTCGCCTGGGCTGGAAGCAGCTACCAGTCCGATCGATGAAAAAACGGCAATTACCGGGAGTGAAATTGCAGGGATTGATAGTTCGCAGGTGCAAGACCGGAAATCGGCGACTTCTCATGAGACAAATCGTACTCCACAATCAGCTAGCCTGGATGGCAATAATTATGATGGGTCACAGAATAATAGTTCCCAGCAGGCGCAACAATCCCAATCCAGCTCAAACCCAAATGTACCAAATGCCAATGGCGCTTCCTCGGGTAATCAGAACTCAACCTCTCCGGCGGCGGAAAATGACCAGAAAAACCACGTCAATCTGACTATAGACAACGGGGTCAGAACGCTTGAGTTTCCTATGGAAGTTGAGGAAAACTGTACCGTTTTCGAGCTGTTAGAAAAAGCTAGTGGTGCATACGGTTTTTCCTTTAGTTATTCGAACAATTCTTCTTATGGTGTTTTCGTGGAGGAGCTGGATGGGGTCAGCAACAGCCCAGGATCAAGCAAGTACTGGATGTATTACGTAAATGGAAATTATGCCAGTTTGGGCGCTTCCAGCCAAACAATTTCTAACGAAGATGCGATTCTGTGGCGCTTCGAGGCTACTTTCTAATAAAACTCAAGAAGGAGATTTAGAAATGAAAAAAAGGGGATCGAAAATTATGAAAAAGCAGGCATTATTCACGATGGTAGCGCTGGTTTTTTGCCTTTCGATTATTGGTGGTCTGCAATTACTGCATTTTTCCAAAACCGCCGAGGCGGCAGGTATTCAAGTTGTAAAAGTAAGGATCGAAACACCGGCAAGGACAATCGACAGTACCGAAGTTTCAGTAGATGGCTGTACTATTAAAGACTCAAGTGGAGTAGACCATGTTCTTACAGGTCCTAAAGTAGCCTGTGCCCTTGCTGCTGCAGCCCAGCAGGGTGGCTACAGCTACACCTTCGATGACTATGGATGGGGGCTCTATCTGACCGGGATTGATGGTGTTGCGAGCGATGCCAGTAACTTCTGGCTCTACAGGGTGAACTACATATCGCCTATGTGGGGAATGGCCGACTATGACATGTCAAGTGGGGATGAGCTTCTTGTGTCATATGGTCCCTGGCCCGACATCCCCCTGAGAGTCGCAGCTTCAAGCACCCAGGTAAATTCAGGGCAAACGTTCACAATCACGAGCAGCTACTATGATGACAGCAAGGGTGCTTTCCAGCCGATCGGTGGTGCGGTAGTTCATCTGGGAACGGCAATACTGACGACAGATGCGCAGGGCAACCTGACGACAAGCCTGGACCAGCCCGGCACCTTTCCACTCTATATAGAGAAGGATGGCTACGTAAGAAGTAATGGACTGAAGATCGAAGTGCCTGTCGGACAGGCTGAACTGCAGCAGGCAGCCCAGAAAGCCCTGGACAATCTTAGGACAAAGCAAACGGTCACTGGAGCTATTGATAACGCCGGGATAAGCGCCTGGTCTGCCATTGCCTTTGGGTCGGCGGGCATTGATTCGGCGACAGTCGAGGAACAGGGGGTCTCTCTGGTCGATTATTTAAGAACCTATGTTCCAGCCTCCAGCGCGAAGGCGACTGATTTTTCCCGGCAGATACTGGCTGTTCTGGCAGCGGGACAAGATCCACGGAGTTTTGGCACCGATCTGATCAGTGGGCTGAAAGGGTTTCACCAGAATGGCCAAATTGGTGATACGGGCTTAATTAATGATGATATCTTCGCGGTGATGGCACTATTAGGCACCGGTGAGGATGTAAATCAGGCAATAACAAGAGATAGCATCGAATACATTGTCGCCCACCAGAAGGCGGATGGTGGTTTTAGTTATTCCATAACCGGCGCCAACGATATCGATACCACCTGTGCGGCAATTCAAGCCCTGGCGCTGGCGAGGAATAAAGGATATTCCGGTTCGGCAGACCTAAATGCAGCATTGACGGCCGCAAGAGGCTTCCTGCAAGCATCTCAGAATGATGATGGTGGCTTTCCGTATAGCGCATCAGGGATGTTTACTGATTCCAATACCGCTTCAACCGCCTGGGCTACGCAGGCTCTGGTTGCATTAGGTGAGGACGTATCTGCCTGGAAAAGTGGAGGTGGATCTACCCCATATCATTTCATGCTTGCATCGCAAAATGCGGACGGATCCTTTGGCTGGACACCAGGAAGTGCGGGTCAGAACCTTATGACAGCTTATGCAGTTCCGGCTCTATTAGGGCAGGCATTGCCTGTAGTTTACGACTGCGTACAATGTTCCGGTGAGGCGCCAGGCATTTCTCTGAATAGAGAGAGCGTCGAATGGGCCAGCTATGCGGATTACTTAGCCAGAACACTAACTGTCAACCTCAGCATTCGAAATGCAGAAGGCGCAGCAAGGGCTGACAATGTACGGGTGATAGCCTCTGACAATACAAACGCAGTCGTCGCATCTTCCATTTTCCCATTATCCTTGGGGTCAATCGATGCCGGATCCAGCCAGCCTTTTTCTTTGAGCTATCTTGTGCCGGTAGGAGTAACGAGTTACAGGTCGACTATATATGCTGCTGCTGAAGATGCTTGTGGGAATAATTATGAATACCCCAGTCATTGGTCCAATGTCTAACATTTATACACAAAGGAGGCTGTGATTAGCACAAACAGGAAAAGCAATCTGGCTGTTTTGTCTAATTTAAAGGGAGGAATGAGAGATGGAATTTATACTGATATTGTTGGGAGTTGTTCTAAGATTCTTGCCACATCCCGCCAACTTTGCGCCGATTGCCGCCATAGGGTTGTTTAGCGGCTGCTATTTAATGAAGAGGTATGCATTTGTACTTCCGTTGACCGCTATGCTTATTAGTGATATCTTTATCGGGTTCTACTCCTGGAAGATAATGCTCTCTGTCTATTTGAGCTTTGCACTGGTTGGATTGATCGGAGTATGGTTAAAGAATCATAAGAGTGTCTACACGATAGCAGGAGGCACTTTATTGGGCTCCGTTACTTTCTTCGTAATCACTAATCTTGCAGTGTGGGCCTTTGGAATGCTTTATCCTCATAGCTGGGATGG
>Ga0265292_1002610_pt1 | contig 12235 bp, 13 predicted proteins | sample Munlanlewell296A_FD_189080 | JGI IMG/M metagenome (GOLD analysis project Ga0265292, IMG submission 189080) | Leachate microbial communities from a municipal landfill in Southern Ontario, Canada - Leachate well 296A | ecosystem: Engineered > Solid waste > Landfill > Unclassified | place: Canada...
AGATCGATCCCCGCCTCATCGGCGGCTTGAAAAAGTTCGGCGCCATGATTGGCGAGCAATGCCTTGTTCGCTGTAACCACAGGCTTTCCGTTTTTCAACGCCCGAAGGATGAGGTCGCGAGCGTCGTCAACGCCGCCCATCAGTTCGACAACCAAATCGATGCTCTTGTCGTTTACAACCGATTCGGCATCGGTACAAAAAAGGCCGCTGTCGATGTCTTGATCGGCGTGCTTGGCTACGTCGCGCACGGCGATTCGCCCAATTTTCAAATTAATGCCGCTGCGCTCGGCAATCGTCTTGGATTGCCTCTGAACCAGGCGAACAAAAGCGCTGCCGACGGTGCCATGACCAATGACCCCAAGGCGAACTGGTCGTGTTTTAGCCGCCCCAGACATGAATGAAACGCTACCGGCGAAGCGCGCTCTACAAGTCGAGGCGCACGAGGTCGTCGTATGTTTCGCGACGAACAACAACTCGCGCAGTACCGTCGTTTACGAAAACGACGGCCGGCCTCGTGACCTTGTTGTAGTTGGAACCCATCGAATGTCCATACGCTCCAGTCACCGGAGTCGCGACAATATCTCCAACTGCAATATTGGCCGGCAAAAATGCTTCGTTGATCAACACATCGCCGCTCTCACAGTGCTTACCGACGAGGCGGACGGATTCCGTTCGATCGTCGGCGGCGCGGGCGGCAAGGAACGCCTCGTACCCGCTTCCGTACAGCACAGGTCGAGGATTGTCGCTCATGCCTCCGTCAACTACGACATACGTTCGAACAGCCGGAATCGGCTTGATTGAGCCAATGGAATATAGCGTCACCGCCGCGGATGCAACGATCGAGCGACCGGGTTCGACAAATACGACGACGCCGGGGGCAAGTTTTGACGTGGCGCTCTGCAACTGCTTGGCCCACTCGGTAATGGATGGCGCCCGCTCATCGGTGACGTAGGCAACGCCAAGACCGCCGCCCAGCGTCACTTCACCAAGCCCAAGTTCGTTGACAAGAGAAACCATGATTTCTGCCGCGCGCGCAAAGTTTTCCGCCGCAAACACGTTGGATCCGATGTGACAATGAATTCCAACCAGATCAACACTTTCCGAAGACGCCGCACGTTTCGCCGCCTTGTGCGCGTCACCATTGCCCAAATTGAATCCGAATTTCGAATCATCCTGACCGGTCGAAATGAATTCGTGAGTGTGCACGTACACACCGGGAGTTATTCGCAACTGAATCCTAGGGATCGGCAGGCCCTGTGCATGCAATTCATCAAGTCGATCTAGTTCGTCAAAATTGTCGACGACGATGTGTCTGACGCCCGAGGTGATGGCCATTCGAAGTTCATCAATACTTTTGTTGTTGCCGTGCATGACGCACTTGTTGGCGGGTACGCCCGCACTAAGGGCAACAAATAATTCGCCGCCCGTGGCGACGTCGAGTAAAAGTCCTTCCCGATTTGCCAACCTCGCCATTTCCATGCACAGGAAAGCCTTTGTTGCATAAATGACTCGGTCTGCGCCGAAGGCTCGAACCGCTTCGCGGCAACGCGTGCGCAGATGTTCCTCGTCGTAGACAAATATCGGGGTGCCAAATTGGGCAGCGATTGATGTCAGTTCGCATCCGCCAATTGACATCGAGCCTGATTTGTTGACAGAGGCCGAATCGGGAAGTAGGTGCGCCGATACCGCCTTCACATTTGCTCCGGAGCGTCGATCCCAAGTAACTGCAATCCCGATTGCAGGACGCGAGCTGTCATGTCGCAAAGAGACAAACGGCTGAGGCGTTGACCATCGGATTCGGCCCTCAAAACCGGACATTGCTCGTAAAACGCGCTGAACGCTGTAGACAACTCGTACAGGTACGTACACAACCGGTGTGGGCTGTATTTTTCGACGGCGTCCAAAACCGCTGTGTCGAACTGCAAGATACGCAAGGCGAGAACTCGCTCTGCAATGTGTTCAATCGTCGGAGTTACCGCGCGAACACTCGAGCGGTCGACAAGCGCCCTGCGAAAAATGCTGCAGATTCGGGCATGAGCGTATTGGAGATACGGCGATGTGTTGCCGTCGAAGGACAACATCCGATCCCAATCGAACATGTAATCCTTGATCCGATCAGTTGAGAGATCTGCGTACTTCACTGCGCCAATTCCCACCTGTCGAGCAATTTCCAATTGATGCGCAGATTCAAGGTCGGGATTTTTCTCTTGCACCGCAATTGTCGCCCTCTCAATCGCCTCGGCTATCAATGCATCGAGTTTCACAACCTCGCCACTTCGACTTTTCAGAATCTTTCGATCGGTCCCCAGCACATTGCCGAAGGCGACATGCAACATTTCGGTCTGCGCGGGCAGCCAGTTGGCTTTCCTCGCCACCGCTTCAATCATTTGTAAATGCTGTGCCTGCGTCGCACCAACTACGTACAGAATCAACGTCGCGCCAAGTCTCTCCACTCGATCGATGACACAAGCTAAATCGCTTGTCGCATAATTGAAACCACCGTCGGTCTTGCGAATGATCAGCGGTAGCGGCTCGTTTTCCCTATTGACAAACCCTGGCACGAAGACAACCTCCGCCCCATCGCTTTCTGTGAGCATGCCGAGCTCGGTGAGGCGTCTCACCACCTCGGGTAGCAAGATGTTGTACGCGCTTTCCCCTTTGATGTCGTCATCGGTGAGTAGGACGCCAAGCATGTCGTAAACATTTGTGTAGTGGCGCATGCTCTCGGCTACGAGTACGTTCCACAATTTCAAGGTTTCGACATCACCACCCTGCAACAACACGACGCGCTGGCGCGCCCGTTCTTGAAAGTCATCTGACACATCAAATTTTGCTCGAGCCTGTCGATAGAACGCATCGAGGTCTCCAACGGATAACTCTTTGATGGCCATCGTCTCGTCCAAATCGACGAGGTGCTCAATCAACATTCCAAATGGTGTTCCCCAATCGCCAATATGATTTTCCCGAATTACTCGATGTCCGACGAACATGAGCATTCGAACCAGCGCGTCACCAATAACCGTGGAACGCAAATGCCCGACATGCATTTCCTTCGCCACGTTCGGCGCCGAATAATCGACGACAGCCGTTTTGAGCGTCGCCGCCAGACGAACGCCCAATCGCGAATCGCCAGCAGCGCGTGTGAGTTCGGAAGCCAGAAATTCATTACTAAATGTGAGGTTGACGAAACCCGGTCCCGCAATCTCGACCGCGCTACAGATATCGGATAGGTCGACTGAATCAAGAATTTCCTTGGCAACTTTGGCGGGGGCCTTGCCGAGACTCTTGGCCAATGCCAACGATCCGTTGACCTGCGCGTCGGCGCGATCGCTGCGACGCACGACAGGATCGACAAAAGGTGAGTCGGGTCCGGCGAATTTGGCAAATGCTGGAGCAAGTCGTTCAGAGACGGTGACGATTGGATCGGCCATGTCTCTCTAATCTTTGCCGACTGAGTACCACTATCCTGCTATTGAATTACGCCCTCGTAGCTCAGCGGATAGAGCGCCGGTTTCCGGAACCGTAGGTCGCAGGTTCAAGTCCTGCCGAGGGCGCCAGATCCGAACCACGTATAGAGTCACGTTCACCGATGCGTGCATCCCTTGTAGCAAGAATCGTCGCTGTTGGTCTAATTGCAGGTTGCGGTTCAAGCGACTCTTCATCTGCCGCCACCGACACTTCGGCCAATTCGGCTCGCCTTGCCGTCGTTGTCATTGGTGATTCGGTCACCGCCAGATCGAAGAACAAGTTCACACTCGACGAGTTCGATCTGTTCATCTATGCACAATCTGGGATCACGATCGAGGAACAACTCCCGGCCATCGAATCGGCGATTGGCCGCTCTCCGCATGTCCTGGTCATCCAACTGGGCGGCAATGACATGGGTCATTGGGGCCCGGCCATCGAGGCCGAAGTGAACCAAATACTCGACGATGCGGCGGCGCTCGATTGCGTTCGCTGGGTCAACTTGGCCGGCGCAATCCCCGAACTTGAAAAGTTGAATCAGTTTCTCGCTGATCAGGTCGGGTCCCGCAGTAATTTCGCCGTGATCGATTGGGCCACAGCGGTCGCCGAGCACCCGACATGGCTAGATACAGACAACGTCCATCCCGGCGACCCCGAAGGTCAAGTGGGATATGCACAACTTGTCAGCGAGTCAGTGCGAGCCTGCACGCTTTAGTGTCGCTTTGACCTCATAACTGTCTCAGCCAAGAGCGACTTTGACTAGGGCCGCGATCTTGGCTCCGTCTGCAGACGCTCCGACCCGACCGCGAACGGCCTTAACGACGGCACCCATCGCTTTACCACCTGTGATTCCCGATGCGCTCGCGACGGCCACTTCCTCTGCGACAATCTTGCTCAGTTCGTCATCGGCCATCTGAGCCGGCAAATACTTTTCAATTATTGCCGCCTCTGCTCGTTCCTTTTGTGCCGCATCCGTTCGATTGGCTCCGTCGTAAATTTCCGCTGACTCAATGCGTTTCTTAACCTCGGCGCGAAGAACATCCAATACCTGATCATCAGAAAGCACCTTTGCCGCATCACCGGCAACTTCCGCGTTCATGACCGCCGCCAACGCCATCCGCAGTGTGGACGTGACTTCCTCTTGACGTGCCTTCATTGAAGTCGTCAGGTCGGATTTGAGTTGTTCCTTTAGCGATGTCACCCGACCATTCTGCCTTACTCTTCGCCTCTATACTTTGTATTCGTTATGAACAACACCTCATTTGAGCTGTTCTTTTCCATTCTTAGCGTGGCCACCCTGATCGGGACCGTGATCATTCTCATCGGGCGCCTGTTTTATAAGTCAAAGTCGTGGGCGGCCACAGTTATCGATTCATTCACGCCGCTGGCCCGACCGCTGGCGGCGGCAATTGCCACCACGGCCATGCTCGGAAGTTTGTACTTTTCAGAAATAGTGAATTATGTGCCATGTCGCTTGTGCTGGTATCAGCGAATCATGATGTATCCACTGGCAATCATTCTCATCATCGCCGCGATTCGCCGCGATTCCAAAATCGGTTGGTATGCCGTGCCACTGGCATCTATTGGGGCATCAGTCTCGACATACCATTGGTTATTGGAGCGCTTTCCCAATCTAGACGCCGGAGCTTGCGAGGTAACGGTCCCGTGTGAGTTTGTGTGGTTTGAGAACTTTGGATTCGTCACACTGCCGTTCATGGCGTTCACCGGGTTTTTCGCCGTCATAGTTTTCACCACACTTCCAATTCCCACCAACACACTGGAGTACCAATGAACTCGGGAGCAAAGAAAAATCGCGGCGGCACGTCAGGTAAAGCCGTATGGACGATTGGCGCAATCGTTGTTGGAGTGATAGCGGTTGCCGCGATCGTGTCAGTCACCTCTTCGAATGATCCGGAGAGCGCTCCGGGAACGACATCCGAATATTCAGCCGTCACCGTGACGGGAGATGTCCTTCCGGCCCACGATGCCGCCGTGGCTGATACGGCAATCGGGCTTGTGGCGCCGGTTCTCACGGGCAAAGGTTTCGCCGGCAACACCGTGACAACAACTGCTGGCACACCAACATTGCTTGTCTTTCTGGCCCATTGGTGCCCGCATTGCCAAGCAGAGGTTCCGCGCCTAGTCGAGTGGGAAAAAGCGGGTGACGTGCCGGCCGGAGTGGACGTGATCGGAATCGCTACAGGATCTGATCCAGCGAGACCTAATTACCCACCATCGGCGTGGCTGGCAAGAGAAGATTTCCCCGCGCTATGGCCAGTGATGGCAGACAGTCAAGAGCGAACCGCGGCACAAGCATTTGGTTTGTCCGGATATCCATTTTTCGTTTTGCTGGATGCCGAGGGCAAAGTCGTGGGGCGCCAAAGCGGAGAAGTCCCCATGGCTGACCTCACCACTTGGCTGGAGACCGTTGCCACTTCGTAAGTTGGGAATCATTCTCATTATTGCTAACTTGTAACCACGAAATTCATTGCGAGAAGTTTGGTACTTGTTTCGGTCGTCGCGATCGGGACTAGTGGCTGCACAAACTCCATCTCCGCTGATCGTCCAACGGTTGTCGTCTCCTACAGCGTGCTGGGAGACATCGTGTCACTGCTGGTTGGTGAAACGGCCAAAGTACAGGTGATCATTCCCAACGGAGTCGATCCTCATGAATTTGAACCATCGGCAAAAAATGTCGAGACAATCAACGGAGCCACACTGATTGTCTCCAACGGGGCCGGACTAGAGGAACATTTGGTTCGGATTATTGACCAGGCCAAACGGAACGGTGTCCCGGAATTTGTGGTGGCCGATCATGTCACGACGCGGCGCATAACTAGAGATGGTGCCGAGATTGTCGATCCGCATATTTGGCTCGATCCGTTGACAATTCTTCAGGCGATTCCGGATCTTGCCGTCGAACTCGAGGCATTCCTCCACATTGACCTTGCGACACGCGCCGTCGAGGTCGAGAACATGCTCGCCGCTCTAAATTCCGAGGCCACGGACATTATGTCCGAGGTCAAAAATTGCACGTTGGTCACAGGACACGATGAGATGGGCTACTTTGCCGCCCGCTACGGCTGCACCGTAGTTGGTGCGATCATTCCAAGTTTGTCCACATCGGCAGAAGCGACCGCCGGGCAATTTGCCGAATTGAAACGGCTTGCATCGGAATCAGACGTTCACGCAATATTTGCCGACCACGGTGCGCCAACCCATGTTGCCGACCAGTTGGTACGAGAACTCAATGTGCAACTCGTCGTGTTGACAACCCACGTGCTCGAAAACGGAGACAACTACAGCGAATTCATCCTCCGAATTGCACACAATATTGCAAACTCACTTGACTGACCTGAGATGATCAACTTTTTACTACGACCGTTTCTTGACAACGAGTTCCTACGCCACGCTCTGTACGCCGGAATACTCGTTTCGCTCATCTGTGCGGTGGCCGGAACCTTTGTCGTTCTCCGCGGACTTGCCTTTGTCGGTGATGCGCTTGCCCACGGCGTGCTGCCGGGAATTGCCACCGCTCTCATTCTCGGAATCTCTGGCGTGATCGGGGCCGCGGTCGGTGCCGCCGCGATGATGGGCGGTGTCCACGTGGTCACTCGCCGGTTGCGACTGTCCGGAGACACGTCGGTTGGACTTCTCTTTGTTGGAATGCTTGCACTTGGTGTCATGATCACCTCTCACTCGCGATCGTTCTCTGGAGATCTCACCAGAATTCTCTTCGGTGAGCTTCTTGGAGTGACTTGGGCGCAGTTGGCGTGGCAGACGGTGGCATTTGTAACCGTTGGCACTGTTGCCTGGATTTGTCGCCGACCTTTTCTCTTGCTTTGCGTTGACGAAGGTTTAACTGAATCCTCGGGATTCTCTGTACGCAGGTATCACGCCATCATGCTCACGCTTGTTGCGATAACCGTTGTCGCCAGTTTTCAGACAGTGGGAACGCTCCTCGTGCTCGGAATGCTTATCGCCCCAGCGGCAACCGGTGCCCTCGTCTCTCGACGTCTCTCGACGATGATCGTCATCGCAGCCGTGTGCGGCAGTATCGCCACATATGTTGGTCTGCTTCTCAGTTATCACGCAGATTTGGCGGCCGGGGCAAGCATCGTATTAAGCGCCGTGGTTCTCTTTGTCATCACTGCTTTGATTCGAGAATTCCGAGATTCGATTCGTCGAGACGAACGGATCACCTACGAACTTCCGCATCAACACAGCCACATATGACCTTGACCGACACTTCCCTGCTAACGCGTTCGCTGTTCGTCGGTTATGACCGTCGACCGGTCGTAGGCGACATGACATTCTCACTTGCCCCCGGCGATCTGATGGTGCTCGTCGGCACCAACGGTTCTGGTAAATCAACCCTTCTTAAAACGCTTGCCGGCATGATCGCCCCGCTATCCGGCGAAGTATCTGTTCTTGGGCAAAAGCCCGGCGAGCTTCCTTCACGTGTGGCGTTTCTCCCCCAGCATCCCGTTTCGTCACACACTCTCCCACTGCGCGCCGAAGATGTCGTGGAGATGGGTCGTTTCGCTCATCTCGGTTTGCTCAAACGAAGTACTCACGCTGATCGAGTCATCGTCGACGAAGCCATGGAGCGAACGGGAGTGCACGAATTTGCACGCAAACCACTTCGCGATCTTTCAGGCGGTCAACAACAACGCACTCACCTGGCCCAAGTACTTGCCCGTCAGGCAGAAGTTTTGCTGCTCGACGAACCCACGGCCGGGCTGGATGTGAACGGTCGCCAATCAGTTGCCAATCTCATCGCCCAAGAAAGAGCAAGGGGCGTCACCGTTGTGATGGCCACGCACGAAATCGCAGACGCCGATTCCGCCGACACGGTGATGTTGCTAGCCCAGCGCGTGGTGGCAATTGGAGCGCCGGACGCAGTTCTGCGAGACGATTATTTGCGCGAGTGCTTTGGTTTCACTCAGCCACACTGAATCACTTCTTTGCTCGCCGTTGCCCCTCCAGATCGAGCAACTGTTGTTTCATTTTCAGTCCGAGCCCATATCCACCCAATGAGCCATCGGCCGCAATCACTCGATGACATGGCACGATGATCGGAATCGGATTCTTTCCGTTGGCAGAACCCACGGCGCGACATGCTTTGCGGTTACCAATATCCTCGGCCTGTTGTCCGTATGAAATCGTCGAGCCATAGGGAATTCGACTCAAGGCTCGCCAAGACTCGAGCTGAAAATCGGTACCGCGCAAGTCAAGTGGAACCGAGAATGCTGTCCTCTTTCCGGAAAAGTATTCGTCGAGCTGCTTTCGAGTTGTATCGAGAATGCGCTGGGCAGAGGGATCCTTCGCCGTCGTCGAGCGCGAATTGCCTGTCTTGCCAACGTCGATGCTTAACAGGCCATCGGCGGATGCAGCCAGGCGTAACTTTCCAACTGGTGAAGGTACAACAAGTTCATTGAGCACGGTTGGTGAAGTTGTCATATCGCCGAATCTAGTGGTTTTGCGAAACGTGTCACACTTGGTAAATGCCAACCATGATCATGACAGATATTGAAAGTCCCGCTATCAAGAGAATCGCTGTGGTGGCTCACGACAATATGAAAGATGAAATGTTGGAGTGGTCCGCCGAGCACAAGTCTGAGTTAAGTAAGGACACGCTGGTCGGCACCGGCAATACCGGCCGATTGGTCCAGGAGCACACCGGACTACATGTCGAGCGGCTTCGCAGCGGACCCCTTGGTGGAGATCAGCAACTTGGCGCTCGCATTGCGGAAGGAGGAGTCGACATCCTGATGTTCTTTTGGGATCCGCTCGAACCTCAACCTCACGATCCGGATATCAAGGCATTGCTGCGCATCGCCGCCGTGTGGAATATTCCTGTCGCGTGCAACCGTGCGACTGCGGATTTCATCATTTCTTCTCCATTAATTTCCCAGGTCTACCAGCGTCGAGTACCCGAGTACCACTGATCCGATTGCAGAGACCGTTACCTACACCGAAAGCGGTGGCGCCGGCGGACCATACTCATTGACGGCCTGCTCAGTCGGCGTGAGAGCAAAAACGAGATTGACGATCGGTAGCAACGACCAAAAGCCGTTGTGGCCGCTGTCGTGCATTCGCCGCCAACTCAATGACAGAGACGGGACGATCAGAGCGAGTGAGACAAAAAACGACAAAGAGTTGTTCAGCGAAGATGTCGTCACCTGAACGATCACACTAAACAGAAACCACCACCAATATGCAGATCGCGAGGCACGGCCCCGAAAATTGCCGTAATTCCGAAATCCAGCCTGAATTGCGTAGAGAAACGTCATTCAGTTTTGTCCGATTCATTTGAAGGTCTCGGTTCCTTTGGCAATCCAAGCACGCGTTCGCCGACGATATTTCGTTGGATCTGACTTGTGCCACCCCAAATTGTTTCGGAACGTGAGAAGAAGAACGTGGAAATCATTGAGCTCGTAGGATAACCCGCCCGACGTTTATCGCGGGCGACACCGGGCCAGCCGCCATCGGCGGGGCCAGAATCAACCAGTAGCGATTGTGCACCGAAAATATCGAGAGAAAGTTCCATCGCCCTCTGGTGCATTTCGCTCCAATACATTTTGTTGGTAGCCCCAAGGGCGATCACGCTCAAGTCTTTCTTGTTTTCCAGCGTGGCACCAAGAGTTCGCAGACCGTTGAAGCGCAAGATTTGTATCTGCGAGTAATAGCGCATCAGTCGCTGGCGAATCGAACCATTCGTAATCTTGCCGTTTGACTTGGCGGCGGCAACCATCAGGCGAAACTCTTCCTCGAATCGTCTGAAACCGGTGGTCGCGCTCATCCCTCGTTCAAAGGCGAGAGTGCTATTGGCAACTTTCCAACCGTTGTTTATTCCACCGACAACATTGTCCTTTGGGCACCGCGCGTCATTAAAGAACACTTCGCAAAATTCGGCCGTTCCGTCCGGTTGGACAATCCCCCGCACCTCGACACCAGGCTGTCGCATCGGCACCAATAGATACGAGATGCCCTTGTGTTTTGGTGCTTCGGGATCGGTACGCGTAAGCAGAAAGCAATAGTCCGCATGGTGACCCTGTGTGGTCCAAACCTTTTGACCGTTGATCACCCATTCGTCGCCGTCCAAAATGGCGCGTGTACTCAGACTTGCCAAGTCGCTCCCGCTATTGGGCTCGCTAAAACCCTGACACCAGCGCATCTTGCCGCTCAAGATTTGAGGAAGAAATTCCTTCTTCTGTCCTTCTGTTCCCCACTGCAAAAGAGTTGGCCCAACAAGTGTGTCGCCAAAGAAGTCTGCACGCATCGGCGCCTTTGCATTGGCAAACTCTTCGGCCAGCACAACCCCTTGCAAGATCGATAGTCCCTTTCCCCCATATTCCTTCGGCCATGTGGCGCAGATCCAACCGCCAGCAAATAATTTCTCGGGCCAATGTTCGTTGAATGACTTGCGTTCGGCCGGCGACATTTGAAAACCCTCGTCAAACCAACCATCTGGCAAATTGGCTTCCAACCAGTGGCGAACTTCCGAGCGAAATTCCTCTGCCTCGGTTGTATAAGTAATCACTGCTCCAGTATGCCCTGCCCGCGTGTCGTCAGTCCATCCCTTAGAGTTCGTTCGTGACCCTCACCGAAAATATTCCGGCTACTTCGGAGCGCTGGACACACCAGTGGAAGGAACTCTACGAAGAGGTCATCAACACAGGACTGTGCACGGGGTGCGCGGCCTGTGTCATTTCCTGTCCGCACGACGTGATCGGTTACAAACACGAGGAAGGGAACTACAAGCCATTTCATCTTGAGGAAGAGCTCGGTCCCGCCAATTGCATCCACGGGGAAAAGGGCTGCACAAGTTGCACACGGGCATGCCCGAGATTTCGAACGTGGGAACCTGAGGCCGACATCCAGTTATTCGGACGGAAGCGCAACGACGACGAGATGTACGGTCAGTACCGCCAACTTCTGCTCTGCCAGGCTAGCGATAAACCAGTTCACGAAAAAGGCCAAGACGGCGGATTCGTTGGAGCGATGCTGATCTGGCTGATGAACAACGATTACATCGACGCCGCGCTAACAAGTTTCCTCGAGGGAGACGGCTCATCCTGGAAGGCAACTCCCGGCGTTGCCCACAACCCACAGGAGGTTCTCGCATCATCCGGAAGTCGGTACACATATTCGGCGAACACACTTGCACTCAAGCAGGCCCAAGACGAGGGCCTGCACCGAGTTGCACTCGTGGGCATGAGCTGTCAGTCATCGGCGCTCCCAATTATGTGGAAGCGCAAGGTTGGCAAGACCTCCAAACCATTCTTATTCAATATTGGTTTGTTGTGTTCCAAAACTTTTGATGACGCAATTTTTGAGGAGCTTTTCTTGGCCAAGTATGGGTTGAAAAAAGAAGACATGGCGAAGATGAATATCAAAGGCGTGTTTCAAATATGGATGAAGGACGGGTCGTATCACGAGATCGACCTCAAGGAATGCCATCAATGGACGCGCGAAGGTTGCAAAATGTGTCCAGACTTTGCCGCCGAGCACGCAGACATTTCCACCGGCGGAATCGGTGAAGACAACAATTGGACATTGTGCATCGTGCGAACCGAATTGGGCGAAGAAGTAATGAACCGCATGATCAAAGACGGCTCGGTGATCGCCCGACCGGCGCAGACCGATGCGACGGCCATGCGCCTCTTAAAACTTCTCAGCACGGTGAGTCGTCGAAGATGGCCAGCCTTTGCCGATAACTCGCCAATAGTCGGGGTGCCACCGCCAAAGAAAAAGGCCGACGGCT
>Ga0265292_1002611_pt1 | contig 12232 bp, 11 predicted proteins | sample Munlanlewell296A_FD_189080 | JGI IMG/M metagenome (GOLD analysis project Ga0265292, IMG submission 189080) | Leachate microbial communities from a municipal landfill in Southern Ontario, Canada - Leachate well 296A | ecosystem: Engineered > Solid waste > Landfill > Unclassified | place: Canada...
CAAGTGAACATGATTGGGCATAATACAGAAGGCAAACAGGTGATATCGCTCGGCATCCAGGCGGTGAATTTCTTGCATCACAAGGCGGGCTATGTTTTCTTGAGCGAGCCAACGTGGGCTCTCTTCGTTGCATTGGTCGAGCCAGTCATCGTATTTGCCAAAGAACTTTTTAGCGCTGTTATAAAGCTCCACGTGTTGTTGGTCTCCGCATGATCGAGCGCAAATAGACTGACGTTCACGTTCTTGTTCGGCGCGTAGTTCGTGCAAAATGGCCTGGGGCAATGAGTGCGCCAGGCGAAAGGTGATGAAAAAGGTGCTGTCTTGCGGTTGCCAGTGAGGCAGGTTTCGACGATAGATTTCTTTGAATCCTTTCATTTTTGCTTTGGTTGGTAAGTCGAGATTAATCTCGACCTTTCCACAATGAAATTACAGCTCAATTTTATTCAGCAACTCTCTTAATGCCAGCAACTCTTCTTTGGAAAGGGTTACACCCTTGCCCATCTTCTCGCCATCCGGTGACCATTCACGGATATCATATTTCGGCTCTCGCTTGTTCCAACTGATCAGGTTGAGCTCCTTCGCCCATCCCGAGGCGGACTTGGAAAGCACGCCAATCTTTTTGATGATTTCGAATTTGATTTCGGACATTGTTAACTCTCCTCAGGGAAATGGGCAACATCATACCTTAAGTCAGATCAAATACCCAACGGACGGTACTACTCTGTTTTGGCCCATCTCTATTCACAAGATTTACCGAAGCGTATTCAAGAAATTTATTTGTATCAATTGCACTACATACCAAAGGGAATCGCTCTTGTAATGCCATTCCTTTATGAATGTCTGTCGCCGTAAATGTAACTGTTTTGTCCCCGCGATTTCGGGCAGGTTTGATAAAAGAAATCAATGCATACTCTCGCACTTTATCAGCTGTTGCCATATCTCTGTCTCTTTGAAAAATAATTTATTCTTCCAAATTTTCTTCCGCGCCTGAATACAATCCTTTAGTTCTATATTCTGCTTTACCCTCGAAGAGACTTAATTGCTGGATGGTTTGACCATTCTCTTGATAAAAAACACGCGGCACAAGTCCTTCATCACTTAAACCATCGAGTTTATTGATGCTCCTTTGTATTTCCTGAATGCAATAACTTTGCATTTCCTCATGGATCTGATGGCCGTTAAACCTGAGGACATCCCAACCCATTGGGACCATTGCATTGTTGCGGACATTATCATGAGCCGCGCGGTCTTTCTGTATATGCCAATAGTCACCATCAGTTTCTATATCGATAAAGCCATCGTTGCAAAATAAGGCAAAGTCTAAATAGTAGTTATGTTTTTCAATAGGCAGCATCCATTGACGTTCTGCTTTTATATCCAGTGTTTTCAGTTCCTGCCACAGCATATCTTCAAGTGGACTGTCATTGAACAGATCATTAATCTGTGTGGCGGTCTCAAACTTTTCCCACGTGGTCGGCACAAAGCTCAACCGGCGTGGGCGGAAGCTCAATATGGGTTCAGGAAGCCGTTTTAATTCCTTCAAGTGAACTTTGTAATACAGCCAATCTGATTTTTCGCTTTCAAACCTATTGGGAAACAATTCGCGATATGGCACGACATCGTAATCTTCAATCGCGCCGTAGTATTGCACGCGATAGGCTTCCGGCGCGAAGGCTTTGCCTTGATAAAAACACAGCCATTTTGCGGCTTTGAAACTTTTCGGGGCATGGTCAACAGGGATGTGATACCAACCATCTTCCTGCAAGTAGGTAAGGGAGTATTTATATTTGAATACAGCGAGAAGCATTTCGCCGCGATTGTCAGATTCAAATTGCGTCATTTTTATCCCGACTGAGAAGGCCAAATCATTTTCGCCAATTTGAACAAGTCTTTACTTCTACTTTGGCTCTCTCTCGTTCCAGCTGATCAGGTTGAGCTCCTTCGCCCAGCCCGAGTCGGTCTTGGAAAGCACGCCAATCTTTTTAATGATTTCGAATTTGAATTCGGACATTGTTCAGGCCTCCTCAAAGTAAAACAAGATCAGCACCAAGAGGTTGAGAAATTTCTGCGTCCACACTCAATCCGTGCCATCCACAATCTTGACATCTTCCTCCGTCGTCAAACACGTCACACAGTTGCTTGGTAAAGACCAGCGGAAGGATGAAATCTTTATACTTGGCAGCTTCCTTTGCTCCGCGAATGGAGCAGGCGGCATCCCACAGCCATTGTTCGAGGGATTTGTCGGTGTTAGGAGTGTGATTGTTGGTTGGCATGAGAATCCCGGTATTTTAATGAGGTCGCATAAATCAATTGGTTGTTTGAGTTGACTTGTAATTCTAAATCTAGTATAGGGCAAATCCATCTTAAACGCAACACAACGCTACCTTCAAATTAGGACCTTCTTGAAGTCCGGAAGTGTCATTAGTATACTAAGATGGGTGTTTGTCAGTTTGACAAGATAGAACATATGTTTTATAATGATTGCGTGGCAAGTGACTTCGTTGGTCACCCATGCCGCATTTTTTTCGGTACATTAACATTTGAATATTTCGAAGAAGGCCCCTGAGAGCACGTGGGGACCCCAGTACCCGAAGCCAGCGGGTTGGTAACCGAAAGAATTGTTTGTTCCAAAAAATCAATTCCAGACCGAAGCCGCTTGCCGCCACCGGCCGAATTAACAATGAAGAAGCCCCCGATGAGAACGCGGGTACCGGGGGGATTTGATTGTTCCTCTTTTGTTCCGCGGAACAAATAAAATCCCCGCATGAGGACGATTCCCTTCCGCTTTGTCCCCCCATTTCTGTTCGCTTGCCCCGCCTGTCCTGACGGTTTTGGTCAGGGTGTTCTTCCGGGAGAGAGGGGGGCGTACATCGTGCCCGAAAGGTATTCGTTCCGCGGAAATAAAGAAAAAATCACATAAATTTGAATCGGCTTGCCTTTCTCTGTTGAAGAGCGTGGATTCCCCATTAAATGAGCCTCTCCCGCTAATTTGCCATGACCCCCTTCCTCGCCATCTCGTGAAATCTGCCAGATACCCGCCGCAGCGCAAGGGGGGTACAATCTGGGGAAAGCGAATGACTTATGATGGAAAAGAAGCACCATTAACCATTAACCATTTACCAATCACCTATAACCAATAACCAATCCCCAATCACAAATCACAAATCCCTTCCCCCAAGGAGAATCTCATGCCCATCACCCTCGACGGTTCTTCCCTCACCATTGAAAAACTTGTCGCCATCGCCCGGAACGGCGAAAAAGTGGCCCTCGCCCCCGCCGCCCTGGAACGCATCAAGGTCTGCCGGGCCATGCTGGAAGAGAAACTGGCTGCCCACGAGACCATGTATGGCACCAACACAGGCATCGGCGAGTTTTCGGAGAAAATCCTCACTGACGAAGAGGTGAAGGAATTCCAGAAATATCTCATCTACAACCACGCCGCCGGGATTGGCGACCCGCTCCCGGCCGAGCAGGTGCGCGGCGCGCTGGCGGGACGCATCAACGTCCACGCGCATGGGAATTCCGGCTGCCGTCCCGAGATCACGCTGACGCTGGTCGAGATGCTCAACAAGGGCGTCACGCCGGTGGTCTGCAACAAAGGCTCGGTCGGCGCCTGCGGCGACCTGGCTCCGATGGCCCAGGCCATGCTCCTGCTGCTGGGGGAGGGCGAAGCCTTCTATAACCCCGAAAGAACCGGGGCAGGCGGCGAGCGGCTGCCCGGGTCCGAAGCGATGAAACGGGCCGGGATCCCGGTCCCGGGTCTCCAGGCCCGCGATGGGCTGGCGGCCATCAACGGATCCAACCTGCTAACGGCCATGTCGGCTCTCCACATTTACGATATGGAACGCTTCCTCAAGCAGGCCGAGATTGCCGCGGCGATGTCCATCGAGGCGCTTCTGGGGAACATGAAACCTTACAACACCAGGCTGCACGAACTGCGCGGTTTCAAGGGTGCGATAGCTTCCGCCAAAAACCTGATGAAAGTTGTCGTCGGGTCGGACCTGACTACCGGCAAGATGAAAACCAAGGTGCAGGATGCCTACTCGATGCGTTCCACCCCGCAGGTCGTCGGCGCGGCACGCGATGCGATAGCCTACGCCCGCTCGCAGGTGGAGATCGAACTGAACGGCGTGGGCGATAATCCCATCTTTATCCCGGAGCTGAAACTGACCCTGACCGGCGCCAACTTCCAGGGGTCGCCGGTGGCCCTGCCGATGGACATGGCCGGGATTGCCATCACCATGGTTTGCGTGATGGCGGAGCGCCGCTTGAACCGGTTGACCAATCCGGCCCTCTCGCAGGGTCTGCCCGATTTTCTGACCCACAGCCCCGGCTTCTTCTCCGGCCTGATGCTCAGCCAGTACACTGCCGACCATCTCATCGTGGAACAGCGTATTCTTTCAGCCCCAGCCAGCATTCAGTCCATTCCCGCTGCAGCGGACCAGGAAGATTTTGTCTCGATGGGAATGAACACCGCCCTCAAGAATGGACAAATCCTGGATAACGCCTATGGGGTGCTCGGCATCGAGTTCATGGCGGCTGCCCAGGCGCTCGACTTCCGCGAGTTCACGCCCGGCAAGGGCACACAGAAAGCGCGTGAAGTCATCCGCAAGCATGTCGACCATCTCGAAGTGGACCGCCCGCTCTACCCCGATCACAACGCCATGAAGGCGCTGGTCAAATCGGGCGAGATTTTGGAAGCGGTGGAAAAGGAAATTGGTGCTCTCGAATAGTTTCAGATCTTTGTTCCCACCCAAATGGATTTAACCACGCATAGGAAGAACCAGCAGGTACCGGCCCGCCGGGTACCTGCGTGTATAATACCCCCATGCGCAAACTTTCGCCCCTCACCCGCACCTCGTTCCTGCTGGCTTTTTTCTTTATGTTTGACAAGGCCCTGGCCTTTATCAAATCCATGCTCTTCAACAAGGTTGTCGGGTTGGAGGGGATGGGGATTTTTGGCGCCTCCAACAACATCCCCGATTACCTTTCGGCGCTGCTGTCCGGCGGAGCGCTGGGGATGGCTTTCATCCCCGTACTGCGGGAATATCTGGACCGTGAAGGTCGCTCCGCCGCCTGGGACTTGTTCGCCCGGGTTATTAACCTGGCATTCCTGATGACTGCGGCGGTGTCGGTGGTCATCATTGCTTTGGCAGAGCCGCTGGTGCGCTATATTATCGTTCCGCACTTCACCCCTGAAAAGCAGGCGCTGACTACCTCGTTGATGCGCCTCGACCTGCTCGCCATCCTGCTCTTTTCCATCAGCGGGCTGGTCATGTCGGGTTTACAGGCCAACAAGCATTTCCTGCTCCCGGCTCTGGCCCCCATTTTTTACAACCTGGGACAGATTTTCGGCGTGACCATCCTGACGCCAAACCAGGGTCTGCACCTCGGCCCGGTGGCACTTCCCGCCTTCGGACTGGGACTGTACGGCATGGTCTACGGCGTCATCCTGGGGGCGGCCCTGCATTTGCTGATCCAGGTGCCGGGTCTGGTGCACTACGGATTCCGCTGGCGGCCGGTCATCGGGCTGAAAACGCCCGGCGTCCAGCGGGTAATCATCCTGCTCTGGCCGCGTGTGCTGACGATGGCCAGCATCCAGGCTTATTTTGTTGCCCGTGATAGCCTGGCATCCCGCTTTGGCGAAGCCGGGATTGGGGCGCTCAACCTGGGCTGGACTATTCAGCAAGTCCCGGAGACGGTCATCGGGACGGCCATCGCGATTGCCCTGCTGCCCACACTGGCGGAGTTCATCAATGGCGGCCAACCGGATGCCTTCCGTGAGACGGTCAACCGCGCCCTGCGGGTGATGCTGGCGCTCAGTCTTCCGGCCGCGGCTTTGCTGGCGGTCGGCATTCGCCCGCTGGTGGCTGGTTTCTTTGGCTACGAGACCGCCCAACTCGACCTGGTCACATGGTGCGCCTGGGCTTTCCTGTTCGGCTTGCTGGGCGATGCCTGGCTGGAGACGGCGGTGCGCTCATTCTATGCCAATCAGAACACGCGCACGCCGCTGGTGGCGGCGTTTGTCCAGGCAGTCTTGTTCGTCCTGCTGGCTTGGCTGTTTTCCAGCTGGATTGGCCTGCCGGGCATCCCGCTGGCAGCGGCCATCACTTTCACCACGCAGGCAATCGTCCTGCTCTCTCTCCAGAACCGCAAATTCCCCGGCCTGCTGAATATGGACGGGACCCTGGTCCGCGCTGTGCTTGCGGCCATCGCCGGTGGGCTGGTCGCTTACGCCGGGACGCGTTTCCTGCCGCTCTCTGCACTATTAGCCGCACTGGTCGCACTGGCAGGCGGTACTGCGGTGGCCCTTCCGTTCATCTGGAAGGAACTGCGTCTTCTGCTTCACCTGTAATCTTGGAGTATAATCGCCACCATGTCTGATTCTGAATTGAAAGATACACAACCGAATGGGGCTTTGCACGATACACAGCCTAATGTTGTTTCAGGGGAAACTCAACCTTATTCCATAAAACGTGATACGCAGCCTCGCACTGCAGAAAAGAAATTCCCGCGCTGGCTGGCGGCGTTGTGCGTGGTTGCCCTGATCGCCATCGGCCTGCTGGGCGGTTATGGTTCCGGTATGGGTCAGCGTTATGCTGCCCAGAATACGCTGGTGACCGGGCAGCTCGATGAACAATTCCAACTGGGGACGCAGGCAGTGGAGGCGGGCAATTACGAGCTTGCCAGGCAGTATTTTGAATTCATCCTTCGCACGGACTCGAATTTCCCCGGCATCCAGGCTGCTTATACCGACCTGCTCCTGCGCATGCAGGTTTCCCCCACGCCGGTATTTTCTCCCACACCGCTCATTTCTCCGACCCCCGACTTGCGCGGCGCGGAGGAGATTTACAGCACAGCTCTCCAACTTCTCAATTCCAGTGACTGGAACGGGGCGATCACCAATTTGGATTCCCTGCGCAAGGCATCCCTCACATATCGCACCGCCGAAGTGGACGGCATGTATTATATGGCCCTGCGCCAGCGCGGTGTGGAAAAAATCACCACCGGCTGCCAGGACGTCAATCTGGAAGGCGGCATCTACGACCTGACCCTCGCGGAACACTTTGTTGGCACCGGGAACCTGGACTCTTACGCCGAGAGCCTGCGCACCTATGCTCGCCTCTACATCATCGGTGCCAGTTTCTGGGACCAGGACTGGCTGCAGGCGCAGAACTATTTTGCCCAGGTGATAACCGGATATCCGATTATGTCGGATTCTTCCTGCAAGAGCGCCACCAAGCGCTGGTATGAGGCCACCATCAAGATGGCCGACCAACTGCTGGCGGCCGGGGATACCTGCGGTGCAGAAACGCAATATGCCGCTGCTTTCACGGTGAATGACCCGTTTAATGCCACTGCATATCCTACTGCCACCGAGATTGCGAACCAGTGTAATGGCGGCGGAGGTGGAGAAGGCGGAGGAGGCGAGACTCCAACTGCTGCAGGGACTCCCACTGCCGCAGGGACTCCCACTGAAACGCCCACGCCAACGCCCACGCCGTGCCCTACCGACAGCTCCGGTACCCCTGTTGTGTGCCCATGATTTTTGCAAGTGCGCCGGAGAGCCGTCTCTCCATCGGTGCGACGGTCTCCGTCGCACTTTTCTTACGCCGAAAGAACGAATATGAACGCCTATCTTAACCTGGCCCGGCAAGGCAAAACCGGTTGGCGGCGCTTTGTCTTGGCTGTTGCGCTGATTCTGTTCTTGTGGCAGATTCTCGGTGCGCTGCCGAGCGTCTTTTTACTCATCTGGGTTTTGGCAGACGGCAACCCGCAAACCGGCGCCTCACCTGCCGGTCAATTTGTGGGGGTGGAGCCGATCCTCAGTTTCGGCGTGCCCATGCTGGCATCCGTGCTTTTCCTGATTGGTATTTTTCTGGCAGTTCGCTTTATCCATCAGCGTCCCTTTCGGACGCTGATTACCCCCGCTCGCGCCATCGCTTGGGGACGTTTTTTCCAGGGCTTCGCGGTCTGGTTTGTTCTTTCGGGGCTGGTGTCGCTGGCGGAGGCTTTACTCTACCCCGGTCGCTATGTCTGGACCCTGGACCTGCGCCGTTACATTCCGTTCGCTTTTCTGGCCCTCGTACTGATCCCGATCCAGACCTCGGCTGAGGAATTGTTCTTCCGCGGCTATATTTTGCAGGGCGTTGGCTTGCGTCTGCGAAACATCTGGATCCTGAGCGCCATCTCCGGGTTCCTGTTCATGGTGCCGCATTTCCTGAACCCGGAGGCCCGGGTAAATTACGGATTGATGGGATTTTATTACTTCTTCATCGGAGGGGTGATGGCTTATATTACCCTGCGGGATGGACGGGTGGAACTGGCCCTGGGATTGCACGCTGCCAACAACCTGTTTTCGGCCCTGTTTGCCAATTACACCGTGACGGTGATGCCGTCCCCCTCGCTTTTCACTGTCAATACGCTGGACGCGGTCTATTCCGTTTCGGCGGCGGTCATCGGATTGATCGTGTTTGTGCTGATTTTTGTTGGACCTTTCCGGCGCAGGCTGCCAGATGAGAATCTGGTGGGATAAGTCAACGGGACGGCCAAAAGGCTGTCCCGTTCGGTTTAATTTGCAGGTATCCCCGTCAAATCATAGGCCATCGCCCCGGTAATTTTTACCGGGATAATGCTCCCTATTTCTGCTTTTCCTTCCACTAAAACCAGTCCGTCAATCTCCGGGGCGTCGCGGTACGACCGCCCGATTGCAATCCCCTTATTCTGCCCCTCAATCAAAACATCCAATGTCTGCCCGACGTAAGACTGGTTGATTTGGAGCGAGATGCTCTGCTGAAGTTCCATCAGCCTTTGATAACGCGCCTCTTTGACCGCGGCAGGTACAGGGTCCCCAAGCGCCTCGGAGGCCGTGCCCGATTCAAACGAGAATTGGAATGCCCCGACGCGGTCGAAGCGCATCTCCTCGACGAAGTCCAAAAGTGTCTGGAACTCCTCGTCCGTCTCGCCGGGATAGCCTAAGATGAATGTCGTGCGGATGGCTAACTTGGGAAGCGTGGAGCGCATTTTAGCAATCGTGGTATGCACCCAGTCTATGTTGGCGGGGCGGTGCATACGGGTAAGTGTTGCGGGAGCCGCGTGCTGAAGGGGAATATCGAGGTAGGGGAGTACCTGCGGGTGGCTGGCCATCACACCAATCAGCCGGTCGGTGACGTAGCCGGGAAAGCTGTACATAATCCGGATCCAGTCTACATCCGGGATAGTGACGGTCATTTGCTCCAGTAAGATGGCAAGCCCGTCTTGTATGCCCAGGTCGTAACCGTAGTCAGTGGTATCCTGGGCGATCAGGACGAGTTCGCGTACGCCCAGGTCGCGCAGACAGCGAGCTTCGACGAGAATCTTTTCGAGGGGGCGGCTGACATTGGTGCCTTTGATGAGCGGGATGGCACAGAAAGCGCACGGACGGCGGCAGCCATCCGCAATTTTCAAGTAGGCGCTGGCCCCTGCAATGGATGCGCGCAACGCGCCGTTTTCGTCGGTGCCGATCGTGGGAGTTTCGGGCAGGTGATAGAGTGGTTCGGGGCGAATTCCTGAGCCTGTCGAAGGATGAGGCCTTTTGCGCAGTCTCCGCACCACTTCGACAATATCCATCCAGCGGCGGGTGCCGAGGATGCCATCCACACCGGGTACCTGGCGTGCCACTTCTGCCCCGTACCGCTGGGTGAGACATCCGGCCGCGATGAGCAGTTGGTCCGGGCGTTTGGCCTCGGCCAGGGCGCGCAGCACGGAATATGATTCTTCGCGCGCCGGGCCGATGAACCCGCAGGTATTGACGATGAGTATACTGGCCTTCTGAGGTGCGCCGACGGCCTGGTAGCCGTCGCGTTCCAACAGTTGGGCCATTGAGTCGGAATCAACGCTATTTTTAGCGCAACCAAGAGATGTCAGGTGGAAGGTTTTTTGGTTCATAACAATAAGGCTTTCTACCGCGAAGTCACAAAGTCGAAAACTTTAAGCTTCACGGACAATGTCCAAGGTATCGGGAACTACTGACCCGGCGTGGGAGAGATGCGCGGGGTGGCGCTCGGACGCGGCGTGGCAGATGGCCGCAAAGTGGCGGTTGGGGTTGGGGTAATGGTAGGTGTAGGCGTAAAAGTCGCTGTGGGGTTCAGGATAGCGTTGGTGGTATAGATACGATCCACAACTTCGCCGGAATTACCCATTGGACCCAGGTTATTCTGGTTATACAGGATGTTGATGGCTCTGCCGTTTCCGGTCAGGACCTCGATCTGGGTATTGCCGTCGAATGGGTATGCTGTGCCGGCGGTGACGCGTCCCTCGAACTGGACTTTGCCATCTACGGTGACGCGTACCCAGGCCTGATCCTGGGCGACGACGACAACCTGCACCGGCCCATGACCTGCTGCCGGTAATGTCAGAACCAACGTCTCACCCGCCGCCGGGACAACTGTGCTGGATCCGTTCCCCGTTGTTGTTGGGGTGGGAGAAGCTGTAGCTTCCTCCAGCGTTGAGCCAAGAATATTCGAAATGGAGGGAGCTGTCGGTTGAGGTGTGGAATCTGCGCGCAAGTTGATGATGCGGTTGGTGCCCCAGATGGCGAACGTGAGCAGGAGGAGTACCAATCCGCCGCCGACGAAGATGTCTACGGAAAGATAGCGCCGGATGGCTGCCGGGATTTTAAATTTGAATGGCAGGTTGGTTTTGAACGGAAATTTCGAGGCTGGCTTCTGGGGTGTTTCATCCGGCCTGGGTTGCCGCTCCAATCGCTGGGTTTGCAAACCCTCGGCGAATGTGAGCAGGAGCGCATCCACATCCAGGTCGAGGAAACGGGCGTAGTTGTTCAACATACCCCGCGCCTGGACCGAGGAGGGCAAGCGGCCAAACTCTCCGGCTTCCAGTGCCTGGAGATAGTGCTTGCCGACGTGGGTGTGGCGCTCGATTTCGTCCAGGCTCAGGCTCAGGCTTTCGCGGCGCTGGCAAAGAGTCTTGCCAATGGCGGTGAAGATGGCCTGAGATGGAAGAGCTTCAGGAGGAGGGGCGGGAGTTTCCTCGAGAGGGGCAGCCGGCTCCTCGCTTTCCGCTTCGAAAGGTACGGATGGGTTGCTCGCCTCCGCCGGTTCAACCGGCGGAGATTGCACTTTTGGACGGGGAACAACCCGCTTGATGCGGGCAAGAAGCCCTTTCAGTTTATCGCCGATTGTTTGGGTTTCCACAGGGGTGGGTTCGGTGCCCGTTTCAGCGGCCGGCGCTGCCTGCCCAACAGGAGCAGGTGCAAGGTCCGAAGGCGCTGCGGGTAGTTCGTCAACTCCGGCGCGCTGGCGGGCAATGATTTCATCGAGAGAGAGTTCCAAAAACTCGGCATACAGCCGTAAAAAGGCACGCGCCTGGACCGGCGATGGCAGGGATTCAAAGTCGTCGGCTTCGATGGCCTCGATTTGATGCGCCCGGATACGCGTGGCCTGGACCACTTTCTGGATGGTCAGGTTTTTGGCTTCGCGCGCCTGTTTGAGTTGCTTTCCGATGGTTTCTGCCATAAAGGGTAATGAAACATCACCGGCTGCCCTTGTTGGTTGGACCGGTGATGTTCTGTGTGTGCTCTTTTCGGGGATTTAGGCGGCGGGTTCGGAGTTTCCGTTGGTTTCGGCAGCCTGCTCAGTAGGCTGCTCGGCTGGTTGTTTTTCTTCTGCCTTGGGAGCAGGCTGCTCGGCTGGTTGCTTTTCTTCTGCCTTGGGAGCAGGCTGTTCGATTGGAAGGCTGGGTTCCGCTTCGCCCTCGCGGTAGACCGTGACCTTGATTTCCGGGATCAGGTCCATCGTCAGGCGGATGCGTACTGTGTGTTCGCCCAACGCGCGCAAGGGCTGCATATCCAGTTGCTGACGCTTGAGGCCGTAACCGGTTTTCTTCTGGAGGGCGTCAGCCACTTCCTGCGAAGTGATGGAACCATACAGTTTGCCCGTCTCGCCGGCGCGGGCGCCAAAGGTCAACTGGACCTTTGCCAGCGCCTTGGCCACCACGCTCATCTCTTCGTTGAGAATGACGCGCTTCTCGGCGGCCTTCGAGCGGATGCGTTCCGCTGTTTTTATTGCGCCGGGGGTAGCCAGCACAGCCATCTTCTGCGGGAGCAGGAAGTTACGGCCATATCCGTCGGCAACCTTTTTTACGTCGCCTGCGCGTCCAAGTTTATAAACGTCCTTGATGAGTAATACTTTCATTTTCAAGCCCTTTTTTGCTTTAGGATGGTGGAGTGAAGGGT
>Ga0265292_1002612_pt1 | contig 12232 bp, 11 predicted proteins | sample Munlanlewell296A_FD_189080 | JGI IMG/M metagenome (GOLD analysis project Ga0265292, IMG submission 189080) | Leachate microbial communities from a municipal landfill in Southern Ontario, Canada - Leachate well 296A | ecosystem: Engineered > Solid waste > Landfill > Unclassified | place: Canada...
CCGACCAATCCACGCTCAACCGCATCGGGTTTGAGGAGGACGAGAGTTCGATTTGTCACTCGCTAGAGGCTACTGCTGTTTCGTAAGTATGTGCGGGCGGCTCCAACTACATAGAGCGAACCCGCAACAAGCACAGCGTCTTCCCTCTTCGCAAAACGCAAGGCCCGTTCACATGCCTGATCAACGGACTCGACAATCTCGACTACATCGCAACCGATGGCACGAGCCGCCTTGGCAATATTTTCTGCCGCTAAGCCACGCGGCGACGGCGCCGTGCAGCAAATGACAAGATCAAAGTCGTCGGCGCGCAACGCAGAGAGCATTGATCCCGGTTCGCGACTTGTCAACATTCCTGCAACCAGTACTCGCCGACCCGGTGGATCGAAGTCGTCGAAAAATACTTCAGCACAAACTTCGGCGCCCGCCGGATTGTGTGCCCCATCAATAATGACAAGTGGTTGGCGACCCATCACTTCGAATCGTCCTGGCATCTCAACTTTGGCGAGTCCTTCGCTGACAACTTCGTGATCCAACGGTGCGTCAAAGAATTCCTCGACCGCCATGATCGAAATCGACGCGTTGTCGCCCTGGTGTGCTCCGTTCAACGGAACCATGAGTTCTCCGTACAATTTCCGCGGAGTTCGTACATCGATGAGGCGCCCACCGACGGCCAACTGGTTGTCGAGACAATCAAAATCGTCACCACGCAACAACACTCGATCTGCTCCAGCCGATTGCCACACGGATCGCAAATCCGGATGTGTGTCACCCACGACTAGCGAACTTCTGGATTTGGCGATGCCAACCTTTTCGTTAGCAATGTCGGCCAACAATGGTCCGGCAAATTCCATATGGTCGAGTTCAATATTCGTAATGACAGCAACCTCGGCGTTGACGACGTTGGTCGCGTCCCATCGTCCAAGCATCCCCACCTCGATAACTGCAACATCAACTGCGGAGTCCGCGAAAAACCGAAATCCGGCGGCAGTCATGATTTCGAAATACGAAGGTCGCACCCCGGCCAAGACTTCGATGTCAGCGATTGCACCAACATTGGTTCCGAAATCTTCATCACCAATCGGTTCACCATTGTAGGCAATGCGTTCGTTCAGTCTCTCCAGATGAGGGCTTGTATAAGTACCGACATTGAGGCCGTGAGCCATCAACAATCTGGTAACAATCTGCGTCGTCGAGCCCTTGCCGTTAGTTCCGGTGACATGAATCACCGGATAACTCAGTTGAGGATTGTCTATTTGCTCCATGAGCCGGGAAATGTTGACAAGTGACGGCGACTCAACCCGCCCAGTCTTTTCGTAACTGGCGTGTTCGTCGAGGTAGCGCAGCGCCTCCGCGTATCGCATCAGCGAAAATTAAGAACTACGACGCTGCTCGACGCTGCCGCGTGACACGTGTATTGCGCGCGACCATCGTTGGACTCGCCTTGCCAATGACGGAGTCCACATCAACCACAACTCTTGCCACATCCGTTCGGCCGGGCAATTCGTACATGACATTGAGTAGCACCTCTTCGAGGATCGCCCGCAAGCCGCGGGCACCCGTGCCACGCTTCAATGCCTGGTCCGCAATGGCCTCGAGTGCCGGCTTGGTGATTTCGAGTTCGACATCTTCGAACTCAAAGAACTTCTGATACTGCTTGAGCAGCGCATTCTTTGGCTCGGTGAGTATTTGGATCAGCGCGCCGCGATCGAGACTATGAACCGCACCAATCATCGGCAACCGACCGACAAATTCAGGAATCATCCCAAACTTGAGCAAGTCTTCCGGCATCACCTGGGCGAACAACTCGCCGGCATCTCTCTCCGCCTTCGATTTAACCTGGGCATGAAAACCGACACCTTTGTGACCGATGCGTGTACCGATTATCTGCTCGAGACCAGAAAACGCGCCTCCGACGATGAACAGAACATTTGTCGTGTCGATCTGGATGAACTCTTGATGCGGATGCTTGCGTCCGCCTTGCGGTGGAACAGATGCAACCGTTCCCTCAAGAATCTTTAGCAGCGCCTGCTGCACTCCTTCGCCGGAGACATCTCGAGTGATCGAAGGATTTTCACTCTTGCGAGCAACCTTGTCGATTTCGTCGATGTACACAATTCCCGTTTCGGCTTTCTTCACATCGAAATCGGCGGCCTGCAAAAGTTTGAGCAAAATGTTTTCCACGTCTTCACCGACGTATCCGGCTTCTGTGAGCGCAGTTGCGTCGGCTATGGCGAACGGAACGTTGAGCAGTCTGGCAAGAGTTTGGGCCATGTGCGTCTTGCCGCATCCCGTTGGTCCCAGGAGCAAGATGTTGCTCTTCTGAAGTTCAACTTCCTCACCTCGAGATGTTCCCGACGATCGGTAACGAATCCGTCGATAATGGTTGAACACCGCTACCGACAAGACCTTTTTGGCCTGGTCCTGACCAACGACATATTCGTCTAAAAATGCCCTGATTTCCCTCGGAGTCGGCAGCTGTTCGATTCCGACTTCGGCAGTAGTTGTGAATTCTTCTTCGATGATTTCATTGCATAATTCAATGCATTCGTCACAAACGTAAACGCCTGGCCCCGCAATTAATTTTTTGACTTGCTTTTGCGACTTACCGCAAAACGAGCACTTCACTAACTCGGCCGAGTCACCAAACTTTGCCACGATTGTGTCTATCTATCTCAGCGAATCGGTCCGCTACGGTCGGACAGGTTGCGCGAGGTGATGATCTCGTCGATTACTCCGTAATCGAGAGCGTCCTTGGCTTCCAACACGAAGTCACGGTCGGTGTCTACGTGAATACGCTCCACGGGTTGACCGGTGTGCTTAGACAAGATATGTTCCATCAACTCTCGCATCCGCAAAATTTCCTTTGCGGCGATTTCGAGATCTGTCACCTGGGCATAATCCATCTGTCCATATGGTTGATGCAACAGCACTCGCGCATGTGGGAGCGCCAGTCTCTTACCTTTTGTTCCGGCGGCAAGCAAGACAGCGGCGGCCGACGCGGCCTGACCTAGGCAAATGGTTGCGATGTCATTCTTAATGAACTGCATCGTGTCGTAAATGGCAAACAGTGCCGTGATATCGCCACCTGGACTGTTGATGTAGATGTTTATGTCTTTGTCTGGATTCTCGCTCTCCAGATGGATGAGCTGGGCGCAAACGAGATTGGCGATTGTGTCGTCAATTGGCGTGCCAAGAATAATGATGTTTTCCTTGAGCAATCTGCTGTACAAGTCATAGACGCGCTCGCCTCTGCTCGTCTGCTCAGTGACATTTGGAACGTAATAGTTCCTCATGACGTTGTTGTTACGCATTATCTTGACTCCTTGGGGATCGATTAAATAGTAGTTGCGTGGTCGTGCTTCTCCGTGGACTCTTCTTCTGCTTCATCTCCAAACATCGTGCTGGCATTGATTTCGTGGCCGTCCGGATCAACAAGTGTTGTGTTGTGAAGGAGCCAATCCACCGCTTTTGACTTACGAATCTGTGCCTTCAGTTCGGCAACTGCGTCATTCTTCTCGTATGCCTTGCGAACCTGTTGCGCCTTGCCGCCCACTTGCATTGCGATGCGCTGAAATTCGGCATCCACGTCGCTGTCGTCGGCCACAATGTTTTCGTTGGCGGCGACGGCGCGCAACGCGAGATCTACCTTCACCGCGGTTTGAGATTGCATTCGTAACGATTCGATAAACGATTCGGTAGTTTGGCCAGTCGCCGAAAGCCACTGATCAATGGCAACGCCCTGCGACTTGAATTGCTCGACCGTGTTCTTCACTCGCGATTGCAATTCGCTGGCCACCATCGCCTCTGGAATATCGATCGAGACGAGTCCGCCAAGTGCGCTTGTCGTGCGTTCGACAAACACCGTCCGCGCTTGATTCAATTTCAGCGACTCCAAACGTTGGCGAATCGAAGTCTTCCACGCCTGAATCGAATCGTGTTCGGCGACGTGCTCTGATACCCATTCGTCCGTCAGTTCTTCGAGCGTCACCTCTTGAATTTTCTTGACCAGAATCGTTATCTCTGCCTCATCCGTGGTTCCGTTCGGTGCCTCTGAGTACACAATGTGCTCATTCAAAGTTGCACCGATTAATTTCCGGTCAAAACTTTCAGATACCCAACCCTTGCCGACCTCGTACAGCCAATCTTCGACATTGAGTCCGGGTACGGCAATCCCTTCGCGGACGCCGGAAAGATCGAGCGTTACCTGATCGCCAATTGCAATTGGTCGATCTACATCGGTGAGCGTTCCATGTCGACGGCGTTCTGAATTGACGACCTCTTCGACGTCGCTGTCTTTGACCACAAGCGATGGCAGTTCGACGCGCAGCCCGTTGTAACCCGGAACCGAAACCTCTGGACGTACTTCGCAGGTTGCATCGAACGCAATCGGGCCCTCCGTTTCGCCCTTTGTTATCTGAATCTGCGGAGTGGCGATGAGATCAATGTCGTGCTCGCGAACTGCCGTGGAGAGATACTCGGGAATCGCGTCTTGAATCGCTTGTGAGCGTGCCGCTCCAAGACCTATTTGGGCTTGAAGAAGTTGTCGTGGCGCCTTGCCAGGACGGAAGCCTGGAATACGAACTTCCTTCGCGATCTTGCGAAAGGCCTGGTCAATATTGCGGTCGAACTCGACCTCATCAATTTCAATGGAAACTTTTACTTTGTTGCCTTCAAGTGTCTCAATGGAGCTTTTCACAGAGCGCAAAGTGTACCCTTTTCAACTATGGCAGCCTCGTGGAAACCGCACGTCTTGGCGTTCCCCCACCCCGATCAAATCAATTTGAAAATTGGTGATGTCGTTGCAACAACTGTTGACCTGGCGGACGTGCCGGCTGGTTCGGAAGGAAAAGTAATTCTGGCCAACGGATTCAATTGGCTTCGTTATCGAGTGAGATTTGCCAACGGAGTTGAGATTGCCGATCTCGACCAACGTCACATGAAGCCAATCGGTAAGACCGCGCGTCGTCTGGCCAAAATAGCCAAACGCAATAAATAAACGGTGAGATCAACCGAAATACGCCATCGCTTTCCAGGAGTTCGCGATGGATGGGCCCGCTTTGACGGTCCTGCTGGGACTCAAATGGTCGATGTCGCAATTAAGGCGATGAGCGACTGGGCTGGCAGCGGGTCTAACGCAAACAGCGGTGGCACCTTTTCTGCGGCCAATGACTGCGACGAATTATTGAGTCGTGCCCGCGGCACAATCGGCCAATTATTCAACGCGGATCCTGCAGGGATCTGCTTTGGCGCCAATATGACAACGATGACCTTGGCATTTACCCGGGCGGTGGCCAAAACGCTCAAACCTGGCGACCGAGTTGTCGGTACCAGACTCGATCACGATGCAAATGTCACTCCTTGGCGACTTGCCTGCGAAGCGTCGGGTGCCGAGCATGTCCCTGCACCGTTCAATGTGACCACAGGCGAATTGGAACCTTCCGCGGTCATCGACCTAATCAATGAACGCACAAAGTGGGTCGCCATAACCGGTGCGTCAAATCTGCTCGGAACTACGCCGAATCTCGACCCTATTATCCGCGCTGCGCACGACGTCGGTGCTCGGGTATTCGTCGATGCCGTTCACTTGGCAGTTCATCAACCAATCGATGTGGCGTCTCTGGGCTGCGATGTGCTGGCCTGCTCACCATATAAGTGGTATGGACCACATGCCGGCGTGTTGTCCGTTGAGCCCAATTTGCTCAACGATCTTCCCGTCGCCAAGGTCCGCCCAGCAAACAACATCGGACCTTCAAGGTTCGAGACAGGCACCCCCAATTTTGAAGGAATTTCAGCAGTCGAAGCCGCCGCACGATTCTTAATCGAAGAAGACATGACACGTGTCATGCAGCACGAGTCGAGTGTTTTTGACCCACTATTAAGTGGACTGCTTGAAACTTCGGGCGTCAAGGTGTGGGGGCGACAAACGATGGACGGACGCGCACCAACCGTCGCCTTCACCATCGACGGATTTACTCCGTCGCGAGTTGCGCAAGCATTGGCGGCCGATCGCATCGCCGTGTGGGCGGGACATTCGTACGCAGTCGAAGCTGTTGAACAATTGAATCTGAGCAAGAGCGGTGGCGTTGTTCGCGCTGGAGTCGTGCGTTATGTGAATGACGACGATGTGTCGCGATTACTCAACAGTGTTCGCACGCTCGCGTCTCATCGATAAGCCACATCGGTAGGATGGCTCATCCCGGGGAGTGGCGCAGTTGGTAGCGTGCCTGGTTTGGGACCAGGAGGCCGGGGGTTCAAGTCCCCCCTCCCCGACAATTTTTTGTCAAGCGATCAACTCCTTGGTTACGGCTCGCCCAATTCTTCTCGGAGAGTCTCAATTGTCCACGTGGGACAGCCACAACCAAGGAAGTCGTGATCGCCTGTGAGAATGCCTGCATCAAGGGCTAAAGCGAGAGCGACAGGCGCCCAGTCGTTGGGATCCCGTGGGACCCGTCGTCGAGCGCTAACTTCCATGTGCTCATATACCGTTCGTGGGATGAGCTCAATTACCTGATCGTCGATAAGAGATTGAATGGCGTCGTGCAGCAGTCGGGCTTGCTCACTCGTCAAACGACCCTGACCGACGATGGCGGCCATCCGCTTCTGTAATTCATGATCCGCCTCGTCCCACTGCTCCTCGGCTACCACGCACCGAAGGTCAGGGTGGGTGAACAACTCGCGGCCTCGCTTGCGGAGCAACTCTGCCACGAGAACGCTGGCATCCACCACAATGATCACCCAGGCAGCGCCCGACGGAGATCGAACAACATCGCCAGTTCCTCTTCGGGCATGCCGGTCTCTTCCAGAATCTTCTCAACCGAGCGTCCGAGCTTCTCAATCGCCCGCTTGGCTTGTTCCGAATCGCGCTCGACCGGAAGGTAGAAGCCAATCACCTGGCCGTGCTTACTCACAGCAATCGGATCGGATCCCGACAAGTAGGTAGTGGCGTGATCTCGGAACTCCCGGACACCAACGTTCTTGAGTTTTGCCATTTGTGGTCACCTCGTGGTCATATTATACGGCGAGAAGACTGCTTTGTCAACAACTTGGATTACGGGCCAATCAGAGTCACAGTCGATGCTCCGGAGCTGCAAACTTGAGTATGAAAACCCCGCAAACGGGGGTATGAAAGTCCCTCAAACGGGGGTATACACACAAATACGGGACTTACATTTTCCCTGCCGAATGCTTATGTCATAAGGGATTACTTGATAAGAGCGGAGTTGAGGCCACCACTCCACTCGCCCATTCACCGAAGAATTCGACTTCGATCTCTGTCGCCGGCTGGGAATGTTCAATTGGTAGATAGGCGTAGCCGATCGCTTTGCCGATCGTGAATCCCTGACCCCCACTCTTGACGCGACCAACGATTTCGCCGCCGACACGAATTGGCTCGTTACCCAGTGGCACTCGCCGAATGTCGTCAAAGGTCATCGCAACTAGTCTCCTTGTTTCATTGCCTTGGCAAGCCACTAGCGCGTCGCGACCAATGAAATTTTCTTTGTTAAGCGCCACTGCGAATCCAAGACCGGCTTCCCACGGAGTGGTTTCAGAGTTGATCTCGCCGCCCCAGGCGCGGTAGCCCTTTTCCAAACGAAGCGATTCGATTGATCGGTACCCGCACGTCATCAATTGATGTGACGTGCCTGCTTCGAGCAGGACCTGCCACAGCGCTGCTCCGTTTTCGGTTGGGACATACAGCTCCCAACCCAGTTCGCCAACGTAGGTAATTCGTGTAGCACGCGCCACGATGCCACCGACCGTGATCTCGCGCGAGTGCATGAATTTGAACGCGGCATTACTCATATCAATAGGAGTGATTGCGGAGAGAATTTCCCTGGACTTTGGGCCCCACAACCCGAAGCACGCAAAATTGTCGGTGACATCGGTCAGGAGAACATCAGAGTAACCCAACTCTCGACTCTGCTTTCTGAGCCAGCCAAGATCATGGGTGCCGAATGCGGTTCCGGTCACTATAAAAAACGAATGGTCACCTGTCTGAGTTACGGTGAAATCACATTCGATTCCTCCCCGGTTATTGAGCGCTTGGGTATACACGGCCCTACCGACTCCGCGAACCACATTGTTGGCGCAGACGATGTTGAGAAATTCGTCGGCGCGTTCGCCACTCACGGCGATCTTGGCAAAACTCGATTCATCGAACAGACCTGCCGACTTGCGGGTTGCGAGATGCTCGCTTACCGTCGCCGACGACCAATTCACCCCTGCCCAGCCAAATGGACGAAGCGAATCATCCGTGGCGTGCGGGATGTAGTAATTAACACGCTCCCAACCAGCCTTCTCACCAAACATGGCGCCAGCGCCACGATGCCATGAATAAACCGGAGATGTGTTGAGCGGTCTCGCGCTTTGCCTTTCCTCGCCTGGATAGTGGATGTCGTAATACGATTCGTAATTTTCTTGCACCCGCTCCAAGGTGAACTTCGGCGATTGGTATGGACCGCCGAAGCGACGAATGTCCATATGCCACAGGTCAGACTGCGGTTCGCCGGACACCACCCATTCCGCAACAACCTTGCCGATTCCGCCAGCCCCCGCGATGCCATGGGCGCAGAATCCTGCGGCAACGAAGAATCCGCCTACTTCGGTTTCGCCAAGACAGAACTCGTTGTCTGGAGTGAATCCTTCCGGACCGTTGATGAAATTCTTCATTCCGATCTGTTCCATGATTGGCACTCTTCGCTGCGAGTTGACGGCTATCTCTTCGAAGCGATTCCAATCCGGATCCAGCAACCGTGAATTGAAATCGACCGGAATGTCGTCAACCTGATCCAGGCTCGCGGTCCACGGCTGGGACGTGCGCTCGTACCCACCCATCAATAGGCCACCGACCTCCTGTCGGTAATACACAAGGTTGTCTGGATCGCGAAGGGATGGCATTCGAGGCGCGGTCATGTCCAGAAAGTTTTCCGTGATCATGTATTGGTGACTCATCGGCACAATCGGAATTCGCACCCCGACCATGCGCCCAATTGATGGGGCATACATGCCACCGCAGTTGACAACGATCTCACATTCGATCTCGCCGCGATCGGTGATGACCTTGGACACGTGACCGTCAATGGCGATTATGTCGAGCACTCTTGTATGTGTCGCAATGCGGACACCCCGTTGGCGGGCGCCACTGGCCATTGCATGTGTCAGTCGCGACGGATCGACATCGCCATCCGAAGCCATGTAACAGGCGCCGACGACGCCATCAAGATCAATTAGTGGAAATAGTTCTTTGGCTTCCGTACCGGAGATCTCACGAAGGTCGAGGTTGAAGGTCCGAGCCCATCCAATTTGCCGGCGAATCTCTTCCATCCGCTCTAGCGACGAGGCCAATTTGATGCTTCCGGTCTCCCTCCACCCAGGCGGAGATTCCGTCCTTTCGAGTTGGCGATAGAGCTCGACAGAGTGCATGTTCATTTTGGTCAGCGTTGGGTCGGCCCGCAATTGACCGACGAGGCCAGCGGAATGAAACGTCGATCCGCTCGTTAATTCGTTTCGATCCAGCAGCAGTACATCGCGTTCGCCAAGTTCGGCCAGGTGATATGCCACCGATGTTCCGCCAACTCCTCCGCCGATAACGATGATCCTTGCTCGTTGTGGCAAGTTCGATGACGACATAGAGGAAATGTATCCTGTCGCTGTGGTCGCCGGAGTAAACGAGAATTTTGATGAGTTGCTCGACCAAGTTCCGTTACTTCGTGGTCGAACCGCCGTCCATGAATTGTCGGGCGGATTAACAAACCGCAATCTGGCCATCGATACGCCGTCCGGCAAATACGTCGCCAGAGTTTCAAGCAACACATCGTCGATGTTGGCCACCGATCGGGACAGCGAATACGAGAACTCGAAAATCGCCGCCGAGGCCGGAATTGGCGCTCCAGTTTACGATTACATTCCGGGAAAGGGTTTGCTCGTTATCGGATACCTCGAAGGGCACACCTACAATCCGACCGATGTAGCCAACAATCTTGACCGCATCGCTCAAAGTTGTCGCACCTTGCACAACGCCAAACCATTTGTCAGCAACTTCAATATGTTCGACATTCAACAGGGCTATTTGCGCAGCGTTCAGGAAAATGGTTTTCGATTGCCGGACAATTACCTGAACTATCTGCCCAAGGTAGAGCTCATGAAAACGGCTCTGAAAGTACTTGACGAAGGAACCGTGCCGTGCAATAACGATTTATTGCCGGCCAACTTCATCGACGATGGACAAAAGATTTGGATCATTGATTACGAATACTCCGGCAACAACGATGCATGCTTTGAATTGGGAAACATCTGGTCAGAGGCAACGCTTGACTATGACTGCCTGAGCGAACTTGTCGATGCGTATTACGGTCGCCATCGGCCAGAGAAATTGGCGAGAGCGTGGTTTCTGGCGTTGATGTCCAAGTATGGATGGACACTTTGGGCCTCGATCCAATGTTCAATTTCCACTTTCGACTTTGATTTCTGGACGTGGGGGATGGAAAAGTTCGATCGAGCCAGGTCAGATTTTGAAAGCAAGCGATTCAACGAAATGCTTGAGTTGGTTACTCAGCGCACTGGCTAGCCAGCAGATACAGCGAGACTCTCCCGCCCCACGGTCATCGCCTCGAGCACCTCTGGGATTGGCGTCACCCCAATGCCATTTCCGGTTGGTACCTCTATATAGCCGTTATTCAGCACAAAAGGCGTGGTCACATCCTTGGCGAAGTATCGGTCGGATGCCGAAGTGTCTCCCGGAAGCGTAAATCCTGGTAGAGCGGCCAATGCCAAATTCGCAGCTCGGCCAATTCCGGTCTCCAACATTCCGCCACACCACACCGGGATACCGCGCGAAAGGCACAGGTCGTGGATCTTGCGGGCCTCAAGATATCCGCCGACTCGCCCAGGTTTGATATTGATGATTGAACACGCACCGAGATCGAGTGCGCCACGAGCGACCTCGGACGAAATAATTGATTCGTCCAGGCAAATTGGCGTTGTCAACTTGCGCGACAATTCAACATGACCGGCCAGATCTTCTTCGGCAAGTGGTTGCTCGATAAGCAGCAATCCGAACTCGTCCAACTGTGCGAGGTGCTTTGCATCGGACACGGAGTATGCCGCATTTGCATCGACCTGTAGAAGCATGTCATCGCCAAAATTTTTTCGAACCGCGCGGACTAATTCAACGTCGTGTCCTGGTTCTATTTTCAATTTGATACGGACGTAACCCTGCTTGCGGTACGTGGCCACCACCTCAATGAGTCGATCGATCGTCGGCTGAATTCCGACAGAGACACCGGATGCGACACGGGTCTGGGTGGCGCCAAGATAACTGGCCAACGATTGTTTCGCACAGCGAAGTTGGTGATCGAGCAATGCCGCTTCGACGGCGGCCTTGGCCATGAAGTTTCCCCGAATTGGAGCCGCCGCGGCGACGAAGGTCTCGGCAGTCGAATGTTGATCCACAAGCGGCAACAAGTAGCGGCGAATAACCTCCTCGCAGCCGTCAACATACTCCGATGAATAAACCGGACTGGCCATGGCGACGCATTCGCCCCAGCCCTCCTCGTCATCACCGAGAACATGGACGTAGAGCAGATCGCGATCCGTTTCCACACCAAACGATGTGCGAAATGGCGCGACCAGATTGATATGGGCACGAACTAATTCGATGCCTTTAATTGCCATGGTCAAGATCGCTCATTGTTCGTGGAAATGACGTATTCGGATTCGTCGGTGAAACCACGGACCTTGGAGCCGGGCCGTAACAACAACTGCAAAAACTCTCGCTGACTTGTCCGCCAATCGAGTGCTGCTTGGTGATCCGTTCGGCGAAGCATTTCAATATCTTTGGGCGTGGGCACAACAACGTCGCCGGTATGGGCGACAGCTAGTGCGCCGGTTGGCGGGCCACCGTTCGCCGACACGTCCCATTTCACATACAGCCGGTCGCTGCGGTCGCCAGCATTGATCGAGTCAGTCAATTCGCCGTAAAAGTTTTCGTGGTACGAAACTACATAGGCACCGAGTTTGACCAGATTGAACCAAGCGTTTCGGCGTACCAAAGGATCAAAGGTCCACCCAATCGCCCTGTAACCGTGCGACTGCGCCCAATACCACTGATGCTTCTTGAGAATTGCACCTATTCCTGCCCCAGCATTGGCTTTGGCAATACCGGTGACATGTGAATGCAGGGTCCCGCTGTCAGAAGCCATGGCAAATGATGCTCCCACGACCTGACCTTCGA
>Ga0265292_1002613_pt1 | contig 12230 bp, 11 predicted proteins | sample Munlanlewell296A_FD_189080 | JGI IMG/M metagenome (GOLD analysis project Ga0265292, IMG submission 189080) | Leachate microbial communities from a municipal landfill in Southern Ontario, Canada - Leachate well 296A | ecosystem: Engineered > Solid waste > Landfill > Unclassified | place: Canada...
CGCTGCATCGATGTCTCCGCGGCTTCCGTCCCAGCGGGAGAGGATGTAGCCGGGAATGACCTTGGTCGCTGGCACGGTCGTGTTGACGCCGCCTGCCGTGTAGTAGAGCGTCCCTGCGTCGTCCACCCAGTGGATTGGCAGCGCCTTCCCGGAGTCCACGTCGGACTTCAGGATGAAGGCCGCCTCATTCTCGGTGAGCGCCAGCGGCTTGTAGTACTTCGGGATGGTGACGTTGTTGACGGTCTGCTTGTTGTCAGCGGGCCCGCCGGTCGTCTTGGCGTCAGCTGGCCGGGCAGCTTCGAGCTTGCCCGAGAAGTCGTACTTGAGGCCCTGGTCGTCAGCCGTTCCGGCGGCGGAGGTCCTCGCGGCCTTCCAGTGCCAGAGGTCCATCTTCTCGTTGGCTGCGTTCGTGCTCAGGAACGACTCGTTCGCGGTGGCGACCTCGCTGCCAGCGGGGGCCTTGTTGCTGCTGTGGCACACGCCCTTGCATCCCGAGAGGGGGAGGAAGTCATTGACCGGGAAGAGTGGGTGATCCCACATGATGGCGAAGCGGTCCTCATCGGCGCTGGGCACCGCCCACTTGTGAGTCGCGGCGTCGAAGGCCCACGCGTGCTTGTACACGCTCCACGAGGCGTCCGGCCACTGGGCGAGGACGTAAACGTACTTCGAATCGTACGCGAACTTCATGGTGACGGTGACGCTGGCTGGCGGCACCGTATGGTTCTCGTTCTCGACCGTCGTGAGCGTGAGGACCTGCGCGGTGACCCACGCGGGGTCGTTCGCGTTCCCGTCCATCACGGGGGGAACGAGAGCCTTCTCGGCCACGACGTCAGCCGTCCCGAGCGCGGACGCGAGGGCTGGCCCCAGCGCCAAGCCGATGACGAGCAGGAGGCCGTAGAGTGAGATGCGCATGCCAGAACGGCTCTTCATATTCTGTCGTGATATCATTCAGTGAGTCCACCTTGGCCTCGTTTGCCAGGCCCGCGAATGCGGGTCCCGAAGATAGGTGTTGCGGTCCACCCAGCCATTCATGGTAATCTACGTAGGGACCATTCATCATACCTGGTCGTTGACTCGTGCAGGGCCCCGGGACGCAAACCTTCCCAGGGAACGTGGGAGTCCAACTCACGGGATCCCGGGTTGTTCTGCTTGTGACGGCTCCTGATCCACGCCAAGAAGCCAATACTCCAAGAAGCCAAGACGCTGGGCGATCTGACGGTCGGCTTGGTTTCTTGGCTTCTTTGCGTCTTGGCGTGGTTCACGCGCGCGCACCTGTGCCTCGATTCCAAGGGAGGATTTGTACTCCGGGGCCCTCGTGCAGCGCTTCCTGGGACGATAGCACGTGGGTACGCATGCTGGCTCGTGTGCGTGCGCCCCCAACGCCCCGTAATACGTTCGTAATACGTTCCAGACCACGCCACGCCCGCCACGGGCGCCACTTGCCGCGGCCAATGAGGTCCTCCCAAGCCCACGGGAACGCATGACCTTCTCGCCGTGCTTCCGAACAGGTTCGGAGCAATGGTAGTGCCACCCTCGCCATGTCCGGGGGCGGGGCGGCATCGCCGTTCCCTCGTTGGTGAGGATAATGGAAGGCACGCACGACCCCCTTGCAGCTCGCTCGGACAAGCAGATGGGCCTGCGTGACGTGGGCTACGCCGTCACGAACGGCGTCGCAACGATCACGCTCAACCGCCCCAAGATGTACAATTCCTACTCCACGTCCACGCTTCAGGAGCTTATCACTGCCGTGAACAACGCGACGCTGGACGACGCCGTCGGCGTCATCGTGCTGACGGGCGCCGGCGAGCGCGCGTTCTGCACGGGTGGTGACGTGAAGGAGTACGCGACGCGCTACACCGAGAAGCCACGCGAGTACTGGAAGTACATGGGCCTCTTCCGCGGCGCGGTCGAAGCTCTTCTTCACTGTGGGAAGCCGACGATCGCGCGCCTCAACGGCATGGCCGTGGGCGGCGGGAACGAGCTTCACCTCGCCTGTGACCTCTCCGTCGCTGCCGAGCACGCGTACTTGGGCCAAGTCGGCGTGGGTGTGGGATCCGTGGCTTGCGGCGGTGCGACGCAGTGGCTCCCGCTCGCGGTGGGCGACCGCAGGGCCCGCGCGATGCTCATGTTGAACGAGCAGGTCCCCGCTCGCAAGGCCGAGCAGTGGGGCCTCGTCTATCAGGTCGTGCCATCCGTCACACACGCTGGTCGCCTCGTTCCGGAGGCGACGGCCGAGCAACAGAAGAAGGCGCTCAAGGGGGAGGACGGCTACGCCATCGACCTCACCGAGTTGGACCGCGCCGTTCGTGCCATGTCCGACCGGCTCCTTGGCATGTTCCCCGAGTGCCTCCGGTACACGAAGGAGCAAGTGAACTTCTGGAAGGACATGGCTTGGTCACAGACCATCGGCCACGGCCGCGACTGGCTCACGCTCCACTTCGCCACGGCGGAGCCCTATGAGGGCATGACGGCCTTCACGCAGAAGCGTCCTCCAGGCGTCGCGAAGCTGCGCGAGAAGTTGGCGACTGGCGGTTCGAGCGAGTTCGTGCACGGCCCACCGATGCGCACGTGCGGCGCCTGCGGCACCGCGGGGCTTCCGAAGGGATTCCAGTTCTGCGGCCAGTGTGGGAAAGCCCTATGAGCGCCACCGCCACGCCCACGCCGGGGGCCTTCCTCGGGTCCGGCCGCGAGCGACAAAAGCAGCTCGTGGACGAGTACTACGCTCGCTTGCAGACCGCCGGCGGGCCCAAGAACCCCGTGGCCTATGCCTTCGTGGGCGGCAACCTCACCGAGATCCTCCGCGCCTTCGGCTACGAGGTAGTGTTCCCCGAGATCGTGGCCCTCAACTGCGCGATCAAGCACGAGTCGTTGCCAAACATCCTCAACGCCGAAGCGATGGGGTACGGGCTCGACATCTGCGGCTACGTGAAGAACGATATCGGCATGCACATGAACGGCGGGCAAACCTCGTTTGGCCGCATCCCCAAGGCGGACTTGCTCGTGTGCAGTTTCTCTGGCTGCTACGTGTACGTGAAGTGGTGGGAGGCCCTCGCGGAGATCCACGGCGCTCCCATGGTCACCTTCGACGTGCCCTACATGCGCACCGAGAAGCCGTACAAGGAGGACATCGAGTACCTCGTCGCGCAACTGCGCGAGTTCATCGCGACGCTGGAGAAGAAGACGGGCCGCTCCTTCGACATGGCGGAACTCAAGCGCACGCTGGCGCACTCGCGGCGCGCGGAAGAAGGGTGGGCCAAGTTCTTGCAGCGCGGGCTCGCGCGGCCAAGCCCCATCGAGGCCTACTTCGAGGCCGTCTTCTACATGTTCCCGATCAACGTGCTCCGCGGCACGCCCGAGGCCGCCGACTTCTATGAACTCGTGAACAAGGAGATCGACGAGCGCATCCGAGAGGGGCGCTACCCCGTGCCCGAGGAGCGCTTCCGGCTCCTGCTCGAAGGCGTTCCTCCCTACCCGCACTACCGCACGTTCTGGGACTTCTTCAAGAAGTGGGGGGCAGTGAGCGCGGTCGCCACTTACCCCAAGGTGGGCGGACTCTTCGACCTGGGATTCCGTCACGATCCCTCGCGCCCGCTCGAAAGCATCGCCGAGTACAGCCTCGGCGCGTACGTGAACCAATCGTGGCAGATGCGACGCAAGATCATCGCGGACTACGCGAAGGACTACAACGTGGACGCCGTCGTCATCCACGGCATCAAGTCGTGCCGCTCGTTCACCGCGGGCCAAGGGGACCTGCGCGAGTACGTGACCAAGGAGCTGGGGCTTCCCGCGCTCTACATCGAGTCCGACCACGAGGACCCCCGCTACTTCGCGGCAGCGCAGATCAAGAACCGCATGGATGCGTTCTTCGAGTCGCTCGAGCACAGGCGCAAGGTCGCGCCAATGGGGAGGCTGCCCTGATGGCAGCCCCCATCGTCGCAGGAGTCGATGTGGGCTCCACCACGGCGAAATGTGCGATCCTCCAGGACGGACGCATCCTCGGAACTTCGCTTTCTCCAGTGGGCGTCGATATCGTGCGTGACGCAGAACGCAGCCTCGACGCGGCACTCGTCGAGGCGCATTTGACCCGCAAGGACCTCGCGTTCATCGCGGGCACGGGCTACGGGCGCTACAAGGTCCGGTTCGGGCAGCTCGTCATCACAGAGATATCATGCCACGCGAAGGGCGCCGTCTTCCTCTTCCCCAAGACGCGCCTCGTCGTCGATATCGGCGGCCAGGACACGAAGGCCATCCGCGTGAACGCTTCGGGCGAGGTCGTCGATTTCGCCATGAACGACAAGTGCGCAGCCGGGACCGGCCGCTTCCTTGACGTGTGCGCTGGGGCGCTGGGCTACGACGTCTCCGAGCTTGGCGCGCTCTCGCTGGCCGCGCGAAAACCGATGAAGGTCACGAGCACGTGCACCGTCTTCGCCGAGTCCGAGGTCCAATCCTACCTCGCGCGCGGCAAGGACCCCAAGGACATCATCGCGGGGCTCCACGCGAGCATCGCGAACCGGAGCCTCTCGCTCATCCAGCGCGTGGGCATCGAGGAAGAGGTCACGTTCACGGGGGGCGTCTCCCGCAACGAAGGCATGGTGCAGGCGCTCAACGCGCGCCTCGGCACGAAGGTCAACGTGAACCCCCTCTCGCAGCACATCGGCGCCATCGGTGCGGCGCTCTTTGCCGCAGAACGTGCGGCTGCCCCGGACGCAGGGAAGGTGGCAGCATGATCACGTGCGGAGTCGATGTGGGCGCTGGCAGCACGAAAGCAGTCCTCCTTGAGGATGGCAAGCGCCTGCTCGCGACGACGTGGCTGCCCACGAAAGGGCAGACATCGGTCGCGGCGAAGACCGCCATCGAGACGCTCACGAGGGACGCCAACCTCTTGCCAGACGAGATCGCATCCATCTGCAGCACGGGCTTCGGGCGCTACTCGGTGGAGGAACGCAATCTCCAGGTGAGCGATATCACTTCCTCTGCCCGCGGTGCGGTCTTCCTGCACCCGGCGGCGAGGCACGTGCTCGACATCGGCACTCAGTCATCGCGGGCGATAGCCATCAACGAGCGCGGACGCGTCCTCAAGTTCAAGATGAACGAGAAGTGCGCGGCCGGCGCTGGCCGGTTCGTCGAGCGCTGCTCGAAGTACCTCCAAGTGCCTCCCGAAGACATGGGGGCGCGGGCTTGTCTTGCGACGAACCCCCGCACCATCTCTAGCGTGTGCGCGGTCCTCGCCGAGACAGAGATCATCAACTACATCGCCGAGGAAGTCCCCGTCCAGGACATCCTGATGGGCATCTTCATGTCCCTGGCCGAGCGCGGCCACGCGCTCATGAAGAACGTCGGCATCCAGCCAGACGTCGTCCTCGTCGGGGGACTCGTCCAGAGCGCGGGCATGGTGGAGGCGCTGCGCCGCACGACCGGCCTCGAAGTGCACGTGGATCCACGCATGCATCACGCCGCCGCCATCGGCGCCGCGATGCTGGCGCACATGCGGCTCGAGAAGACGCGCGGCGGGACTCCTTCGATGCCCGCGAGCGGGAGGGGGATGGCATGACGCGCGTCCCCATCACGATTGACAACGTGGGCCCCGAAGAACGCGTCGTGGTGCCAGCAAGGCGGATCAGCGACGACTTCTCAGAGTTCACGCAAGCTCGCTCTCTCGATGATGTCTTCGCGCTCGCGCGCGAGGTCATCGAGGACCCCACCATGCCCACCGTGGACGCGTGGACGCGCAGCGGCCGACATGCCGTCGCCTCGTTCCCCGTCTATACGCCCCAGGAGCTCGTGCACTCGCTTGGCATGCTGCCCGTGACGGTGCAGGGTGGTGGCGAAGGGTACGAGATCACGCATGCGGACGCGCCCTTGGGATCGTTCCTGTGCTCGATCAGCAAATCGACACTAGAAATGGCCCTGACGCACCAGTTGGACCGTTTCTCGGGTTTCGTGTTCCCCTACATCTGCGACGTGAGCCGCAACCTCGAAGGCATATTCGCGCGGACGTGGGGCGGTCGTCCCACGTACATGCTGCACTTGCCGCAGAACTTCGACACGAGCGCCGCGGTGCCATTCCTCCTCGCGGAGTACCGGCGCCTCATCGAGCAACTAGAGGGCATGGCGGGGCGCAAGTTCGACGCCGCGGACCTCGCGGCCTCGATCAAGCTGTTCAACCGCCAGCGCGAGCTCGTCGCCCAGCTCGCGACGCTCAAGCGCACACAACCTTGGCGCATCACGGCCGTGGAGCACTACCTCCTCCAGCGGCTTGGGACGCTCATCCCGCGCGAGGTGCACGTCGTCGTGCTCGAGAACGCTATCCGCGAGCTCGCCAAGCGGGAGCGCAAGCAGCGCGACGCGGTACCAGTGCTCATCGTGGGCCCCTTCTGCGAGCAGCCCACCATCGACCTGCTCCAGCTCGTGGAGGACGTGGGCTGCTACGTCATAGGCGACGAGCTCCAGATGCAGACGCGCTGGCACGGCCCCATCAAGCCCACGAACGACCCCCTGCGCGACCTCGCGGAAGCCTACCTGAAGGCGGGCCTCGACATCGGCGTGTGCCGCACGCCCACGACGAAGGAGGACGCTATCATCGACCGGGTGACGTCGCACAAGGCCGGCGGCGTCATCTTCCTCACGGCCAAGTTCTGCGAGCCAGCGGGTGAGGACCTCGTCCTTTACCGGCGCGCGCTGGAGAAGAAGACCATCCCCTCGATCCAGATCGAGTTCGAGGAGAAGTCGTCCGGGTACGAGCAGTCCCGCCTCATGCTGGAGACCTTCGTCGAGTCGATCCTGTTCGAGTGAGCCCCATGCCACCCACTGGTTCAGTCAACGTCAGTCGCCAAGGGGTCGTCGCCCGCGTCGAGTGGGAACGTCCCCCAGTGAACGTGCTCGATTCCGCTACCCTCGAACAACTCGCACGGGCTCTCCGCTCGCGGGAGGTCACTTCCGCCCACGTGGTGGTCCTGCGTGGGCGCGGCAAGGCGTGGAGCGCTGGCCTCTCCGTGGAGGAGCACCTCAAGCAAAGCGTTGGCCCCATGCTCAAGCAGTTCCGCGGCGTCCTTGAGGCGCTGTGGGACGTTCCCGTGCCCACGCTCGCGCAAGTGCATGGCGCGTGCCTGGGAGGCGGGCTCGAGATGCTCGCGATGTGCGACGTCGCGGTCGCGAGCGCTACCGCGACGTTGGGGCAACCCGAAGTGCGCCTGGGCGTCTTCGCGCCCCTTGGCGCGGCGTTCTTCCCCCGAGTGCTTGGCGACAAGCGAGCAGCCGAGCTGCTCTACCTTGGGGAGTCCATGACCGCCGAGGCGGCGCGAAGCGTGGGCCTCGTCAATCGCGTCGTGCCAGACGCAGAACTCGAGAAGACCGTCGAGGCGATGGCGGCTTCCCTTGCGGGAACGCGCCGCGCGTCGCTCGTTTGCATGAAGCAAGCCATCCGCGCTTCGGCCGCCTCGCCGTGGGCCGCGCTGGATGTGGCCGAGCGGATCTACTTGGACACGCTCATGGCGGGACCTGGTGCGGAGGAGGGCCTCCGCGCCTTTTTGGAGAAACGAAAGCCTGAATGGAAGGAGGAGTGAGACCTTTGACTGACACCATGCAAGCGGCGGTCTTCCACGGCGCCGGCAAGCCACTGAGCATCGAGAAGGTCCCCGTTCCCCAGCCTGGATCGGGCGACGTCCTCGTGAAGGTGGCAGCCTGTGGATTCTGCCACACTGACCTGCATTACCTTGACCACGGCGTTCCAACGGCCAAGAAGCCGCCGCTCATCCTGGGTCACGAGACGAGCGGGACCGTCGCAACGCTGGGGCCCGGCTCCACGCGGTGGAAACAGGGGGACCGCGTGCTCCTTCCCGCCGTCCTGCCTTGCGGGCGCTGCCAAGCGTGTCGCACGGGGCGCGAGAACATCTGCGCGGACATGCGCATGTTCGGCAACCACGTCGATGGCGGTTTCGCGGAGTACGTCCTCGCGCCAGAGAAGGACCTCATCGCGCTGCCACCTGATATTGATCTTGAGAAGGCATCCATCATCGCGGACGCGCTCTCCACGCCATACCACGCGGTCGTGAACCGCGCGCAAGTGCGCGCTGGCGAGTGGGTCGCCATCGTGGGTTGTGGGGGCGTGGGCATGAACGCGGTGCAGTTCGCGGCGGCCTCCGGCGCCAACGTGCTCGCCATCGACCTGCGCGACGACAAGCTGGACGTCGCGCGCAAGCTTGGCGCCGTCGAGACGATCAACCCCACGCGCTCGCCCAAGGAGTTCGCCAAGGACGTGCGCCGCATCACGGGCGGCGGCGCGGACGTGGCCATCGAGGCAGTCGGAAGCCCCGCCACCATCGACACGGCGTTCTCGACGCTTCGCCGCGGTGGCCGCGTGTGCCTCATCGGTTACAGCGAGAAGCCCGCGGAGCTGCCGGCTGCGAAGGTCATGTTCTTCGAGTACACCATAATGGGGTCGCTTGGCTGCCGCCCAGCGGATTATCCCCGCATCGTCGAGATGGTGCGCCGCGGCCACGTCAAGCTCGATCCCCTCGTGACGTCCCGCACTCAACTCTCCCAAGTGAACGAGGCTGCCGACCGCTTGCGCCGCGGCGAGGGACTGCGCTCCATCATCGTGCCGGATGTGCTGCGATGATCAGGAGATGATGACAGAATGATCGTCCTCGACGTCCATGTGCCTTGTGGCCAGTGCCCGCTCTCTGCCCGCGCGCGCGAGTTCGGCGGCATCGAGCTGCGGTACGTTGAGAGCGTGCGGATGCCAGAGCGGGGGCACATCGAGATCTTGGAAGTGCGTGGGGAGCGCTTGGACGCCTTCGTCGCTTCCCTCTCCGACGGGAACCGCATCCCCCAGTTCCGCGTGCTCGAACAGACGCCCGAGCACGTCGTCTGCCAAGCCCTCATCCAGAGCGCGTGCGTGCGCACCGCCGTCGCCGAGGAGGGGGGCGTTCCGCTCGCCGTGCGCGTGCGTGATGGCATCGAGTCGATCACGCTGCTCGCCCAGGACGAGGAGCACGCGCGCAGCCTCGTCATGGCCCTGCGTCGCCGCTATGGCTCGGCGGAGATCGTGCGCGTCGGCCACGATGCCGGCTCCCTGCTGACCGCCCGCGAGGTCCAGCGCACGCTGACAACGCGCCAGGAAGCCATCTTGACGGCCGCCTTCGAGGCGGGCTATTTTGACCGCTCAAGGGCCCTGACGGGCTCCGAGATCGCCAAGGATCTCAAGATGGACCGCAGCACCTTCAGCCGGCAGCTCCGTTCTGCCCTCAGGGCCCTCCTCTCCCCATATGCTAAGAGGGAGAAGAAGGCGCAACACTGTTGCGACTCACCCTCATCAGACGTACTGCCTTAGCAGCTGTCTGAGGACCATGGAGTCCCCACTTGGACCCCTCGAAGCCACGCTACTGGCGCTCCTTCGTCGATCTGGACCCGCCCTCGCAAGCGACCTGGTCGCCGCCTTGCATGCGCAAGGCCGCCCAGGAACGTACGCGACAGTGAACACGGTCCTGCGGCGAATGCACGCTCGTGGCCTCGTGATGCGACAGAAAGTGCCTCACCGCGGTGCCTTCCGCTATCAGTACGCTTCGGCAGGCCGCGAAGAGGAGCTGCGTCGCGCCATCGAGGATCATGCGAACGCGCTGGTCGAAGCGCTCTCCGTCGGAGTCCTTCCTCGTCCTCTCTCAGGGGTGAATGCCGTTGGTCGTCGTGCTGCAAGGTCCGCATACTCCTTTCGTGCCGTTGTCTGAAACGTTCCCACGCCCCAAGCCGCAGCCGGGGACCCCAGCTCCCGCCACGCGGCCCCGAACGCCCCTTGACGCAGGTCGCCAGCGGCGACCACAGGGGCGCGTCCACGTCATCGCGGAACGCTGCAAGGAATGCGGCTTCTGCTGGGACCTTTGCCCCCTCGACGTCCTCGAGAAGGGCGACGTCGCGAACTCGAAGGGATACCGTTCTCCGCAGGTCGCGACGGGCAAAGAGACCGCCTGCGTCGATTGCGGAATGTGCCGAGACGTTTGTCCCGAGTTCGCCATCTTCAGTGTGGGGGTCGAGAACCGTGGCTGATGAGAAAGCGATCCTGACTGGCGAACACTTCCTGAAGGGCAACGACGCCCTCGCCGAGGGCGCCATCGCCGCCGGCTGCCGATTCTATGGGGGCTACCCCATCACGCCGTCCTCCGAGATCGCGGAGCGGATGGCGCGCCGCATGCCCCTCGTGGGCGGCCAGTACATCCAGATGGAGGACGAGATCGCGAGCATCGCGGCCGTCATCGGCGCTTCCTGCGCTGGCGCCAAGGCCATGACCGCGACCTCCGGACCCGGCTTCTCCCTCATGCAGGAGAACATCGGCCTCGCGAACATGCTGGAGGCCCCCTGCGTCATCGTGGACGTCCAGCGCGGCGGCCCCAGCACGGGCCTGCCCACGCTCACGGCGCAAGGCGACATGCTTCAGGCGCACTACGGCAGTCACGGCGACTACGAGAGCATAGCGTACGCGCCCAGCACCGTGCAGGAGATGTTCGACCACACCGTGCGCGCCTTCAACGCCTCCGAACGCTATCGCATGCCGGTCTTCGTGATGGCGGACCAGGCAGTGGGCCAGATGAGCAGCCGCCTCGTCATCCCACCCGCACAAGACATCCGCGTCGAGCGACGATCCGTGCCCACGGTCCCGCAGGACCAGTACAAGCCCTTCGATTCCTCCCAGCTCGTGCCCCCCATGGCCATCGCTGGCGCGGGGTACCGCGTCCACATGACGGGCCTCACGCACGACGACCGCGGCTACCCCGCGACCGACCCGAACACGCACGAGCACCTCGTGGGCCGCCTCGTGCGCAAAGTGCGCGAGAACGAGAAGAACATCATCGAGACCGAGGAGCGCCTCATGGATGACGCGGAAGTCGCTATCGTCCTTTACGGCTCCACCCTGGGCCCCGCCTGGCAGGCCGTCCAAGAGGCCCGCAAGGAAGGCATCAAGGTGGGAGTCTTGCGCTTCATCACGCCGTGGCCGTTCCCCCGCGCCGCCGTCGAGCGCGTCTCGAAGAACGTGCGCGCCATCCTCGTCGTGGAGCACAACCTCGGCCAGATGGTGCACCCCGTGCGGGAGTACGCCTCCTGCCGCGTCCAGCACTTGGGTTGCCCCGGAGGGCGACTCATCACTCCCCAAGAGATCCTACGCGACCTCAGGAGGTTGTCCGCGTGAACATCCCAGTCGCCGCCACGCATCACCCCCGCGACACGCTGCTGCGCTCCGAACGCTTCCCACACATCTGGTGCCCTGGCTGCGGCCTTGGTATCGTGCTGCGCAGTTACGCGGAAGCGCTCGAAGCGTCCAAGACGCCCCTCGCGAAGCACATCACGGTCTCGGGCATCGGTTGCACTGGCCGCTCCGCTGGATACGTGAACCTCGACTCGTACCACACGACGCACGGCCGCGCCATCCCATTTGCCACCGGCATGAAGCTCGCGAACCCCGAGCTCAAGGTCGCCGTCATCTCGGGCGACGGGGACCTCACCACCATCGGCGGCAACCACCTTATCCACGCCGCCCGCAGGAACGTCGATATCACGGTGCTCCTCGTGAACAACTTCAATTACGGAATGACGGGCGGCCAGTTCGGGGCCACGACGCCACACGCCGCGCGCACGACCACGTCTCCGTATGGCAACTACGAGACGCCCTTCAACATCCCGCACATCGTGGCCGCGTGCGGCGCGCCCTACGTCGCGCGCTGGACGACGCTGCACATCAGGCAGTTGCGCCAATCCATCGAGCGCGCCTTCGAAGTGGAGGGCTTCTCGCTCGTCGAGATCATTTCGCCTTGCCCACAGGGGTACGGCAAGAAGAACGGTTACGCGGAGGCCGTGAAGGAAATGGACCACTTCATGCGCCACGCCATCGTGGATCACGACGCCGACTTGAGCAAAGTTGGCATCACGATGGCGCAGGACGACCCCATCGTCGTGGGCAACTTCGTGGACAAGAAGCGCCCATCCTACGCGGCTGGTCGTCAAGAGGTCCTCGCAAGAAAACTGGGGGGATCCAAGTGAGGACGGAGATCCGTATCGCAGGCTCGGGCGGACAAGGCGTCATCACGCTGGGCATGATCCTCGCGCGCGCCGCCGTCCTCCACGACCGCACCAACGCGGTCCTCACGGAGGACTACGGCCCCGAGAAGACGGGCGGATGGTCCCGAGCGGACGTCGTCGTGAGCCGCGACGAGATCGGCTACCCACTCGTGGAGCACCCCGAC
>Ga0265292_1002614_pt1 | contig 12227 bp, 11 predicted proteins | sample Munlanlewell296A_FD_189080 | JGI IMG/M metagenome (GOLD analysis project Ga0265292, IMG submission 189080) | Leachate microbial communities from a municipal landfill in Southern Ontario, Canada - Leachate well 296A | ecosystem: Engineered > Solid waste > Landfill > Unclassified | place: Canada...
AAGTTGGACTCCTCATGTGATCGTCGGCGGTCTGTTGGCGATTCACGACGTGTTTCGTGATCCCGATTTGGGCGGTCAAGCGCCGTACGAACAGATTTACCTTCCCGCGATTGAAAACGGAGAGTTTGTTGAGATTTTGGAAGTTGGTTCGTTAAGAGTCTTGCGTCGCGTCAGTCGTTAACTTCTGCCGATGGAAATAATTGGCTTGTCGCCGTGGCGCCGGCAATCGCGTCGGCGGCAATGATGATCGCGGCTCCCGTATAGGCGCTTGCCTCTTTTGCGGGGAAGATGATGTGATCGGGATAAACAATTCCCGTGTAGTACGAACCATCGTCATTGCGGTGTGGAGCCGTCCACGAAATCAAGTCGCGGGCAGTATCTATATCGCCAACCGCGACGTGGGCAACCGCGCACTCAGCGGTTTCGGCGGCGGTCACCCATTGCTCGTCGCTCACGCAGCGAACACCTCGACCGTCAATAACGAACTCGTCCCAGCGATCGGCGAGGCGATCCTTGGCTTCCGGTCCAGTGAGCGCTCCAGTAAGTACGGGGTAATACCAGTCCATTGCCCAACGAAGTTTTGGCTCAAATGCACTTTGATTTGTACAAATGATGTGATCGATCGCATCGGCGGCCTCCCGCCATTGCGGTTGCGGGTCGCCAACCAAGTTGCCAAGGTTGACCGCGCAACGCAGCGCGTGTCGAATTGACGACGAACCGGTAAGTAGGGCATAGTCCCACGGTTTGCAGTCGACTTGGCGGGCCCACAAAATAGTTCCGTCCGGTCGGCGCATATTCATGACCCAATTGATTGCACGCTTGACTGTCGGCCACATCTGAGTAGTGAACGTGAGATCGTTGCTGATCAGCCAGTGGTGCCAAATTCCTGCGCCGATATACGCGCACACATTTGTGTCAAGTTTGTCGTCCTCGATTGAACCATCCGGAAGGTAATAGTTGAACCAACTTCCATCCTCACGTTGTTGTTCAACTAACCATCTATATGCACGCTGAGCGTTGTCGTGAAATCCCATGATGTCGAGAGCCATTGCGGTTTCCACGTGATTCCACGGATCGCAATGTCCATTTGGAAACCATGGGATCATTCCGTTTGCGAGTTGCAGACTTGCGATCCAGTGTGCCGTTTGCACTAACTGATCTTGAGAAACGATGCCGGCGAGACGGTCGTGCTTGTCGTCGAAACCCAATTCGACCAACACGTCAGATCCTCTTTCCTGCGGTGGCAAGCGGTTTTTGGGAATAGACAACGTAACTTTTTCCAAGCACTGGGCTCACCGCCTTGTCCAACAAACGGACCATAGGTGGAGCCGCAACGATGTCCCATTCCAAGAACCTCTTGTATGCATTGACTAAGCGATTGTCTTCTCGTGCCGGTCCGACGGCGCAGCGCAACCACCAATATGGGGAGTGCAAACCATGGGCTCTGTGGGAGGCGCTTACGGCGAGACCGGCGGCGCGAATCTTGGACTTCAATTCGGCGGCACTATAAATACGAACATGTCCACCTGGAACAAACGGCGCGTGATATTCGTCGGAGAGCATCCAATTAATTTTTTCGGGAAACCAAGAGGGCACGGTCGCGGCCAATACTCCGCCCGGGCGTAACACCCTCGACAATTCGCCAATTGCACGGACATCGTCTGGAACGTGTTCAAGCATCTCAGAGGTGATGATGCAATCAAACGACGAATCGCCAAACGGAAGATTAGTGGCGTCTCCGCGCACGACGCCAGCAAACCTGTCGGTATTTATTTCTCCGGCCTCGGCCATCGCCGCGAACGTGGCTCGCGTGATCGCAACCTCGTCGGCCGCGTAGTCGAGGGCGACAACCCTTGCGCCGCGTCTTGCAGCCTCAAACGCATGGCGACCAAAACCGGAGCCGGCGTCCAAGAAGAGTGTGCCGGAATTGATTGGTAGGCGATCAAACTCGACCGTGAGCATGTGGCTATCGATTCGCTTGCAGTTTTTTGGCGTTGTGAGGCATCGCCAAAACTTCTCGATACTGCTCGACGGTCAGCGCCGCACAATCACGCCAACTCCAGCGCTCCATCACTCTCGTCCGTCCTGCGGCACCAATCCGTTGGCGGAGTTCTTTGTCGTCTAGTCCGCGGCGAATTGCGCTGACCAATCCATCGACGTCGCCGGGCGGGCAGGATAGAACAGTCTCGTTATCTCGACCCGTCACCTCTGGAAGGGCGCCGCCGGTTGTGGCGACCAAACAAATACCAGTGGACATTGCTTCGATCGCCGGAAGACTAAAACCTTCATAGAGACTCGGCACGACGGCCAATTCGCCTTGCGCGTATAGCTCAACTATTTGCTCATCAGTTACACCGGAAACGAAACTGATGCAATCGCGCAGACCAAGCTGATCGATCAGTTCTGCGCTGGAACCGTTGCGGGCCTTGCCGATAATGGTCAGATGAATATCGCGCTCGGTGCGTAACTTGGCCACCGCCTCAAGCAGGTAGGACAAGCCCTTTAGCGCCACATCGGCCGAAGCCGTCGTGATGAGATGTGCTGCCTTGCGCTCAATGTGTGGCAATGGAGTGAATAGCTCTGGGTCGACTCCGACGGGGACGAGTCGCATTCGATCGAGCGAGACTTTCATATCGGTGTGAATGTCTTGAATCGAGTTTTCGCTGACCACCACGACACGGGGCATCTTGCTCGCCACCTTGCCCTGCATCTTGACGAAGGAATACCATCGACCGATTCCGTGACGCTTCCAAAAGTTTTCGGTATGTTCCATCTCTAGTTTGCGGTCTTTGGTGATTGGGTGGTGAAGCGTGACAACGGTGGGAATGAGTTTCTCAATTTTGAGGATTCCCGTGCCAAGACATTGGTTGTCGTGAACGATGTCGAAATCGGCGACCCTCTCTCGAAGCGCGCGATACGCACGAATGCTGAAGGCAAGTGGCTCACCGAATGTTCCCTTGAGCAGTTGGGCCGTTTCTACGATGTTCGGCCAGTTATTCAGTTCCCAGTAGCCAGGGAAGCGGCCGGGGTGCTCGTCATTGAAAATATCGAGACTCGGTAGTTCGTGCAGTCGGATTCGAGGATCCAGTATCGGATACGGTTGACCGCCGTAGACCTCGACGTGATGACCCAAGTCGACGAGGGCTTTGGTCAGATGACGTGTGTAAACGCCCTGACCTCCGACGTGAGGTTTACCTCGATACGTGAGATATGCGATGCGCAGTGGGCCGTTGATGTCAACAGACGTGTCAACAACCTTGGACATAGTCTTGTCACTCTATCTGCGACTATTCAGGCCTTATTTCTGCGTCGGCCGAACATGATCAATACTGCGGTGAGAATGAGCATGACCAAGATGAGCGGTCGATCACCGAGTTTTGAATATGGAGTAGAACCGGTGCGCAACGGTACGTCATAAAAAATCACTCGCTGTTCGCTCACCTTTGTTCGTTCAAACAACTCGCCATCCGGATTGATCACGCCCGAAAAACCGGTTGGCGAAACCTGGACTAACCATCGCCCATTTTCCAGCGCCCGCAATCTCGACACCGCGATCTGTTGAGACTGCAATATGGTGCCGGTAAAACTTGCGCCGTTCGTCGGGTTGATGATCAATTGGCCACCGTGGTGAATTCCTTCCCTGACCCGACCGGCAAAGAAGACCTCCCACGAGATGACGACACCGACGGGAGTGCCACCAATATCGAGAACTGCGACGCCGGTGCCGGCACGAGCATCTCTCGGAACGAGATCGACCGGTGCACCCAACTTTTTGAGCAGGCTGCGCATCGGCATGTATTCGCCGAACGGAACCCTGTGTACTTTGTCGTAACGATCGGTGATTGATCCGTCCGGTTGGACAACGACTTGGGCGTTGGCGAAATAATTCGCGTCAACATCCTCGGTAATTCCGACAACAAATGGTGCCTCCAGTCGCTTTGCCTCGACGGCGATCTCGTCGCGTTCTCTGCTTGCAGAGAATTGTCCAACGTCGATGACATTTTCTGGCCAAACAACAACATCGACATTGTCGCTAGGTGGAATTGTCTGCGTTGCGCTTAGATGTCGTTCAAACACGACCCGGAAATTCGTTTCAACTCCAAGAGTTCCCTGCGGACCGCCACCTTGAACCGCAGCGACTTTCATCGATACTCCGCGATCCTTACCATTTGAAGTCGCCGATGAGACGACTATCAAACAAATCGCTAACAACGATGCGCCAATCACTCTGCGAAATCGATGGTCGCCATGAATCGACATGCGACTGAGCTGGAAACCAACGTGCAGGACGAACCATGTCAATAGCAGCGCGCCGCCGATCCTGACCAATGTCGCAAATGGTGAATCTGCCTGACCGATGGCAAGGCTCGCCAACGGCACGCCGCCGAGGGGAAACGAAAATCGCAACGCCTCGGCCAAGGTATGCAGCAGCGGTCCGATGAGCATGCGCCGACTGCTGAGCGAGACAGTGAGTGCCGCCAATCCATGGAATGTTGCGTAAACCAAGACTGCACCCACATAACCGGGGATGGTGAGAAACCACATCCACGCCATGCCGGGGGCAAACCAACCAATGGCGAATACGGCCCCGAGCACAAAGTTGGCAAGCGGGCGATGGCCAATGTTTCTTCCGAGCGAGGCAAATAGTGCAACTCCAAGAAATGCACATGGCCACCAACCCCACGGTGGAAGGCTGAACGCCACAAGCGCTCCGGCGATAAGTGCGCCAATAAGTCGCCGTGTCACGTATTTAGTTTGGCCGCTACTCGTTCGGCCGCGCGTCGTGCCTGTTGGATGCATGCCGGAATACCGATACCTCTATAACTGGCTCCCGTTAGAAATAGCCCTGGCGAGGAATTGTGAAGCAAGACATCGAGTTGATTGACGCGCTTGATGTGTCCCGGGCGGTATTGAGGAAATGCCTCAACCCAACGCGTGACTCGAGTGGCGTGCGGAGTGAATTGCCGACCGAGATGAAGACCCAAATCTGCCAACGACATCTTTAACAACTCGTCGTCGTCAAGGTGATGCATTGGCGCGCCGTCGCGGCCGAGGGAAATTCGAAGAATCATTGAATTGTCGTGCGGATTCCAGTGCTTCCATTTGTTCGATCCGAACGACACCGCCGTTACTGCGCGCTGTACCGGTTTGGGAACGAGGTAGCCACTTCCAGTTATTTTGCTTGGCCATTGGTCCCGAGAAATCGCCAGGGTGATCAACACTACCGATGCGTGTTCTGCCGCGGCAAGAATCTGGCCAGAATCGCTGTCTAGCGACTGAACAAGTTTCGCAGTGAGTCGAGCCGGGGTAGCCAACACTACTGCGTCGGCACGCAGCGACGCAGAAGACGTGTTAACCAAGAAATTGCCGCTTGACGGCTGTTGAATATCGGTGACCGGGCTCGCAATATGCACAACCGCGCCTTGCTGCTGTACAGCCGCGACCAAAGCATCAATGAGCGACGACATTCCGCGCAGCGGTGCGGCGAACACCGCGGTTCCGGGAACCCGTGCACCGACAACCTCGTTGGCAGATTTCATCAGGCTGCCCGGTCTGCGTACCAAGTCCGCAATTTGAGGCATCCCATCAATACTGAAGTTGTCGGTATCGGTGGCGTAGATACTTCCCACTAGCGGGTCAACAATTCGTTCCAATACTTGGTTGCCGAATCGCGAGCGAATGAGATCCCCAAGACAATCATCCGCAATCTGTTCCGACAACTTGTTCTTGCTTCGGGGGATAAACGGCTCGACCATGGCCCGCATTGCTCCTCTCATCGAGAGAAGTCGCGTATTCAATACCGCCGAGCGATTCGAAGGAATGCCGAGCATTGTTGGCTCGGGAATGTTGTGCAGGCGGCGGTGCCAAATATATGCATGACCCGTTGCCGGTTCCGTAAGTTCGCTTCCCAAATTCACTTGCTGTGCCAACTCAAGAGCCGCAGGCGTCCGAACCAAAAATGCATCTGCAGACTCATCGACATTGCGCAGACCAGCGAATGGACTTCCACCGATGCACCCTCCCAATCGAGGTGAAGATTCGAGGAGCGTAACTTGGGGCGCCGACGGCAGACGGCCAATCGCGTACGCCGTTGTGAGTCCAGAAATTCCGCCTCCGACTACGACGACATGTTGCTCGCTGTTTGACATTTCCTTATTCCGTCTGTGCCGCAACAACGCGATCGGCGAGTGCCGACATAACCGTCGGGTCATCGTTGACGCATTTTGTTCTGGAAAAGGCAATGCCTTGCCGTTTTGCTACATTGCGGGCCTCGATATCGAGGTCGTACAAAACCTCGAGATGGTCAGCCACAAAACCGCACGCACAAATGACGATGCCATCACATACACAACCTGCGGCCAAATCATTTATCACCGTCAAAATGTCTGGACCAATCCATGGCTCTGGAGTTCGACCGGCGGACTGCCAAGCGATGCTCCATTGTTGACCCTCTGTTAGCCCGAGATTGTCCGCAATTGCCAATGCCGTGGAACGAAGCTCTTCGACGTAATGGTCGCCGCTATCAACGACTCGCTGAGGCAGCGAGTGGGCGGTGAACAAAACGTGCGGGCGCTTCGATGTATATGACATGACCCGCAGCTTGTCCTGCAAATCTTTGCTCAGGAAATTGATCAAGGCAGGTTCGACTGCCCAACTTGTAATGCCTGTGATTGTTACGCCCAATTGTTGGGCGACTTCGGTCGCTCGCGACAGGTATTGGCCGACGGAGAACGACGAGTAATGCGGTGCCAAGACGAGAGCAACGATGTTCGTGAATCCGTGTTGGGCTAGATCGACAACTGCTTCCTCGATCGTGGGCTGGCTGTGTTTGAATCCAAGTTGGACATGAAACTTGCCAGGGGCAACGATCTCTAGTTGGCGAGCGAGCGCGTCTCGCTGTGATTGGGTGCGAGCAAGCAAGGGAGAAATTCCGCCGATTGCGTTGTATCGCGCGGTCAAATCCGAAAGCTGTTCGGGTGTCGGCGCTCGGCCACGACGGATGTCGGTGTAGTACGGAAGTATTTCTGCTGTGTTGCGGGGAGTCCCATAGGCCATCAACAAAACTGCGGTCGTTGATGCCTTGTTCATGTCGATGTTTGTTCGTGCACGTGTCGAACTACAGCAGCGAGCACCCCTGGGTCGGTCGATGGTTGTACACCGTGTCCAAGATTAAAGATGTGTCCTGGGTGATTCGCATTGTCGGCAAGCACAGCGTCGGTCGCGCTGATTGCTTGGTCAATCGTTCCCATCGCGAGTTTCGGGTTGAGATTTCCCTGCACGATCGTGTCCGCGCCGAGTCGCATGCGCACATCGGAAATCGAACTGCGCCAGTCCAATCCGATGACGCGCGGCCCGGCCAAGTACATCTGCTCAAGTAAATGGTCGCATCCAACACCGAAGTGAATACCGGGTGCATTTGGGTGTGAGGTACTTAACTCGTCGAAGACGCGTCGTGAATATGGAAAAACAAAATTTCGATACTCCTCTATGGTCAGTGCGCCCGCCCAAGAATCAAAGAGTTGAAACGCGCTGGCACCCGAATCGAGTTGACTCCGAATAGACGCGATCGCATGCTCGGCGAGCCGTTGCATGAGGCCATCCCACAGAGTCGGTTCGGTCGTCATCAGCGACTTTGTATGGACGAAGTCACGACTCGGTCGACCTTCGATCAGATAACTGCCAACCGTGAATGGCGCACCGGCGAATGCGAGCAGTGGTACATCCAATTCGGCCGCGAGCAAGCGGATGGTTTCGATGACGTACGGGGTATCTGTCTCTGGGATCAAGGGGCGCAAGCGCGACAAATCATTGTGGTTCCGAAACGGTTGCTCGGCGACCGGGCCGATTCCGGGCGTGACATTAATTCCGAAACCAACAGCATGGGCCGGAACGATGATGTCGCTGTACAAAACTGCGGCGTCCACTCCATATCTTTTGACTGGTTGCAATGTGATGTCGGCGGCAAGTCTTGGCTGCTTGATCGCGTCGAGGATGCTCCCGCTTCCGCGCAATGCTCGATACTCGGGAAGGCTTCGACCCGCTTGACGCATGAACCACACGGGAGTGTGCTGAACACGCCGACCCTGAGTGGCGGCGAGAAACGGATCGGTTGCGGTCATCAGCTTCGTTTAACACGACCTCGCAACGCCGTGAATGCCAAGGTGAATGAAATGCTGCCGACCAACGCGATCGCACATATTGCCTTGAAAATAGCGGTGGCATCCCATCCCGTCATAACGATGCTGCGCATTCCGGCCAACACGTACGTGGTTGGGTTGTATGTGGCGACGTGCCCGAGCCATCCGGTGAGTGAGGACTGGGGGACATATGCGGTAGTGAGGAATGCAAACGGAAAGAAAAGCAGGAAGGCGTTATTCACCGCGGTTGGATTACCGGTTTTCAATGCGATCGCATAAGGGAAACCCGTAAAGGCAAGCCCCCATGCGCCGGCCAGCAACACGAAGCCAACGACCCCCAGCAATCCAGTAGCGAAATGGACACCTATTAATGTGCCGATGGCGATCACCGGCAAGGTCAGGGCAATGACCAGCATGATGTCTGCAACCATCAACCCGAGAAGAAGCGTCGCTCGACGGACTGGAGTGAGCAAAAGCCGATCGAGGTACCCGTCTTGAATGTCGATGACCAAGGATCCGGCTCGTGAAACGCCTGTGACGGAAAAGATCACCGCGACCGGTAACTGAAATCCCTTGAAATCGAAACCAGGTGCCGAGTTTCGCTCGACAAATGATTGCAGGGACCCGATATTGACAACGAGAAAGAAGACCGGAATGACGAGCGCAGGCCCAATCGACTCGCTGTCGCGCAGGGTAAGCCTGATTGCACGAAGCGCGACCGTTCGCAAATCATGAAAAAATCCCGATTGACGGGCATGGACTCGTTGCTGAATATCTGTTGCTGTCATGAGGACTGCATTTCGTCGGCGCTGTTAATTCGTTCACCCGTTGTCTGCAAGAAGACGTCATCGAGCGACGGTGTGCGAAGTGTTAGATCGCTTACCGAGATTCCAGCCTCCGATAGGGCGACGGCAACCGGACTAATCGTTGCCGCACCGCGAGCAGCCGAGATGATGACTTCATCCTGCCTAGTTTCAATGTGATCAATTTCTGCAATTTTGGATAGGGCTTCCGGCACTCGATCAATTTCCGAAAGTGGAACGCGGGCAATGATGACGTCGGCCCCTACCATCCGCTTCAGTTCGGCTGGGGTACCTTCGGCAACTAGTTTTCCCTTGGCAATAATGCCCACCCGATGAGCGAGTGCATCGGCCTCTTCCAAATATTGGGTGGTGAGCAAAATTGTCATGCCGAGGTGGACATTGAGATGACGAACCTCGTCCCATACCGTTGCCCGACTCACCGGATCGAGACCGCTAGTCGGTTCATCAAGAAATAGAACCTCTGGCTGATGAACGAGTGCCGCGGCGAGATCGAGTCGACGCTTCATTCCGCCGGAATAAGTTTTGATCCGGTCATCGATCGCATCACCAATGTTGACGATGTCGACCAAATAATTTATTCGAGTTGATCTCTCGGCTGGGTTGAGACCGTACAGCCGACCCTGCATATCGAGAAGTTCGCGACCAGTTTGTTTGGGATCGAGAGCGGCGTCTTGCAAGGCCACACCGATCCTGAGGCGAACATCGTCGGCGGAATTAATGATGTCGAAACCAGCCACTGTGGCCGTACCAATCGTTGGTTTCAATAATGTCGTCAGCATTCGTACTGTGGTCGACTTACCGGCTCCATTTGGTCCGAGAAATCCATAAATTTCACCTTGACCGACGGTGAGATCGACATCGTCGACAGCAACTTTTTCACCGAATCGCCGCACAAGTCCGCGAGCGTCGATGGCGTGTTCGAGCGTCGTTGAGCCAGAATTCATGAGACAGTATTCATTGGTTGCTCAGACTATCGGGGTCGTCGTCGCCGACTACCTGCCGATGAATTCTCGCGACGCAACATTGCTTCCAATCTGGCGATGCGAATGCGCGCAGGGGGATGCGATGCGAGCGCGACCGCGCTCCATCCTCGAAATGCATCACTGTGTCCTGAAGCCACCACGCGCTTAAGTGCGCTCAACAGTTCTCGGCCAAATCCCATTTCCACTGCCCTTGCATCTGCCTGGTATTCGGCCGACCGACCAACAACATTGCCCCATGATTGGGCGAACAGCAGACCTGCCTGAAATATCCACGCGACACCGCTGAGAAGCGAAGCGACAACACGTCCGAATAGACGCACAAATCGGTTCGGAAATCGATCGTCAAACATATTTGTCGCAGCCTGAGCAACGCGTTGTAGCGAGAATCCAACTCGCGCAAGAGATATAACTGGAAGGCTCATCCACTGGGCGATCGTCAAGGCCACCGTGTGGCCGCCCAAGTGGTGGCTCAATTCATGGGCCAAGATTCCCGTCAACTCGTCGGTGTTCAGATTGTTGATTGCATACGACGAAACGACGAGCAGATGTCCGCCGCAGGCAAACGCATTGATGTCGTCACCTTCGGCTACCGCCAAAACGAATCGGGAGGGAGGGAAATGATTTGCCTGGGCGACGCGGCTCCACGCCTGATCCAATTGATTCAGTTCAGCATGCGTTGGCGGTCTGGCTCCGAGCAATCGAGCAAAGAAAAGTCGCTGAATCGGGCGCGAGAATAAGACAACACCAAGCAAAAAGAGCGAAATAGTGAAAAGCGCAAAACTGACTCCGCCGAAAATTCGAAAGGGAATCCAAAATATTGCCACCGAAATTAGCCAAACTGGCAAAAGCGCAAATACGGGAGCGAGTGCGGTAATCGCCGACGAATCAACGCGGCGCATCGCAATGTTCACCTCATCTAGTCAAGCACCTACACTCGGTACTGCATGATGAGTCTTTTCGCCAGCATTCCGAGTCCAAGTTCCGGTTCCATTCACATTGGACCGTTAAAACTTAACGCCTACGGGTTGATGATCGCCCTTGGCATCGTTGCCGCGATGTGGCTGTGGACTAAGCGAGTTGAGCAACGCCACGTCGCTACTCGCGACGATGTCAGCGCCATTTCAATGTGGGCTGTACCCGCAGGCATCGTTGGCGCGCGTTTGTATCACGTGGCCACCGATTGGTCTCGTTTTAGTGATGACCTGCCGGCGATTTTCAAAGTCTGGCAAGGCGGTCTTGGCATTTGGGGCGGAATCACTCTTGGTTTCGCCGCCGGACTCGTTGTTGCCAAACGACGAGGATTGCCCATTGGCGCGCTGATGACCTGCCTCGCACCTGCCTTGCCCCTGGCCCAAAGTATTGGACGATGGGGGAATTGGTTCAACCAAGAATTGTTTGGCCGTCCGACAACTTTGCCGTGGGCATTGCGAGTATCGGATCTCAATGCGCTGGCCGCTGGCTATCCGCCGGGCACAACCTTTCACCCAACATTTCTCTACGAGTCGATTGCCAGCGCGCTATTGTGCGTCGGCCTCATTGCACTCGACAAACGTGTGCCGATGCGGGCGGGAAGATTGTTCTTCTTTTACACGGCCGGATACTCCGCTTACCGATTTTTCATTGAAGGACTTCGAATCGATCCGGCGCATCACATTGGTGGCTGGCGACTCAATCAGTGGGTCTCGCTCGTCGTGTTCGTTGCCTCGATCGCGGTCATTATCGCGATGCGAGGAGATCCTGAATCAAAGAGCAAGGTCACACCGGACGTTGTGAACAAGGTTGCTCGACTTGCTCGCCTCGATCTGAGCCCCGACGAAGTGGATCGAACGACACACCAACTCAGCGACATGCTCGAGCATTTTCGCGATATCGACAAACTGGATTTAACCGATGTGGTTCCAATGTCACAGCCTCATCCGTTGAAAAATGTATTGCGCAGTGATGAGGTGGTTTCCGGACTTGATCACCAGGAGGTCATGGATAGCGCTCCGGCCGCCGAGGATGGCCGCTTTCGCGTGCCGCCCGCGATCGGGTTCGATGTCTAGCGAGATGTCAACACATTCAATGTCCCTAGTTACTGAAATTGTTGCCGATATTCGTAGCGGCGCGACCACGGCCAGTGCAGTTCTCGAGGCTCATCTCGCCCGCATCGTGCGGGGAGAGAAAGAGATTCATGCTTTTAATTTGGTAACCACAGAGAATGCTCGAGCCACGGCTTCCCGCATCGATGCAGATATCGCCGGCGGAAAAGATTGCGGAAAATTGGCCGGCGTTCCTGTCGC
>Ga0265292_1002615_pt1 | contig 12222 bp, 15 predicted proteins | sample Munlanlewell296A_FD_189080 | JGI IMG/M metagenome (GOLD analysis project Ga0265292, IMG submission 189080) | Leachate microbial communities from a municipal landfill in Southern Ontario, Canada - Leachate well 296A | ecosystem: Engineered > Solid waste > Landfill > Unclassified | place: Canada...
CCGCCGTGGATTTCCAGCTCTTCATTTTTTTCTTGAGCTCCTTGGTTTCTTCCGTGGCTTGCAAAATATCACCGACGACCGGCGCATTCTTGAGCCCCAAAATCCGGACGGGCGTTGATGGCCCAGCCGTACGCATGGTTTCGCCGCTGAATGACTTAAGCGTTTTCACTTTGCCAAACGCGTTGCCCGCCACCACAAATTCGCCGACCTTGAGCGTGCCGGTGTGAATGAGGGCGGTTGCGATCGGACCTTCGCCGGAGTCGATTTTGGATTCTATGATGGTGCCAATGGCCTGGCGGTCTGGGTTGGCGCGGAGTTTGTCTTTGTCGAGGTCCGCGAGGAGGAGCACGGTGTCGAGCAGATCGTCGATGCCCTCACCGGTTTTTGCAGACAGCGGCACAACGGGAATTTTTCCGCCGTAGCCTTCAACCAACACGTTCTTGGCGGCCAATTCCTGTTTTACTTTTTCCGGGTTGGCTTCGTCTTTGTCGATTTTGTTGAGGGCTACCAGGTACGGCAATTTGGCTTCTTGAATGGTGCGGATGGCTTCTTCGGTTTGCGGTTTTACGCCGTCGTCAGCCGCGACCACCAGAATGGCGATGTCGGCCACGCGAGCGCCGCGAGACCGCATGGTGGAAAATGCTTCGTGGCCGGGAGTATCTAAAAAGGTGATGGCGCGGTCATGCGTGACGGCCTGGTAGGCGCCGATGTGCTGCGTGATGCCGCCTGCTTCACCGGCCATGACTTTTGTTTTGCGAATGGTGTCGAGCAGCATGGTCTTGCCGTGATCCACGTGACCCATGACCACGACGACGGGGGCGCGGGGCTTGAGGTCGGCGGCGTTGTCTTCGGTAATGATGTCCGCTGCGCTGGATTCGTCGACTGCTTCTTCCGCCTTGGCTGTGGTGAACCCTAAGTCCTCGGCAATGATGGCCGCGGTGTCGTAATCAATGCGCTCGTTCATGCCGGACATGATGCCGTTCTTGAGTAGCTCTTTCATGACGCTCGTGATGGGCACCTTTAACTTTTCCGCGAGGTCACGGATTACAATGGCGCGCGGTAACGAAACAGTTTTCAGCGGTGTGGGGCTGGGTGTGGACTCTGCCATAGCGAAAGGAGTGTGTCAGATTTTCGTGGCTTTGTAAAGGGCATGGGTTGACAAGTGTCAAATTAGGTGGTACCGTCCGAAGTCGCTCATTTACAAATTCACATTCCACTATACTGGGCGACGAATCCTAATACAAACATCCGCAATCTTCCTCTACCCGCTGGCCACAAACCCCAGCACAACCGATAAGGAGAAGGTCATGAAAATCTTCCGACTGTTGCCACTGCTCTGTCTCGTGTTCCTCATTCCGGGCTGTGGTGACAACAAGGTCACCAATCCCGCCACCCCGTCGGGCGTCAATGCCCAGCTGGAGATCGCGCGTCACGATGCCACAACGCTGCCGGGACCTGATCACGGAATTTTCTACCTGCGACAGCTGAGAGGCGTCACCTGCAGTGGGCCCTTCAACGCCCTCTACGTGGATGATGGTTCTGCTCCCGCCATCAGCGTCTTCCCAGCCTGCCTGGCGACGGGCAACATTCTGATTCAGGGTCTGGTCAAAGACCCTCTCTCGCCGCTCATCATCGGCGAGGAGTCACTGGGCCTGGTCGCTATCTCAAGCGCGAGCCGTCTGCTCAACACATTGACCGACGATGGCCTGAATGCCAGCTTCACGAGCGACGGCCGGCTGTGCTACGTAGACATGTCGGCACGTCCGCCGACCATTATCTTCAATGGTAAGAAATTCCAGACGTTCGATGGCCCTACCCCTGCTCGATTCCAGGGCGGCGTCGCGGTCTCTCCGGATGGAAAATTCATCATTACCTGTGGATCTATAGACGACCGACTCCCGAGATACGATGGCTTCCATTTCTGGATTATCAACACCGGGAACGGGCACACAGTGATGCTTCCCTCCGGCCTGGAAGGACAGTACCTGGCCTGGCATCCAACTGAATACCAGGTCGTCTACAGGACTCTCATCGCGGATGACTCGTCGGATATCAAGTGGTTGCGACTCGATCACGGGGGAAACCTCATCGCATCGGGTTCCTACTTGAACGATCCAAAAATTCCTGCCAACCACCCGCGGTTCTCACCGGACGGACAATGGCTGGGGTACGCGGGACCGAACGAGCAACTCTACAAGCAGAATCTCGTTACCGGCTACGTCGTCCAGCTCACGACCGACGCCGACAGGGGCCCTATCGTCGACTGGGATTGGAAGTGACGTTCTTTCACGGCAACTCAGCCGGACGCTTTGTACTATGAAGCGCCCGGCTATTTTTTATCTTCAAATTTTGACGCCTCGAGCAATCATCGTTTACTCTGTGGCTCACCTGATGCCCACTCTTTTTTTATCTTTTCGCGAACCGAAAAAAATGATCTAGGGATAAAGGAGAAAGCATGCCATAGCGAAAAGAGCCTACGAGAAACAACGGTTTTTGTAAAGGCGGGTGGGTGGGACTTGACGGTCGGACAATATCATGATTCACTCCCCGGCTCAGCTGAGATATTGTGCCACAGCTGCTGCAATACCCGCTCTCTCACAACCGAGGAGGATAAGTCAGATGAATATCTGTATCCAGGGAAGCGAGCAGCGCTTCACCACAACCACGGGCCGGTACCTGAACGACCTGCTCGTCGGGTTCAAGGCCTACGAGGACTGGTCAAAGGGCACTGTCAGGTTCGACCTGCTCGTCTCGCAATTCGCCGTCGCCGGCATGGCAGCTGCCGTGCTGGGCGTGCGACGGGCCACGTTGTACATCAGGTCTGAGGCTGCGGCACGACGCCAGGCACAGACGCGGGAGCAGGGAATCGACTCTCCGATGACCAACATCATGGACTTCACCCAGGTGGTTGATCGTGAATTGTATCAGGCCATGGATGGAGACCTGTTTAACAGCGACCTTGCGGCACGGGGCATGGCACGAGTCCATCAACTGTGCGTCGCCGATGCGTTCGTGTTCTTCACCGGCGGGCGTGGCACCTTCGCCATGCTGGCCGACGCGATTCGCATGAACATCAAGCTGGGAGAGGCGCAAAAGCAGACCAAGCCCATCGCCATCGTCTGCCCATCCGTGAGCTACGCGGAGGCAATCAACAACAACCTGCTCGACGACGACGAAGACCCGGACAAGCCCAACTGGATTCGATCGTTCGCACCCGAGGAGGTTGGCAGGATTGCCGACTGGATCGCCGACTTCGTGGCCACCGAGCACGCGTCGCCGATCGACACCCCCGACCTCACCTGAGCGTCGGGATTTTTTTTGTGTCGGAAAAATTGACACGCGAGGTCTTACATGGAAATTTGGCGCATGGTACACCAAGGGGCATGGAGAAAGGAGGGAGCCATGCCCTTTTACGTGGTCACGTACAACGGAGGTACGAAGGAATCGTTCGAGGGCGTGGATGACGAAGATGGCCTCTACACCGGCCTCAGTCGTGTCCCTCGACCAGCGCTCATTGTCGAAGCCAGACCGGCCCGCGCCAACAGAATCTTGCGTGGAGAGTTTATGGAGATCAGGGAAATCCCTGTCACCATCACGCGAGATGACGAAACGGTGATCTTCACTGGCGTCCGGCGCCACCCGATGACCAAACTCCCCCAGTTCGAGGGAACAACCTCGGGCGGCCGTCTGTTCACGTGGAACCCCTGAGTTTCACGTCCCACGCACACCGGGGTTCATGCTCGCATGGACCCTCTTTTTTTTATTTCGCACGCGTTGACATTTTGGAACTCGTGAGGTAAGGTGGCGCCGCTTGGATCCCCCAGGCAACGCGTCTCGATCCATTCCCAAGGAGGGATTTCCGTGAGCGCGCAAACGCACTTTGAAAGACTGCTGACGGCATTGGAACCGTCGGCTGACTGGCAACGAACCAGTGACCTCATTGTCTGGTACACGCGCACCACGCTGTGCCCGCACAAAGGCCGGGCGATCTATGGTGCAAGTGCGGCCCTCGCGAACACGGCCGCCCACACGGCATTCGTGGACAGCAATGTCGGCGTGATCATCGCTTCGTTGGAAGCCAGTGGCGACCTCGACGAACTCGACCCGCTGAAACAGGCGTTCGTGCGGCGGGTGAAACTTTCGCTGGAAAGCCAGCAACGGTTGCCCAAAGACTTCGTCGGACAATTCACCGAAGCAACGAGTGCTGCCGGTGATGCCTGGGCAACAGCCAGGCAGTCGAATGACTTCGGCCCGGTCACCACAACCATGGAGAATGTTCTCGGGTTGCTCCGCAAAAAAGCGCACTTCCTCGGCGGCAACACCGGCGACGCGAACAGCATGTACACCGCCCTGCTCGGCCAGTATGAGCCGGGTTTCACCACCGAGCGTTTGCTCAGCGTGATGGGCGTTGTCACCGAAGGGCTGGCCCCGCTCCGTAAGCGATTCCTGCCGTACACGTCGACGTGGAAGTTTCCCACGCTCTCGCAATGGCAGCCGACACACGCGGATAACGACGCGATGTGTACGGAGATCGTCGCCAACCTCGGTTTCGATTTTACCCGCGGTGGTATGACTACGGCGGGTCACCCGTTCTGCACCACGCTCAGTCCCGACAACGTGGCGATCACGTATCGCTACGTCGGGGACGTTCCCCTGGCAGGCTTTTTCGGCGCCGCGCACGAAACCGGTCACGCGCTGTACGAACAGCACGTGCTGGAATTCATCCAGCGCTACCATCCGCCGGGTTACCTCATCTCATTGGGTGTCCACGAGTCGCAGTCACGGCTGGTGGAGAACATTCTCTTGCGTGATCCCAAAACGGCGCGTCACCTGTACGTCATGCTGGGAAAAAATCTGCCCGCGGGCGCCGAGCTCGCCGAATTCCGGCGCTACATGAACCGCACGACTGAAACGCCGATCCGCGTGGAGTCCGACGAACTCGCGTATAACCTGCACATCGCACTGCGCGTCGAACTCGAGATCGCCATGCTCAGCGGCGAGCTCAAACTCGAAGATGTCCCGGCTGCTTTCGCCAAACGCATGGGGGAACTGCTCGGCATTACGCCCGAAGAACCGGTGCGCACGGCCTGGCAAGACATTCACTGGAGTAGCGGCTCATTCGGCTACTTCGGCACCTACATGCTGGGCAACCTGGCTGGCGCGCAACTGATGAACGCCTTCAGTCAGGCCGAACCACAGTGGCGTTGGGCGTTCGTGAAGGGCGACTTCTCACTCCTGTGGGCGTGGCTCTACGCCAACGTGTGGCGCGGGGGTCATGTCAGTACGCTCGACGAAGTTCTTCTGGCCGCAACCGGTGAGACGCTCAATCCGCAGTACTGGCTGAACTACATCGACGCCAAGTACACGGCGCTGTGCACCGACAACCAGTAAGCCAAACCACCCCTCGACGCTTCGTCCTGGGGTTTTCTTTTTCTTTCACGAGAACGCGAAACGGCGTACGATAACGCTATGACCCTCGGACTCACACTTGCAATCACCGCTGGTTTTCTCTGGTCGATTAGCAATATACTCGATAAGCTTTTTGTTGAACGTGTATTTCGAAAACCGCTTACCTACCTCGTTGCTCTCCTGCTCATCGACTTACCTATTGGACTAGGAGTCATACTTTGGCGTGACTTAAGTTTGGTGCCCATTGACATCATTCGCGTCATCGTTGGCTGTGCGTTTGGGTTGAGTGGTTCGCTGCTTTACATGTTTGCATTACAACGTGATGAGGTTTCCCGCGTCGTGCCGCTCTTCTCAACGGCACCCATTATTCTCACGGTATTTGGGGCGCTGTTTTTAGGCGAACGCTTTGCCCTAGCTAGCTACATTGGCATTGTTCTCATCTTTATAGGCGCGTGGACGATTCAAGTCCGTGGTTCCTTGGTCTCACCATTCCAAAGTCGGAGTGGCTGGATCATGCTTGCTGCAGCCACCGCATGGGCGACAGAGATCGTGATCTTCAAACCTATTGTGAATACTGCGGGCGCCCTAACCGTCACCACGTTTGCCATCACTATTAACGGCGCGGTGAGTTTTCTTCTTCTGCCGTTTGTCTGGAACGCCCTTCTTCATAATATTCGATCCAACCTCACAGCGCGGCGTGCCTGGCTTGTACTTGCGAATGAGATACTAAACATCGGCGCCTACTTTATCTATTTCGCGGCGGTGGGGGTCTGGTTCGCAAGCCTCGTTTCTGCGGTCAGCTCAGTTCAATATGTATTTGTCTACGCCTGGGCTCTTGTGATTGCGCCTCTTATGCCTAGCATATTCACCGAGGAACGCCAGATGGGCGTGGGACTCCGTCGAGTAGCCGCCATTGTTGCCATTATCCTCGGCGTAGCGCTGTTGCAGTAAAAAAAAGACTGATCACGTGATCAGTCATTGGAATGCGCGGGGTTGAGCGCCTCGAGTTCACCGATGACGAACAGGCCGTCCCTCCGAATGAGCGTTCCGTCGAACCAGATCTCGCCGCCACCGGCTGCTTCGCGCTGGTCACAGACAATATCCCAGTGGATGCCCGACGTATTGCCATTGGGAGCGTCGTCGTACGACTTGCCCGGCGTGAGGTGAAACGTACCGCCGACCTTTTCGTCGAACAGCGTATCGCCGATGATGCGGGTGATGCCCCAATTGAGGCCGAGGGAGAATTCACCGAAATACCGTGCGCCTTCGTCAGTGTCGAGCATGCGCTCGATCCGGCTGGGGTCGCCATTCTTGCACCAGGACCGTACGATCTTCCCGTCATGCACCTCGAACCCGACTCCTTCGAACCGGTCACCAGACTTGGTGATGGTCAAGGTGTTGTACTGGATAGTGCCATTCACCGAGTCGCGGACAGGTGCCGTGAAGCATTCACCGTCGGGAACGTTGCATCCGCCGGTGCAGGGAACCACGTCGATCCCCTTGATGGAAAACGCGAGGTTGGTGCCCGGACCGATGATTTCCACCTTGTCGGTGTGCAGCATGAGAGAATGGAGCGGACTCACGTGACGCGCCATCTTCTCGTAGTCGGCCAGACAGGCGGCGAAGAACATCTCCTCGGCCGCATCAGTGGACAGGCCGGCAAGCTGGGCGAATCCAGGCGTCGGCCATCTCGTCAGTACCCAACGCGAGCTATCGACTCGTTCTCCCAGAGTGAACCGTGTGTAGATGGAATTGACCAACGTCGCGTCGGCAGCCGGCAGTGCGCTGGGCTCGAACGGATTTCCCTTACCCCCAATGACGAGATTCACGTCTGCGGCGAGATAGCGCATGAGCATTGACGCTGCATCCACGCGCAACGATCGTTCGGTACACCCTTTGCGAGTAACCGCCGTAAGCCTCGGGTCCGTGATGATGGGATCGAGCAGAACACCACCCTTCTCGCGGACTGCGTCACACAGTGCCACGTTCATGGCGTGGGGCGTTGTGATGTCGGTCTGCAAGAGGACTAGATCCCCCCTACCAACCTTGGTCGAGTAACCGACGAGCAGCTGCGCGAGCTGCTGGTACCGGGTATCCATGAGAGCAACCTCCCAACTTGTAAAAGGGCCCACAGTTTGTGCGAAATGTCGCACGCAAAAACCACCGAGACCTTACTCTCGTAGACTGTCTATGTCAACGAGCTAGGCGAATTTATGGACTTTGCGCTCGAGAAGTTCAACGGTTTCTTTCTCGTAGTTAAATTTCACCATGAAAAGACTGAAGAATCCTATCTGGCCAAGAATGCCATACCCATACTGTGCAACGTCAGGTGAAAAACCTATGTACACGTTATGTCGCTGGCCACCAACAACGAGACTTACGTGGTGGAAGTAGGCGACTGCCCCACCCCGTTCCTGGATCCCGCCGAAATACTCAGGCTTGCCTGATTCGACATCAAGACCCAAATACTCACCAAGTTGCGCCTCGAAAATGCAAAAATCCGCACCTGAATCAATCAGTGCAGGATAACGAAGCGAGCGTTCAGCAACTTCCAGAGTGATGGGAATAATTGGCTTGAGGAGCGTGGGGCCAAAAATCGGCGACTCCCCGGAGAGCTGTAATCGGCGGTAACTGAATTTCACCCAGTGGCCTGAAGGCCACCAACGAATGGAATAACTTTTGTGGGAACGTGGAGGAGAATCGGTTTGGGAAAGCCCTTTTTCTCCGCTTTTTCCATGACCTCGCCGGGGGTCTTGCCCGAAACAATAACCGTCACTTCATCGTCTTTAAGGCCAACCCAAAGGCCAGCGTATTTCTTCATAATAGGCCTCCAATCAATCGCTGTCATAGTAAAGTCAGGCTAACAAATGACCTTGTTTGCGTCAATATCCAGGCTCGTATTTTTTACCCTGGATGCTAAACCAGGCCATCATAACACCACTAACGACGACGCTGGTGCTTTGGCAACAACTTCCAGTTTATTGCATCGGCCACTTCGAGCAGCGGCAACCGATGTTTACGCATCTGACCGTAGCGGATAATGGCACCCACGTCTTTGGGGAAACATTTGCCACTGTAACCACGGAAGCCATCCATCATCACACTCATCATACTCGTGGTGATGCGCGGGTCATTACCCATGCCTTGTTTCACTTGCTCGTAGTCAGCGCCCGTCTGGCGGCAAACGTCGTAGACCATGTTCGCGAATACCACCTTTGTGGCCAGAAACGCGTTGGCAAAGATTTTAATCATCTCCGCTTCGGTGGAGGTGGTGATTGCTTTGTAGGGCGCTTTTGGCAGCAGCTTCATCACCCGTTGCGCAGCTTTGCGGTGCGTGGCGGTGTTCTTGGCCATGCCGACAATTTGTCGATCAGGCTTGAGGAAATCCTGCACCGCGGTTTTATCACGCAAAAATTCCGGGTTGAACAGCCAGGTGTGTTGCGGATACTTTTTTTGCAGCTCGACAGTTTTGCCAGGAAGCACCGTGGACTTGAGCACGACAATCTTCTTGCCGGTCAAACGCTTAGCCGCAGCTTCAATTGCTCGGTAGTCATAACCGGTTGCGCGCTTGTACGGCGTTGGCACGCACAAAAAAACAATCTCGCTCGCGTCAACGTCATTCCAACCGTTTGGGAAACGTCGCGGAGAATATTTGGCAGCTTTTTTAAACCACGCACCGACTGCGCCGCCGACCATTCCATATCCAACAATGCCGATCGTTCGTTTCGTCATATCAAAAAGTATACATCCAGCCGGGCTGCCAAGACCAGGGAGCGGTGACGGAGTCGCGAAGCGGCACTCCATTGATAATATTCTCAAGGGCGTACTGTGTGGCACGGTGGCCAATGATCATCACGGTTTTTCCGTTGTACTTTTGAGTAAGTTCCTCGAGGAACATGTTCATGCGGCTCGTTGTTTGTTCATAGCTTTCGCCGTTGGGGAATGGCGTAGAAATACGGCTTACTTTTTCAGGGTCATTCTTCTCACTGGGTTGTTGCGTGAAGTCGCCGTAGTCGCACTCGCGCAAACGCTCATCGCGAACAATGGAAACATCACGGCCAACGAACGCGAGCTCTGCGGTGCGCCACGAACGTTTCAGATCAGAACACAATACCGCGTCGAGATGCTTTTCGGCGTAGCGCGTGCCAAGGTCTTTTGCCTGTTGCTCGCCGAGGGGTGACAGATCAACGTCGAACCATCCTGACGCGCGGTGCGCTTCGTTATCAAACGTCGTGGCATGGGATTCGAAGATGATGGTAGTCACTTGATGCCCAGCGTCTCTATTAATATCGGGTGAGAGAAATACGCGAGCACATCAAATTCCGGATCTGCGAGCTCAATCATTTCCATGTCCGGACGATCGATGAGTTTGTAGCCAGGTTTGCCGAGGACGGACGTTTTGAATGTAGGGTAGTCGGCCACGGTGAAATCAGCGTCACCGCGTTCAGTGCGTTCTGGATCAGGTTTCCGAATTTTCACCAGCCGTAACGGACCGGCAACAGTTTCAATCGGTTCCACGAGGAACACCGGACCCATTTTGGTATTTTTGACAATCTTTCCAAGCTCCTGTGCTTCTTGAAGAAGCGCCTCGTACTCACCGTCGCTCTGAGCAAATACACACGCATAATTCACTGGTGCATCTTTTTGTTCTACTACATGTTTATCTTTTAGAGCCTGTGCATCACTGACAATGTGCTGAGCGCACGTCCTGAGGCTACCTAATGTCATGCCTTATCATCAAGAGAATCAAGCAGCTCTTCTACAGCTAATTCATCTTCAATATTTCTCCCATTCTCTTCCCTCTGTTCTTTAAGGTTTTCAATGAGAGCTCTCTCCTGCTCTTCTCTTTCTTTCACCATCTGGTCATAAAGGTCTCGTTTCTCAGCTGGAACCTTTGACTCTTGATCTTTGAGCCAAAGCAGTTCGCGCCCAACTTCTCTTAAGTCTCGACGAATACCAAAAGATGATGGTTTGAGTTGGCCCTGTGTGTCGTTTCCTAAGTCAATCGGGTGCTCCTCAGCCCATTTTGCCCACGCACGTGATTTCTCAATATCTTCCTTTATTGCTGCAGCCTCACTCGGTAACCCAAGTGATTCTGCCATCTCACGAGTTCGCTCAAGCAGGACTGCGGAGTACTCATACTTATCTCCTCGAGAAGCCATAAAAGCAGCCTTGGTTGGATTTTGTTCGCGTGCTGCATCCGCAGAAGCAATATCTTCGGGAGACATTGCTGCGATTTCCTCTGGGGTGCGATGCTGTTCTCCCATGGTGGTAATACGTATTACGAATTAATTCTTCACACTCACACCGCCAAACAACACGTTCCTTTAATGTGCAGCGTGACGGTCAAGGCAGTGAGGTTTCTCATATGAGTTTTAATAAATACTTATACGTTCTTTGATTGAACTGCCTTGTATGCAACACGATAGGTGAAAAAAATAATGACGGATGCGGCGAGTTGAATGACATCCATTTGGAGGAGTGCACCAATCCCGGTAATGCCCCACGCAAAAAGAGGAAATGAATTGACCAATAACATGGACCACGCAAGGGCTGTATAAATTGCAACGGCAATAACACCAATAACGACAATCACTGCCAAAACCCCAGAGCCCCGCTCACCCATGATTAATCCAATAAATATAAGGGCGGTGTAGAGGAAGTATAGAATCGTCACGGAAGCCGAAATCCAATACATCGTCCATGCTTTGTTATTTTTTTTCAGATTTTTATAGTTTTGTGGAAAAGTCATGTCCGTATTGAAAAAATATTAAATCTTGATTCGCTCTAAAATTTTCACGGGGCAAATGGTTTTGCAGAGCTTGGCAAACCGCGCGGCATCGCCCGGGCCGCCCACAATGGAACCGTAGTGCATGGGCACGGCGGCAACCCGCGGACGCAACACCTTCACCGCCTCGGCTGCTTCTTCGGGGGTCATCACGTACGTGCCCGAGACCGGCAACAGCGCGACGTCGACATTGAGATGCGCCATTTCCGGAATCACGTCTGTGTCACCGGCGTGGTACACGCGCTGACCTTCGAGCGTGAAAATATACCCGACGCGCGGCTCGCCTTTAGGATGAAACACTTTGCCCGGCTCGCGGAACTTGTTCGTGTTGTAGGCCGCGACAACTTCCACCGCAATGCCCGCGCTCTCAAATTTTTCTCCGGGCGTCACAAGTTTGGCGTCCGGCAACTCAGCCTCGCACACGGCGGCCGCGACAACCACAGTGCCTTTCTTCGACACCTTTTCAATGTCGCCGGGTGAGCAGTGGTCAAAATGTTCGTGCGTGATAAAAACAACATCCGCTTTCTCGGCGGACTCGGGCAGTTCGTAGGGGTCGATATAGATGACCTTGCCGGCGGCGACGATTTTGAACGTCGAGTGGCCGTACCAATGCAGGGCTTCGAGCATCAGAACAACCTGTCCTTCCCCACAATCAATTTCAACCTGTGCGGCACCACTTCCACGGTGGCCGGCGTTTTCACAATGGTTTGGCCGTCGATCACGAGTGGCACGGATTCAGTCGGGCAGGTAATCACGGCGCGGCGAATGGAAAACACGCTTTCCGTGGTAAACCCCTTGCGGAACATGCCCCGCTCATGCGCGGTGACCACGGCTTCCAACCGGCCGTCTTCCGGATTGCTGTGGCTGCCGCGATGCTGGTCAAATTCAATGAGGTTACCAAGGTTGCAGATGGAAAGCGAACGGCCCGGCTCCGTCGTACTCACTTTATACGCGCCATCGCATTCAATCGTGACCGGCGCTTCCGGCGTATCAAGCGAAAACAAAAAATATTGGTCATTCACTTT
>Ga0265292_1002616_pt1 | contig 12218 bp, 12 predicted proteins | sample Munlanlewell296A_FD_189080 | JGI IMG/M metagenome (GOLD analysis project Ga0265292, IMG submission 189080) | Leachate microbial communities from a municipal landfill in Southern Ontario, Canada - Leachate well 296A | ecosystem: Engineered > Solid waste > Landfill > Unclassified | place: Canada...
GAATGATTCCCGGAGGTCAATAATTGGTATGATGTGAAATTGTAATTCAAAAGCTAAGGGATCAAAAAAGCTACTGATTACGATATCATTATATTGAATATTACATGTGAAATAATAGGTTGTAGCTTTTTCAGAAGTAAGATCATTAAATGCATGGCAATGTATCGGAAAACCCGAACTGTGGCCTGTTTTTCCATTTGAAACAGGACATGAATCTTCCTTAGTGGTAAATGAATCAGCTAAATGATGATCGTGAGGAACTATCACATGGGCGATTATAACCAGACAGGCAAGCCACAAGAAAAAAACAGAAATATTTTTAATAATCTTACGCATCATTTTAAAAACCTTACCTTAAAGCTTTTAGTTTTAAGTCGTAAATATACGTATTAAATTAATAAATAAATTAATTCAGCTGAATTGTTTAGTTACTGGAAAAATTTAAAATAACTTATGAGTGAACTAAAAATAACCTCCGACGGTTCGCATACGATCTTTGTTCCAGAACTCAATGAACACTACCATTCAGTTCATGGCGCAGTTCAGGAATCAACATTCATATTCATTAATAATGGTTTCGAAGTTTGTAAAGCTGATCCCCTGAATATTTTTGAGGTCGGGTTCGGTACGGGGCTTAATGCACTTCTGACTGCAATTAAAAGTATGGCCGGAGAGAGAGAAGTCAACTATACCTCGATCGAAAAATTTCCGGTCGATGAAAATATTATCAGTTCACTAAATCATCATCTATTTGCAGGTGAAGAGGGTAAAGTGATATATAATTTAATCCATGCATCGCCCTGGAATATCAATGTCAATATCTGTAAGAATTTCAACCTTAAAAAGATAAAAGGAGATTTTATAGTTGAACCTCCGTCGGGCAGATTTGATCTTATATACTTCGATGCCTTCGGACCCGACAAACAACCTGAAATGTGGACGAGGGAAATGTTTGCGGGAATCGCATCCGTTACAAATAAAAACGGGATACTGGTAACCTATTCAGCCAAAGGTGAAGTGAAAAGAAATTTTAAGGCTTGCGGATTTGATGTAACACTTCTTCCGGGACCTCCGGGGAAGAGGCAGATGATCAGAGCAGTAAAAATTTAAAATTTATTTTTTCCGGGGCTTTTTTACTTTCACTAAAGTGTTATCTTAGCGGAAATTTTAAAATTAAAAAATGTATCGTATGAAAATCAAGGGATTAATTGTAATGACCGGTGTAATAGCTTTAATGCTTGGCTCTTGTGCAAAGAGTTCACTTAAAAATGCAAAACTTAAAAGTAAAGAAGATTCACTATCCTATGCTTTTGGGATTGTAAATTATAATGCTCTGGCGACAGACAGTCTTGTGCTCGATCCGATGATCGTAGCAAAAGCAATGATAGACGGAAATGAAGGAAAACCATTAATGGCCGATGATATTGCCCGTTCATATATCATGGTGTTTATTAACCAGCGTGAAGCCCTTAAGACTGAAAAACAGGCAGAAATGAATAAAGTAACATTTAAAGATTATATTGATCAGAATGTGGCTTTTCTTGCAAAGAATAAAGAAAAAGCCGGAGTTACTGTTACCCCCAGCGGTCTGCAGTATGAAGTAATAAAAATGGGAACAGGTCCTAAACCAACTGCTGACAATACAGTAAAGGTTCATTATGTTGGAACACTAATTGATGGAACTGAATTCGATTCATCTGTTAAAAGAAATGAGCCGGCTCAGTTTCCGGTTTCAGGTGTGATAGCAGGCTGGACAGAAGCATTACAGCTTATGCCGGTTGGATCGAAGTTTAAACTTTGTCTTCCCGAATCAATTGCTTATGGAGCAGCTGGTGCAGGTGAAGTTATTAAACCTTATTCAACTCTGATATTTGAAGTTGAGCTTCTCGAAATTGTACAATAACAATTGAAAAAATATTTCTTCACGAAGAATAGACTGAAATGGCATTTGAAATTACCGGAAAAATTATCGACATCTCTCCTGTCAATCAGGTTAGTGACAAATTTAAAAAACGGGAGTTTGTGATTGAGAAAAAAGAGACTGGCGGTGCTGCTGTCTTTGTTGACTATATCAAGTTTCAGCTGATACAGGATAAGTGTGACCTTATCAACGAATCGTATTTAAACGAAAATGTTAAGATCTGGTTCAACCTCAAGGGTAACAAATGGGAACGCGACGGTAAAATCAACTATTTTACAAACCTCGATGCCTGGAAAATTGAAAAGACTTCATCACAGGGCAGAGATCAGAATGTTCCGGCACATACTACACTGGAGGATATTCCGCCTGAAAATGATGAATTAAGCGATCTTCCATTCTGAAAAGAATATAAGAGACTGAAACTGAAATTCAGTCTCTTTTTTTTATCTTGGGAAGATGAATAAATTATAAAATATTGAATATTACGATATGCAAATAAGACATTTATTTATAGTTGTTCTTACAGTTGCCTGCATTGAAAGCCAATCTCAGATTTTAATAAATCAGGCCGCAAATCCACGCCAGATACAGCTTCCATACAACAGGCTGATACAGCCGGCAGGTCTTCAGATATTTTTTGGAGATGAATCGCTCGAGAACCATTCGCTCGATGCTGTCTTGTCGAATGATGGAAAATGGCTTGCCGTCGAAGAAAGATACAGTATTGTCTTTATCAGTACTTCAGATAATAAAGTAAAATTTATTCTTGCCAATAATAATCATCCTGATCTCAAAGGCGGGATGAACACCTACTCGGGAATCACCTGGCATAATGGAAATAAAGGTCCTGAGGTATACTGGAGTACGATAGGAAGAAACAACCGTTCGTTTGTTGTATCAGCCAGATGGGATGGTCTGAAAGCAGAATTCGGAAGAACACTCGAATACAAAGCAATACCGCCCGCTAAGTTGGCCCTTCCAAACGAGATACTTATAACAAAAGAGTCGGACCGGAAGTTTTTATATGTCGTTCTGAATGGAAATAACCTTGTTTTGAAACAGGATTTTGTCACCGGGGAAACCATCTGGTCCACTGACCCCGGAGTAGCTCCTTACGGGCTGACGATGGCTTCTGGAAAAGTGTATGTTACCAACTGGGCAGGCAGGCATCCAGATGCTGATGATAAAGAAGTTGCAGGCGTACCATGGGGCCTTGCCAGGGTTGATAACAAGGCAGGAGGCGCTACCCGGGAGGGCAGTGTGACTGTTTTAGATCCTGCTGATGGTAAGATAATCAAGGAAGTTGTAGTTGGCCTCCATCCAAATGAAATAATCAGTGACAGCCGTGGAAGATTTGTGTATATCACTAACTCAAACAGTGACAATATAACTGTTATCAATACCTCACGTGATGAGGTTTCTGAAACAATCAGTGTAAGACTGCAACCCGAAATTAATCCGTTTTTTGGTGACTCACCTGACGGTTTGTGTCTCTCTGCCGATGAAAAATTACTTTACGTTGCAAATGGTATGGATAATGCACTTGCTGTTATTAAGCTTGGAAAAAAAGCAACTGTAAAAAGCGATAAAAACTACAGCAGAGTAGCCGGTTTTATACCAACCGGGGCCTATCCTTCCGCAATAAGCATACATAATTCAGGATATCTGTACGTCTGTAACCTTGAAGCAGAAGGTGTCACGTTGGGCCTTCCCGATAAAAATACCACCAACCTGGTGTATAATTCACATAAAATGCTGGCCTCAATATCGGTGATCCCGGTTCCGGGTAAAAGAGATCTTAAAGCATATACCGACACCGTTATTGCTGTCAATGACCTCTCCAGAGCGACTCTGGCAAGAGAAAAACCCAGGGAATCGGCTCAGCCTAAACCTGTTCCGGATAGAATCGGGGAACCTTCAGTTTTCAAACATGTTGTTTATATTATAAAGGAAAACAGAACATACGACCAGGTTCTGGGTGATATGAAACAGGGTGATGGCGATCCGGGTCTTTGTATATATGGAGCAGATGTTACGCCAAACACACACAGATTAGCTGAAGAGTTTATACTCCTCGATAATTATAATGTATCAGGGAAATGTTCAGCAGAGGGACATCAATGGACCGATGCTTCAATTGTTACAGATTATATTGAAAAGAATATGAGGGCATGGTTCAGAAGTTATCCTCATGTTCAGGAGGATGCACTGGTTTACTCTCCTACCGGTTTCCTCTGGGATAATGCCACCAGTCATGGGAAAAAAGTCAGAATATACGGAGAAGCATCTGTTCCTGTTTTCGAAAAAAAGGTGACATGGACAGATGTTTATAACGGATTCCTTAAAGGAGAAAAACTTGAATTCACTAACCATACGACCATCGAACCGGTTAAAAAATTACTCAGCGAGACTTACCCCTCATACGGGAACCACGAGATTCCTGATATTCTGAGGGCCGATGCGTTTATTAAGGAATTGAATGCTTTTGAAGCCCGGGAAGGTGACCAGCTTCCTGAACTTATGATCATCGCATTACCCAATGATCACACAGGTGGAACACGTCCGGGATTGCCAACTCCAAGAGCAATGGTAGCCGATAACGACCTTGCATTGGGCCAAATTGTTGAAGCGCTCACAAAAAGCAGGTTCTGGGAAAGTACTGTTATTTTTATAACAGAAGATGATTCGCAGAACGGGTGGGATCATGTATCAGCCTACCGTACAGTCGGATTGGTTTTGAGCCCATATTCCAGAATAAAAAATACAAATCATACATATTATGCTCAGCCTTCGATTGTACGGACCATTGAGCAGATACTGGGCCTGCCTCCTATGAATATTCAGGATGCGATTGCAAATCCAATGACTGATTGTTTTATCAACGAGAAAAACTTAACTCCTTTTGAAGCTCTCCCAAACATTATTCCACTGAATGAAATGAATCCTCAGTTAACAACGCTGAGTGGGAAAGCGCTTCATTTTGCCAGGAAAAGTCTCCTTCCGGAATTCGACGGCATTGATTCAGGAAGTGATGACCTGCTAAACAGGATTCTATGGTTTGCATCAAAAGGAAACACACCTTATCCGGTTAAATTTGAAGGTACTGATAGTAAAGAAGATGATGAAAGGGAATAACCAAGATATAACTGTCTGGGTATGAGCGCAAAAAATTGCGCCAAGCAAATTACACCAACCTGCTGTTAGGTTTTAGTGGCTATAATTCAACTGTCAGTCTAAGGTGACCACCAAGTCCCTCTTGAATAATTCTCATCAGAGTTGATAATCTTATATCAGAGGCATCATTTTCAATTCGTGAAATATATGTCTTGGTTGTCCCGCATTTTTTTGCAAGTTGCTCCTTTACGTTTTTTTCCATCAGCAGCAAACATTTCAAGTAGGGGACAATTTGTCCCCCAGTTGGAATTTAATTCTGCATCTCGTTTTTTCATTTTTTTGATGTAATCCTTAACGTCCGTTGTATCCGTTAATAACTGAACCACATCTTGAACCGAAAAATACCACTTTTGATCAAATTCGTTCCAAACTGTCCGTATTTGCTTGCTTTCAAAAAGTTTAATATTGCTCATGAAAATTTAAATTTTATTGTTTACAAAAGTATTATATGTTTTTCTTTCCTGAAAGTAAAAATTTGAGAAATGATTTGTTTTGAAATTTGCAAGTTTGCATGATTCCGAGAAATAAGTCGCTGAGAGCGAAAAAGCAGGAAGCAAAGGTCAAGGAAAGCAGGCAGGAACGCATGGTACGACTCACCGGATTTGATCCTCGCCTGTGTCCGGCGTGTAAAACCGGGTTCATGCATACTGTAGAATTGCTGCCAAAGATTCGTGCCCCATCAAATGTGCTTTATCCTACAAAAGAATTATCATAACGTGTTGTGCGGTTAAGATGCCAACGCATATTTTAAATGATTTATTGGTTTATTGTTCTTTGAATTAATGTATTGCAAGAGAGTAACAGCAGTAATCTTAGATAAGATACGAACAGATAGCCCCATTATTGTTTTTGCATAATTGCGTCTGAGCATGAACTGGTCGCATAATTGGGCAAATAATGTTTCAATCCGTTTTCTCATTCTCTTAAAGATTGCCGGATATGGTTGTTTTTCCTGATTTGCTCTTATAGGTGTTTGTAAATTAACCTGGCATGATGTAAACAAATGTATTCCAAATATCGATTTCCATATCTTGAATATCAGTTCGATCTGCCAGCGCATCCTATAAAGGACAGATACAACTTCATCCGGTAACGTTTCTTTGGGCACATTAGTGATGAAGAGGTTGAATCTGGACATAAACTTGTATTCTTCACTGGTTTGATACCCCTTTTTCTTATGGATCTTAAGGGTTTTTCTCATACGTTGTTCATATACTGCATCTGGCATTAGTTCGATCACCAACCGGACCGGGATCTTTGCTTCAGTTCCAATAAATACATCTTTGTAGACCCGGGATAATTTATGCCGTTTCAATCAATTTTGTATCTTAGGTTGACGGCTATGGGGTTAGGGGGTGAGTTCGTGAGGAGTAGAAATGTTTACTTTTTATATTTAGCGAGGTAATCAGTCACCTGACGATAAACATTTTCAGTTGTAAAACCGAATTTTTCATCAAGTACCTTATAAGGCGCTGAATAACCGAAACTATTCATTCCCCATACTATACCTTTCGGACCAACCAGTCCTTGTAATGTAACTGATAATCCTGCGGTTAAACCGAAAACAGGAACATTGTCAGGCATGATTGATTTGCGGTAACTTTCCGGTTGGTTCCGGAGTAATCCTTCAGATGGAGCAGAAATAATCCTGACTTTCAGATTATCTTTTCTTAAAAGGGGAGCCCCTTCAACAAGGGTTGCAACCTCCGAACCGCTGGCAATTAAAATAATATCAGGCTTTCCTGAACAATCCTGAACAATATATGCTCCTTTTTCGGATTTCAGGGCATCTGCGTACCTGTCGTTATTTTCCGAGGGCAGATCTTTTATATTCTGTCGTGAAAGGATCAGAGCAGTAGGTGTTTTTGTATTCTCCAGTGCCATTTTCCAGGCAACTGTTGTTTCAGTCGCATCAGCAGGTCTCAGAACAACCATACTGTTTTCACCATGATGATTTTTAAGGTGTTCCATAAGGCGCAACTGTGCTTCCTGTTCCACCGGCTGATGAGTCGGTCCGTCTTCTCCAACGCGGAAAGCATCATGCGTCCAGATGTATTTTACAGGCAATCCCATCAGACATGCCAGTCTTACTGCAGGTTTCATATAATCGGAAAAGACAAAGAATGTGCCGCATGCGGGTATTATACCTCCGTGAAGAGCCATGCCGTTCATTATAGCTGCCATTGTAAGCTCTGAAACACCTGCGTGCAGAAATGCACCGCTGAAATCTCCTTTTACAAAAGGATGAGTATTTTTAAGAAAACCGTCAGTTTTATCGGAGTTTGCAAGGTCGGCCGATGCGACGATCATATTTTCGATCTTTGTGGCAAAGATACTCAACATTGCTGCAGAAGCAGCCCTTGTAGCTGATCCCTCTTTTTGAACGATGGCTTTATAATCAATCTCCGGGACATTTCCTGCATAAAAGAAGTGAAGCTTCTTGTCAAGCTCGTTGTTCTTTGAGGCCCATTCACTTTTTCTTTTTTTCCATTCAACAGCAGTATTGCTTTTCTCAGCAAGTATGTTAATATAATGTTCTTTTACATCTTCAAATATCCGGAAAGGATCCGCTACATCGCCTCCAAGGTTGATCAGCGATTTTTCGAACGATCCACCGGCTTCACTGACAGGCATCCCATGTGTCGAGATTTTCCTTTCGAAGCTTTTTCCATCATTATCAACAAGTCCTTTACCCATTATTGTTTTTCCAATAATAATGGTTGGTTTCTCTTTTTCATTGATTGCTGATGTAAGAGCTTCTCTTATCTGGTCATGATCGTTACCGTCGATTTTTATTACATTCCATCCCCATGAACGGTATTTCATGGCGGTATCTTCAATTGTTACTGCTTTTGTTTCAGTTGAAAGCTGAATATCATTTGAATCGTAAAACATGATCAGATTACTGAGACCCAGGAATCCTGCCAGACGTCCTGCTCCCTGTGATATCTCTTCCTGAACGCTACCATCAGAAATAAATGTAAATATCTTATGAGCAAATAGTTCCCCAAACCTGGCAACAAGAAATCTTTCCGCTATCGCGGCTCCTACAGCCATGGTGTGACCTTGTCCCAGAGGCCCGGATGTGTTTTCAACTCCTCTCATAACATCAAGCTCAGGATGACCCGGTGTAGGACTACCCCATTGGCGGAAGTTTTTTAATTCCTCAGTTGTAAAATGGCCGGTCAGGGTCAGTATCGAATAGAGCATCGGCGACATGTGTCCGGGATCGAGGAAGAACCGGTCACGGTTGATCCATCCCGGATCGGAGGGATCAAAACTCAGAAATTCGGAAAAGAGGATATGGATAAAATCGGCGCCACCCATGGCACCACCGGGATGGCCTGATTTTGATTTTTCCACCATCGCCATGGCAAGTATTCGGATATTATCGGCAGCTCGTTTGTTTACATCAATGTTCATTTAATTTCAAATTAGAGTTTTGCTTGTACGGGCAAAAATAAGATTATTCAGCGAGAGAAAAAAACAAGACTTTTACCTCATCCCCCCGCCCCCTTCTCCCAGGAGAGAAGAGGGTAACACACATTCAGTTAATGGTTTAGCCCCTCCCTCTTGGGGGAGGGGTTGGGGAGAGGTGGATTCGTTAATCGATATTCCTTGTTCGATATTCAGTATAAATTTTTATTTCACAGATATTTTCTGTCTTCCTCAGGTACTTCAAAATATTTGTCATATATCTTCACATCAGGGCCTTTCTTTGCTTCTATTTTATTTCCCCTGATTTTATAAGTACACTTTTCACCTGCAATACCTGAAAAGTATATATTGTATTCCTTCCCATCTTCATCGACCATTATAATTCTTACCAGGTGAAGGTACTTCATACTATTTAATTGCGCCGAACATATAGGGCAGCTATAAATGTACTCTTCACCTTCTTTAATCTGGAATGAAGGATGTGTGGTTTTTGTATAGTTCCCGATCTCAGGATCTAAAAAGACCAATCCTTTCTGTGAACGATTACTTAGTTTTGTGGCAGCAAGGACGATGGAAGTTTTAACTTTGAGATGGCCCCTGCAAACTTTGCAAAGATATTCTACAGCCATAATGCACCTCCTGTTTGTTTATTTGTTTAATAATTTTATCTGCAACATTCTTTACAAGGTACGAAATATTTTCACCAAATTCAATTTTTTCAGGCTGGATCCCGATGATAAAAACCGGCATACTGAAAAACTCTGATAACCGTTTAAGAGATATATTGTGTGTATTGAAAGTCAGATCCTGTATCTGGCTTACTACAAGCAATTTAAATGTTCCGGCAGCTGATTTCATGTCCACACAATCAATAAGTACAAGTATATCAGGATTCAGGCTGTTTATCTTGCCAATATAATTTTCAATGCTGGCCTCAACAGTGAGCGATGAAAGAGTGCCTTTGTTTTTTATTTTTCTGCTTATATAAACACCAACACCATCATCCATTTTAAGAAGATTACCTATTCCGACAAAAAGTATTTTTTTATCCTTTTGTGATAGTAGTTTATTGAGCTCCTTAAACATTTTTATATAAGTATTTTACAAGTATTTGTCTCAGACAGTTCGGGCAAATGATATTGAACATATCTTTTCTCTTCAGGTTATCCCTGATTTCAACATCAATATCCTGTCCCTCTGCAAGTTTTAATTTCTGGTTGAGCAGGTTTAGATTAAGTATAGAAGAAAATGCTTTCGGACCAAGCTTCCTGTGCATAAAATAAAGATGCTCTTTTGTTGTTATCACTGCGTTGCAGCTTTCGCAAATAAGCAGCTCTTTTTCCTGAAATTCAACATTTTTCTGTCTGTCAAATACTGCCAGGTCATAGATTTTATCTGATAATTTCACTCCCTTGCCGGTAATACAATGCTCCTGGCACTGACCACAAAAGATACATTTCCCATAATCTCTTTTTATGATCCTTGTTCCCTTTTCTTTATCATCGGTAAATGTTATTGCCTGAGGCGGACAAACATTTGCACATGTTTCGCATCCAACACAATTCTCATTATCAACAACAGGTTTACCTCTGAAATTTTCGAAAGGAACATGGGGTTCCTTTGGGAACTTCGACGTGTAGGCCGGAGTAACAAGAGAAACCAGAGCCTCTTTAATCTCTCTTAACTTGGGATACTTCATTGCACAGCATCTTTATAATCATCTTTCACACTTTTTTCACCGAGTTTTATCCCGAAGTGATATGTCCCTCTGATGAGAGCATGTGCTCCTACCGTGGAAGCAAAGAAAAGTATCGGGATCGCTACCAGAGCTTTGACCCCTGCATCACTGATCCCGAAATGAAAAAATACACCAAGCAGAATACTGCAACAACCAAGGGTTACACATTTTGTAGCTGCCTGGAGCCTGTTGTAAGTATCAGGGAGCCTTATTATTCCAATACACCCCAGGAGGTTAAAAAGAATTCCGAGCGTTATGAATATCAGACTTATCATATTATTCATTGAGTTTTTTACCGGTAAGGTATTTCGCCAGAGTCAAAGTCCCGATGAAGCTCAGGATAATCCAGGCAATACCAATATCGAGGATAAATGATTTTTCTGTTTGAATGGAGATTATTGCACAGATGCCAACAACCAGTATCCCGAAGATATCAACTCCAACCATCCGGTCAGGAATTGAAGGACCACGAATAATCCTGTATAAACAGATGCCGCTCAATGCGATCTGAATATAAAGCAATATATTAAGAAAATCAGTCATTCGATAATTCTTTTAATGTACTTTTCAAATGCTCCGGTTATTAAGCCTGTATACACTTCAGGATCTTCGGACCTGACATAAATCCAGTGGATATACAGGTAATCGTCGATAATATCAACTGTGATGGTGCCCGGCGTCATTGTTATTGAGTTTGCCAACAGGGTTTTTGCAAGATCTGACTTAAGTGTGGTTTTGACTTTTACTATTCCTGGTCTTATAGGCATTGCAGGATGCAGCACCCGGTAGGCAACATCGAGGTTTGCCTTTATGCACTCCCATATAAACACTACCAGGTAAATTATAAACCAGAAATAGCGATGTGGCTGGAGGAGTTTGTAAACATTACTGATGAAGAATCTGGTAAATATTAAAGAACAGATAAGAGAAGCAACCGCACCAACGATAATATTAGGGACAGTAAGCTTAAAGGTCAGTAGCAACCAGAAAATTAGAGATAATATAAATACTGTTATGTACCTCATATTATATTCCTGTTATTTGAGATGAATACTTTCCGGGATCCATTAGAATATCTATTGCAGGTGTGAGCACAGCCTCCCTGATTTCAGGAAAGGCAAGGAGACTGAGTAATACACAAAGTATGCTCAGTACAACCATACTGAATACCATAGGGAAGGGTACTTCTTTTATATGATTTTCATTCTTATTGTCAGTTTTGTTGAAGAAGGCATAACGTTGAAATTTCAGGAAGGAGGCAAGTGTTACAATACTGACAATGACGGCAAGAAGAGCAAGCAGGTAGAACTTAGCCATGATGGCAGCAATAATAATTATAAGCTTACTGAAGAATCCGTTAAAGGGAGGAATCCCCGAAATTGACATTGATGCTATAAATGAGGTGGCAGATGTTGCCGGCATTGATTTTGCCAGACCACCCATCTCTTTAAGATCACGGGTGCCGATGGTATATTCAATAGCACCTGCATTAAGAAATAAAAGACCTTTAAAAGCTGCATGGTTAATAAGATGGAAAATACCACCGGCAATAGCCAGCGAAGCAATCTCAGGTCTTGCTCCCCGTGAAACAAGGATCATCCCGATGCCAACAGACATGACAACATAACCCATCTGGCTGATACTGTGATATGCCAGAAGCCTTTTAATATCCCACTGACCTATTGCAAGGAAAACTCCTATCACCATCGACAATGTTCCGAGGGTGGTTATCAGGACTGACATACCTTCGCTTACGGCGAACATATTAAAAAATAGTCTGATAATCACATATATGCCAACAGCTTTTATAAGTACTCCCGAAAGCATTGCTGAAATGGGAGAGGGTGCTGATGAGTGTGCATCGGGTAACCAGGCATGGAATGGAATAATGGCTGCTTTAAGACCAAAGCCGCTGAGCATCAATATCTGTACAAAGAGATAATATGA
>Ga0265292_1002617_pt1 | contig 12218 bp, 11 predicted proteins | sample Munlanlewell296A_FD_189080 | JGI IMG/M metagenome (GOLD analysis project Ga0265292, IMG submission 189080) | Leachate microbial communities from a municipal landfill in Southern Ontario, Canada - Leachate well 296A | ecosystem: Engineered > Solid waste > Landfill > Unclassified | place: Canada...
TGGTAAGTATCCTATCCAGCAGCTTCCCCGCGGAGCCGACGAAGGGGCGCCCCGACTCGTCCTCCCTGCGCCCGGGGGCCTCGCCGACGAAGACCACGCGGGAGTCGAGGTCCCCCTCGCCAAGCACCCTGTTCTTCACAGTCTCGCAGAGGCTGCAGCGTGCGCAGGCCTCGATCTCGGACCTGAGCTCCTCGACGAGCCGCCTCTTCGCCTCGGTCAGATCGCGCCCCTCCTCTTGAGTCTCTCAACCGTCTCCTCGTCGTAGCCCAGCAGCTCCCTGAGCACATCCCCGGTGTCTCCCCCGAGCTCCGGCGCCGGCCCCCTGGGCCTGGGGTCGGTCTCCGACATCTTGACGGGGTTCCCCTGAAGCCTGACCGTGCCGAGCCCCGGCTGCTCCACTTCGACGACCATCCCCCTCGCCTTCGAGATGTGGGGGTCCTCGGACGCCTCCTTCACGTCGTATATGGGGCACGACGGGACCCTGTTCGCGTTCAGCAGCTCGACTATCTCGTCCTTGCCGAGGCCTCCGGTCCACCCCTCGATAACCGCCCGCAGCGCGGCGTGGTTCTCCACCCTCACCTTGTTCGAGGAGAACCGCTCATCCACCCTAAGATGCTCCAGCCCAGCGGCCTCGAGGAACCTCCCCCAGATGGCGTCGTTCGCGATCCCTAGGACCACCCAGCCGTCCCTCGCCCTGAAGGTGTCGTAGGGATAGATGAACTCGTACCTGTTACCTATCCTCCCCGGCACCTTGCCCTCGACGAAGAACTTCTGGGGGATGTTCTCCAGCGCCGCGTAGACAGAGTCGACGAGGGAGACGTCGACCAGCTGCCCCCTGCCCGTCCTCTCCCTAACGTTCAAGGCGCCAAGTATGCCGATCGTGCAGAAGAGGCTGCTCAGGATGTCACCGATCGCCGTCCCCGACCTCGTCGGCGGCGAGTCGGGCCAACCCGTAACGCTGAGTAGGCCGCCCATCGCCTGGCCGATTATGTCGTAGCCCGGCCTGCTCCTGTAGGGACCCGTCTGACCGAAACCCGATATAGCCGCGTAGACGAGCCTAGGGTTGACCTTCCTCAACTCCTCATAACCCAGCCCCAGCCTCTCCATGGTGCCGGGGCTGAAGTTCTCGATCAGGACATCGCACTTTCGCACGAGCTCGAGGAATACCCTCTTACCCTCCTCGTCCTTGAGGTTGAGCGTCACGCCCCTCTTCCCGCGGTTCAGGTTCGTGAAGTAGAGGCTCTGCCCTTCCTTGAAGGGAGGGAACTCCCTGCTGTCGTCCCCGTGGCCGGGCACCTCGAGCTTTATAACGTCGGCGCCCATGTCCGCGAGCAGCATCCCGCAGAAGGGACCCGCCAGGACCCGGCTCATGTCCAACACCTTCACGCCGAGCAGCGCGTTCGGGCTAGAACTCATGACCTCATTTCCGCCCTTATCACGTAAAAGGTTGACCACGCCCGCAGTGAACCTTTTATGTATCGCTACAGGACTCTGTAGTGATATACTTGAGTCGCCCCCCAAAGGGAATACGGATAATCAAGGACCCTGAAGTGGCCAAGCTCTTCGCCGACGAGACCCGCAGACGCATACTACACATGCTCAGGCACCAGGAGATGTCCGCGGCCGACCTAGCCAAGGCGATGAGCAAGAACTTCTCCAGCATACAGCACCACGTCAACCTCCTCATAGGGGCGGGGCTCGTCGAGCAGGTCAGGGAGGAGAAGGTGAGGAACATGGTCCAGCCTTACTACAGGGCGACGGCCCACTCCTACCTCATCTCCTACTCGCTCACCGAGAGCCTGGAGAAGGACGACGGGTACGCACAGTGGCGTGGGGGCGTGCTCCAGAGCATGTTCGAGGGGCTCGAGACATTCGGGATCAAGGTACCTGAGGAGCGGCGCGGGAGGGTCCTGGAGCTGATGGACTCATGCGTCGACATGGAGCGCAGGGCCTTCGAGGAGGCGGTCGAGCAGCAGAGCGACCCCGCCAAGCTCGAACGACAGGTGGAGAGGCCGCTCCTGCAGCTAATCACCCACCTCAAACTCGCTGGGAACGCCCAACACGCGTCCGCGATACAGGAACTCAACAAGCTCATAGGCCCATAGGAGTGAAGACGAGTGGCAGGAGAATCTCAGACGACCAAGCCCGAGAAGAAGGGCGACTTCAGCCGGATGATGGGCTACGTTGCCAGCTACTGGCAGTTCAAGGTCGTCATCGTACTGATCATCGTCTCCACGATCCTCGATGTGCTCACGCCAAGCATCATCGGGGACGTGATCGACCTCATATCCGCGATCTCGTCGGGGCAGACCCCCACCCTGGGAGGATACGGCATCGCCGGGCTGCTATTCATCCCGCTGGCCAACTGGGTGTCGAGCGTCTTCGGATACAGCGACAATTACTCCATACTCGGGGTGTTCATAGTGAGCCTCATCCTCATCTCCGCCGGGGTCGCCGTCCTCAACTACATTGTGAGGTACGGCACCGCGTGGTTCAGCCAGAAGGCCTCCTTCGAGATGAGGAGCGACATGTACAACAGCCTGCTCGAACAGTCCTTCAGCTTCTACGACAAGCAGAGGACCGGCCAGTTGATGGCACGCGCGACGGGGGACGTCGACCAGATTCAGAGGTGGTATGACTTCGGGATGAGGATGTTCGTCTCCACGGCTCTGCTCGTGGGCTTGGTGATCTGGACGCTCTTCAGCACGAACGTCCAGTTGACGCTCCTGACCATCGTGACGCTCCCGTTCATCTTCGTGACGATGCTCTACTTCGGGCGGAAGACCTTCCCGGTCACGCAGACCATGCGCCAGCAGTACGGCGACATAACGAGCGTCTTCCAGGAGAACCTCATGGGGATCAAGGTCGTCAGGGGCTTCGCCCAGGAGGAGCAGGAGGAGGAAAAGCTCCAGAGCGAGCTTACCAAGTACTTCAACTCGCACATCCTCACGGCGAAGTATCGGGCCTTCTATCTCCCGTTGGCCACGCTGATATCGAGCATCGGTTTCGTCATCATCCTCTGGTACGGTGGAAACCAGGTGGTTGCGGGCACACTCAGCGTTGGGAGCCTGATCGCCTTCTACTTCTACGTCATGCGCATCGCCCAGCCAGTCAGGATGCTCGGGCCCATGGCGAACCTTCTGCTCAGGGCGAACGCGGCTTCGAGCCGTGTCTTCGAGATCATCGACGCCGAGGTATCTGTGCACGACAAACCCGACGCTAAAGAAATAGCTACATTCGAGGGACACGTCGAGTTCGATCACGTGGGCTTCGGATACGACGAGAAGAACATGGTGCTACGCGACATCAACCTCGACGTCAAGCCGGGTTCCACGGTCGCCATCCTCGGCGCAACGGGTAGCGGGAAGAGCAGCATAATCAACCTCATACCGAGGTTCTACGACGTCACATCGGGATCCATCAAGATCGACGGGGTCGACATCCGGGACTACAAGATAAAGTCCCTCAGGGAACACATCGGGATCGTCCGACAGGACCCGTTCATATTCAGCACCACATTCAGGGAGAACATCGCCTACGGCGTCGAGAACGCCAAGATGCCGGACATCGAGGTCGCCGCGAAGCAGGCGAAGATCCACGACTACATAGCCTCGACCCCAAAGGGCTACAACACCGAGATAGGCGAACGCGGCGTCACCGTGTCCGGGGGGCAGAAGCAGCGCATAGCCATCGCCCGCGCCCTACTCAAAAACCCCAAGATACTGATCCTCGACGACTCGACCAGCAGCGTCGACACCCAGACAGAGCACGAGATCCAGCAGGCCCTCGATGAACTCCTGGAGAACAGGACGACATTCATCATCACGCAGAGGCTGAGCTCGATAAAGAAGGCTGACTACATCGTCGTCCTCGACAACGGCGAGGTCTACGAGGAGGGCACGCACGAGCAGCTGATCAGCCGGGACGGCATCTACAGGAAGCTGTACGATACCCAGGTCTCCGGGAAGTGGGAGGGCGTCTAAGTTGGGTATGCATGGTCCTGGGGGCGGAGGCCACTTCAGCGGCTACCAATCCGACGAGGACGACGAGAAGATCCGTCAGGTTCCAGACTCGATCCTTGCGCTGAGAATGCTGAGGTATACCCTGCGCTACAAGAAGCGCGCCGCCCTGATGTTCGGGGCAGTCATGCTGACGACCGGCCTGAACCTGCTCCCCCCACTGCTCTATGGCTACGCATTAGATCAGATCCAGGGCTTAGACACGACCGGCCTCACAATCATAGCCGTTGGTTATTTGGGAGTCATCCTGGCAACGTACGCAGCGTCGTATGCCCAGAACTACCTCCTAGAGTGGCTCTTCGGGCGAATGGAGTACGACATGCGCGAGGACATCTTCGAGCACATCCAGAAGCTATCGCTGCGCTACTTCGCGGACAAGGAGGTTGGCAGCATCGTGAGCCGCGCGACCAACGACATAGACAAGATCTCCGAGCTCATATCGTCGGGCCTGATCACGGTGGTCGCGGACCTGCTGACCCTGATCGGCATCGTGATCATAATGTTCTCCATAAACGTGAGGCTCAGCCTCGTCAGCTTCGCCATGATCCCTATCATGGTGGTCTGGATGTTCGTCTGGGGGAAACGCGTGCGCACCGTCTACAGGGAGACACGAAGATCCATCGCCAGCGTGTCGGCCCAGATGGAGGAGTCCGTCAGCGGCATAAAGGAGATCCAGAGCTTCAGCAAGGAGAGCGAGACGAGGAAGGAGTTCAAGCAGGTCAACGAGACGAACATGGCCGCAAATGTCGAGGCGGGCCGCGTGATGTCCGTCTTCTACCCTACCGTCAACTTCTTCACCGCTGTGGACCAGGCGCTGGTCCTCTGGTTCGGGGGCGCCGACGTCATACAGGGCATAGTCACCGTGGGCACGCTCTTCATCTTCATGACCTACATAACGAGATTCTTCCAGCCGATACAGGACCTGAGCAACTTCTGGAACAGCGTCCAGTCCGCCCTAGCTGCCTCGGAGCGCGTCTTCGCGATAATAGACTCGCCCATCGAGATCGTTGACGATCCTAACGCAGATGAACTTGGGACGATACAGGGCAGAATAGTCTTCGAACACATGACCTTCGGATACGAAAGGGATCACCCGATACTCGTCGACATCGACCTCGACATCAAGCCGAACACGACCGTGGCCCTCGTCGGCCCCACGGGCGTCGGCAAGACGACCATGGCGAACCTCCTCTACAGGTTCTACGACCCGACGGAGGGGAGGATCACGGTCGACGGGCACGACCTCAGGAAGGTCAAGGTGGAGTCGCTCAGGAGGCAGATGGGCGTTGTCCTCCAGGACCCATTCCTCTTCAGCGGGACGATTATGAACAACATCAGGTACAGCCGGCCGAGTGCCACGGACGACGAGGTCGTCACCGTATCGAAGGCGATAGGCGCCCACGACTTCATAATGCGCCTCCCCGAGGGCTACCAGACCGAGGTGAAGGAGCGGGGGGGAAGGCTGAGCGTCGGCCAGAGGCAACTCGTCTCCCTGGCCCGGGCTCTCCTCGCCAACCCCCGCATACTGATAATGGACGAGGCGACCAGCAGCATCGACGCCTACACCGAGCTCATAATCCAGAAGGCCATGAACAACCTGCTCAAAAACCGGACCGCCATAGTGATAGCCCACCGACTCTCGACCGTCCGCAACGCCGACCAGATCATCGTCATCGAAGGTGGTCGAATCGCCGAGAAGGGGACTCACGAGGAGCTGCTGAAGAATGGGGGTTTATACAAGAAGCTATACGAGATGCAGTTCAAGGCCGAGCCAGACGAGACCCCCGAGACAAACCCGAATCCGCCGCCAATTTAATTGACAAAACATTTCAGCGCCGACCTGTTTTTTAATTCATGGATCACAGCAAGCCCCACCCCGCATTCAAGGTATGGCTGGAGACCGACGACGGCTACGTATTCGGGCCCGGTGTGTACAGCCTTTTAAAAAAGGTGACGGAGACCGGCACCTTGAAGGAGGCGGCGTCGGACCTCGGCATGAGTTACAGATACGCCTGGGGTTTGGTCAGAAAAGCCGAGGAAAAACTGGGTGAGCCCCTCATAATCGCCCATAAGGGCGGAAGGTCAGGAGGTGGAGGGGCGACCCTAACGGAGCGTGGTAAACAATTCATTGAAGAGTTCCAACAACTCCGAGAACAGATGGCTCAGGCGAGCGAGCCGCTCGATGATAGGAGTCTAGCCGGAACCGTCAAAGACGTAAGGACCGGGGGAGACGGCTATGAGCTTGTACTTAACGTCCACGAGAGCGACAAGTTACAATTAAAGAAGGGGGACCTCGTGAAGATAATCAAGACGAAGTAGCCAATTTTATCGGTTTATTTGCCGCTCTCCAGTATCTCTATGTATTTATCATACCTTTTTTTCAGTGAGAGGCCCTCATCGGTCATCTTGTAGAAGCATTTCCCGCTAACGTCCTCGTCTTCTCTGATTACGAAGTTCATTTCACATAGGTCGTTGAGGTGGTGGTACACGTTGCCGATGTCGTTGTCCCCGATGTAGATGTGGAATCGCTCCTTCATCGTTTTCCAAATATCGTACCCGTATGATTCTTCGCTGTTGTCGCCGTTGTGGCATATTATCGCCATAATTTTCATCTTCGTGGCGCCGCATGTGCCCACCGGTTTAGGCATAGTTATCCACGAAATGCTTATAAGCAACGCCGGTATATATAACTTACGTATATGTAAAATATACTCTTCTCAGGACTAACGATCCAGAGGAGAAGTGGTGAGAAAGAATGAAGAAAGTAGAAGACCTCCGGAAGTGCCCGAAGTGCGGTGGCACGAACATCATCAGCGACCCCGAGAACGGTGAGCGCGTCTGTAGCGAGTGTGGGCTCGTCATCGAGGAGTCGCCGATGGATACGGGTCCCGAGTGGAGAGCGTTCACGATAGACGAGAAGAACTCCAGGAGCAGAACGGGTCTCGGCATGTCGCTTACACTATACGATAAGGGCCTCTCGACCGTCTTCAACGGCGACCGTGACGCGTCGGGGCGGAGACTGAACAGCGAGGCGAGGCTCAAGATGGACCGCCTCAGGCGCTACGACAATCGCAGCAAGTTCGACGAGACCTGGAGACGCAACCTAAGCGTCGCCATGGCTGAGCTCGATAGGATGTCGGTGCTCCTCCACGTGCCAAGCAACGTAAAGGAGCAGGCCGCGCACATATACAGGAAGGCGCTGAAGGCCGACCTAATCCGAGGCAGAAGTATAGATGCCTTCGTGGCGGCTTCGCTCTACGCCGCGTGTCGAGCGGCCGAGGTCCCACGCCCAATAAAGAAGGTCTCGGAGGCGAGCACAAGAGACCACTCAGAGGTCGCCAGAACATACAGGCTCATAATCAGGGAGCTGAAGCTCAGGATGCCCGTAGACGGGCCAGTTAAGTTCGTCGCGAGCATCGCGGCGAAGCTCAAGCTCAGACGCGACACGGAGCAGATGGCGATCAACATACTCCAATTAGCAAAGATAAGGCAGGCACTCACCGGGAAAGACCCTCGGGGACTTGCAGCGGCTGCGCTCTACAAGGCGTGCCTCGAGAACGACGACAGGAGAATCCAGAAGGAGGTCGCTCTCGCGGCAGGGACGACGGAGGTAACCCTGAGAAACAGGCTCCGTGGACTCGAGACGTCGATTACGCCTTCGAGCGTAGAGACTCCGTTTATAGAGACGTCGGTCTCTCAACCGATCACGGTTTGACCTCTGGTAACCTTTTTTAATCCCTCCTCTTCTTTCAGCTTCGATATTCGTCATGGCTGATGGGAAGAAGCGAGGGAAGGTCACCATCGAGGAGGCGTTCAGGAGGATACGGCCCCTATTCATAATGATGATGTTGTTCCCCCTCTTCGGCCTAATCGCCGCCATGGTTCTACTATATGTGCTCAATGTGAAGGACCTCCTTCTGATGGAGGGGCTTGTCCTCTTCGCTATGATCATCTACGTCGTGACGACCTACCTTGTAGCGAGGAAGATGGGGCAGATAGGTCAAAAAGGGAAACAGGTAGAGCCCGAGAAGACGTCGTAGTTCCCGGGTCGGTAAATAGCAGAGCATATATGCGCCCTAAAGTTTTTAATGGGAAGAACCGCATTAAGGTGAGTCGCCTTGATGAAAAAAGTCACGATCATCACCTTCCCCGAGTACGATAGCCTGGTTCTCGACTCACTCGGCGCGGCGGGCGTGACCCAGCTAAAGGAGGTCACGGGCCCCGACTTCGACGAGTATCGGAAGGAGGCCACCGGGCCCGACTATAAGGCACTTTTCGGCGAGGTAGAGCCCCGCTACAAGGAACTCCAGAGACTCATCGGCTTCCCGATCGACCGCACCACGCCGAGCCTCGACGTCCTCCGGGACTACGCGAGAAACCCCGAGGCCAAGACCAAGGCGACCGTGCAGCAGCTCGACAGGGTACTGGCCCAGCTGAAAGGCGCAAAAGAGGCCCAATCCAGCGAGACGGAGCGGATCACGAAGGAACTCGACGAGAAGGTGAGCAAGGGCAGCGCCATCTATCACGAGAAGAAACGAAACCTGCTCGAACAGAATGCCCGCTGGAAGGTGAAGATCGAGCTCCTCAAGGCGCTCGGCTCCGACGACCTGAAGGGCAGCCTCGGATACGGCGTGTTAAACACGGAGTTCCTCAAGCGCCTGGAGCAGCACCTGGCGAAGCAACCCGAGGTAAAGATCAAGGCGGCCGCAATCTCTCCCTCAGACAGCTTCGTTATAGTCACCGGCCCGCATGAGCTCGAGAAGTGGGTGCACGATCTCTTCCTAGTCTTCGAGGTCGCCGAAATATCGACCATCCTAGGCGCTGACGCGAAAACAGTCGCCGACCCCACAAAGAGGGGGAAGGAGCTCGATAAGCTCCAGAAGGAGATGGCTGCGTGGGTGGAGGGCATACCCGCAAAGGGCGCATCCTTCGAGGAGAAGATCGCCACAATCGAGAACGAGCACCAGGAGGTACTCATACTCCTAGAGCAGGAGAAGACCGAGAAGCTCAAGACCTCCGCCGAGCAGTGGAGCGAACGAGCCACTAAGGTCGAAGCCGACGTGAAGGAGAAGGAGATGAAGGCACTGAGCGAGATAGCCTTCAACTACAACCTGCTTCGCCTCGGCGCCGACAGCCGAGCCCCCGTGATGAGGACAAAGGTCTTCAGCATACTTCAGGGCTGGACCCCGGCGGAGAACATAGCGGAGTTCAAGGCCGCCCTGGGGGAGGTCGAGGCGAAGATCGGGGAGAAGATAATCGCCGACGTCGAGGACATCGAGCGCGGCACGAAGGGAGTACCGACTCCGGTGCCGAACATGAAGCCGAGCATACTCCTCCCGACGTGGAAGCTTACCACCCTGCGCGGCTGGCCCACGAACACCGAGCTGAACCCCGCGTACATCAGCGTCATCGTCTTCGCGTTCCAGTTCGGCCTGATGTACGGAGACGTCGGTCAGGGGCTCGTCATCCTCATACTCGGCCTTGTGTTCGCGAAGAAGTTCAAGCGTGGGATGCTGAAGTACCTCGGCGGCCTGTTCATCCCGATGGGGATCGCTGCAACCATCTTCGGTTTCCTCTATGGCTCGATCTTCCTCAACGAGACCTTCCTCGAGCAATTTTATCACCCGATTATGCCTAACCCGATCCACCAGACGACGAAGTTGCTCCTTCTCGTCTTCGAGATCGCGGCCATCGAGATCATATTCGGCCTCTGCATAGGTGCCTACAACCAGATCAAGAAGGGTAATCCGGTCGGCGCCCTCGGTGAGCACGGCCTCGGCATGATCCTGTACGTCGGCGGCCTCTACATGACCGCCATGTACTTCATCTCCATCGACATGAACTTCATGCAGGCGCTCACCTACCCGGGCTTCTACGTGATGATCCTCGGCATGCTCTTGAGCTTCGCGGAGCCCATTATTCATAGCATACAGCACGGTCACGGAGTGGGGATGGAGAGCATCGGCGAGGGCGTCGGCGGGCTGCTGATGACCTTCGTCGAGGGGCTGGCCAACCTCTTCAGCTTCCTGCGTATAGCCGCGTTCGCGTTGGCACACGCGAGCCTAGCGATCGCGGCCGAGGCGCTGAGTGAAGCCATTGTGCTTCCGATCCCGATCCCCATCGGCCTCGTGATCATGAACGTCGTGGCGCTAAGCTTCGAGCTCATATCCAGCACGGTGCAGAGCCTGAGGCTGCTGTACTACGAGTTCATGGGCAAGTTCTTTGACGGGCAGGGGGTCCCGTTCAAGCCGTTCAAGCTGCCGGTGGAGAGGCGCGTCTCCAAGTGACCCCCCGTCTAGAAAAAGGTTATAAACGAAACTGATGAGCTATAGGAGAAAAAGGTGGAATATCGAATGATCTACTCTGAGACTGCCCACCGAATGATGGAGGGGAAGCCTTGAGTACGGTTGATTTTCTTCCCGCGGCCATAGTCGTCGGCGCTAGCATCGTCGGCGCGGCATACATGATGTCCCAGGGAGCGATCGTTGGGGCGTCCGCGGAGGTCGAGAAGAAGAGCACCGTCTGGGGCGCCGCCCTGAACGCTTTCGGTGGCTTTATGATCGTAATGAGCATCCTCTTTACGATCATCATATTGGCTGGAGGTGAAACTGGAGTGATACCTGAGACTGCATGGCCCCTCCTGACCGGAGCGATGACGATGATCGGAGCCGGCTTCGCCGCCGCACTCTGTATCATGGTCGCCGCTAAGGCAGGTTCCGAGATGCTGAGCGAGAAACCTGAGCTATCAATCTGGGCTCTGCTCTTCATCGCTCTCGGTGAGGGTCTCGCCATCTACGGTCTGATCGTCACCATCTTAATGGTGAACAAGTAGCCGTAGTGCGGGCCACCCCGACCCACTTCCTTCTCTTCTTAAAGATTCTCCGAAAACGAAAGGCGCCGACCGGCTGGATGCATCATCCGTGTTAATCTTGATGGGAAACCCTTTTAATATTAACACCAATGTTTATCCCAAGGGCTTTTAGCCCGATCGTGGAAGGGTAAACGCATGAAGTTCAAGGCCTTCGTCTACGTCACCCTGAAGGCGGGGTACAGCGACCCTGAGGGGGAGACGACGGCCCACGCCCTGAGGGGGCTGGGCTACTCGGTTGATGATGTCCGGTCGAGCAAGGCGTACGAGGTGCTGTTCGACGCCGACGACCGGGCGAAGGCGGAGAGGCTGCTCGACGAGATGTGCAGGCGGCTGCTCACCAACCCGACAAAGGACGACTACCGCTTCGAGATAAGTGAGCTGAGATGAGCCGCATCACCCGGAGCCCGCAGCCCTTCGAGCACTTCCAGATAGACCTTCTCAACGCCAAGGATGGGGAGCTCAAGGAGATCGGGAAGACCCTCGGGCTCGGCCTGAGCCCGGAGGAGCTCCGCTACGTCAGAGACCACTACCTCGTACGCGAGAGGAAGGCGACGGACGTCGAGCTCCAGACATACGACCAGACGTTCAGCGAGCACTGCAGCCACAAGACCTTCAGGGGTTTCGTCGAGACGCCAGGGGGGAGGGTCGATGGGCTGCTGAAGACCTACATCAGGCGGGTCATCGAGGAGCTGAAGCCGTCGTGGTGTTTCAGCGTCTTCGAGGACAACGCGGGGATAGTCGACCTCGAGGGGGACTACAAGGTGGCGATAAAGGTGGAGACCCACAATCACCCGTCGGCCATCGAGCCGTTCGGCGGTGCCGCGACGGGGCTGGGCGGGGTCATTAGGGACATCCTCGGCGTCTGGGCGGACCCCATTGCCTGCACCGATGTGCTGTGCTTCGGCCCCCTGAACTACCCGTGGGAGAGGCTGCCCGAGGGCGTGAAGCACCCGACGTACCTTTTCAACGGCGTCGTCGACGGCATAGGCAGCTACGGCAACAGCATAGGCATCCCGACGGTTAACGGGGCGACCATCTTCGCAGACGAGTACACGGGCAACGTCGTCGTCTACGCGGGCTGCATCGGTGTCCTCAGGAAGGACCAGTACCTACGCCGTGCCAAGGCGGGCGACTACTGCGTCTTGGCCGGTGGGAGGACAGGCCTCGACGGCATCCACGGCGTCACGTTCGCCTCGGCGGAGCTGACGAAGGAATCCGAGCAGGTCTCCCGCCCCGCCGTCCAGATAGCCAACCCCATCGAGGAGGAGAAGCTCAAGCGCGCCATCCAGCAGATCAGCGAGCTGAGGCTCGGCTCCGCCATCACGGAC
>Ga0265292_1002618_pt1 | contig 12213 bp, 16 predicted proteins | sample Munlanlewell296A_FD_189080 | JGI IMG/M metagenome (GOLD analysis project Ga0265292, IMG submission 189080) | Leachate microbial communities from a municipal landfill in Southern Ontario, Canada - Leachate well 296A | ecosystem: Engineered > Solid waste > Landfill > Unclassified | place: Canada...
TCCATCGCTCGTCAGCCCCGGGACCACCACCGGGGCATCATTTTTCCCCTAGCTCAATCCCCCCGTTACCCGCACTTTTTTCAGCAATTTGTCATCCTCAAGCACTCGGGCACAGCCACGGACAACCGCCTCCATCGGATTCTCGGTCACCCAAACAGGCATCCCTGTTTCCTCCGAAATTAATTTGTCCAAACCCCGAATCAAAGCCCCGCCACCAGCCAAAACAATCCCCTTCTCCAAAATATCAGAAACGATCTCCGGCGGCGTTTCTTCAATGATCAAGGTAATTTCAGATAAAATTTGTTGGATTACTGGCATCAGGGCTTCTCGAATCTCGACACTCGTCAACTTCAACGACTTGGGCAGTCCATTCTCCAGACTCCGTCCGCGCACGACAATTTGCAAAGGCGCTGCTTCTTTTTCACGCTTTAGCGGATAGGCTGACCCCACGGCAATCTTGACTTCCTCGGCCGTCGACTCTCCCAAAAGCAACGAGTACTTGGTTCGAGCGAAATTCATGACTGCCTCGGTCAGTTCGTCACCGGCGACCCGCAAACTTTTGTTCAACACCAATCCCGACAGAGAAATCACCCCAATCTCACTCGTCCCACCGCCTATATCAATCACCATTTGCCCCTGAGCCTTGTCCACCGGCAGTCCGGCACCAATCGCCGCCGCCATCGGCTCCTCAATTAGAAATGCCGCCCGCGCCCCCGCCGATAGTGCCGCCTCATGCACTGCCCGTCGCTCTACCTCGGTCACTCCGGAGGGAATCCCCAGAGCCACTCGGGGTCGGGGAATCTTGAAGCCAAATCCGCGGTAGAGATCATGAACTTCGTGAATATAGTGCTTGAGCATTGCCTCGGCCGCGTCATAATCAGCAATCACTCCGTCGCGTAACGGCCGCACCACCTCAATATTGGCCGGGTTTTTCCCCAACATTTTCTTTGCTTCTTCGCCAATCGCCAGAATCTCTTTCGTTTTGATGTGACGGGCCACCACCGAAGGCTGTCTGATCACCACTCCTTTGCCTCGAATATGAACGATGGTATTGGCCGTGCCCAAATCAATTCCCACATCCAACGTCGCTAATCTCCAAATTTTTTCAAACATTATATGGCCAATCATATCAGAAACGATAAACTAGCCTATAACTTGACTTTTACGGCCGTTTGTGCTATAAAAACCCCAGTCCTACGGCCTGTAGGAAGCACCTTTATAGGAGAAAACATCATGGCACGAAAAAATGCTTCAGATCGTCTTTGCGCCAGCGGTCGCGGGAACGTTGCCGTTGGCAACATGGGCGACCCCAACGATCTTCCTGACGATAGTCATCTCAAACCCGAAAACCGTGAATCGCAGTGGGAAGGCGTCACGATTCGCCTCGCCCAATCGACAAGGCCTGACGCATCAACCGCCACCACCGCCTCAGAATAGGCCTCCCGGCCACAATCGGGGGCGCGCCAACACCGCGCCCCCACCTCTCTTTTCCCCTTTTCCCCATGCTAAACTTTAACTCATGATCGCCGTCCGTAAAAAACCCATTTACGCCTTCATTGACTCTCAAAACCTAAACCTTGGCATTCGCTCCCAAGGCTGGAAACTCGACTTTACCAAATTCAGAAAACTTCTCTCTGACAGATACCAAGTCACCAAAGCATTTCTGTTTATCGGTTTCATCAAAGAACAACAACCTCTCTACAACGACCTGAAAAGGGCCGGCTATACTATGGTCTTTAAACCAACCATCACTCACAACATCAAGGGCATCCCCGAAACCAAAGGCAACGTTGACGCAGAGTTAGTCTTACATTCAATGATCCAGGTTTCTCATTACTCCAAAGCTGTTATTGTGAGCGGCGACGGCGATTTCCATTGTCTGATCGAATACTTGGACTCAAAAAACAAACTTTCCAAAATTCTTGTTCCCAATCCCAAATACTCATCACTACTAAGAAGATTCGCCAGTTACATTACTCAAATCCAATTATTTCGTCAAAAAATTCAACTAACTAGGTCAATTAAAACACAGAAGAAGGGCATTCGCTAGGCACGAGGCCTTTGCTAGTCCCTTCATGGTGATAGCCAAAATATAGCATAATCAATAAAAAATGTCAAAGCTGATTGAGTACCTCTTCTACGCCCTTTTCTTCTTCGTCCCCCTCGTCCTCTGGCCGGGTACCTCTGAGGTCTTTGAGTTCAACAAAATGCTCCTCGTCTACGTCCTGACCATCCTCATCGCCGCCGCTTGGGTGGCAAAGTGGATCAACCAAAAGAAAATCACCATCCGCCGCACCCCCCTTGATCTTCCCATTCTTCTCTTCTTAACTTCTCAGATTCTCTCGACCATCTTCTCCATCGACACCCACACCAGCCTCTGGGGCTACTACTCCCGCTTCCACGGCGGCCTCATGTCTACAATTTCCTATATCGTCCTCTACTACGCCTTCGTCACCAATATGTCACCTCACCCCATCCCTCCCCTTGGTAAGGGGAGGGAGACTGAGGGAGAGGTTTACAAAATCAAATTTGTCCTCATTTCAATTCTATCATCGGCCACCCTCGTCTCGCTCTACGGAATCGCCGAGCACTTCGGTATCGACAAACAACTCTGGGTTCAAGACGTCCAAAATCGCGTCTTTTCCACCCTTGGCCAACCCAACTGGCTCTCCGCCTATCTCGTCGCCCTCCTCCCCATTCCCCTTTTTTACGCCTTCAAGTCCAAGAGTAAAAAACTTTTTACTTTTTACTTTTTACTTTTTACTTTATTCTTAATTACCATTTGGTTCACCAAATCCCAATCCGGCCTCGGGGCCACCGCCGTTGTTCTTGCAGCCATGCTGGCCTATTTCTTAGTCAAAAAATTACAACCAATTACCTCAAATTACCAAAAATTACTATTATTACTTTCCTCCATCGTCATTGTCACCAGCCTAGTCGTTTTCAAGTGGTCCTTCTTCCAAAAAATTAGCCCCTTTGGCCCCCCCAATCTGCCAGAACTCGTCGTCCAAGACAAGAAGCAGCGTATCGGCGGTTCCGATTCTCTGATTATTCGCCAGGTTGTCTGGCAAGGGGCCCGCGAACTAGCCAAGAGGAATCCTTTGTTTGGTACCGGCGTCGAAACCTTTGGCTACTCGTATTTCTCGGTTCGCCCCGCCATCCACAACCTTCTCTCCGAATGGGAATTCCTCTACAACAAAGCCCACAATGAATACCTAAACACTCTCGCCAACACCGGCTTCTTCGGCCTAGCCACCTACCTTTTTCTGATATTCTCGTCATTGCGAGTTTTGTACCCAAACCGAAGCAATCCATCTCTTTTTTTTGGTTACATTTCGATATTGATCACCAACTACTTTGGCTTCTCGGTCGTCCCCGTCGCCCTCTTTTTCTTCCTTTTCCCCGCCCTCGCCATTATCAATAATGACTCTATCGAAAAGCATCTATCTATCAACTTCCCCATCAATAGATATCTCGGATTTCTTCTCTTACTACTGGCTACCAGCTACTTACTACTAATTCCTTACCACCAATTCGCCGCCGATCTCGCCTATAACCGCGGCAAGCAAGCCCTCACCCAACAGCTACTCAAACCTAGCCTAGACTACCTCGAACAGGCCACTAGAATCTCTCCCAACGAACCGCTTTTCTGGGCCCAACTGGCCGAAGCCCAGGCCATGGCCGCTTCATCTATCAAAAGTCAGATCGACAAACCGGGAGCAGCCCAACTTATGAATGATCTGGTGACCCAAGCAGATTCAAACTCCACCAAAGCCATCGCCATGAATCCATATCAAGGAAATTTCTACAAAAGCCGGGCCAAGGTCGAGCTCTATCTTGGCACTATTGACCCAAAATACAATCTGGAAGCTATCCAAACCCTCCTTAAACTCCTTGATCTCTCTCCCACCGACGCCAAGGTCGCCTACAACCTCGGCCTGCTCTACCAAAGCACCGGAAAAAATGATTCCGCCAAAAAATATTTCCAAAAATCCGTCGACCTCAAGCCCGACTACGACGCTGCCATCGCCGCCCTCAAAGTCCTCAAGTAGCTCGTGCCAGAATCCCTACTCTTCTCGTGGATATACAATATTCGTTCCCCACTCCAAATTGACAGGATGTTCATTCCCTTCATCGTCAATCGTCCAAGTGGGAATGCCACGATGTAAATTTCCATCAGAATCAACGAAAAACCCATGCAAAACAATCGGTTCTTCTGGAATGTTCACTTGATGAATAAAGCCGCCAATTCCGCGCTTCCCGAGTTCCTCAAAGATCTTGTCTCGATCCGTTCCTGTCATAATCAATTGGCCCTCGTGGAAAACAACAAAAGTACCTAGTTCTAAATTGGCAAATCGTCCGCTTTCTAACGCCTGTTGATATGCTACATAATTAGGATCCTCTGCCAAATCTTTTGAAACTCTTTTTGCCCCCTTTTGTTCTTCTGCCATAATTATTCACCGAGTATATCACTTCGTTGTCATCCCGGACTTGATCCGGGATCCATTCAAATAGATTCCGGCCCGCTTCGCAGCGAGGCGAGCTCGGAGGCCGGAATGACAAATAATATTTAATCCAGAAACTGTCGCGCTGTCTCCAGATCAATCCGCATATCAATCTGCTCATCATCCGAATCGACTTCTTCTGCTTCACCCATCATTATCTGGATCGCTCTTATCTTTTTCACATCAATTTCAACTCTTTGCGGCTTCGCCAACTCTCTTTCAGATAAGGCTCTTTTTGCCACGACCACCCTGGCTATTCGTCTCAAATTAACCCTCAGCCCAGTCAGGAAAACCGAAACTTCTGCTAAAAACTCCAGCTGTTTGACCTCTTCCTCTTCCAATTCCTCGAACTTGACCATACAGACTCCCCAAGCCATAAAATTAGATATAAAAACCCGTCGCAGCATGTCCAAGTCCAGTTCCCAGTAAGACATTCCAGCATTCCTCTGATAAATCTGAATATCTTCGCTATCCAACGAGAGCAGTCTTCCACCCCTCCTCACCAACGCCTTTTCAAAAGCTTTGACATCCTCCACCCTGCAAAGCTCAAAAACCATTGATCGATACAGAGAAATCTCGTGAGGCCTTTTGGCCGCCAAATTTACCGCCCTCCCGGTCAATTTCCAAAGATCATCGTCGCCCTGACTCTCAACCGTCAATCTCAAACACTCGCAAACCATCTTGGTCTCCACCAATGGCAAATCCGGGTCTCCTTCATGAAGACTGACACCCCAAGTCCGATCGTACATTTCAAATAATATCCGATGAATCAGTTTCTCCGCTTTCGTCCCATCACCGTCACTCAATTCAAGGGCTAGGTCGGTTATCAATGCCACTTCCTCAGGAGAACGGATGTCCCGCCCAAATCTTTGTTCCAAAAATCTCTCCATCGGCCGATTCTATGTTCGCCTGTACTATAAGTCAATGGTAAAATAGACCATATGCAGATCCTGACTACTCCCCATCCATTTTTGAAGCACCGGGCCAAACCCCTTCAGGTTTGGGACAAGAAAACCGCCAAAGAGGTCCGCCAAATGGCGGAAATCCTCAAACACACCGTAAATCCCAAAGGCGTTGGTCTGGCCGCAACCCAGGTCGGCCTCGACAAGCGCCTCTTTATCCTCCTCGACGAGGAGAAACAAACGACCAAGGTTTTCGTCAACCCCAAAATCATTTCCATTAGCCAGAAAATGCTCAGCTCCGTCTACAAAAAGAAAAAGGACCGCTGGCTGGAAGGCTGTCTCTCCATTCCAAAGATCTGGGGATTCGTGGATAGGTCGTTCTCCATCAAACTCCAATACCAAGTCCCTGTACTGGCAACTGAAAACTGGCAACTGAAAACTGTTTCCGAAGACTTCACCGACGTCTCTTCCGCCTACATTCAACACGAAGTTGATCACCTCGACGGTATTCTTTTCACCGATCGGATTATCGAACAAAAAGGCCAGATCCTTCGCGAAACCGACGACGGCCTCTCTCCAATCACCCTATGACAAATCTAATCTACTTCGGCTCTCCCGCCTTCTCCGCCAAAATCCTCGAATCAATCCTAAATCTCAAATGCGACGTAGTCGCTGTCGTCACCACTCCCGACAAATCCCTCGGCCGAAAGCAAGTTTTGACTCCGTCTCCCGTTTCCCAACTTGCTTCCAAACACAACCTTCCAGTCTTCAAACCAGAGAGGCTTGATGACACAAACCTTACCCATCTCAAACTCCTAAAGCCCAATATTTTTCTCGTCGTCAGTTATGGCAAGATCATCCCCAAAAGTTGGCTAACGACCCCCACCATCGGCACCTTCAACCTTCATTTCTCCCTACTACCCAAGTACCGTGGGGCACTTTGTGTCAGCGAACCAATCAAGAATCAAGACCGACAAACCGGCGTCACCCTGATGGCCATGGATGAGGGCATGGATACCGGACCAATCATTTCCCAGGAAAAAGTTAGCATTGATATAAACGACAATTGTGAAACTCTGACGAACAAACTTACCCAAGCCGGTATTAAACTCCTCGCCGCCCAATTACCACAAATAACTACAAGTTACCATAAATTACCAATCTTCCCTCAAAACAATACCCTTGCCTCTTATACCCCCACCACCAAAACCAGAAACCGACAAAGTGCCTTCATCCCCTGGTCCGAAATCAAAAAGGCCCTTGACGGCAAAGGTGGCTCCGCCACCCACGCCCTTATCCGTTCACTTAACCCCGATCCCGGCGCCTGGACGAAAATTCCCGTAGGGGCGCATCACGATGCGCCCTCAACCGAAATAGAAATCAAGATCATCAAAACCTCCCTAAAACGTCATCCCGGACTTGATATCGAGCTAGTTCAATTACCCGGAAAAACCCCCATTTCATGGCAACAATTTCATTCCCGGGCTAACCTGTCCTAGAGCCCAATCTAGATCCACCAGCTTAGCCGTCCGGTCAAACCGGACTCTCTTACTAAGTGGGGTAAAGTCCACTTCCCGCCGGATACCATGAGCATGGATTTCCTCCTTCTCTTCATCAACCACCCCAAAGCGCACCTCGAAGCCATCGACCATCAACCAAAACTTTAAGTCAAAGTCGCCTAATGTCCGGATAAATAATGGTTCATCCGTTTTTATTTTTGGGCTTAGCAAGATTGGATCAACTACCCCAACCTCCAAAACGGGCCCTTTGTCCATACCTTCAGTCACCCGTTGTAAACACCAATAGGGAGAAAATTCTTCATTTCCTAAGAAAAGTACAAACATTATTTCCTCTCGAGCTTCATCCAAATCTCGAAGCCGAGCCCAATCGTCAGCGTTAACCAAATATGGATCCATTCCCCGCTGGGCAGAACAGTTCACCAACGATGAAATTCCCATTTTAACCGCCTCCAACTGGCCATCGGAATGATAAAAACACTTCGTAATCAGATCATTGGAAACTACGACATAACCCTCAGTCGTCCGCATTACTCCGGCATAAATCGACTCGTCATCTTCCTCATCAAGGTACGACACTGACCATTCCCCCTCAAACGCCTCGACCCGCAAAAAACCAGGAAATTCAGCCACTCTCTCTTGGCTCCAAATCCCCGCCCGGCCCCCCTCCATATCCAGACACGGCCCAATTCTTATTGGCATTTTCTGATTCTACACCATTGCTGGTGGAACTCCCTTCAATAATCGGGTAATTGTCGTTTGATCAATCTGTTCCAAAAGTAATCCCAAGTCCACCATCAACGGCTGAACCACCCAAATTGAAACTCCCGATGCTCCAACCCCCAACATCACCATTCCGTCCTCGCGTTTCTCAACCAAGAACCCCACACAACCAACTTGCCCATCCGCGTCGGTCGACCTCACTGACATTAGTGCGTTATTATAAAAAGACAAATCATACTGGCTCAACACCGTCCGATTTGAGTTTTCAACCTCGACAATATTGGCCTGCCCCGTCAAAAAATCACACTCCACCACTATCTCAACACCTCCTTTGGCCAGCATCGCCACCGCTTCGTGAAATTCAATCGGTAGTTTTTGGACATATTCCGCCGGCTGACTTCCAGCAAATTCGGCCATTCGAATGCACACATAAATCAACTCGCCCCTAGTATTGTAATCAACATCCATTCCCGGAAATGAGAATCGCGTTTCTCCAACACTCGACACCCTTTCAATCTTGTAAGGCTCACCACTTGGAAAGCTTCCACCAACTCTGATTCCGCCTTCAAGCCGCAATTTTTCAATTTTCATTCCCCGATTCTACACCCAATCCAGCCCTGGGAAAGCGTCCGCTGCCAACTCCAATACTAACTGCGGGCTAATTTTTTCTTGATCCAAAAGAGAAAAGTCCAGCTCTTGGGCGACGTGGAATGGCGTCCCTTTCCCAGTATATGGATTAATAATCTCCAAGTCCAAAACAAAGACACGAATGTCAACAGAAAAGTCAATTTTCCCAATCGGGCTGATACAGTGCCACGTCTGAAGCAATTCATCCTTGTCCTCGCCCTCGTCGCCCTCCTCCGTCGGAACCCGATCTGTCATTTTCGCCGCCGCTAAAGGCCGGCCAACACCAGCACTGTCAGACAGGACCACGGCCGCCCTACCTTCCCCGTCATCATCAAAATTCACCACCACGACCAGATCGTTTCCCTCTCGAACTAATGCCTCAATCGCGCAAATCCCCGCCCCACCCATACGAACGTCATACCGGCTTACCTCCAAAAATGCCTGCGCCAAACTGAAACTGACCGAACTCAAACCTCCGGATGCCCGATCGTAAATCGCCATCACCCGGTTATCAATACAAACTTTAATATCTTTATCTGTCACCACTGCCCCAACCGGCTCTCCCAAACCTCGGCAAACCATAGTCGTTTCGTTCCCCACGTTTTTTTCACCGTGATGTTTTCCGGGAACGACATCCCCTGTCGACCAAAAATCCCCGAACGAAAATCCATCTCGATGGTGACCGCCGTCAAGCGCCGGATCCCGCCGCAAAAACCTGGGAAACGTCTCGTCAGTGAGCACTTACCGCCGCCGCCGGTTTCACTACTTTTTCAGAAGCACGAACTGTCCTCTTGCACGAAGTACAAAGTTTCAAATGAACCGCCTCGCCCTCGATCTTCATTTTGTGAGCATGGAGGTTTGGCCGGCGGACTTTGTGAACCCGGTTCTTCGAAAAACTGACCAAATTCGAGTTCTGAACTCCCTTGCCGCAAAAATCACACGCATATCTCTTCTTCTCCATAGGCACATATTCTACCACAAGAAACGCCATATGTGCCATAATATGATCTATGCTCGAACGACTAATTACCCTTCCCTTCTTCATAATCGCTCTCGTAGTTCATGAATCTGCCCATGCTCTGGTAGCCGACCGGCTGGGTGATCCAACCCCCAGATCCAACGGACGACTAAGTCTCAATCCTCTTCGCCACCTCGACCCATTAGGTACAGTTATGATTTTACTTACAGGTTTTGGTTGGGCAAAACCAGTGGTTATTGACAATTACAATCTCGCCCACCCCAGACGCGACGCCGGAATTATCTCCCTCGCCGGTCCGGCCAGTAATCTAGTTTTTGCTTCACTTCTTGGGGTTATTTACCATCTGATTTCTTCAATACCTACCTTAGCGTCACTTGTATCCTTAACAGCTCAAATCAATATTATGCTGGCCATTTTTAATCTCGTTCCCGTCTACCCCCTTGATGGTGAAAAAATCCTCGCCGCCATCCTTCCTCGTGACCTCGCCTATGAATATCAAGCCGTCATGAGCCGCTACGGCACCATCATCCTCATCTTCATGATTCTTCCCCTCTTCGGTTCATCTCCGGTCATCTCCCTCATCACCCCCGCCATCACCTTCCTTTCCCACTTACTGCTCGGCTAAAGATTCTTCCTACGCGCCAGAAAGCTCATCACTCCAACGATGATCAGTAAAATAATGAATCCAAACAAAATTGCCTTCCCCACAGCCACCACCGCCCCAGTCAAGTTCCTCGTCTGTCCGCCTGATTGCGCTGGTGTTTGCCCCTCCGTAGCCTTAGGCGAAGCGGGGGTCGGCGTGGGGGCCAAACTGGAATTGAAGACTCCTTTTCCAAAATCAATTGGCTCAACCTTACCGTTCAAAACCATATTGATCGAAGGCTTATTTGAATAAGCGTCAGACTCGAGAGTGACGAAAATAGAATCGTACTTCTCCCCGATCACCGCCGAAAGCTTCCCGTTCACGATCTCCCCCAACCTCTGTTTTTTCTCCCCCACATTGGCCCAGACAATATATTTGTTCAGCACCGGATCAAGAGCCATCGAGAGACCTCGGCAGGTCATCAGAAGCTTGTAATTCCCATCGACATAAACTGAAGCGGCGAAACACCGCCCATCAGCATCAGTCTTTCCGGCTAACTGAATCACTCCCTCATTCGCCCTAGCCACCTTGGCTACGGTCAAAAGCATTACCAAACCCAAAACTATTGAAAACACAAATTTCTTCATATAACCATATTATCATTGTTTCTTCCCCCAAAATCAACTAAAATAACCCTCATGGAAACGTTACAAACACCCGAGAACAAAGCCAACAATGGCTTGCTCGCCCAAATACTCGAAAGGGCCCTTGGAATTGACCCAATCGACGAGCAGAAACTTATCGCCGCCATCGAAGCCGGAATTAAAGTTTACGGCCGTAAAGCAGTAGTCTCAGATGTTTATAAAGTTGCTGACGAAGCCCTAGGTCTTCCCAAGTAACTTCATCATATACAACCCTTCCAAGACATAGCCCAATTTTTTGTAGTACTCCCGCGTCCCAACAGCGGCAATGACCGCCAACTTTTTGTACCCGTTTTTGACCCCCTCTTCCTCAGCTTTCTCCATCAACAATCGTCCCAAACCTTGGTGTTGAGATTTGCCTTCTCTTCGGGTCGAGAGTGGCACCGCCTGACCATAAGAATGAACCTCCCGGACGATCGCCGCCCCTTTTAATTCCGAAAATAGCATCTTCTCTGAAGGGTCCGGCAACCGCAGGCGAAGCAGTGCAAACAATTTGTGTTCATTCTCATAACTAAAAAACACCTCCCTCCCCCCATCCGTTCTATATTTTGTAATTTGTAATTTGAAATTTGTAATTTTAAATTCACCATTCCCTATCTCTCTGCAACGGATGCACCGGCACTGCCTGCCCTCAGCGATTAACTCTCGCTCCACTTCCTGTCTCATGTTCGTCTTGACGCTCCCCGCCCCCACCCAACCTTTCGAGATATCCCGAATCAGCCGGTCAACTCTCACCCACTCGGGCGTGATGGCGCTGATTTCCTTGAGCACCTTTTTCAGGGTTTCATCATCATAGGTCTTGAATTCCCCTTTTTGCCACATTCGGAACAAAGCGGTTCCCTTGATCACCATGCAGGGATAAAGCTTGACGTAGTCCGGCATGAATCTGGGGTCGGTGTAGATTAGCTTCGCCATTGCCACATCCTTCTTTGGATTACTTCCGGGCAGATTCGGCATGATGTGATAGCAAATCTTCATGCCAGCATTCCGCAAGAGTCTCGTCGCCTCCGCCACTTCGGCTTGTCCGTGTCCCCTCTTTGTAATTCGACTAATTTCCTCGTCAATCGCCTGCACCCCCAGCTGAACCTTCGTCACCCCCAGCCGTCGCAAAAGCCGCACCTCGTCCTCAGTCACCCAGTCCGGCCTCGTTTCTACCGACAGAGCCACGATTCTCTGCTTGGCCGTTTCATTTCTTTCAATCGCTTCCTCGATATTTTTCGAATCAAATTCGTTAACCGCATCGTAAATCTCTTTGATAAAGCTAATTTTGTAATCGGCCGGATATGCCGAATACGTTCCCCCCACCACGATAATCTCCAGTTTGTCCGTCGGATGGCCGTTAATCTTCAATTGTTCCAAGCGCTGGGAAATCTGGGCCTTGGCATCAAAATTCAGTTTCTTCGCCCGCTGGGCCGCCGGTTCATCCGAAAGGTAGCTCTTGGGCATATTCAACTCCAGCGGACAATAAATACACTCCCCCGGACAATTGAAGGGCTTCATCATCGCCGCCAAAGGTGTCACCCCGGACATCGACCGCCCCGGCTTTATCACTGGCTTTATAATATGTTTCATGTTTGACTCACAAAAAATCGCCTCTACCTACGACCAAATCGGCCTTAATTTTAGCGCAACTCGCCAAAAATTGTCTCCCGAAGTAGTTTCTCTGCTTCCTGTAC
>Ga0265292_1002619_pt1 | contig 12212 bp, 12 predicted proteins | sample Munlanlewell296A_FD_189080 | JGI IMG/M metagenome (GOLD analysis project Ga0265292, IMG submission 189080) | Leachate microbial communities from a municipal landfill in Southern Ontario, Canada - Leachate well 296A | ecosystem: Engineered > Solid waste > Landfill > Unclassified | place: Canada...
AACGCCTATTCCATGGTCTTTATGTACTACAAAATCACCCGGTGTCAAATCACGGAAACTCATGATGGCGCGTCCGGCCAGACCCAGGGTCCGGCTGCGGGCCGACCTGCTGGATCTGATAAGTGTCCGCTCGCCGACGACGGCGAGTTTCATGTCCTTGTTGACAAAACCGGTCGGAGGCGGCACCAACACGAGGTAAGCGCCTGGTTTGTCCGGGGCGGATTTTCCTTCGGCAAGGAAAGCCGTGCTCCCGGCAAGGTTATGCTCAGCGCGGCGCGCCGCGCCTTCCGAGGAAAAATGGACGAACACCTTAAAACCCCCGGACACCATCCGCTCCAGCTCGACCGCCGCCTCGGAAACGCGCCGCGAGGCGAAGTGGAAGCCGGTCGCCGAAAAAGAATGAGGCTGGTCGGCTGGCAGACTCTCAAGAACAAGACTCGCGGCGGCATGCAGCCGCTCATCCAGCTCTTCCGGTCTTAAGTAATGCCCCGCGGACTTCCCGACCGGGGAAGCTTCGAGCACATCCTCCCAATATGATACGAAGGAGTCCCGGCCCGCGGCCGGGTCTATCCGGCAGACACGGGTCCTGATTATTTCCCGGTCCAGCAGTCCGGAAGACAGCCGCCGGCCGGCGGCTGTCTTCTCTCCCCCGGCATCCGGCTCTTCCGGTTCCGCGGCTGCAAAAACCGTGGCGCTCTCCTCCTCAAGCAGGGAGCGCTGGGTAAATGGGGAGAAACGGCGCAGGGATTCAAACTCGTCTCCCCAGAATTCCAGCCTGAGCGGCGCCTGGTCGGTGGAGGGAAAGACATCGATGATGCCACCGCGAACCGCGAACTCTCCCCGGTCCTCAACCTGTTGCACCCTCTCGTAACCCAGCGATGCCAGACTCTCGATGATTTCATCGAAGTTGCCCGGGTTTTCCTTGCCTATATGGACTGCCTCCGGCCAGCGCCCCGGATCGAGCGACCCGTCCGCCACAGCCGCGATATCGGCTACAACGATGCCGGGACGTCCCGCGGCCAGGCTCCAGAGAGCGGCATGCCTGAGTCCGACCAGCCGGCTGGAAGCAATCACCCTGCTGCCGGGTGCGGTTCCCGCGGCGGGCAGCAGACGCACCGGCATCCGCCCGGCAAAGGCGCAGAGGTCATCGGCCAGCCGGGAGGCTTCTGCGCCACCGGGCGCTACAACCAGCATCGCCTCTTCCGGCCAGATCTCGTCCCGCAATGAGGCCAGCAGGTAACCCTGGAAGAAAGTCGGGGCATAGACGCGCGCCGGTCCCGTTTTCAGGGCCGCTGCGAGTATCTGGAAGTTTTTATCTTTCTTTATATAGGAGGTAATCAAAACTGGAACCAGGAAAACGTCTTGACTGTCATCGAGAACCCTTCGTTTCAATCAGGGATATGCTCCACGATGGGCTTGCGGACGCCTTCGCTGCAAGTCTGTTTATTCCCCCGCCGGGTCGCCGTCCTGGTCGCGCCGGTTGAACCGGTTCATCGCGGCCTCGATGCCTTCGGTGATGATCGTCTCAATACAATCAACAGCCGTGTCAAGAACAGGCATGAGCTTTTCATCTGATTCGCCGAGAGGTGACAGAACCCAGTCCCGTGCATCCTCAGCAGGGTCGTCCGGGCGCCCGATGCCGATCCTGACGCGGTTGAAAGCATCGGTCCCCAGTTCGGCCACGATACTGGCCAGGCCGTTATGGCCACCGGCGCCACCGCCCTGCTTTACGCGCACCGAACCGAACGGGAAGTCCATGTCGTCGTGGATGACCGTGATGTTAACGGGATCGATATGCTTGTGCCTGGCGGCAGAGGCCACGGCCTCACCGGAACGGTTCATATAAGTCATGGGAAGGATGACCGCCAGATTCACGCCCGTGACGGTTCCCTCACACCAGCGTCCGCCATAACGGTTGCGGGTTCTGCCCATCTCGTGGCGCCTCATCAACCGTGTGGCCGCCATGAAGCCGGTGTTATGACGGGTGCCCTCATACTCGGGGCCGGGATTGCCCAGGCCGGCCACCAGAAAATCAGTATTGAGAAAATGGTGCTGTTTCTTGAAAAAAGCCATGGCCTTGATTCCTTGGTGAGCCTTAAAACGTAGAGACGTTGCATGCAACGTCTCTACGTTAATTACAACACCTGTATGACAGTGTACTTTATTTCCCTGTTTGTTCTCCGCCTTCGGACGGCGTCTCCTCGGCGGGAGCACCTTCGGCTGCCTCCTCCGCGCCTTCCTCAGCTTCTTCTTCGGTGACCTCTTCGACAACCAGTTTCGGCGCCAGGACGCTGGCGACACCGTTATCCGGGTCGTTGAGAATCTCGACGCCCTGTGGTGGTGTCAGGTCGCTCACACGGATCGAGTCGCCGATCACCATCTCCGAGACGTCGTAATCGATACTCGACGGCATGTCGCCCGGCAGGCAGCGAATATGCAGCTCGCGCTGGCTCTGGTCGAGGATGCCACCGTCCTTCACTCCCTGGGCCGTGCCGGTAAGTTCGATGTGGATGGAAGCCTCGATCGGCTTGTCCATGCTCACCTCGAGGAAATCGACGTGCAGGATGCCGCGTCCCAGCGGATCGGGCTGATATTCCTTGAGAATTGCCGCGTGCGCCTTCTTGCTACCCTCGATAGTCAGGGAAAGAATGACGTTGCCGCGCTCGCGGCCCAGTGCCTGCTTTAACGCTTTTTCCTCGACCGCAAGGGCCTTGCTGCTCTCGCCGGCGCCATAAAGCACACCGGGTATCCAGCCTGATTTGCGCATGCGCCTGGCCTCGGGGCTTCCGAAACTGTCGCGCTCTTTTACTGCCAGTTTAACTTTCTTCATAGTTCACTCCCACGATTCCTAGAATAATTGGTCATTTCCTTCAAACAGTCTGCTGACGGACTCGTCACGGAAAACGCTCTGGATTGTGTCGGCCAGAGTCGTGGCAATTGACAGAACCTTTATTTTGCTGGTCTTTTTCTCAGGATTCAAGGGCAGTGTGTCGGTGACCACCACTTCCTTGACCGGAGAAACCTCCAGGCGCTCATAAGCCGGGCCGGAAAGAACCGGATGAGTCGCGGTCACATAGACTTCGCTGGCGCCCATATCCAAAAGCACTTCAGCGCCGGCGGTAATGGTGCCGGCGGTGTCGATGATGTCGTCCATCATGATCGCGACCTTGCCCTTGACATCTCCGATGACTTCCATGATCTCGGCCACGTTGTGCTCTGGCCTGGTCTTGTTGAGGATGGCCAGGTCAACCGCGCCGAGTTTGTCAGCGAATTTCTTGGCCCGCTTCGAGCCGCCCACGTCCGGAGACACCACGACCATCTCTTGCTCCGGTATCTGCTTGAGCCTGAAGTAACCGGCAAGGATCGAAAGGGCGGTCATATGATCCACGGGAATATTGAAGAAACCCTGAACCTGCCCCTGGTGTAAATCCATGGTCAGCACACGGTCGGCGCCCGCTACCTGCAGCAGATCGGCCACCAGCTTGGCACTGATGGGCTCGCGGCCGGCGCTTTTCTTGTCCTGCCGGCAATAGCCCAGCCACGGCATGACCGCGGTGATACGCCGCGCCGACGCCAGCCGCGCCGCCTGGATCATGATCAGCAACTCCATGAGGTTGTCGTTCACCGGAGGGCTGGTGGACTGGATGAGAAAGACGTCGCTGCCGCGCACGTTTTCCCTGTAGCGCATGTAGATCTCACCGTTGCTGAAAGTCTTGGTCTCGATGTCGCCCAGTTTGATCTGCAGCTGGTCGGCGATCTTCTCACCCAGATCGGGGTTACTGCGGCCGCAGAAAAGCATAAGACGTTTGCTGTTCTGGGCCAGAATGCTGCTCGACATCATATTATTTGCTCCTCCAGACTGGTTTCCCGCATATGAAAAGAACTCACTTTTCTGCCTCGTCTTTGCCTTTTCCGGAGCGTGAGTCGTACTTCCGGTCGCCGTAGCCCTCTATATTTCCCTGGGGGGCGCGTGAGATTCCAAGTGCGCCCTCACCCACATCATCCGTTATCACCGAGCCTGCGCCCGTCATTGCCCGGTCGCCCAATGTTACCGGCGCGACGAACACCGTGTTGGCGCCGGTTTGAACATCGGCCCCGATCCCGGTGTGGTGCTTGCTGACACCATCATAGTTGGCGGTTATATTGCCGGCACCGATGTTCGTGCCCGGGCCAATATCAGTATCTCCAATATAACTCAAGTGCGGCACCTTGGCCCCCTCGCCCACCACACTGTTCTTGATCTCCACAAAAGTTCCGGCCTTGGCGCCCGCTTCGAGCCGCGCGCCGGGCCTCAGATAGGCAAACGGCCCTACATTGCAACCGGCGGCTATGTCCGCGCCCGTCACGAAGGATGAAACCAGCTTCACGCGATCGTCCACGTTGCTGTCGATCACAGTGGATGACGGCCCGATAACACAGTCCTCACCGATGACGGTCACGCCTGAAAGTGTCGTCATCGGCTCAATGGTCGTATCCCGGCCGACGCGCACGTCCGCCCCGATAAATGTTGACGCGGGATCGATGACAGTCACGCCCGCGAGCATGTGCCGCTCGAGAATACGCCGGCGCATCGCCTTCGCCGCCTCCGCCAGATCCAGACGGGAGTTCACTCCCATCACGACCGTGGGATCATCAACGCTATGGGCCAGCACGACCTGCCCCCTGCCCGCCAGGATCTCCACCACGTCGGTCAGGTACATCTCTCCCTGGTCGTTGTCGCTGCCCACCTCGTCCAGCGCCGTCCAGAGCGCCGGCGCCTCAAAAACGTAAACGCCCGCGTTTACCTCGCAAATCTTCTTTTCCTCTTTACCGGCATCGCGATCCTCAACGATCCTGGTAACGCGCCCGTCGGCGTCACGGCAAACCCTGCCATAATAGGCCGGATCATCGACTTCCACCGTCATCAGCGTGCATGCGGGAGCCCCGTTCGCATGCACTTTCAGCAAACCCTGCAACTCTTCCCCGGTTACCAGCGGCGTATCCCCGTACATGACCAGGATATCGCCCTCGAAGCCTTCCAGCGCGTCTTTTGCGCAGCGCACCGCGTCACCGGTCCCTAACTGTTTATCCTGCATCACCACTTCGGTCTTCTGCGGCAACACCTGGTGGACCGATTCCACACCGTTTCCCAGCACGACGAGCGTGCGGTCGGGTGAGACAGCCTGAATCGCCTCACTGACCCAGGAGATCATGGGTTTGCCACAGACGGTATGCAAAACCTTGGGTTTATTAGACTTCATACGCGTGCCTATACCGGCTGCCAGAACGACAACGGCCAGGGATCGCTTCGATTCTTCAGCTGAAGCAGACTGCATTGGTTGGGATTATTCAGCGCCTTTACAATTACATTTTTTTGCCCGCTCACATACTGGCAACAGACAAAAAAATGAGCGACTCCTCGCTCTGACTGTCATCATATGTGGCTGGGGCGGGAGGATTCGAACCTCCGTATCACGGGACCAAAACCCGCAGCCTTACCGCTTGGCTACGCCCCAAGGGCAGCCAATGAAGGCGGAAAAAGTATAGTAGAGCAGGCACTAAAGGTCAAGCATCCTGAAAATCGTGCGGCCGACCCCCTCTCGGGAGCCGGCCGGCTTAAAAACATGGGGTTCCACCCCGCTGGAACGGCCAGTTTCTGTCAGATACCCGGCAGAAACTCAGGTGCCTGGCGTATCTGTTCCTTGCTCAAGGACATGCGCAGACGCCTGTTTTCAAGATCAACTTCCTCGATCACCTTTATTGAAAGGACGGATTTGTGGCCGAATATCCAGCGGCCTGTGCCGACCACAACATAATCGGGAACCCTGGCGTCACTCCAGTACAATACCTGTTCGATCCTGCCGGCTATACCGTCGACTGCATCTACCGTAAAACCACTCAAACTTGTTTCGTCCGCGTCCATCAGCCGTTTGACCCAACTGTTTGTTGCCTGTTTTCCCGTCATATTCTCTTCCCTTCTCGTTTTGAGGGCATTGACAGCCATATCAGGCAGCCCAACTCGCGGATGCGGCACGGCAGGCTCGCATGATCTCTGGTGGAAACACCTGTCCCAGAAATCTCGATGGTTCAACCGGCAGACTTCCCGCCAGCGCGCTGAATACCGAACATGCGGCGCGGCGCGCTTCTGAAGAAGAATGGTAACTGCCCAGCTGTTGCACCCTGAGTATGAAATGCAGCGATTGGGCCGATGCCTGGGAAGATTCTCCACCAACCGGAGCCGCCAGAGGCATGACTGGTGAATAACGCCAGAGTTGCTCGGCGTCCCCGGGAAGAACCTTGCGCATGTCATCGTCGGCGGAAGGCGAAAGCCATGCCTTGACTGTGCCGAATACGGCATTCGCGGCCCGGGCGGCTTCGCCCTGGGTGCGATATCGACCTCTCTGCTTGATCATTTTCAAAAAATTATGTTCGTCCATCATTTCTTCCCCTTTGCTGCCTTGCACTTCTGTTTCTCCGGTTTTGGGGTTGAAGACCCCCGTGCCGCGGAGGAGGATTGATATCGACCTTGCTTATTAATGCCTTGCTGAATCCGACGCCAGAGAAAGCGGGCGGCGGGCAAAGTCAGATGAATCGTGCGATTCTATCTGACCCTGCCCGCCAGGGTGGGGGTACCCAAACTTCAAGAAACATACCGACACTTGGTTCTCCTGACGCCGGAAAAAACCTTACTGAATAAACCTGCCTGAGCTTTTCTGCCGACTTCCGTGTTCAGCTTGCTGCAGACATCCTACCCTGATTGGAGATTTATACTATCGGGGAAATCGCTTATAAAGGGTGGAAAATTCCCTGAGAGAAAGGAGGTCGTATTAATTCAGTTTGATTCTGTCCGCAAAAAAAGCCTGCATATAGCCTGCTTTTAAGGGGATGGTCCTGCGTTGGGAAGTCAGGCTTCCCTGGGGACCGGGGTTGCCACCCAGGTGAGGGGATATCTCTTGCCGAGTTTTTCGCCCGCACGGGAAGCAGTTTCCAGATCCTCGTAGACGCCGAAGACGGATGGGCCACTGCCACTGACGAGCACACCCGCGGCTCCGGAAGCACGCAGGCCCTGCTCGATTCCATCGATTTCAGGGCAAAGGCTTCTCGCGGGCGATTCCAGGTCGTTGTGCATCTGATTGAGAAGGGCGTCCAGTGAATCCAGTCTGCCGATTTCCTCGTGCGCCCATTCCACGTGATTGGAAAACGTCTCATCGCTTGCTCCCGCGGTTTCGTCGTAGAGCTGATAGACGTCGGCGGTTGAGAGCTTTATTCCGGGGTTGACGATCACTACCGCGTAATCGAATCCGAGCCGTACCGGCATCAGGACATCCCCCTTGCCCTCGGCCAGCTGTGGTCCACTGGTCATGAAGAAAGGGACGTCCGAACCCAGCACGCCGGCGATCTCCATGAGTTTTGTTTCATGTATGTCCAGCTCGAAGAGAAATACGAGCAGCTTGAGGATGGCGGCCGCGTCCGAGCTGCCGCCGCCCAGGCCCGCAGCGACGGGAATCTTCTTGGTCAGGTCGATATCGACGTCCAGCCGGGTACCGGCCTCCTGTTCCATGGCACGGGCCGCCCGCATCACGAGGTTTTCCTGCGGGGCGTCGTTGTCCATGCCGTAAACGGTAAGGCGTATACCCTCGTTGGTCGCGCGCCGAGCCTGTAGGGTGTCCGCGATGGTAACCCGGTCCATCAGGGAGCAGACCGGATGAAAACCATCCGCCTGCCTCGGACCCACATGCAGCCAGAGATTTATCTTTGCCGGCGCTGGCACTTCGGCGATATTCCGATTGGTTTCATGCATTTCCAGAGTCCTCGATATTCGAAATCATCATTGCAAGTTCCTCATATTGACCCGGCGCAAGCTCCTGCGGCCGGGCATTCGAGGCGATGCCGGCATCGCCGAGCAGCTTCTCCACAAACTTCTTCCGGCTACTTGTGTCGATTCGTGACAGTACCGGCAGCGCCAGTTCGCTTTCCGCTTCAACCAGACTGTTTGCCAGTGTTTTGCGCCGATGGCTGAATGAGGCCGCCACCAGGGACCTTACCAGCCTGAAGTGGGAGGTCGTGAAACTTTCACCCTCACGCCTCCTGAAAGCCAGCAGACTGGAGCGCACCCTGGGCCTGGGATAAAAAACCGAACCTGATATGTGTCTTGACGACAATTTCAGACAAAGCAACTGGACCATGACCGATATGCCGCCATAGTTGGCCGCGCCGGTCGCGGCAAAAAACCGGTCCGCTATCTCTTTCTGCAACATCAGACACCAGAGCCGTGCCCCGGCAAGTTCTTCGAGGCTTTTCATGACGAGCGGCGCCGCGACATTATAAGGCAGATTGGATACGAACTTGGCAGGTTGCGGGTCAAGCTCCCCGAGAGGGAACTTCATGGCATCCGCCTGGTGCAGCCTGAAATTGGCGAGTCCGCCAAATTCTTCCACGAGCATCGCGGCGAGACGTCTGTCGAGCTCGACACAATGAACCAGGGCGCAGCGGCCGACGAGCCTCTCCGTGAGCACGCCCAGTCCAGGACCGACTTCGAGCACGGAGTCATCCGACCCGAGCCCGGCGGTCTTCTCGATTACGTCGAGGATATTGGGATCTATGAGGAAATTCTGACCCAGGGAGCGGTCAGGAGTGACTCCGCTCCTGCGCAGCCGCTCCATTGGAGTGAGGTTCATTACTGTATCTCCTATCACCTGCCCATAATCCACGCAACCCGCGGGCGTTTATAATTCTTGATGGTTTCAATCAGGCCGGTTTTATCTGGCGCGGCGGCCGCTGATCTGCCTGATGCTAACGGCCTAACCGCCGCCGAAAGCCTTCCAGAGCAGCACACCTCCGCCGACGATCCAGCAATAGATCGCGAAGCCGGCCAGGCTGTGGCGGCGCACGAAACCGAGCAGGAACTTTACAGCCGCAAACCCCGAGATTGCCGCGAAAACAAAGCCGACGATCAGGGCTGCCGCGCCTACGCCGTTCCCACCGTCACCTCCGCCGCCGAAACCATGCCTCAGCTTGAAGATCGCGGCGCCGGCAATGATCGGCACGCTCAGGAGGAAAGAATACCGGGCTGCCGTCTCCCGCTTCAGCCCCAGAAACAGGCCGGTGGAGATGGTCGATCCCGAACGGGAGATACCGGGAAGAATAGCTACCGCCTGGGCAAAGCCGATCGCCAGCACGTCGGAAAGCTTCATCTCGGCGACGCCCCGGCCATTGATGGCTCTCTCACCCGAGACCAGCTGGCTGGCCACCAGTAGCACTCCCGTGATCAACAAAAAGAAAGCAACCCAGGTGGGTTCACCAAAAGCCGCCTCGAAACGTTTCTCCAGCAGGCCACCGATAACGGCCGCCGGTATGGTGCCGATCACCAGGAAGAGACCCACGCGCCTCTTTACCACCGCGGCTTCGCCTTCGCTGAAAAAAGCCTTCACTATCTCCAGCAGGTCCCGCCAGAAATATACAAGGACCGCAAACATCGATCCCAGGTGCAGCACCAGGTCGAAGGAAACCGTAGGTGGCTCCCATCCCATAAGGTCGGGAACCAGCACCAGATGCGCGGAGCTACTGACCGGAAGGAACTCGGTCAGCCCCTGTACGATCCCGAGAACCAGCGCCTCAAGAATGCTCATACCTGATTATCCTGTTCCGCCGGCTCCGGCTCCTTTGCCTTGAGAGCTGTTTTGTCCCCGGCAACGACCTTATCCGCCATCACCCTGTCCTTCTTCATGTTATTTACGTGACGCCACACATACCAGATCACCGCAGCGACAAGCAGGACGCCTATCAGGATATCCGCCTTGCGGAAATACGCTCCCACAGTGTCCCAGTTCTCTCCAAGCTTAAAACCCACATAGGCCAGAAAGAACGACCATGGCAACGCGCCCAGAAAAGTATAAATGCTGAAAGTGGTGAGATTCATGCGACTGATACCCGCCGGGAATGATATGAAGGTCCGGATCACGGGCATCAGCCTCGTGAAGAAGACCGTACTCCTCCCGTATTTCGTAAACCACCTGTCCGCCAGGTCAAGGTCGTGATGCGAAAGCAGAACGTACTTGCCAAATTTTTCCACCAGCGGCCGCCCGCCTATTGCGCCAACCCAGTACGCCAGCAACGAACCGGCCAGGTTGCCGAGAGCGCCTATCACGCTTACCAGTATCAGATTGAACTGGCCCTGGGAAACAAGATATCCCGAGAATGGCATTATTATCTCCGACGGCAGGGGGATACAGGCCGATTCGATCGCCATGGCAAGGAAAACACCTGGGTATCCGAGCAGGGAAATTGTGTCTTTGACGAAACCGCCGAGGAATTCGATTAACGTAGTTATCATTATATGTAGCTTACAGATTGGGCCATGCTAAGTAAAACCAAAAGCCCGCCGCCACAGTCACGGCAGTGGCTTGCTATAAGCTACCTGACTTTTCAGCTAAAGGGATTCTGCGCTCCGGTCGAACCCTGTTTAACACTAAGGGGTTTCCCTGAGGACAATCAAAGGGCTGGGGCATCATGTCTGGCAATGAAAATGACGGCAAACGCAGGGTTTCCGGCTCAACCATCGCCGGAAAGATACTTTTCGCCAACTGCGCCATCGTGGCGGTGGGAGCCTTCGCCGGCACATGGATCACCAAGCAGTATGCCCACGAACTCTCCATTACGGACAGAACATGCCGGCGGCGTTTTCGATACTTATCCTCGATGTTGACAAGTTCAAGGAGATCAACGACACATTCGGACACCTCACCGGTGATTCCGTACTCAGAGACATGGCGGATCTTTTGCAGAAAAGCCTGCGCAAAACCGATACAGCGCTGGCGGCACTGAAACACTACCGTTTCGGCGGCGACGAGTTCGTGATCATAGCGCCGCATACGTCAGACGCGGGAGCCAGGGTGCTGGCCGAGAGGCTGGACCGGGAGGTGCGGGAATTTCCTTTCATGACCCACGACGGGCGGCTTTTGAGAAAGTCACTCGCGGGTCCGGTCCGCGCGTCGATAGGCCATGCCAGCTATCCGGAGGAAACCACGAACGGCGACGAACTAATGGACCTTGCCGACAAACGCATGTACGAGGTAAAACAGAGCCGTTCCCGGGAAGAAGTCAGAACTATGCCAGAAGTCAACAAATTCAGAGATCTGCATATCGGGAAAAGCGGCGTCTATCAGGCATAGCGGTAAAGTCGGACAAACCGGGGACATACGAAGGGCGGCCCCTTTCGGGGCCGCCCTGTTTCTGCTTTCTTACCGCTCTGCCGCTACCGCTTTACGGGGTCCACGGCGGAACCACTACGCTGCACTGCCACTCCGGGCACGCGAAGGTTATATCCTTCAAGTTCTCGTGCCTTGTCAGTTCAGGCTTCGCATAGGGTTCCCGCGTCTCTTTTGTATCAGTCATGCGGTTTCTCCCATGATTCGTTTTATTAGTGCTCATTATCCCCTATGCGTCTTTATGGATAAGTGTACAGTGTTCCGCACTCATCCTTGGCAGTACCGGCGTTGACTGTATGCCAGCTGCCGATGGTTATGTAGCCACCGTTCCTAAAGCCACCATACTTGAGCGTCGCGATGCCTGAGCCTCCGCCCGCAATATTGCCGAGCGAAGCCGAGGACACGACCATTGTGACACCGTTGGTGTTGCTTGTGTTTGTAAGCGTGACGTCATACGCAACAGTGCCGCCGGTGTTGCTGATCGTCCAGTTGACCGACAGGATACCAGCCTGGTAGTCAGCCAACGAGCCCCAGAATGGAGCAGGAGCGCTGAGTGAGAGGCTGGGCTTGCCGGCTGCGCACGGAGTCGCGAAACTGATAGCCGTGCTGCTGCTGTTGGCCTGTCCGTCATAGACGGTCAGTGTTCCGGTGTAGGTTTTACCCGGAGTAAGTCCTGAAAGCGAAGTCGTCTTGATCGCGTTCAGGATGGTGTTGTTGACATCGACTTCCGGGGCGCCGCCACTACCATCGTCGAGTACTATCTTGCTGGTAGCGGGCTCACTGGTGGTTCTGGTGACGTCAGCGGTCGTAGTGCCTGTAGCAGTTGCGCTCGAGCTGCTGATCGACGGAATGCTGGTGTCGACCTTGGCGGGAACAGTGTACGCGGCGACTGCCAGGAGTCCGAGGACGGAGCCCTCAGCAACCTGTATGCCTGCTATCGTGTTGTTCCACTTGGGCAGACCGCCACTGATGAACGAGTTGGCGGTATATAGCGTTCCACAGTCCGTGCCGAGACAGTTTTGCATG
>Ga0265292_1002620_pt1 | contig 12210 bp, 13 predicted proteins | sample Munlanlewell296A_FD_189080 | JGI IMG/M metagenome (GOLD analysis project Ga0265292, IMG submission 189080) | Leachate microbial communities from a municipal landfill in Southern Ontario, Canada - Leachate well 296A | ecosystem: Engineered > Solid waste > Landfill > Unclassified | place: Canada...
GCTCGCCCCCGCAAATACGCCCTCATTCGAGCGCCCCCGCATCCCCGATGGCCGTGTTGCTCGTCGCTTGCGTACTGTCCAGTACGCGGCGCTCCTCGCGGCCTTGCCCTCGGGGCGCGGTGACGTTCTCGGTGGTGGCCGTACTTGCGGGGGCGAGCACTAAGTCTGGCATGTTCTTTGGTCCGGCCCATTCCTGCATGTGGTGTGCCGGAATGTATTGGCAACTCGGGCGCACCACACCACTTTGAGTCGGGCGGGTGGTTCGCGGGAGAGGTCCTGTTAGCCGGACTTCGTCTGAATGGACCTACGGATCCGTCTGGCCACCAGGAAGTAGCGGAAACAGGCGGCCTCTTGCACCATCTGTTCCCGCCGCTCGAAGGCGGCCATCTCGCTGAGCATCGGATTCATTGCTCTTGGCCCCTTCTCAGTTGAGTTCCTCGGGTTGACCATCGGCGACTCGGAGACCCGGCCGCCGGTAAGGCAGTTCGCCTCTCAACCCGACTCATCTAGAACAGCGCCGTCCCAACGTTTATGCCCACGAGGACGGGAGAACCTGGTCATCTCCTCGCGCCGGCTTCTGCCTCGAGGTTCCCCCGGGCGCGGGCGGGGTCGAGGTACCGGCGCGCCGGCGCCAAGTGTAGTGCGCCCGAATGTGGGCGAACTTCGGGCGCACTACACTGGACTGGGCGAGTCTTGAGGGAGGGTGCGTGAAGGGCCAACTGGCGGAGATCGAGGCAAAGGCCTTGACGGGAGAGCGGCTCTCCCGCGATGACGGCGTGGCCCTGTATGGCGCCGAGGACCTGCTCTGGCTGGGCTGGCTTGCCGACCAGGTCAAGGTCCGGCTCAGCGGCCATCACGTCTTCTTCAACTCAAACCGCCACCTCAATCTCACCAACGTTTGCGTGGCTTCCTGCGCCTACTGCTCCTTCGCTCGCAAGCCCGGCGACAAGGACGCCTACACAATGCGCGCGGAAGAGGCCGTCGAGCGGGCGGCAGCCCTGGCGCCTCTGGGCATCACCGAGTTGCACATCGTCAACGGCATGCACCCCAAGCTGCCCTGGTCCTACTACCCGCGAACGCTTCGCATGCTCAAGGAGGCGCTGCCGGGGGTGCACCTCAAGGCATTCACGGCCGTGGAGGTCGACTTCTTCTCCAGGATCTCGGGGCTCACCGCAGAGGAAGTCCTCGACGAGCTGATCGAGGCCGGTCTGGAGAGCCTCACCGGCGGGGGCGCCGAGATCTTCGACGAGGAGGTGCGTTCCAAAGTCGTGGGCCACCCCACGGACTGGGCGCGCTGGAGCGAGATCCACCGGATGGCGCACGCGCGCGGCATGGGCACCCCGTGCACGATGCTCTACGGCCATATCGAGGAGCACCGGCATCGAGTGGACCACGTGTTGCGCCTTCGCGAGCTCCAGGATGAAACGGGAGGCTTTCGCGTCTTCATCCCGCTTCGATTCCACAACGACAACAACCGCCTCTCGCACCTTCCGATGGCCACCGCGGCGGAGGGCCTGCGCACCTTCGCGGTGTCACGGTTGCTGTTCGACAACGTCCCGCACGTGAAGTGCTTCTGGGTGATGCACGGGCTCACGGTCGCGCAGGTGTCGCTGAAGTTCGGGGTGGACGACCTGGACGGCTCGGTGGTCGAGTACAAGATCACTCACGACGCCGACGGCTACGGCACCCCGGGGACCATGACGCGCGAGGATCTGTTGCGGCTGATCCGCCAGGCCGGACGCACACCCGTCGAGAGGGATACCCAGTACAACGTGCTCCGGGTCTTCGAAGGCCCCGAGGCACTGGCTTACGACCCGCCGCCGGATTTCCGGGGCGTGCCGAGCGGGGCGGTCGAGACGGCCGAGGCGGCAGGGGGTGGCGTCGCATCCGCGGCGAGCGGGGTGGGCGAGGCGGCAGGGGATCATGTAGCTTCTGCCGGGACCAAGACGGGGGGCGAGTAGATGGCCGGACGCCGGACGCCCTCCAAGCCCCGGGTGGGGCACATCCAGTACTTGAACTGCTATCCGCTCTACTACGGGCTGATCCACACCGCCGCCCTGCTGGAGGTGGAGCTGACCAAGGGCACTCCCACCGAGCTGAACCGTTGGCTGCTCGAAGGCGACCTGGACGTCAGCCCGATCTCCAGTGTGGAGTACCTGCGAAACGCCGCCGACCTGCTGCTGCTTCCCGATCTCACCGTCTCGGCCGACGGCGCCGTGCGCAGCATCTTCCTTGTCTCCAAGCGCCCGGCGGAGGACCTCGGTGGGGCGAGAGTGGCCCTGGCCAACACTTCGGCGACCAGCCAGGCGTTGACCAGGATCCTTTTCGAGGAGTGGTGGAAGGCGCGTCCGACTTACGTCGAGTGCCCCCCCGATCTCTCACGAATGCTGGAGGAGGCCGACGCCGCCTTGCTGATCGGCGACGCCGCGATGCGCGCGGGGGCCCAAGTGGCGCGCACGAAAGGCTTGCGCGTCTATGACCTGGGTGCGGAGTGGAAAGCACACACCGGCTTGCCGATGGTCTACGCCGTGTGGGCGGTGCGCCGGAACTTCGCCGTGCGCTTTCCCGAGTTGGTGCGGGGTGTCCATCGCTCGTTTCTGGAGTCCCTGGCCTATTCCATGAGCCGTCTGGACGAAGTGGCCGAGAACGCCGCGCGCTGGGAGCCCTTCACTGCCGATGAATTGGCCGAGTACTTCCGCGGCCTGACCTTCTCTTTCGGACCGCGTCTCCAGGAAGGGTTGCGCGGCTTCGGCGAGCGCGCGGCCGCGCGCGGCTACCTTCCGGCCGTTGTCCCACTCGAGTTCGTGGAGGTGTGAGGGTGGGCGGACGGCCGGAACGGTTGGAGGCATTGCTGGAAGGCGCGGTTGAGGGCGGCCGGCTTGCGGCGGAGCAGGGCCGCCCCTCGGTCGACGAGCGTCGGCTTTCGGCAGAGGAAGCCCTGGATCTCTATGTCCAGGCGGACTTCCACGCCTTGGGGCGTGCCGCCGATGCCGTGCGCCGCGCGCGCTTTCCAGAGGGCTACGCGACGTTCGTGATCGACCGCAACGTCAACACCACGAGTGTCTGCGTGACGGGCTGCCGTTTCTGCGCCTACTACCACTCACCGCAGGACCCGGGCGCGTGGCGGCGCTCAGTCGAGGAGATCCACTCGCGCGTCGAGGAAGCCGTTGCCGCGGGCGCGACTCAGATCATGTTCCAGGGCGGCCACGACCCCGAACGGGGCCTGGAGTGGTACGAGGGTTTGCTCCGCGGGGTGCGGGCGAAGTGGCCGGGCCTGACGCTTCACTGCCTGGGCCCCAGCGAGATCGCCTACTTCGCGCGCACCTCCGGCCTGCCGGTGACCGAGGTGCTGTCTCGGCTGAGAAGTGCCGGGCTGGACTCCCTGCCCGGGGCCGGCGCGGAGATCCTGGTGGACCGGGTGCGTCGGATCATCTCGCCGCTGAAGGAGCCGGCCGAGGTCTGGCTCGAGGTGATGCGGACGGCGCACGGGATGGGCATCGAGTCCACGGCCACCATGATGATGGGAACGGTCGAGACTCCGGCCGAGCGCATCGAGCACCTTCGGGTGATCCGCGAACTTCAGGATGAGGCCGGCGGGTTCCGGGCCTTCATCCCGTGGACATATCAGGCGGGCAACAACGTTCTCGGCGGGCGAACCAACGTCACCGTCTTCGACTACCTGCGCTTCGTGGCCGTGGCGCGGCTGTACCTGGACAACGTGGCGCATGTGCAGGGGTCCTGGCTGACGGCGGGAAAGGATGCCGGTCAGCTTTCGCTGCACCTGGGAGCCGACGACCTCGGCAGCGTGATGCTGGAGGAGAACGTGGTGGCGGCGGCCGGCACCCACAACTCGAGCGACGTGGGCGAGTTGGTTCACCTCATTCGCCAGGCCGGCCGCATCCCCGTCCAGCGGGACACCCTCTATCGCGCCCTGGCCGTCTACGACGCGCCGGATGGCGGGTCGCGCGTGCCGAAAGAGCCCGAACCCATTGGGGCGCAACGGCGTGGTCGAGAGAGGGATCCCGGTTGAGTCCCCCGCGCCGGTCGCGCGCGAGGGGCGAAGTGAGTGCCGAAGGTGGTTGCGGTTCCGGTCGCCGCCCATCGGAGGCGACCCGGCTGCTGGTTGCCGACTGGGTCCTGCCGATTTCGGAAGCGCCCGTTCGCCGGGGAGCCGTTGCCTTCCAGGGCGAGCACATCCTGGCGGTGGGGACGGCCTCCGAGCTGGCGCGGCGGTTCCCGCAGGCCGAGACCGAAGCGCTGGAAGGAATCCTGCTGCCGGGACTCGTCAACGGCCACGCGCACCTGGAGTACACGGCGCTGCGGGCTCCCTGGACGGGCAAGGAGTTCGTCGAGTGGATCAAGGACCTGGTTGCCGCCGGCGAGGCATTGAGCAGTGAAGATTGGCTTGCCTCCTCGCAAGAAGGGGTCGCCATGATGCTGGCTACCGGCTGCACGGCCGCGGCCGACATAGTCACCCGCGGGCCGGGGCTGGCGGCGGCAAGTGAGGCCGGCCTGCGCGGCATCTCCTACCTCGAGGTGTTCGGGGTGGGCAGGGGTGAGGAGGAGCGAGCGGCGGCAATGATCGGGGAGAAGCTTGCCGCCCAGGGCGATCGAGAACTGGGCATATCGCCGCACGCTCCCTACACGATCTCGCGGGCGGCCATTGGCGCGCTGGTGGATCTGGCCGCGCGCAAGGGCGTTCGGTTGCACGTGCACCTGGCGGAGTCACCGGCTGAGGTCGAGTTCATCGCACGGGGCGCCGGCGGCATGGCGAGCTTCGGGTTCGCGCGCTTCGCCTGGGATCTGCCGCCCGGTGGGGCCGGCACAAGCCCCGTTGCCTACGCCGCGCTGACGGGTGTGCTTGGACCCAGGACGACCGTGGCGCACGGGGTGCAGGTGGACGCCGCCGATTTGCGGATGCTGGTTCAGTCCGCTGCCGCGGTGGCCTGCTGCCCGCGCAGCAACGCGTTCCTGGACGCGGGCGAGGCTCCACTGGCCGATTACCTGGAGGCCGGCGTTCCGCTGGCCATCGGCACCGACAGTCTGGCCAGCAACTCCGACCTGGACCTGCTCGCCGAAGCGCGAGCCTGGCGCAGTCTGGCTCGCCGTCAGGGCGCGAAAGAGGCGGCCGTCATTGGTGCGGGGGCGGAAGCATCGGTGGGCCTTGAGGAAAAGGCAGTCCGGCTCCTTACTCTGGAAGGCGCCGCCACGATGGGTTGGCAGGACCGGATCGGAAGCCTGGAGCCCGGGAAGATGGCCGACTTGGCGTTGGTGGCCGTCCACGCGGGAGACGATCCTTATCGCGCGCTGATCGAGGAAGGCGCGGGGCGGGTCTCGGCAACGTACTTGGCAGGGGATCGGGTGGCGGCTCGGTGAAGGGCTGCCCCGACCCGGCGAGGCGTCCGACCCCCAAGGTGGGCGCCATGTTCGACGTGATCGCGCCGCGCTACGACCTGGCCAACACCCTCTTCTCGGCCGGAGAGGACCGGCACTGGCGCAGGGTGGCCGCGCGAGCGGCGACCCTGGCGCCGGGCGATGAGGCGCTGGATGTCGCTTGCGGGACGGGGGCCCTGGCGATGGCATTGTTGGAAGAGCAGCCGGCCTTGCGAGTGGTGGGAGTGGACGTTTCCGCCGGCATGCTGGCTCGGGCGGCGGCTCGGTCAGACGATCGCGCCGAGTTCCTCGTGGGCGACGCGGCGAATCTGCCCTTCGAAGACGGCCGGTTCGCCGCGGTCACCATCGGCTTCGGATTGCGTAACCTTCGCGATCCCACCGCCGGCCTGGAGGAGATGCGCCGGGTCACCAGGCCCGGCGGCCGGCTGGTCGTCCTCGAGTTCTCGCACCCGACCTCACCCGCTTTCCGGACAGCCTATCTCGCCTACCTCACCCGCGTGATGCCGGCGCTCGCCCGGGCGCTGACACCGCGCTCGAGCGCCTACGTCTACCTCGCGGAAACCGTTGCGGCCTGGCCCAACCAGAAGGAACTGGCGCGCATCATCGCGCTGTCCGGATGGAGCGAGGTGCGTTGGAAGAACCTCACCGGGGGCATCGTGGCAGTCCACCAGGCCGTAGTTCGATAGGGCGCACGACGGTGTGGCGAGGGACCGGCGCGGTGGATCGTGCGAGCTGCCGAGGCGAACTCGGGCGGCTGGTAAACTCGCGGAACGGCGCCGGGGGGCGGAAATCAGTCCCGGCATCCCGGAGGAAAACGTGAGGGAAGTCGAAGCTGTCGTCGTCGGGGCGGGCCCCGCGGGAAGCGCGGCCGCCTACCGGCTGGCGCGCGCCGGGGTGCGCGTCCTGCTCGTCGAACGCGACCGGTTCCCTCGCGAGAAGGTCTGTGGAGACGGGTTGACTCCGCGATCCGTGGGGGCCCTGCACTCCATGGACGTCGACCCGGAAGCGCTCGGTTTCCAGCGCAACGTCGGGCTTCGGGTCATCGGGGGAGACATCAAGCTCGAGCTGCCCTGGCCGCGGGTGGAAGGCTGGCCGGCCTACGGCTACGCCTGCCCGCGCAACGTCCTCGACGAGATCCTGGCTCGTCACGCCGAGAAGGCCGGAGCGGAACTGTTGGAGGGGACCGAGGTGGCCGGGCCGCTCGAAGAGGCCGGGCGCGTGAAGGGCGTGCGCCTTCGCACCCCCGAAGGTGAGACGAAGGTTCGGGCCCGGCTGGTGATCGCGGCCGATGGCGCTTCTTCCCGGTTCGCCACGGCGCTCGGGCTTCATCGCGATCCGCGCCGGCCTCTGGGCGTGGCCGCCCGGCGCTACTACCCGAGCGTCAACGACAAGGACCCCTTCATCGAAAGCTACCTGGAGCTGTGGGCCGGGACCCGGCTGATGCCCGGGTACGGCTGGATCTTCCCGATGGGCGACGGGACGGTGAATGTGGGTGTGGGGCAGCTCGACACATCGCAGGCCTTCCGCCGCACCGACTACCGGCGACTGCTGGCGGACTGGCTTCCCTCCGTGCGACCGGAATGGGGCATCGAGGCGGCGGAGGGTCTGGGCGAGATCAGGACCGGCCCTCTTCCGATGGGCCACAACCGCTGGCCCGCACTGCATCGCGAGGTGATGCTGGTCGGGGACGCGGCCGGCATGGTCAACCCCTTTAACGGCGAGGGCATCGCCTACGCGCTGGAGACCGGGTTGCTTGCCGGGGAGGTGGCCGCGGAGGCGTTGCGGCGTGGCGACCTTTTACTGCTTCACCGCTACCCCGAGGAGATTCGCGGGCGCTACGGCGCTTACTACTCGATCGCCCGGATGTTCGTGAAGGTGATCGGAGCCCGTGGTGTGATGAAGGCGACCACGCGCTACCTGCTTCCGCACAGGGGTCTGATGGGCGCGGCCCTCAAGCTCATGTCCAACCTGTACGCTCCCAGCGGTGGGCACGCCTCCGACCGGGTGATCCGCTCACTCGTGCGGGCGTGGCCCTCCGGAGGGTAGTGCTCCTGCCGCGGGGCACCGCCCACAACGCGGCCGTCCGGCACGCGGGGGTGGTCGATTGCGGCCGTGTTTGCGCAGAGAGCGCTCACGGTGGGTCCCGCGCTCGATGAGATGCTTGCGCGTACACGGGACCCGCCGATACTGTGGGGACCCGAATTGCCTCTAGGAGGTCGCCGGCTTGCTCTCGGACTACGTTCCGATCCTGGTGTTGCTGGGCTTGGCGACGGCGTTCGTGGTCGCCAGTCTCGTGATGGCTTCGCTCGTCGGGCCGAAGAACCCCACTGCGCGCAAGTCCGCTCCCTACGAGTGCGGAATCGAGGTCGAGCGGCTTCCGGTGGGGGATCGCTTCCCGGTGCGCTGGTACGTGACGGCGATGCTGTTCATCGTCTTCGACATCGAAACGATCTTCTTTTACCCGTGGGCCGTGGTCTTCAGGCGGCTGGGTGCGTTCGCCCTGGCGGAGATGGGCCTGTTCGTCGTCACTCTCTTCGTTGCCTACGTCTACGTGCTGCGGCGTGGAGGTCTGGATTGGGACTAGAAACCCGGCTGCCATCGGGCATCTTGCTGACCACGGTCTCCAAGCTGGTCAACTGGGCTCGGACGGGCTCACTTTGGCCGGCGACGTTCGGCCTGGCCTGCTGCGCGATCGAGATGATGGCCACGGGCGCCGCCCACAACGACCTGTCCCGCTTCGGGATGGAGATCTTCCGTGCCTCACCTCGCCAGGCCGACCTGATGATCGTGGCCGGCCGGGTGTCCCAGAAGATGGCTCCCGTGCTTCGCACCATCTATGACCAGATGGCCGAGCCGAAGTGGGTCATCTCGATGGGGGTGTGCGCGACATCGGGCGGGATGTTCAACAACTACGCGGTGGTGCAGGGCGTGGACCAGATTGTGCCCGTGGACATCTACGTGCCCGGCTGCCCGCCGCGCCCGGAGATGCTGATGGACGGCATCCTCAAGCTTCACGAGAAGATCCGTCGGTCGCCGCTTCCGACCTAGGCAGCGAGGGGAGACGTTGAGTCAGGATTCCGTGCTGGAGCGCATGCGGGAGGCTTTCCCGTCGGCTGCCGAGCGTGCCGTGCGCGACCGGGGCCAGCTCAGCATCGACCTGGATCCGGGCGAGCTTCGCGACGTGGCGGCGTTCCTGCGCGAGGATCCGGCCTGCGCCTTCCAGATGCTCTCGTCGGTCTCGGGGGTGGACTACCCCGATCGCGAACGCAGGCTCTGCGTCGTCTACCAGCTTCACTCCCTGGAGCACAACCACCGTCTGCGGTTGCGGGTGAGCGTCTCCGTCGAGGATCCTCACGTGCCCTCCCTGACGGATCTCTGGCCGACGGCGGACTGGCACGAGAGAGAGGTCTACGACTTCTTCGGGGTGATCTTCGACGGCCATCCCAATCTCGAGCGCATCCTAATGCCCGATGACTGGGTGGGACATCCTCACCGCAAGGATTACCCGCTGGGCGGGGTGGACGTGAAGTTCACGGAGGTTTCCGTGCCACCCGCCGACGTGCGGGGGGCGAACGCATGAGCGGGCCCGAGGAACCGCGGGCAATGGGCGGAGTTCGCCTGCCCGCGGGTCGGAGCGAGGCCACGGACGGGGCCGCGAGCGCTGGGACGCGGGCCGGGGTTGGGAGCCCGGGGACCCAGGGCGGAATCGACCATGTGACGGAGGGGGTCATGACGGTCAACATGGGCCCCCAGCACCCGGCGACGCACGGCGTGCTGCGGCTGGTCGTCGGGCTGCGTGGCGAGGAGGTCGTCTCCTGCAAGCCCGTGGTCGGCTACCTGCACACCGGCATCGAGAAGACGGCCGAGTACCGCAACTGGGTCCAGGGCGTGACCCTGGTCACGCGCATGGACTATCTGGCCCCGCTGTTCCATGAGTTGGGCTACTCCCTGGCGGTGGAGAAGCTTCTCGGCATCGAGGCTCCGCCGCGCGCGCAGGTCATCCGCGTGATGATGACCGAGCTGAACCGCATCGCCTCGCACTTGGTGTGGTTGGCCTCGACGGCGTTGGACCTGGGGGCCCTGTCGATGATGCTCTACGGCTTCCGCGAGCGGGAGGCGATCCTGGCGATCTTCGAGGCCGTTACCGGTCTGCGCATGAACCATGCCTACATCCGTCCCGGCGGGGTCGCCGGAGACGTGGACGACGAAACGCTCGAGCGGGTCCTGGACTTCGTGGATCTGATGCCGGCCAAGCTCGCCGAGTACGAGGACCTGCTCACCACCAACCCGATATGGATCGAGCGCACACGCGGGGTCGCGGTGCTGCCTGCCGATCAGGCGATCGCCCTGGGCGTGACCGGACCCATGCTTCGCGCGGCCGGGGTGGCGTTTGACGTTCGTCGCACCGACCCCTATTGCGGCATCGAGGGCTACGAGTTCGACATCCCGACGTTCGAGGGAGCCGACGTCTACGATCGCTATCGCGTTCGAGTCGCCGAGATCCGCGAGTCGCTCAAGATCGTCGACCAGACCGTGGACCGCCTGGAAGACGGCCCATTCATGATCGAGGATCCCAAGCTCGCCTGGCCCACGCATCTTTCCGTGGCTCCCGACGGGCTGGGCAACTCCCCGCAGTACGTGCGCCACATCATGGGCGAGTCCATGGAGGCGCTGATCCATCACTTCAAGATGGTCACGGAAGGATTCAAGGTTCCTGCCGGCGAGGTCTACGTTCCGGTCGAGTCCCCGCGCGGGGAGCTTGGCTACCACGTGGTCTCGGACGGGGGGGCGCGGCCCTACCGGGTGCACTCGCGCGAGCCGTCCTTTGTCAATCTTCAGGCCACTGAGACGATGGCGAAGGGGGGCCTCGTGGCCGACCTCGTCGCCGCGGTTGCCAGCATCGACCCGATCATGGGAGGGGTCGATCGATGACGATCTCTTCCGAGACCGCCGCGCGCGCCGCGGAGATCATCGCCCGCTACCCGCAGCCGCGTTCCGCCCTGGTGCCCCTTCTGTTCCTGGCCCAGGCCGAGCACGGATTCCTGGGGCGCGAGGACCTCGACTGGGTAGGGGATCTGCTGGGGCTGACCGCCGCTGAGGTTGGCGCCGTCTCCAGCTTCTACTCCATGCTCAAGCGCTCTCCGACCGGCGAGTACGTGGTCTCGGTGTGCACCAACGTGCCGTGCGCTCTGCGCGGCGCCGACGAGGTCTTCGCGCGCATCGCGGCGGCGCTGGCCCTGGACGGGGCGGGAACCTCCTCCGACGGCAAGGTCACCCTCGAGGCCGTGGAGTGCCTGGCGGCTTGTGACAAGGCGCCGGTGGTGTCGGTCAACTATGAGAACTACGAACGGGTCTCGCCGGAGGCCGCCGAGGCAATCGTGCGGGGGATCCGTTCGGGGCAACTCCTGCCCGCCGCCGAGGGCGAGGTGCCCGAGCCGCTGGCGCGCGCCCACCGGCGACTGGCCGGCCTGGAGGGCGGCAGGCTCGATCCCGGCGAGGGGCAGGCATGAGCGCCGAGGTGCGGGTACTCACGGCCCGCTTCGAGGATCCGGAGAGCCACACCCTCGCGCGCTATGGGGCGACCGGCGGCTACGCGGGATTGCGCCGGGCGCTGGCCATGAGCCCGGCGGATGTCACTCGGATGGTCAAGGACTCCGGACTTCGCGGTCGGGGCGGTGCGGGCTTTCCGACCGGGGGCAAGTGGGGTTTCATCCCGCGGGACACCGGCTTGCCGGTCTATCTGGTCGTCAACGGCGACGAGGGCGAGCCGGGAACGTTCAAGGATCGCGAGCTGATCGAGCGCGACCCGCACCAATTGATCGAAGGCATCCTGATCTCGGCCTACGCCATCGGCGCGGCACGGGCGTTCGTCTACCTGCGTGGCGAGATGGCGCTGGCCGGCAGGCGACTCGAGGCTGCGCTGGCGGAAGCCAGGAGTGCGGGCTACCTCGGGGCTCGCGTGATAGGACGCGACTTCGGCCTGGAGATCCTGGTGCATCGCGGCTCCGGCGCCTACATCTGCGGAGAGGAGACGGCGCTTCTGGAATCCCTGGAGGGCTTCCGCGGCCAGCCGAGGCTTCGTCCGCCGTTCCCGGCGGTCAAGGGTCTCTACGCCAGCCCGACCGCGATCAACAATGTCGAGACGATCTCCGCGATCCCGCACATCGTCGAGCGCGGGGTGGCCTGGTTCCGCTCCCTGGGAACCGAGCGCTCGCCGGGCCCCAAGATCTTCTCGATATCAGGCGAGGTCAACCGTCCCGGCAACTACGAGGCGGCTCTGGGCATCCCGGCCCGTGTGCTGATCGAGGACTTCGCGGGCGGCGTCTGGAAGAACAAGCATCTAAGGGCGTTCGCGCCGGGCGGCTCCTCGACACCCCTGCTTTCGGCCGAGCATCTCGATGTCCCGATGGATTTCGAGTCGGTGGTGGCGGCCGGCTCGCAACTGGGCACCGGGGCGATGATCGTGATCGCCGAGGGCACCTGCATCGTGCGCGCCGTCCGACGCTTCACCGACTTCTACGCCCACGAGTCCTGCGGCAAGTGCACCCCGTGCCGCGAGGGCACCTACTGGATGCGCCACACCCTGGCCCGTATCGAGGAAGGCCGGGGGCGGGCCGCGGACGTCGACACCTTGCTCGACGTTTGTGGCAACATGCTCGGCCGCTGCTTCTGTCCGCTGGGCGACGGCGCCGTGAGCCCCGTCGAATCCAGCATCGCTCTGTTCCGTGAGGACTACGAGCGCCACATTCGGGAAGGCGCCTGCCCCTGGCCGGGACGGGCGAGCTTGCCGGGTGCCGGCTAGGAGGGCTGGGGTGA
>Ga0265292_1002621_pt1 | contig 12209 bp, 11 predicted proteins | sample Munlanlewell296A_FD_189080 | JGI IMG/M metagenome (GOLD analysis project Ga0265292, IMG submission 189080) | Leachate microbial communities from a municipal landfill in Southern Ontario, Canada - Leachate well 296A | ecosystem: Engineered > Solid waste > Landfill > Unclassified | place: Canada...
ATACGCATCAGAATGCAGTGAATTCGGCAAAAATTTTACATAAAGAATTTCCTTCCGGGAAATTTCTCCTTATTACATCTTCAATTCATATGCGACGTGCAATGGGATGTTTTAAAAAAGCAGGAATACAGATAACACCATACAGCACGGACAAACAGACCGGCAGACGGCTCTTTATAGTAGGGCACTTGTTTATTCCCAGCCTTGATGCCCTTGAAGTCTGGAATAAACTGATACACGAAGTGATAGGATATGCGGTGTACGCCATTTGGGGATATTTGTGATTTACTATTTGCCGCTGACAGTTACAAGCTAACAACAAACAATCACCCATGGCTCAAACATTATTTATAATAATCATTGCATTCATCATTGTTGACTACATCCTCGAAAGATGGCTCAGCTACCTCAACAGTCTGTATTGGAGTAATGACCTTCCTGAAGAGCTGAGAGGAATTTATGATGCTGAAAAGTATCGCAAATCACAGGATTATCAGAAAGTACAACACAAATTTGGCTTGCTGATAAGTTCATTGTCATTTGTGTTTATGCTTGCTTTTCTGTATTTCGAAGGCTTTGCATATATTGATCAAATCGCCAGATCTTATACAAACAATAATATCCTGATTGCATTAATTTTCTTCGGGATTCTTGGTATTACAGCCGACATATTATCAACACCGTTTCAGATATACAGCCAGTTTGTGATTGAAGAAAAATTTGGTTTCAATAAAACAACATGGAAAACTTTTGTATTAGATAAAATGAAATCATGGTTACTTGGCGCTCTTATCGGGGGAGGATTACTGTCTCTCATCATCTGGATATATAATTCAACAGGAGATTATTTTTGGCTGATTACATGGGCAGTAGTCACGGCATTCATGATTTTTATGGCGATGTTTTATTCATCACTTATCGTTCCTTTGTTCAATAAACAAACGCCACTCGAAGATGGGGAATTACGGAATGCGATCAAAGAATTCGCAGATAAGGTGGGATTTAAACTGAATAATATCTTTGTTATTGATGGTTCTAAGCGATCAACGAAAGCGAATGCATATTTCAGCGGTATGGGCGCTAAGAAAAGAATTGTATTATTTGATACACTTATTAAAGATCACACAACCGAAGAGCTTGTTGCAGTGCTTGCTCATGAAATAGGGCATTATAAAAAGAAACACACATTAAAAGGGATGATCCTGTCGGTAGTTCAAACAGGAATAATGCTATACATTATCTCTCTATTCATTGGTAATCCTGTGTTGTCGCAGGCGCTGGGTGCGGAGCAGGGGAGCTTTCATATTGGCATACTTGCATTTGGATTATTATACAGTCCGTTATCACTGCTTCTTGGAATATTAATGAATGTGATTTCCCGTAAATACGAATACCAGGCTGATCGTTTTACAGGGGAGAAATATAACGCAAAAGCCCTGCAGGACGCGTTAAAGAAACTTTCGGTGAATAATCTCAGCAACCTCAGGCCACATCCACTTTATGTGTTCTTTCATTATTCACACCCACCGCTGTTGCAAAGGTTGAAAGCGCTGGATGATATTTGATGAAATTATACTTTGCGCTGGATAAATTATTACATTTCTAATTTTGGTAATCGGTGAAAATAAGTAATCGGTAATCAGTAAAAAACCGATTACCGGCTACCGGTCACTGATTACCTGTTTGAAAAAATGTACAAATTTATCCCGTTTTTAGTATAATGGAGAATATTATTATTTAGGCTGTTGCTGCTGATCTTTGCAATATTTAGTAATCATATCATCAGCTTTTGTATAGCCAAGTTCTTTTGCCTTATTGAAATCAGTGCATGCATCCGGTTTTTGTTTCAGAGCAATTAAAGCAATAGCCCTGTTAAAATATGATGCGCCATCTTCCGGTTTTATTTCAACTACTTTTGAATAATCGGTTTTTGCACCTTCAAAATCCTTCTTTATATATTTCAGAAGAGCCCTGTTGTTGTATGCAAGAACAAAATCAGACTTCAGTTCAATAGCTTTGTTATAATCTTCCATAGCAGCTGTTGTGTCCTGAAGATTCAGCTTTGCTTTTCCTCTCATATTATATGCCTCAAAATAATCGGCTTTCAAATCAATTGCCAGTTTATAATCATCCACTGCGCCCTGATATTCTTTGTTCATCAGTTTTGCATTTCCTCTTTCAAAATAACCTTTTTCTGATGCAGGTTTAAACTGGATTACCATTGTATAATCTGCAATTGCGCCTGCATAGTCCTTCAGGTTTACCTTAGTCTGCGCTCTTCCTGAATAATAATCTGAATTATTTGCAAGGTACTTTATGGCATTATCATAATCGGCAAGCGCGCCCTGGTTATCTTTCGGACCCATCCGTTTGCTTGTTGCTCTGTAAAAGTATGCATTGGCATAATCAGCTTTCTTTTCTATCGCTTTGTCGAAGTCAGCAATGGCGCCGGTATAATCTTTTGACTTATATTTAGCAAGGCCATCGTCGTAATAAGTTTTAAAGCTGGTCGTATCCTGCGCAAAGATGCCTGAAGAAAAGCCACAGAATGCAAGAATTAATGTGAATTTCGAGAAAGAAATTAGGTTCATAATTAAAGGATTTAGGATTAAACAAATAACAAACGACAAAAATGTAAAAATTGTATTAATTACCAAATAAAATGGATAATTTTTAACAAAATTTGTAATTACTCAGCAGCTTAAATACAGCCACAGATTACACAGATTATAAAATTATCCTTTTGTATTCAAGAGAATCTTTATAAACTATTTCAAGAAACCCTTTACCCAATTGCTTGTGTACTTCCATACATACCCCTATAGTTTTATAAGTTTCGTTTTTGTATATGAATTCTTTCATAATTTAATCTGTGTAATCTGTGGCGTTTTATTTTTGCTGCTGACGGGTAGTTACCAAAATTTATTTATTTTCATTGATCATTTTTTGTAAGGCAAACATTTCATCTCTTAAACGGGCAGCTTCGAAAAAATCTAACTCCTTTGCTGCTTTTTCCATGTTTCTTCTAACCTGTGAAAGGTTTTTTTGCAACTGGTCTTTCGTCATATATTTCACTACAGGATCGGCTGCTATGTCAAAAGTATCTTTTTCAAAATATGCTTTTGGTGTTTTTCCTTTTGCTCTGCCTACCGGCAGGCAGGTATCAGCCACCGTAAGTATGGATTCTATTGATTTTACTATCTGAGCAGGTGTGATGTTGTTCTCTTCATTATATTTAAGTTGCTTTTCGCGGCGACGTGCTGTTTCTTCCATGCTGCGTCTCATAGATTCGGTAATCTTACTTGCATAAAAGATAACCCTGCTGTTGATATTTCGTGCTGAGCGGCCTGCTGTCTGAGTAAGCGATTTTTCAGACCGGAGAAAACCTTCCTTATCAGCATCAAGTATGGCAACAAGTGAAACTTCAGGCAAATCAAGGCCTTCGCGCAACAGGTTTACTCCAATCAGTACATCAAAAACACCAAGCCTCAAATCCCTTAATATTTCTACTCTTTCTAATGTGTCAATATCTGAATGAATATATCTGCAACGGATATCAAGCTTTGTAAAATATTTTGACAGTTCTTCAGCCATGCGCTTGGTAAGAGTTGTAATAAGCACTCTTTCCTTTTTAGAAACCCTTTGTTCAATTTCATCAAGCAGATCATCAACCTGGTTTTGCGAAGGCTTTACTTCAATTACAGGATCGGGTAAACCGGTAGGCCTGATCAGTTGTTCAACAAGAATGCCTTCTGATTTCTGCATTTCAAAATCAGACGGAGTGGCGCTTACAAAGATCATCTGATTTATCATACTTTCAAACTCATCGAATTTAAGCGGCCTGTTGTCCATGGCTGATGGCAAACGGAATCCGTATTCCACAAGAGTTTGCTTGCGTGAACGGTCCCCTCCATACATTCCCCTGATTTGTGGAACGGTAACATGACTTTCGTCAATTACCAGCAGGTAGTCATCCGGAAAATAGTCTATGAGGCAAAAAGGGCGTGATCCGGGTTTTCTGCCATCAAAATAGCGTGAATAATTTTCAATACCGGAACAGTAACCAAGTTCGAGCATCATCTCAATATCATAAGAAACACGGTCCTCGAGGCGTTTAGCTTCCATTTCTTTCCCATTATCTCTAAAATATGCAACATGCTTGTAAAGGTCATTCTGTATCTCCCTGATAGCGGATTTCATCTTATCCTTTGTAGTAACAAATATATTTGCAGGATAAATGGAAATGCTGCTGAATTCTTCAATTTTATATCCATTGACGGGATCAAAAGATTCTATTGATTCAATCTCATCCCCGAAAAAACAGATACGATAAGCAATATCGGCATAAGCAGGAAATACATCTACCGTGTCACCTTTTACACGAAAGTTACCTCTGCTGAAGATCATCTCATTCCTGCAATATAGCGACTCTACTAACTGATGAAGCAATTTATTTCTGCTAATCTTTTCGTTTGTTTGAATACGGATTATGTTTGATGAGAAATCATCCGGATTTCCAATGCCATATATGCACGAAACACTTGATACTACTATAACATCTCTTCTCCCTGAGAGTAAGGAAGAAGATGTGCTTAAACGGAGTTTTTCTATTTCATCGTTAATTGACAGATCCTTTTCAATATAGGTATTTGTCACGGGAATATAGGCTTCAGGCTGATAATAATCGTAATAAGAAACAAAATATTCCACCGCATTCTCAGGAAAAAATTGTTTGAATTCACCGTAAAGCTGGGCAGCCAGTGTTTTATTATGGCTTAAAATAAGAGCAGGTCGCTTGATCTCCTGTATAACATTGGCAATGGTAAATGTTTTTCCTGAACCGGTAACTCCAAGCAAAGTTTGCGCAAAATCGCCCCTGCGAATTCCTTCAACAAGTTGTTTTATTGCTTCAGGCTGATCACCGGTAGGCTGGTAATCGGATGTCAATTCAAATTCAGCCATTTTTATTTCTTAAATTTAAGAAAACATTTGATCGGGTAATGATCCGACATTTCTTCTTCTATTGTCTCATAATTATATGCTTTGAATTCCTTGCCATGCATAATGTAATCGATTCTGAAAGAAGGAAAAATTCCGGCGTAAGTCTGCCCGATGCCATTCCCGCTTTCCACAAATGCATCCGTCAGATTTGCTGCAATTGTATGATATGCGTAAGAAGTAGGAGTGTCATTAAAATCACCACAAAATATAATCGGATAGGGGCATTTTTTTATATGTTCAGCAACAAGCTTTACTTGCGGAGCCCTGATGATAAAGGCTCTCTTAAACCGCCCAAGAATTCTTTCGGAATTTTTTTTAATACCAATATGCTCATTGGGGTTTTTTGCCAGGTTTTCCGCGAACATATAATCTTCAGATTTCAATCGTATGGATTCAAAATGGACATTATAAATCCTCACAGTGTCTGATTTTATTTTAATATCTGTATATATGCAGATATTACCAGAAATGGTTTTGAATTCTATCCTGCCTGTGTCAACAATAGGAAACCTGGTATAAGTGGCAATCCCGAAATAAATGAAATTCCTTGCATTAGAAGTGAAAACAATATGTGCATTTTTTGCTTCAAGGAATTTTTTCAATGTATCGGTGGTTTGAAAGTCCCCGGTTGTATCATACACATATTCCTGGAAACACAGGATATCAGGTGATTCTTTTTTTAAGAGGGAAAATATTTTGTTCTTTCTTGTAAAATTGTATTCCCAGTGCTTACCGTAATTATACAAATCAAAATTACGAACATTAAAAGACATAACTTTTACAGCATCTTTCAGCTCTTTTACGTCATACTTTTTGCTTGATTGCACTATTTTAAAAAAATTATTAATACCAACTACAATGATAACAACTGAGATCAATGTATATTTTCTTTTAAAAAGGAGCCAGAAAATGATAAAAATAAAATTCAGGAGAAAAAATACCGGATAGGAAATTCCGAAAAATGCAATAATCCAGAAATCATCAGGACTGATATATACTGCTATGTAAGAGAGTATAAGGCATACTGCAAAAATGATGTTGAAAAACAATATCACTTTTAAAAAAAATCGGCTTTTACCTGAAGCTCTAAATTTTTTGCTTTTCATGCGCTGTCTGTCAGATATGAGTACAATATTACAAAAAAATATGTTTATGGATTTTTACAATTTTAATAATCTTTTGAGTTTGCATAAACTTTCAGAAGTTAATATCTTTTTGTATTTTTGAAACTCTTAGACAAAATACCAAATGATTACAGACGACAGCAAGTAGTTAAAGTTGAACAAAGTCAATAGTTATGGGCTATTAAAAAACATGAAATCTTGTAAATAATCGAAATTTTTTTATAAAACATGTATTTATTTTAAAAAACTCCGTACTTTTGAAAAAATTTAATTTCTAACTAAAACTATTTTGCTATGGAATACATTGAATTTAAGTACAACTCAAATGGTATTATTCATAATAGTACCTTAGACGCAATTGCAGAATTGCCAACTTTTCCAAATTTTACTTTAAAGGAAGCTTACTACATGGGGATTTAAATCCAAAAAGAACTATTCATGTTTGATTGCGACGAGCCTAATGTCATTCCTTATTCCGAAATTGCCCCATACTACGAAATTATTAAAAAGGAAGATAGTTTCTTGAAAATCATTGATTTATTGTTAAAAGAGAAAAAAATTTCAGATTTATTAGCGGAAGAGATGAAGTTTCTTTTTGGAAATTTAACTTCAGCTTTCAGTTATAAAGAAGTAAAAACTGCAGTAGATAGTTATGTTGATCATTTTTCAAAAAACGACAAATTATCTAATGAGGAAAGAATAATTTGTTGGGGATGCGCTTCCGTGGCGATATTTAGTTGTAAATATTGGAAAAATGTCGAACATAATCCTACTAATGCATGGTTTCAATTATATGATAAAGAAGAAATGCAAACAAAGGGTAAGTTTTGGCAGGTTGTTGGTGCTGTTGCTTGCGATTGTGCAGGTGTTTTGGTTGGCGGAGCTGTTGGTGGTCTTTTGGGACCGACTGGTGTAGCAGCTGGTGCAGCGTGTGTAGGTGCAGGTGCCTCCGCCGCATTTGTTAAGGCTGTGATTAAATAATAGTTGTCTAATATAGAAACGATTGTAATACAATGAAAAGTTTATTGTTTATATTAATAGTAGTAATAAACATAAATACATATAGTCAGAATGATACAGTCATATATAAAAATGACATGAAAAATTTCTACGAATTTTTAGCAAACAATAATGCTTGGAATAAGTCATTAGAAATGAATGTAAAAGACAGCATTTATTCTATATTAGAGAATGAATGTAAAAAAATATTAGATATAATTAAATTGAATCCAAAGGAAACAGAAGAAGTTGAATTATTTCCAATATATATTAGCGATGGAATTTATGCGTATGCCCCGACAATAATTAGTGAAAAACACTTTCCTGATTTTTATTATAAAACACAAGAATTATATTTATTATCACAAAAAATACAAAAACGTAAAAACGTAAACAAAGTAAATAGAATTAGTCGGCGAATAATGTTTATTATTAATCAATTATTAGAAAAAAATAAATGAGCCACTATTCCTATAAATAAATCTGATAAACGATTATGCCCGGCAAATGACAAGAAGTTGAAAAGTTGTCAAGGTTAAAAAAAATAAATAATAAAATGTTTCTATTATAGTATGAATTGATAGTATTCTGTAATTCAAAAAGTATTGCGTAGATAGATTAACAGCCCATAACACACGCTAAAAATAATAGCGGAGAAAATGCAAATTTGTAGCATTATCTCCTGTATCAACTTAATCACGGTTTGACAGTAAAGAAGCTCGCAATCCGCTACTATTCTTAGCGTTAACTGTTATGTTTTTTTTATCTTTTATTGTTTGCCGAAAACAAAAATTCCTTCTCTTCTTTTGAAAGGTTAGCGTATCCGTTTTTAGAGATCTTATCCAATATAGCATCAATCTTTTTCTGTTTTTCCGCTTTAGCTTTATTGTACTCGTCGTCAGTTAGCGGACGCTCTTTTTTATATTCAACTTTCAACTTGGGTTTGGGTTTAAAAAGATTTTTGAAGAAATTTCCAAACGGGTTGAATATACTGTAAATATCCCGATTTTTTTTCATCAGCAGAATATAGGTGAATCCCCAAAGCGCTCCACCGAGATGTGCAATATGTCCTCCGGGGTTTTCTTTTTCAATGCTCAAAATATCAATCAGGACAAGGATCAGAACGATGTATTTCAATTTGATACTGCCAAAAAGAAAAAGCCGGACTGAAAATTCAGGAACATATACCGCAATGGCAACAAGTACGGCAAGCACAGAAGCAGATGCCCCAAGCGCTACAGAACATCTGGAAATTTCGTTAAAAACCGGGAAAAAATTAAAAGCAAGAATATAAACCGTTGCTCCTGCCAATCCTCCGATTATATACGTGCTTATGAGTTTTTTACTGCCAAGGAACTGTAGAAATAATATGCCTCCGAAATAAAGCATGATCATATTGAAAAGCAAATGAAAAAAATTCTCCTGAAGAAACATATACGTGAATATTGTCCACGGTTTTTGCAGCAAGAACAGGGTATGGGAGGGTACGGCAAACCAATAGGTGAATTTTGAAACAGCAATTCCGCATATTGAAACATCAGGCGGAATCTTAAAAAGATAATAATAAAGGCTGACAAGGTTCGCCAGAATGAAAATAATAATATTCACCAGTATCAGTCGTGAAAGAATACTCCGGCTGTAAAAGAAATTTTTAATATTATCAAGAAAAGGCTTGTTGTACATTTTATTTATTAATGTTACGCAAATTAAATATTTATTTGTTAGTGTCACTCAGAGCCAGCCATTGGGTGAGCTTGTGAGGAAGCGGCTGTGTCGAAGAGTGATTATGTATTGGTCGGGCTTCGACACGTCCCGAAATGGGGACGGCTCTGCCTGACCTCTAAATTTGGTTCACCACGGCGAATAATTTATTATATATGAGTAACATCAATTATTTACTCAAGTTTCGTATATTTATTTTCAGGTAAAAGTTGAGTTATTATTACCTCCTTTAAAACGTTTTTTCCAGTATAAAATGAGAATAATACCAAACAACATACCGCCAAGGTGAGCGAAGTGTGCGACATTGTCCCCGGGATTATTAGCAATTCCTGAATAAAGTTCAATAGCGCCGTAGATAATCACAAACCATTTCGCTTTAATCGGAATTGCAAAATAGACATAAATGAGAGAATTAGGAAACAACATTCCAAATGCAAGCAAAACTCCGAAAATAGCGCCGGAAGCGCCAACGGTAGGTATATTATATAATAAATTTAGTTTTCCCATTTGAGGGTCGGCAAAGTTTTTACCTTGTTGAAAGGCATTATATCCCTCGGATAAAACACTATTAATTTGTTCTTGTGACATTTTAAGCTCAAGGTTTGATATCTGCAAATAAGTTATAAGCATTTGGATGAGAATAGCGCCAATTCCGGTAACCATATAATAAAATAAAAAACGTTTGGGCCCCCAGTAATTTTCCAGCACATTGCCAAACATCCATACGGCAAACATGTTGAAAAAAATATGTCCGAATCCTCCGTGCATAAACATATATGTAATGATCTGGTAAGGCCTGAATTTTTCAGAGCCAAAATAATGCATGCCAAGAGTGTCGGTAAGATTAATTTTGAAAGCGGACTCAAAAGCCTTAGCGGCAAGATAAAGAAGAACGTTAATAATAATAATATTCTTTACAACAGGCGGTAATATTCTGAATCCGGTAGGTCTGTATTGTTCCATTTTGTTTGTTCCTTAATTTAATCTATTCTATTCATAAAATCCTAAGCACTAAACACTAAATCCTAAACAATATCAAATTACAAATTTTCAAAATTTTAAACAAGCTACGATAATGTTTTGGTCATTTCAATTTAAATTATTGGGATTTATTTAGTGTTTAGATATTAGAATTTGTAAATAATTCAGGTTAAGTCGTCTTTATTTGAATTTCTTTTCAAGTTCATCCCTTGAAATTATCGTAACAGTGGATTTTCCGTCAAGTGATGCGTAAGGAAGTTTACAGGCAAACATCTGATCGATCAGGGAATTCATTTCTTCCTGCTGCAATATTTTGCCGTGTTTAATTGCCATGTTTTTTGCAAGAGTTTTTGCAATAATTGTATTCCTGTCAATGTTGACAATATTCTTACTAAGTTTATAGTTCTCTAACAAGCCTTCCAGTACCTGTTTTATATTGCTTTCGGGTAAATTTGCAGGAATTCCGTTTACAACATAAGAACCGGTACCAAATTCGTCAATATCAAACCCGATGGCTTTGATGTCCTCTGCAATTTCTTTCATAAGCGCTGCATCCGCAGCCGAAAATTCCACCACCTGCGGGAACAGTTGCTTCTGTTGCGTTTGAATATTTTTGTTAGAAAGCAATTCTGAAAAATGCTCAAATAAAATCCTTTCATGCGCTAATTGCTGATCAACAATCATGATCCCTGATTTTACCTGGGTCAAAATATAAGCTGCATGCAACTGTAAAAATTGTTTAGCCGACGGGTATTGAATATCATTATCCCAGTCGGGATGAATGGTTTGCTGAATCCCGCATGTGCGGGACTGAGTTATCTCAGGTAATTCCAATTGGTTGTTTGCGTGGCGGGAATATAATTTTTCCCAGTTCTCCTTATTGGTTTTGTCCTTCAGAGAAAAAGGCGGGAAAGAAGATTCTTTTTTCTTTGTATCAAAAGGATTATAATCAGGGTTGATTTTAATGGTGGGAGGGTTAACAGTTTCTCCTTTTTTTAGTGGCAAAATATCAAAACTTTTTTCAACATTAAAATCAATACTAGGGGTAACGCTGAATTTACCGAGCGACTGCTTTACGGCAGATCGTATAATAGCATAAATGTTTTTATCATCCAGAAATTTGATCTCTGTTTTCGTAGGATGTATATTGATGTCAATATCTTTGGGATCAATTTCGATAAAGATAAAATATGCAGGAAAACTGTTGGCAGGAAGAAGTTCATCGAACGCCCCCAATACTGCATGATTCAGGTAGGCATGTTTGATAAACCGATTGTTAACAAAAAAGAACTGCTCTCCCCTGGTTTTTTTTGCCGATTCAGGTTTACCGGTAAATCCTGAGATGTTGCATATACTTGATTTCTGCTCTACGGGTAACAAGCGTTGATTGTAGTTACTTCCGAAAATATTGATAATTCTTTGTTTTAGATTACTCTGAGTCAGGTGACAGACTTCATTATTATTGTTATACATTTCGAATGAAATATCGGGAAAGGCAAGTGCAATGCGGTGAAATTCATCTAATATGTGGTTCGTTTCAACAGTTGTACTTTTCAGGAAATTTCTGCGGGCAGGTACATTAAAAAAGAGATTCTTCACGGAAAAAGAGGTTCCTTCATTACATTGGCAGGCTTCCTGTGATTTTACATCCGTGCCTTCAATGATAATAGAAGTACCGATATCATCGCCTATTCTTTTTGTTTTAAGTTCAACTTGTGCAATGGCAGCTATTGAGGCAAGGGCTTCACCGCGGAAACCCATAGTACGTATGTTAAACAGGTCACCGGCTTCTTTTATTTTAGAAGTAGCATGTCTTTCAAAACAAAGTCTTGCATCGGTTTCCGACATCCCGCAACCGTTATCAATTACCTGTACTAATGTTTTTCCGGCATCTTTAATGATAAGTTTGATATGCGAAGCTCCTGAATCAATAGCGTTTTCCAAAAGTTCTTTCACCGCCGAAGCCGGGCGCTGAATAACTTCTCCCGCCGCAATCTGGTTTGCAACATTATCAGGTAATAGTTTTATAATATCAGGCATGAGGCAAATTTATATCATTTTTCCGAATTTTTAAGAACTTTGCAATATTTCGACTTCGCTCAATATCCATGCAAACTAATTAGTTCAGTATAACAGGAAATGAAATTTGAAGATGAGTTAACCGACTGCGTAAGTTGCCCGCGTGAATGTCATGCCGACAGGGTGAATGGAAAGCCGGGGTATTGTAAAAGCGGTTCTTCTTTTTCTATTGCTTCTATTTGTCTGCATAAGGGCGAAGAGCCTGTGATCAGCGGGGAAAATGGCATCTGTAATGTTTTTTTCCCTCATTGTAATCTGCAATGCACATTTTGTCAGAATTACCAGATAAGCCGGAATGAAGAA
>Ga0265292_1002622_pt1 | contig 12207 bp, 12 predicted proteins | sample Munlanlewell296A_FD_189080 | JGI IMG/M metagenome (GOLD analysis project Ga0265292, IMG submission 189080) | Leachate microbial communities from a municipal landfill in Southern Ontario, Canada - Leachate well 296A | ecosystem: Engineered > Solid waste > Landfill > Unclassified | place: Canada...
ACACGCCTCAATAGGCTGCTCGTCATACTTCGCCAGCTCCCCACCCCGCACAAACCATCCATTGCAGCCCACCGACCGAAAAAAGCCGTCACGAAACGTAACCTGGTCAAGAAACTCCAGACTTTCCCGCGCCACTTGAACAAGTCTATCCTGTCCAAGGCGGCGGTAAGCCGCGAACAAAGACCACGGCAGCACTGCATTGCCATAAGTAAGGCTGTCCTCAAACCACCGCCAATCTTTCTCCCCTGCGAAGTGTGCAAACCGGTTGACGAGTGAATCGGCCAGTCCAGACATGAGGCCGTCGACTTCGGGCCCTTCGATAAAACTAAGGCCAATCAGAGCATATGCTTGACCGCGCGACCATTCTAGGGTTGGGATCTTAGGCAGGGCACAGCTGACTGCAGCAGCACACGATTCTTTGACTCCGCGGGGCATAGCTGACGAGGCCAGTGTATACCCCAACGCCCACAGACAGCGACCGAAGCAATCTTCTGAGCCTTCCTTTTCTTTGAATATCCGACTGTAAGTCATAAAGTTCCGGAATCCGCCGCATTCATTCTGAGCATGCAGGACAAACGACAGATAGCGGTAGACCAGCGCGAGGTAGGCGGGCTTCTGGAGTCTCTCATAGAGCCTCACCGCCATTATCAGAGCCCGGGCGTTGTCGTCGGTGGTATAACCCTCCACCAAGTTCGGGAGGCTATAGCGCGCATGTTGGAACATGCCTGTGTCATCGGTCATTCGGAAGATATGGGCATCATCAAAAGTTTTTGCAAATTGATCCATTTATTCTACCAGTAATCCCTTCGGTTTGGGTGCTTCCATGGTGCTGGTGAACAGGTGTACTCCCTGCGCTTGGGGTACTTCCATGATGTTGGTGAGCAGTTGCACTCTCCTCGGTATGGGTCTTTCCATGGTGTTGGTGAACAGGTGCATTCCCTTCGGTTTGGGTGCTTCCATGATGTTGCTGAACAGCTTGGCGTAGTGACCAGCTACATTGGCCCACGTCATCTTCTGTCCGACAGCCAAGGTCTTCATTTCCATTTCTTTTTTTTGCGAGGGATTGTCGAGTACACCTCTGATGCACGACGCCAGAGATTCGGAATCCCTGAATTCGGCAAGCATTCCCCGACCACCGCCTAGCAATTCCTGAGCATAGCGGTATGGAGTCGACACGACGACCCGCCCGCATCCCACAGCGTACGCCAATGTCCCGCTGACCGCCTGTTCTTTGGACAGATACGGCGTCATGTAGATGTCAGACAAATGAAGATATGTTATCACTTCTTCTTTCGTCAGGTACTTGTCGATAAACCGGATATTATCCCTCACCCCTAGGCGTTCCGCCAAGGCGATTAGGCTATCCCTGTAGCTTTCGCCATTTAGTTGTTTGACACAAGGATGGGTTTTGCCCAGAATGAGGTAAACCAGGTTTTCATATTCCGGCACAACTTTGGCAACAGCTTCAATTCCATACTCCAGCCCTTTAGCTGGACTTAAGAGTCCAAAACTACTTATGACCTGTTTGTTGTGTAAGCCATAGCTGACTTTTAGTTCTTGCCGTGGTTTAACTTGCAGGCTTGGAACGCCGTGGGGTATGACCAGGATTTTGCCTGGCTCAATACCATACGTCTTAATCAATAGTGGGACTGCACTTTCAGCCATCGTTACCACCATTGAGGCAAGACGTCCAAGCTCCCGTAGAACCAGCCTTTGTTTTAGGGATGGGTTCATAAGTACTGTATGTGTCGTGATGATAAAAGGTATCGTCAAATTCTTGGCTAAATCGATAATGTATTCGCCGCTTTCTCCGCCGAATATCCCATATTCATGCTCAATAACCAGCAAGTCGGTATGAGTGTTTGCCCAGCGGGCAGCCTGAAAATAACTGGCGCGATCGTGCTGGCTGAGTTTGGCTACCACCCGTGAGTCCTCGTATTCTTCTGTATTAGTGACCGCGATAACGCTCGGTTGGAATAAAGGCGCTTTGTCAAATTCGTTCACCAAGTCCTCCGTAAATGTGGCCAACCCGCAAACCCGCGGAGGATATGTACTTAAAAAGGCTATCTTCCTTATTTGGTTCATAGTCTCTATCCTCATTGGCTCCCTCCTTTTCTCAAACTGTTTTCTTTCCTCATTTTTGCCTGTATTTCAATCTGCTCCGATCGTCTCCTCGTAGCAGACCTTATCAATAAATCGTCTCGTCCCTCAGTTCCGGACATTTTCGGAGGTATTCCAGTAAGTCGCTTATGGAGACCGTAGCCAAAGCAATGCACGCATCTGCTCCCCCGTAATACATTTTTAGCAGTCCGGTCTTATCGTCCAGCACCCATCCACCCGAAAAAACCACATCAGCCACATCTCCCTGCCGTTCGTATGACTCCACCGGGCCAAAGACCCATTCATCGCTCCGGCGCAACATCTTAAGAGGATCTTCCAAGTCGAGCAGTGCTAATCCAAGCCGGTAAATCACCCCGGCAGCAGTCTGGCGCACTCCGTGGTATAGCATGAGCCAGCCTTCAGCAGTTTCCACGGGAGGGGCACAAAGGCCAATTTTGCCGCCATCCCACCAGCCACCTCGACGAGCGTGCATCAGCACCTGGCGACTACTCCAATGAATTAGGTCGTTGGAATATGACAGCCAGATGTGCGCGCCTGGTACGTAGTTAGCGACAATCGGCCGATGGATGAGCGCCCATTTCCCGTTGATCCGGCGCGGAAAAAGCGCGGCGTCTTTGTCTTCCGGCGGCATAACCGGTCCAAGCCGTTCAAAATGTACAAAGTCGTCCGTTAGCGCCATAGCCACGAGCGGCCCGCCACGAGAATATGCAGTGTAGGCGATGATCCACTTGCCCAATTCTGCAAGCCAAGAAATGCGAGGGTCTTCAATCCCCCATAGTTCTTCAGGATGATTACCCGGATCCGGCTCCAACGTCGGCAGACAATCAATCTGCCAGTTGCCAACCCCGTCTTCACTGATGGCCTTGGTAAGGTGGGAGAATCCCCGCCTATCCTCCACCCGGGCAAGCAACAGGACTTTACCATTAAAAATGGTCGCCCCTGGATTGAACACCGTATTTGCTGGGTACGGCCAGTCTTTAGCCGTCAAAATCGGGTTGTTCGAACTCCGCACAAAAAGCTCTTTAAAGGTATTGTCATGTCTTTCCAGTTTAGACTTAAATTTCTTTTTGGTAATTTAAAAAACCTCCTAAGTGGACAATCGGTGCAACCGGCTGGCGCGTTTAATTTAGGCATGCGCTTACAAGAAAAAAACGGGGCCGCAATCGCCAGCGTATATTTAATACACCAAGATTGCAGTGCCGTTTATAGCCTTAAGCACAGTTCATTAAAGCAAGTATCCTACGTTCCGTATCCTGAGCTTGTGGATTATTAGAAAGTGTATTTAACAAATCAGATATACAATTTAATGCTTTTCGCAGGTCGGTATTCATTAACTTTTCCGCTATGCTATTCCAAAGTTCAGCATATTGTTGAGCTTTTATGACATCGCCGGTTTTAATATACACAGTCATCAATCCCTTGTAAGCCTCTATTAACTCTTCTTCCCCGCAATGCAGATCATGACCGGTCTTTATCGCTTCCTTATAAAATTTGATTGCATTCTGAAAATCACCCAAGTCACTGGAGATTCCGCCCAAACCAGTATATGAAATGTAAACATTGCCGCCTGTGGCAAGCGCCTTCTCATATTCCTGAATCGCTTCGGGAAATCTTTCGAGTTTTCTTAGTGCGCCCCCAATACCATTAAAAGCTCCGGCGCAGCTGTTATTGATTTCTTTGGCACAATTATAAACTTCAATAGCTTTTATATAAGCTCTTAACCGCATATGCAGGTCACCTAAATGTACCAGTACAAAATACTTTTCCACCTTAACAGCAACTATTTCATAATTGGTTTTAATTTTTGTCAGCATTTTTGTCATAACTTTGACTCGGTTCTTAAGCTCCTTGTCAAATTTAAAACTAAGCAAATAGTTTAAACCCTCTAGTGCTTCCACTACAGAATCACTATTCAGGTGACAAATTACCATTTTTTCAAATATATCAATTGTATTTTCTGTTATATCTCCGGAATCAACAATAAACTGTTGAATATCACTGACTGCTTGTAATGCCTTAAGGTATTCGCCGTCATCCAAGTAGCGACTCATACTTTCCCCTTTTATCAGTTGTGCTTCCTGACGAGAAACGATTCTTATTATTTTAGCATACTCTGGCCTTCTTCTAGGGTAGTATATTTTTACAACACTGCTAATTTCTTTGTTGTTTATTGCATCCCTGATATCATCCCGGCAGCCGATGATTCTGGTCTCAACGAATTCTGTACAATCATAATCCTTGTATAATTCTATTTCTACAATGCTATCCTTGCCAACCTTGTGGCAAATGGAATCGTTTACTACTTTAACGATTATGGCACTATCATAGCCTTGAATTGAAACTTTTTGGCCCTTAATCCCTCCCCAAAGGGCCTTTCCTATTTTGCTGTTAAAACTTACACACTTATAAACACGATCATCTTCCGGATTATCCATAATTTTAAACGTTTCATAAACCTTTTCGTCAACATCAGTATTCTGACATCTAAGAGTCACGATACTATTAAATCTGACAAAGTTACGCGAGTTTCTTTCCTGTTCTGCTTTATAATGCATTTTGCGCTCCCTCCTTGCAGCCGGCAGGCTGACATTGTTTATTACTGTCACTGTAATCATCACCGTACATTTCTAACCATTTGGACCAGTCATAATCGGGTTGTTCTTGCAAAGTGTTAACAACTCTATCAAACGTTTCTTTGTCTAAATTTAAATAAGTATCGCCTGGTCGTGGTCTAAAATCTATTCCGGCTTCCTTAAGAGTCAGCCCCTCCTTAAAACCTACGGTCTTTTTGTGTGGAACAACGTAAGGCCAACGAGGATATTCCCGTTCTTGGTGAGGCCATTTTCTAGCACCTGCTTCAATTGTCCCTGTAATCTTGGTTACAGTTACAATCCTTTTAATCGGATGGGTAAGGTAAATCAAGCACATCATACCCGGCTGCATGCTTTTTGCTATATTATATCTGTTTTTGGGGAACGCAACTCTTTCCGGAGCCTTCCTAGGCCAATCCGAATACAATATTTTCAAACCATAAGAACTAACGACCTGAAGTTCCTCGCTTAACTCATTTATCTGGTTAAGAGTAAATAACATTTGCCCTTTTGGTGTAAGTACAGGGTTAACCTTTCCTTCCTGAACCCACCTTCTAAGCGTTAACTCCGATTTACCCAATTCGTTTGCGGCCACATCTAAAGTAAGGTATATTTCCTTATTTTCGGTTAAGAGCTCAAGTTTCTGCTCCACCGTTTTAAGCCTTCCTTCAATTCCCTCAATAAGTTGGTTAGTATCCGTCAAAAAATTCACCTCTCTAATTATGATTATATCTTTTTTATTATCTTTAGTCAAGATGATTGCTTTTCTTTCATCATGTTTCCCTGAAATAATATTTTTTATACCCCTATGCTGAAAGTAAAAAAGCACACCTCTTTAAGAGTGGCCGGTGGAGATGTAGCCTGTCCCGACAACTTTAGCTGTTTAAACAGACAAAGAAACACACCCCAATGGTGTGTTTCCTGCAAAATGGTGAAAGTTATCATATAGATTTCAATACATCAGTGGCGCAGCCCAATGCTCGACATTGTCACTTACTTGGCAGCTTTGAAAGGTCAGCCCTTATCAATTCTAAATCAAATGTCTCATTCGAGTCAGGGTGTCTAACCTTTAACAAAACCTTGCTGCTAATAGGTCCTCTAATCCTTAATGTCTGCTCACCTGGCCTCATATCTGAACAATTAATACCGTCTATTGCCATAATATCGTCCCCTTGTTTTAAACCGGCTTTCTCAGCAGGAGAATTGGCAGTTACATCAGTTATAATTATTCTGTCCGGCTTTATATCTGTCTTAATACCGATACCTCCGGCGGTCTTGCTTGCTAATTGCTCAGCCAGCTTTCTATCTATTACTGTTACAATTTTTGCTATCTTTCCGTCTTTTACTTCAAACGAATTTTCAGAACTGATAGAATCAATTCCTATAAGTTTTATATCATCTCCGCTTTCATCAATAAGTAAGGTTATACTGTTTTCAGAGGTATTAAGATACTTTATAATCTTCCAATTATGCTTCCAAGCAATATTACTCTTGAGAGCCTCATGTACCGATCTTACGTCCTGGCTTTTTACATCTTGCAAGGCTTTTTGCTCTATAACTATATCCTTGCTTAGAAGTCCGATGCATGAATCTGCATCACCATTATTATATGATTGGATAAAGGATTCGACAATTTTCTTTGTTTCCAATGCCTGTGGAGAGTTATCCTGCTTATCACCGCATCCGGGAACAATAAGGAATATGATTGATATTGAGATGAAAAGTAATGCTGTTTTTATATGTTTATGCATAAAAACCCTCCTCTAATTTGAAGTCTTATATATAAGTATTCGATAAAAGGACAACTTTCCCTGTATAATATATAGTCAAAAGCTGTCTTCAGTTTTAACAAAAAAAAAACACCTCAACGGTGTGCTGTAATATTTGGTGGAGGTGAGGGGAATCATCGCTCCCGGCCATCCGTGGCCTCCGCGATGCCTTGCCATTCATGGCAAATGCGAACCCCTGTCCGGAAGAGAACCTACACAAATTTTTCCGAGCGCAGTCAGGTAATTTAGATTTCGCTTCCCGACCGCCTACCGACAGGCTGCCAGATACTCCCATGATTACTGTATGTCAGCACCAGTGTATGCTCTTATCTATGAACCTGGTATAACTGTTATCACAACAATGGCAGCCAATAACAAGTCGCTAATGGTAGGTTGGGATTCGTTGGTATTGCTGCAGTATTATTGTCGCTGCTCAAGCTGTTTGACCGCACCTCGCTCACGTTCCGTGACCGTCAACTTTGCTCATAAACCCTGTCCGGGTAGTTTTTGCCGGACAGGGTTTTTAGCTACCAATTGAGTTCTTCCTCAACAATCAGCCTTACCATGTGATCGTCGGTCAGCTTTGTTTGTCTTTGGGCAGCGTGCATCAGACATGCCATACACATCAGTACATTGACGAACTTGAACACCGGCTTTAATATCAGTAATTTCTATGTTAGTATTGTAATAAAAATAAAATGACTATAAAGTTTCAACAGAAACCTCTTTTCAATCGAATGTATGTTTGGTATAATTAACTCAACAAACATACGTTCTGGTAAGGAGAGGATTTCTGTGGCTCAACAACCATCAATGAGTTTATTGGCGTTTCAAAAAAGATTTAACACTGAAGAAGCTTGCCGTGAACACCTTTTCAAACACAAATGGCCAAGTGGTTATGTGTGCGAAAAGTGCGGGTGTACAGAGTATTATTTTGTTCCCACGCGGAACATCTATGAGTGTAAGAAATGCTCATACCAAGCTACTGTTACTTCCAATACAGTAATGCACAGGACGCATACACCTTTGGTTAAGTGGTTTTGGGCAATTTATTTGGCAGCCAGGGACAAAAGGGGTATTTCCGCAATAGGTCTTTCTAAGCAAATTGATGTCTCATATCCCACTGCGTGGCTTGTGCTTCACAAAATAAGGAAGGCCATGGAGCAAAGGGATAGCAACTATAAATTAGCCAACATTGTAGAACTTGATGATGCGTTTTTTGGAGGTCCAGGATCCGATGCCAAGCGTGGTAGAGGTTCATCTAAAAGTAAGGTTATAGTTGGGGTATCCCTTACAGATGATGGTAAACCCCAATTCGCTAGGATGAAGGTTGTAAATGTAATAGACGGTGATACTGTAAAGCAAGTAGCCAATGAGAACATCCAACCCGGTAGTACCATTAAGAGTGATGGATATATATCTTATAAAGTACTTAAAGACTCGGATTACAAGTATTTTCCGGAAGTAGTCAAAAATGTTGGTGCTACAGAGGTGTTACACTGGGTACACATTGTAATCTCTAATGCTAAAGCCTTTATAAATGGTACATACCACGGTCTTGGCTGTAAGCATCTGCAAAAATATCTTGATGAATACTGTTATCGCTTTAATAGAAGGTTTTGGGAAAACCAATTGTTTGATCGACTTCTGAGCGCATGTTCAATTAGTATAACGACAACTTATTCTGAATTAACTTTATAGTCATTAAAAATAATTAATCTCAAACAGTGAGGAAAAATTGAACAATACACAGATAACATACACAGCAGGTGTTCTGGATCAGGATACTTTTCTGCGGGACATACTATCCGCTAAACTTTCGTTGTCCCATTCTCTGGTAGTACGGCTTAAGCAGCAGGGAAAAATAAAGGTGAACGGGTATACGGCCCATACCAACTACCGCATCAATGCGGGGGATATTATCACCATTGATATGGACTTGACCGAGGAGAGCAAAATCATACCGGAGCCGATTCCTCTGGACATAGTTTACGAAGACGTGGACTTCCTGGTGGTGAACAAGTCTGCGGGTATGTCCACTCATCCATCCCGACCGGGAGGCACCGGTACCCTGGCTAACGCGGTAACTTATTACTGGCAGGGATTGGGAAGGAACGCCCTCTTTCGACCGATAAACCGCCTGGATAAAGACACTTCAGGGTTGATCCTAATAGGGAATAGCCAGTTTGCCCACCAGGGCATATTCAATCAGATAAAGGGCCGCCACATTGAGCGAAGGTATATTGCTTTGGTAGAGGGAACGATGGCAAAAGACAGCGATCGTATCGACCAACCAATCACCCGGCAAGATGATAAAAGTCGCCGGAGAATAGTCCTCTCAGATGGTCATCCAGCAGTCACCCATTATAAGGTACTTGATAAATATCCGGGACACACCCTGCTATCATTAAGACTTGAGACCGGTCGCACCCACCAGATTAGAGTGCATCTGAGCTTTCTCGGCCATCCGGTATGCGGAGACCTCCTGTACGGGTGTGCTTCACCATTGATAAATCGACAAGCTCTGCACGCCAACAAGCTGCGCTTCACCCACCCCCGCACCGGAAAAGAAGTAATTCTGGATGTTCCATTGGCGGCGGACATACAGGCGGCTGTTGACCATCTGGTTAAGCAGTTTTAAGTACTATCAAGGAAGTCGCCATCCTGTTGGCGAATGCCGAAACAGCATTAAAAAACAAGGCCTTATCTCAAATAGCAGCAGATTTACTACAAAAAAAAGAGGAGATCATCAAGGCTAATGAGGCTGATATCAAAAGAAGTGAAGCCGAAAGTCTCTCGGCGCCACTATTAAAAAGACTGAAGTTTGATGAGAAAAAATCTCTGATGTAATCGACGGCATCCAGAGCCTTATCAATCTTGAAGACCCGGTAGGAAAAACCTTGCTCTCCACAGAACTGGATGATGGTCTTGAACTCTATAAAGTCACTTGTCCAATCGGAGTCATCGGCATTATTTTCGAGTCACGTCCTGATGCTCTTGTACAGATTTCTACTCTTTGCCTGAAAAGCGGTAATGCAGTTTTATTAAAAGGAGGGTCTGAGGCCAGGGAAACCAACCGTGTCTTAACTGCCATTATTGCCGAAGCCACAAAAAAGGCAGGAATTCCAGAGCACTGGATTAAGCTGTTGGAAACAAGGTCTGACGTTAATGAAATTCTCACCCTTGACCGGTACATTGATTTGCTTATTCCCCGGGGCTCTGACGAGTTCGTCCGGTATATCATGGACCATTCCCGAATTCCCGTGATGGGCCATGCCGATGGAATCTGCCATTGCTATGTTGACGAACATGCTGATTTGACCATGGCTGTCAATGTGGTGGTCGATTCCAAAACACAGTATGTGGCAGTATGCAACGCGATAGAGACTCTGCTGGTGCACGAAAAAACAGCGCCGGAGTTTCTGCTTTTGCTAAAAAGTGAATTAGACAAAGAATGTGGAATTAGTGGGCTGCCCAAAAACACAGGCTCTACTCGGGACAGCCCCGGCTTCCACGGATGATTGGAAAACCGAGTATCTGGATTACAAGCTCTCCATCAAAATTGTAAGAGGCCTGGACGAGGCAATCAGTCACATAAATACTTACGGTTCAGGTCATACCGACAGCATCATTACAACAAACCGCGAAAACAACGATTTCAAGGGTGGGGTGTGCTTTTTATGAAAGCGACCCTGATTGGGCCGCCTTCCTAACTTTCATCTTCTATTTAATTCCCCAGGATTATAGGATTTCTACATACCCTTCTGTTCCATGCACGCGAATTCGTTGCCCATCTTTTATCAGTTTGGTAGCATTTCCTACCCCGATAACTGCTGGTAAGGCCTTTTATGGATACAAACAATGGTGTCCAGCTAGGGTCAGTAAAGGAGGTGACTAATATATCTCCATCTTCTAGATTAGCGTCTTCCATGTTTAAGATGACACGTGCTCGTCCCTCTATAACCCCGGAAGAAACAGGTAGACTTACAATAGCTTCGGCTGGGAGATTTTCTCGTTTGTACTCACCTGCAATGATTTCACCATCAGACGTGATAACACGTGGGGGAGTTAGTTTTTCATATAATTTGTATTCGTCTTTTCGTTTGCTGATGATCTGGTAATCCAGTTTATTTGCGCGTACGACTTCGTGAAGTTCTTCAAAAGTGAGATAGTATATATCTTCTTTTTCATGAATAACGTTGGCTTGTACGAGTTGTTCGGCTTCTTTCAGTAAAGCCTGCTTATAAACGAAGTAGCGATTAATCATGCCGTATTTTGGATATTCACGATAACCGATGAAATTCCGGATTAGGCTGATCATTCGTTTTGTTTCTTTGGCTTTTTGTTCACCATCCGGTAATTGCTTCAATCGTTCTAATAACTCTTGTTCTTTTTTCAAAGCTTCCTGTCGCCCCTGCTCAAATTTCCGATTGCTGGCATTAGGCTCATGTGTAGTTTAACCCCATACAAAAACAAAAACTCAGACCAATTTAGTCTGAATTACATTAGGGTTATGGCAACATTGATGTAAAATGATAAAAATACACACCTTTATCCAAATATCATCTGTTTGCCAACACGCCCGTTCCGGTTACAGGTTTAGTTGATTTACAACTACCGTTTAATAACAATAGGCTGACTGCGCTCGGCGTTTTACAATCCTCGCTATCTCGGCAAATACTGAAAACATCTTGTTCCTAACTTATTTTCACCATAGGGCACCGGCTGAAGTTTGCCCCAGTAACTATAAAGCACTTTATTCTTTTTTTCAAAACGCAGCAGAATATCCCCTTCTTTGTACGGCTCAATCTTATTGTCGGGCAAGTACTTTTCAAAAATCAGGCTGATGTAATTCACATCCCCGGATACTCTTGTTTGGAGTCTTTGTAGGTCTTCAGTTCCCTCAACGTAGATCCTTGCATAATAGCTGTCGTTATCTTTATATAAATTGATGCCATAAACCATTTTTTTGCCCGGAGATGTATCCACGAAATATGAATAGCCGCCTACCCAGGACTCCAAAGGACTTGCCTTTTTTATGCATCCCAAGAAAAGGCCACAAGCAAGCATGCATAGCATTATATACACTAGAAGCTTTTTTGAGATGCGCACCAGATTCATCCCTTCCCCAAACGTTTATCTTTTGTTTCATTTAATTTAACGCTACAAAGATCATCGACAATCTCTTTGACTGCTTTTGAACTGGCATAACTGAGCTTGACCGCATTCTTCTTGAATTCTTCATCGTATTTATGTCTGTTTTCGGACATGGTATGTGAGCTCCTTTCAGTTAATTACTATCTTACCATGCTGTCCGAAATTTTAGCATAGACCCCTTTCACCCACTTCAAGTTTATTTTACCCTTGTGTACGTTCTCTCGCCCCAGATGATTTCATTCCCGTTAGCGCTTACTTTGGCCTGAACAGCGGTGGGTTTGTTGTTGAGACCAGCGATGGTCTGAATATAGAGCGTAAGGGTATTCCCGGTTTGCAACCATTTTCCCGAAAACTGCTGGGAGTTGTTCAGGTAACTTGTATAGTAGCCGTCGTTTCGGAACGATAAGGCCCAGGTCTGATCCGACCGTGCCACTCCTCCGCCCAGGTTTTTCTGTTCATAATGACACTCATACCGGCCGGAAACCTTTTGCGCGGTTCCTATCCCGAATCCGGATGTCCCGGATAAGGAAGAAATAATAGAGTCCAGGGGCTTGAAATCCGTATATTTA
>Ga0265292_1002623_pt1 | contig 12206 bp, 10 predicted proteins | sample Munlanlewell296A_FD_189080 | JGI IMG/M metagenome (GOLD analysis project Ga0265292, IMG submission 189080) | Leachate microbial communities from a municipal landfill in Southern Ontario, Canada - Leachate well 296A | ecosystem: Engineered > Solid waste > Landfill > Unclassified | place: Canada...
AGGTGCTATCCTATAAAGGAAATCTGTACTTTAACAGGTTAAATAACAACCCATTAAAGATGGGTAAAAAAATCATTTTAAAAAGGAGTTATGCATGAAAAAGTTGTCATTACTTTTATTGTTGTTTATATTTTCAGTCTTGAGCGTTTCTGCTCAACAAATTAACATTTTTGGAAGACCAGTTGGTGTTGGAACATGTGTTGATGTTTCGGTAATTTTTGTCGGCAATAAATATACGCTCAATGGATTAGAAGTAAGCGTCAAAAGAGTTAATAACTCTTTAATGCCAAAAGATTTTAACTTGGGAGAAATTTTCTACCAGATGAATAACGCTTGGATTTCTTCCCCGTCTTATTATGATGGGATGAATTTCAAGTTTGCAGCTGTTGGCTATCCTATAACATTGAGTAACGAAATGAATTTAGGAACATTTAAGGTTTTTGTTGATCAACAATTATCTGGAACAACACTTTTTTCTACAGAGACTAGAATTTGGGACGGAAAAATTGATTGGTCTGTTGGGTTTGGAGAATTTAAAGTAATTCAATTACCAATGAACAAATTTGGTGATTTGACCGGCGACGGAAAATTAAAAATTGATGATGCTATCAAAATGTGGGATATGCTAGGTTATACACCAGTTAATGATACAACATTTATTATTTCTGATTTAAGTGGGGATGGAAAAATAAACGATTGGGATGTATATTTGTTGCTTAGCAAGATTGTTGACCCGAATGCTTGGTGGCCAATATTTGATATTGGTATTACTATTTCCGGTAGTGGAAGTGGTTATTCAGGGATAATAGATGTAGAATGGAAAAAAATTTCTAATGGTAAATGGGGTCTCTATGCAAAAGAACCAGTAACAAACGGAAATATCATAGGAAAAAATTTATCTTTGCCAGGTGGAAGTAATTTTATGTTCAAAAAAGTAAATAATGTTAATTATTTCGCTGGACAAAAAATTGCTGCCGGAAACCAAATTCTAGAATCAGATTATCCTGATTATGGGATAAAAGGAACGATGAACAATAATTGCCAGATAAGAGTTTCAACAATAACAGATGTTGGTGATAATGAAATAACAATTCCAGTAAATTTTTCACTAGAACAAAATTACCCTAATCCTTTTAACCCGACCACAACAATAAGTTATCAGATTCCAGCCGACAATCTCGTCACACTAAAAATTTACGACATACTCGGTACGGAAATTGCAACTCTTGTTAATGAAAATAAATCGGCCGGTAAACACGAGGTTAAATTTGATGCCTCAAATCTGCCGAGTGGCATATACTTATACAAAATTTCAGCAGGAAATTTTGTTCAAACAAAAAAAATGATTTTGATGAAATAGCAAAACCCGCTCGAGAAAACATTATGTTTTCGAGAGCGGGTTCTTTTTTTGTTTTTTCAAATTCTTCAAAATCTTATTTTCAGCGGTGAAACCGCTGAAAATAAGATTTTGTGGATATAAAAAAATGATTTTGATGAAGTAGATTAATGCCTTCAGAAACATAATGTTTCTGAAGGCGATTTTTTTATTCTGAATGATTAAACCCGTTCAGTGTTTTTAACATCAAAATCCCCTATTTTTATTCTTCTTAAATCTGAAAGAGATGCGGGATATCCTAAACGTTTCCCAAATTCTTCTGCAATTGAACGGATATATGTTCCGCTTGATACGTTTATTTCTGTTTTTATATTAAAAGAACCATTTTTATTATCAGAAATATCAATTAATTTTATATCCAAAATTTCCATATCTTTTTTGGGCAATTCAACTTCCTTCCCTTCTCTCGCGTACGCATAAAGAGGTTTTCCTTTTATTTTAATTGCTGAATAAATTGGCACTTTTAATTCTAACCTCCCTTTCATTTCTTTTAAAACTTTTTCAACTTTTTCTTTATTTAAATCTTCCACTTCTTTTTTTTCAACAACATTTCCTTCCCTATCACCTGTTTCAGTACTAACACCCAACAAAATATCTGCAACATATATTTTGGGTAGTTTTAAATATTCACTCAATTTTTTTGTTCCCTCATTTATACCAATAATCATTAGACCGGAAGCCAGTGGGTCCAGTGTCCCAGCATGGCCCATTTTTTTAATTCCCAATTTTCTTCTTAAAATTCTTATAACGTCAAAAGATGTGATTCCTTTTGGTTTGTCTATTAAAATTATGTTGTTTTTCATGGTTTTCCTATTACTATTCTAATGTTCTTAAGAACATTAGAATAGTAATAATTTTTTTAAAATAAGATTTATGATATTACTCCTTTACACGTTCTTTTTTGTTGAGACAGACACCGTCTTATTTCTAGAACAGGTTTATAATGAGGTGTCTTTATTGTGACGGGCCGGACAACTCGCGATAGTCTGGCCTGTGTTTTTTACTCGATACTATTTTTAATTAAATATTCCCCGACTTTTGTTCTTTTAATATTTAAAGTAATTGCACCACAATTTAAATTATTTCCTATTTCATCAACAATCCCTCTCACATATGTTCCGCTTGAACATTTAATTTTTGCTTTAAATGTTAAAAACTCTTTTTTTCTGTTGAAATCAAAAATCTTTTTCCATTTTTTAATTGTTTCTCTTTGTCTAAAATCTCCTTTTACCAAACCTATTTTATTTAATATTTTTTTCTCTAAATCTCCGAGCTTTATTTTTTTAAATCCTAAAATTTCTGCTTTATAAATTTCCATTTCTCTTTCTGGTCTTTTTTCAATATTCCTCAACTGAGAGGCTGAGCCTCTCAGTTGAGAACCTCTTATTTGAAATTTTGCTATTTCAAAAAGCGGGACACCCTTTATTGTCTTTGAAGAAAACATTGGGTATTTTTGTTTTCTTTTTCCTACAAATTTTAATAATTCTGTCTCAATATTAGTTTTTTCTTTTTGTTCATTTTTAACAAATTCAACTAAACCAAGTATATCGTATGTATCACTTTTTATACCCAGAAGTGCTTCAAATTCATATTCTTTATCCAAGTTAAGATATTTCTCTCTTTTCTTGTTTTCTTCTCCAACAACGACCAAAAGAACACCTTCGGCCATAGGATCAAGACGTCCAACGTAACTCATTTTTTCTTTTTGATACTTTGGATTTTTTGTTTTAAATCTGTCTAATCGTTTGAGCGGTGTTTCTCCTATTTTTTTGTATAAATTCAGTACTTTTTTCATTTTAATACAAAACATTGTATAATATATGTGTGTATATGAAAAATAGCATAAGCACAGAACCATATAAAGGAGTCCGGGATTTTTATCCGGAAGATATGTTTGTCCAAAACTATATTTTTGGTGTTATGAAAAAAACATCTGAGAGTTTTGGGTATACAGAATATAATGCCTCTATTTTGGAACCAACCGAATTATACAAGGCAAAAACAGGAGAAGAAATAATAAACGAACAAACCTACACTTTTATTGATAGGGGTAAAAGAGAGGTTACTCTAAGACCAGAAATGACCCCGACATTAGCAAGAATGGTTGCAAGAAAAAAACGAGAATTAACTTTCCCATTAAGATGGTTTTCAATTCCAAATATGTTTAGATATGAAAGACCTCAAAAGGGGCGCCTAAGAGAGCACTGGCAATTAAATGCAGACGTGTTTGGAATAAAATTAATTGATGCAGATGTTGAGGTTATTTCTTTAGCTCACTCTATTATGAAAAACTTTGGGGCTAAAGAAAGTGATTTTGAGATAAGGGTAAATAGTAGAAAAATATTAAATTCTGTCTTAAAAGATTTTCTTGGTTTACAAAACGAAGAAACAACTACTCTAATGAAACTTGTGGATAGAAAGGAAAAGGTAGGAAAAGGTGAATTTGAAGCTGAACTTTCTATATTGGTTGGAGAAAAAAGTGATTTATTTGTAAAAATACTTTCTTCAAAAGACATTCTTGGATTTACTTCTTTTTTGCCAAAAGAATTTGCTAACAATGAAGGAGTGAGAGATATGCAGGCACTTATAAATAAATTAAACGATATTGGAATAAAAAATGTTGTATTTTCACCAGATTTAGTGAGAGGTTTTGATTATTACACTGGCATAGTTTTTGAGTTATATGATAAAAGCCCAGAAAATAACAGGTCACTATTCGGTGGCGGAAGATATGATGATTTGTTAGATATTTTTGGAGAAGAAAAAATTCCAGCAGTTGGTTTCGGTATGGGAGATGTAACAATAAAAAACTTTCTTGAAATACATAAACTTATGCCATCTTATAAATCAAGGGTTGATTTATATATATGTACACTTTCTGAAGAATTTATCCCGCATGCAAGTAAAATTGCTACAAAATTAAGAGACGGCGGTTTAAATGTAGAGATTGATTTAACAAGTAAAAAAGTCTCTGACCAACTAAGTTTAGCTAATAAAAAAAGAATTCCCTTTATAATTTGTATTGGTGAAAATGAAGTAAAGACTGAAAAATATAAAATTAAAAATATGGAAACTGGGGAAGAAAAAGAGATAAAACTTAATGAAATCAAAGATTTCATTAAGAATGTCTAATTACTAATTCACCCTGTTAAATAATTTTAAACATATAGCTATTTATAGATCATGTGTTTTTAAAAAATAAGAATAATAAATTTGTATTAATAATAAGATAATTTAAAATTAAAATTTGAGAATTTCTCAAATTTTATTTAACGGGGTAAATGCGAAAAATTTTTTTTGATATAGAAACTAAAAATGCTTTTGACGACGTTGGAGAAAAAAATCCAGCACTTTTAGATTTGTCTCTTGTTGGAATTTATGATTCAGAAAATAATAGATTTGATTCATTTCTTGAAGATGAGTTAGACAGATTATGGCCTATTTTAGAAAAAGCAGATTCTATAATCGGTTTTAATTCAGACCATTTTGATATCCCCCTTTTAAATAAATATTACTCTGGGGACTTAACTAAAATAAAAAGCGTGGATATAATGAAAGATATTAAAAAATCTCTTGGAAGAAGAATTAGTTTGGATGCTATTGCAAAAGCAACTTTGGGGATTGGAAAAATTGGACACGGCATGGACGCGATTGAATGGTGGAAAAAAGGAGAAATAGATAAGATAAGACAATATTGTTTAGATGATGTCCGAATAACGAGAGATATTTATAATTTTGCTTTACAAAACAAACATTTAAAATATTTTGATGGATTTAAAATAAGAGAGGTTCCTATTGATATCTCTGAATGGGAGAAAAAAGAGAATTCAGGTTTGAATTTAACATTGGGATTTTAATTTGACAAAATTATTGAATAAATATATAATATAGCAGAATCAATTCTTTAAAACAATTAAATAAACTAAACGATTTGGAGGTAAAATGGGTATTTTAGCAATTGGATTATTTCTTACCTTTACGATTTCCCTAATTGTGTTAAGTTTTTCAAGTAAATCAGAAAACAAATTTATTTCTTTTGTAGTTTGTATTTTTTCTGTGGTTCTCCTTTCCCTTTGTTTATACGGCGAAATAGCAGTCCCGGTGTCGGTTTCAGATATTGGTGTTTACAACCCATTTGATAATGGGGAAATATATAAGAAGTATTGGGAAAGTGAGAGAAACAATGAGTATCTTTTTTCTGTCGTAAAAATAACAGAGACAGAAAAAGATACCTTAGATGAAATATTTTCATCTGATACCAGAAATTTACAGGTTATAAAAACAAATAAAGACTATCTTGTTATTCTTGATCAAAATTTCTATTCTATTACAGAAGAACAGAAAGATGAAATATTAAAACTTGATCTAGATGTAGTTCAAATTAAAAAGCATTTAGGATGGAAACGATTTTAACTTACATCCCGCACACTCGTGTGCGGGAATTTTTTTATATAATAAGATTTGATAATTTCCAGCGGTGAAACCGCTGATTTTGATTTTTAAAACTTTGTCCTAGTTCTGCTATCGCAGAAATAGAATGAGGTTTTAATTTGCTATTTAATTTTCGTCTGTTATTTAAGTAAAATATTTAAAACTTCCTCTCTTCCCTTTTTTGTTTTAGTAGAAAATAAAATTACATTTTTAACACATTTATAATTTTTTAATTTTTCTTTTATTTCTTCTACATTCTTAAAAATCTGATTCTGTGAAAGCTTGTCTGATTTGTTGGCAATAACTATAACACTATGATTTTCATTTTCTAAAATTTCTAACATTTCTTCATCTAACTTTGTAACACCTATATTAGAATCGGTAATAAAAACAACAAATCTGGGTTTTGTTTTTAGTTCAGAAAAATACCATATTATTCTTTTTCTTAATTTATCAGCAACTTTGGTAGGTACCTTTGCATAACCATAGCCGGGTAAATCAACAAAATAATATTGGTCACTTGTCCCGTTAGAAATAGGACGCGTATCGCGTCCGCGATTTCTAATGAGATTAATGAGAAAAAAATTTATCTCCTTTGTTTTTCCAGGTAAAGAACTGGATTTTGCAAGATTCTTTTTATTAACAAGAGTATTTATTACACTCGATTTTCCAACGTTTGACCTACCTATAAATGCAATTTGATCTCTGTTGTCAAAAAAAATTTTATCTTCTCCTATTGTTCCCTTTATGAATTCTGACGAGAATATTGTGTCTTTCTGGTTTTTGTTTGTCTTGTTTTTTATGTGTGATATCATGATGCAATATTATCAGAGAATAAGTAATTATAAAACATGGAACAATCAAAAAATGGAACATATTTAATAGCTGGAGCTATAATATTAGCTGGACTATTAATTGGTTTCGGTGTTTATTTTGGAAATAGTGGAGATACAAATACGGATACTGTAACAAACCAAGACGGAACCACACAAGAAATAAAATTAAAACCTGTAACAAAAGAAGACCATATTTTAGGAAACCCGAATGCTGATGTTGTTGTTGTTGAATTTTCAGACACGGAGTGCCCATTCTGTAAATCATTCCATTCTACTATGAACAAAATCATAACTGATTATGGAAAAGGCGGTCGCTTAGCGTGGGTTTATAGACATTTTCCTTTAACTTCCCTACACACTAAAGCCGTTGCTGAAGCAAATGCGACTGAGTGTGCCACTAGTTTGGGGGGAGAAACTGCTTTTTGGAATTATATAAATAAAATTTATGAAATAACTCCATCTAACGACAGTTTGGATTTAACGAAGTTATCTGAAGTTGCCGTTGAAATTGGTTTAGATAAAAAAGCTTTTGATGAATGTCAGACCGGCCTAAAATTTGTAGATAAAATTAAATCTAGTTTTGATGATGCTGTTGCTTCAGGTGGAAATGGAACTCCACATAATGTTTTGGTAACAAAAAATGGTGAGATGTTTACTGTTGATGGGGCTTTGCCTTATGAAATGATGAAATCCGTAATTGATACTGTTCTGAAAGGAATAGACGAAGATCAAGATTTTGAAACTACAAATAATGCAATAAAATTGATTATTGGGAGATAGCACGAGTTTTGTTTATAACAAATTTAAAAACCGTTCATTTTTGTGAACGGTTTTTTGATTTCATGATTTAGTGATTTAGTGATTTAGTGATTTCAGTAGTTTTTTAGTCTCTCTGCCTTTTCGTGTTGTCTTATTTTTTCGTGAGCTTTTGCCTCTATCTGTCTAATTCTTTCTCGAGTAACCCCAAATTCCTTACCGACCTCTTCCAATGTATGATTTATCCCATCTTTTAGACCAACCCTCATTTCCAAAATTTTTTGCTCCTTTGGGGTTAAATCACCTAAAATTTCTTTTACATGGTCAGACAAAATTCTTCTTGACGCTTCTTTGTCCGGGGAATCAATTTTATCATCAGGAATAAAATCTCCTAAAGTTGACCTGCTGTCTTCATCCCCCGCCGGGGTTTCTAAAGATACAGTACTTTGATTTATTTTTTCTATATTGTAAATTTTATCTACTTCAACATCCATCTCTATAGCAATTTCTTCGGGCATTGGATCTCTACCCAAACTTTGTGTTAATTGTCTTACGACTCTTTTATATTTTGCAATCGTCTCAACCATGTGAACAGGAATACGAATCGTCCTTGATTGATCCGCAATCGCTCTTGTTATTGCTTGTCTAATCCACCAAGTTGCATATGTTGAAAATTTAAAACCTCTTGTTCTATCAAATTTATCTACAGCTTTAAACAAACCGAGATTCCCTTCTTGAATTAAATCGAGAAGAGTTAGGTTTGAACCTTTTGAAGCATATTTTTTAGCTATTGATACAACTAGTCTTAGATTTGCTCTCGCCAAAATATTTTTTGCTTCTTTATCTCCATTTTCTATTCTCCTAGCAAGTTCCTTTTCTCTTTCTGCATTTATCAGCTCATGTCTACCTATTTCTTTTAAATACATTTGTATTGAATCAGAAACTGTATCATTAAAATGATCGTCCTTCCCTTGATTTAAATCTACGTCTAACATTCCACCACCTTCTAAAATATCTATCTTTGCTTCTGAAAATGTGTCATATAGTTCCTCTAATAAAAGAATATCCGTTTCTATTCTTGGAAATTCTTTTAATATTTCTCCATAAGTTATAAAACCCCTCTCTTTCCCAACCTTAATCAGTTTTTCCATCTTCAAAACCTTCTTTTCTTCTCCTTTTTTCAATTCTCCTCTTAATTTTTTCTCTTGTAAAGTAATTTGCGGTTTTTTAGGCTTATTTTTAGCCAAAATTCCTGCCCTGTTAAATTGCTTTGTACCAGCTTTGCTGGGTTTAACAGGGTTCACCCTATTAAATTGCTTCGCACCGACTTTGTCGGATTTAACAGGGTAAACTTTTTTTGTCTTGCCTTTTTTTATATTTTTTTTAACTGCTTTAGATAACTTTTTTGAAGCTATTTTTTTATTTTTATTCTTTTTTTTATCCCCCACTTTCATATTTTATTTTTGTTTAATAACTTTTAATAAAAATTAACATTATTTATTTTTACCTTGTGAAATAAAAACCTTTAGGTTTTATGATACTAAAGTATCATATTTCACGGGGTAAATTTTTAAACTGATAAACTTTTTCTCTTTCCTCTTTTTTATTTTGTATTTCTTTTGATAGTTTATTACATAAATCTAAATATTTTTCTACATCTGAATCGTTTTCCTTCTCGGCCTTCTTCATGTCGTTCATTACTTGTTTAAGTTTCTCTTTCAATGTTTCCTCTTCTAGAAGAAGAATCAATTCTTCTAATTCGTGTAAAATATTTTGAATATTTAAATAATTCATCTCTGCATCAAAAATAAGATCTAAATCATTTTTTTCATTTGTTTTATCAAATATATTTTCTCCCAATATTTTCTCTATTCTGCTTGAAATCTTTTTTACATCTATTGAAGACTCATCGATAGATTTTTGCCATAAAATTAAACCTTTTATTTTTTTCTTTAAAATTTCTATTTTTGATGTTTGTTCAGTTGAATCATTTTTTGTTTTTTCTTTGTTTTTTCCAATATCCGTTTTCATATATTTATCCGATTCTTTTTTTATATCATTTTTAGCTTTTGTTAATTCTTCTTTTAGAGAATCCTCCGGAATTTCAGTCTTAGTTGAGATTGAATGAATAAAATGGGACTGATCTATTTTGTTTTCTATTTTAGCAACCATTGGAAGAATTTTTTCTCTTATTTCTTTCCAAAACTTTCTTTGAGGAAAATTTCTTTTTTCAATAAAATCAACGAAAAAGTCTATTGCATGTTTAGATTTTTTTATTATCTCGCGCCAATCGTCTTTGTTTTTTAAAATTATCTCAGCTGGATCTTTTGACGATAACTCTGCTATTTTTACATCCATTCCTGCCGATATTGCTAATTCGGAACCTTTTTTTGAAGAAGCTATCCCGACATCATCAGAATCTAGAGATATAACAAGATTTTTTGTAAGTTTTTTTATTAAATTTAGATGATAATCTGTTAAGGCCGTCCCAGATAAAGCAACGGTGTTTGCAAATCCAGATTGATGACTCAAAATAAGGTCCATTTGCCCTTCTACTAAAATACAGAAATTGTTTTTTCTCATGCTGTGTTTTGCCTTGTTGTAGCCATAAAGTATTTGTGACTTATTGTACAATTTTGTTTCTGGAGAATTTATATATTTGGGAGTATTTTCGTTTTCTTTTCCTAAAATTCTTCCAGAGAAAGCAACAACCCTGTCCGCAGAATCAAATATTGGAAACATTATTCTATCTCTAAAATAATCATAAAACCCTTTTTCTGTTTTTCTTACAAGACCTGCGTCAAACATCATTTTTCCATCAAACCCCTCTTTTTTAAGATGATCATACAAATTTCTCCATCCGTTTAAAGCAAAACCTATTCTAAAATTGTCTATCGTATTTTCAGAAACTCCTCTTTTTTTTAGATATTCAAGAGCTTCTGCATTCCTTTTTATGTTATTTTCAAAAAACCTCGTTGCCTCCTCCAAAATTGTAAACATTTGATTTTCCTCATCTCTGTCTTTTTTATTTTCTTGTTTTATAACAACTCCAGCGCGTGATGCTAACAATTTAAGAGCACCGGAAAAATCAAGACTTTCAAATTCTTGAACAAATGTAAAAATATCTCCCTTTGCCCCACACCCAAAACAATGATACATATTTCTTGAGGGGGAAACAAAAAATGAAGGAGTTTTTTCGTTATGAAAGGGACAATTTGCTTTTAAATTACTTCCAGCTTTTTGAAGCTTCATATACGACCCAACAACGTCAACAATATTGAGTCTTTCTTTTATTTTTTCTATATCGGAAGACATAGTTTAAAATTTCCAATTTCTAATTTCTCTGCCTACGGCAGATCTCCCGAAGGGAGATAATTTTTAATGAAAAACAAAAAAATATTTAATTTTAAAATTTCATTGGAAATTAGTTATTTGACATTAAACATTTAAACAAAAACAATTAAAATTGTTTTTGTTTCTACTCTTCTTCCTCTTTGAACTGAGACATATACTCTTTTACAGCTTCTGATTTAGGACTTCCTTTAAAACCTGTGCCTGCTGGAATCAATCTACCTATTATAACGTTTTCTTTTAATCCGAGTAATTTGTCCTCCGTCCCACGAACAGCTGCATTAATAAGAACTCTGGTTGTGTGCTGAAAAGATGCTGCAGATAAGAAACCGCCTCTCCCCAGTGCAACTTCTGTTATACCCATTATAAGGTGAACCGCTTTTGCTTCTGTTTGATCATTTTTCTTTGCGATAGAATTTCTTTGACTAAATTCGGATATACTTACTACATCTCCTCCTGAAAAGTCTGCTTCTCCTGGATCTTTTATTTTTACCATAGAAAACATTTGTCTTATTATTATCTCAATGTGTTTTCTTGATATTGATGCTCCTTGCAATTCATAAATTTTACTTATTTCATGTATTATGTAATCTTCCGTCATCTTCTTTCCTCCATATTTAAACATTTCTTTCAAATCTACTGACCCATCAGTTAATGATTCTCCTTTTTTAACTTCATCTCCTTTTTTAACCAAAGGAACCCTAACAAAGTTAACTGGATATTCTATTACATCTTTAGAGCCCTTCTTGTCTTCAATAACTGGGAGAACTTTTATAACTTTACCCTTTTCAGATTCAATAACTTCCAAAACTGTTCCATCTGTTTTACTTACAACCGCAGGATTTCTTGGGATTCTGCGTTCAAAAATTTCTTCAACTCTAGGTAAGCCAGCTGTAATATCCCCACCAACAGAAGCTGTTCCCCCTGTGTGGAATGTTCTCATTGTGAGCTGAGTACCAGGTTCCCCAATAGCCTGTGCGGCAACTGTTCCTACTGTCTCACCGATATCAATCAATTTACTTGTTCCAAGATCTGTTCCATAACATTTTCTGCAAACCCCACGAAGTGTTTTACAACCCAAAGGAGATCTTATATGTACTTCGTTTATTGAATTATTTTCAACAAGTTCTGCATCTTTTCTTGAAAGAAGATAACCCTCTTTGAATAATACATTTCCTTTTGAATCAACAATGTCTTTTGAAATATGTCTTCCCGTTATATTTTTTGATATAGGAATTTTAATACCAGATAAATTTTCTCCACCTTTTATTGATATTGACTCTTTTGTTCCACAATCTTCTTCGGATATGACAACGTCTTGGGAAACATCAAATAATTTTCTGGTTAAATATCCCGCTTTTGCCGTGTTAAGCGCCGTATCTGTCAAACCCTTTCTTGAACCGTGTGTAGTGATGAAATATTCAATTGGTGTATGT
>Ga0265292_1002624_pt1 | contig 12202 bp, 9 predicted proteins | sample Munlanlewell296A_FD_189080 | JGI IMG/M metagenome (GOLD analysis project Ga0265292, IMG submission 189080) | Leachate microbial communities from a municipal landfill in Southern Ontario, Canada - Leachate well 296A | ecosystem: Engineered > Solid waste > Landfill > Unclassified | place: Canada...
AGTGATCGCCCGCCTCACGGAACTCCATCACATAGTCGGACCCGACTCTGACGCCAGGGCCGAAACGCAACGGCGCCCATATCTTGGGCGTTGCGCTCAGGGACTGGAACGCCGCGCGGAAGGTACTGTGGCTGAGGTCGCGTCCGGCCGCCTGGAGCGCGGCGTGGAAGACCTCGCCGTAACCCCAGCCGATGATGCCGATATCGTCGGGCTCTTCGTTGTACATCTGCCGGTACACGGCCTTGAACTCCTCGGCGCCCGGACTCGAAAGCGCGATCCAAGGCGAGAAGGCGCGCGCGCCCTTCATGGCCCCGCCGGCGTTGCCCACCTGGAGAACCTGGTTGAAGTTCCACGAGGGCGCGCAGGCAAACCAGATCGGCCGATACCCGGTCGCCGCCGCCTGCTGGGCGAGCTTGATCATGACCACGGGGGTCGTGTAGACCCACACAACCTCCGCCTTGGCGCGGCTGAGACTCAGCACGGCTGCGGAGAAGTCGTTGCCTTGCGGGTCCAGCTTCTCCTCAGCCACCGGCTTGACGCCCTTATCGGCAAGCCGTGCCTTGAAGGCCTCGGTGGCAGGCACGGTATCCTGAGCATCCTCCCGGGCGACCGCCAGCCTCTTGCCGGCAAGGTCGCCCGTCGTGAAGTAGTCGGCGATCAGGCGCCCCTGCGTCTTGACCCCCGCAACGACCCCGAAGACGTTGACCCAGTCCCCGCCTGGCTCGAGGCCCGGGTTGCCGATTGGAACGATCATGACGCCCGGAACTCCCTGGTCGTTCAAGAACTTGAGCGCGGCGGCCTCCACCGGGGTACGGTCCATGATCAGGAAGCTGAAGGCTTTCTCGTTGATGCAGTTGCGCGCCTCCGACAGCGCGGTCTCCACTTCGGACCCCGTATCCTTGACGATGAGCTTGATATTGCGCCCGTGGATGCCGCCCTTCTTCTTGACGTTCTCCCAGTAGGCCGTCACGCCCTTCTTCCAGTCGGTCGGCACCGGAGACGCGCCGGTCAGGGGCACGAGGTAGCAGAGGGCTATCTCCGTATCGGTCACGCCGGGGTGAGGACCCGCATCCACCTGAGCCGTCCCAGTTCCGGTGGACCCGGCAAGATCGCTCGTCTGACCAGTCGAGCTACCGACCGAGCCCGTCGACGGCGCGCCACCGGGTGCGGACGGGAGGGCCGCCCCTCCACTCATTGAGATGTTCCCTTCGCTCACCCCGGACGCTTCGTTGGGCACTCCTTCATCGGAGACGACCGCGCCCCCTTCCGCAGCCAGGCGCAGCTCCCGGTCCGGCGACCACCGGGCCCCACACCCTGAGCCCAGAAGCGCCAGAACGGCCATCAGGGCGAGAAGGCGAGCCCATGCCGGGCCCCGGAAGGCTTTCATGGAATGGCCCATCGCGCACACCCCCTAGATCCAGCGTCGTCGGAGGGTACCGGCGGACTACTTGATCTTCCCGTTCTCGATGAGCCAGGCGACGGTTTCCGCGAGCCCCTGCCGGAAATCCGGGTACTCAAACTCGAAGCCCAAGGCCCTGAGCTTCTTGTTTGACACCCAGATGCCCAGGGTCAGGTAGTTGAGCTGCCCCAGGTCCAGCACCCTGCTGCGAGTGTAGGAGGGATACCTCTTCTCGAGCCGGTAGGCGAGCTTGCCCGCGGCCATCACGAATCTCTGCCAGAGCGGAAGCGGCACTCCCGGTATGAAGTGAACTCTCCTGCCGAGCAGCCTTGTCGCCACCTCAAAGGCCTCGCGATGAGTCAGGAGATAGCTGTCGCTCAGGTTGTAGTCCTCGCCTATGGTTTCCGGCCTCTCCGAAAGGAACACCGCAGCTCTTGCGATGTCCGTGACATGGATGTTGCCTCCGAAAAGGAGGAACTTGCTGGCCGCCGGATAGACGGGAAGAAGCCCCTCCGACAAAGCAACGAGTAGGCCCGTTACGCCGTAGCTGGATCCGGGACCGTAGATGGGCGCCGGCCTCACCACCGTCACCGGCAGGCCCTTCTCCCGGTGATACCTCCAGACGATCTGCTCCTGGATCCACTTCGAACGGGCGTACTCGTTGGAGAAGTACGTCCCAGTGGGAGTATCTCCGAGTGTGTTCTTGGGGTTGGACCGCTCCTCGGTCATCGGCTGGTTCGTCGGATGCCGCGGCGGGCGTTGGAAGGTGGGGTCCGCCTGCCAGGGGCGGACGAGCTGGTTCCAGAGGAACTCGACGAGCGGGCGATGCGGGCGCCCTTCGAGGTATGAGCCCGGGAAGTAGGAGTGGCCGTATACGCCGCAGGTGGACCAGTGGATCATCCTCTCGATGCCGCCCTCGACGGCCGCGTCCAGGAGGTTTGTGACGCCGAGGATGTTGACCTTCTCCAGTGCGCTCCACGGGGCCGAGTAGTCGTAAAGGGAGGCGGTGTGGAACAGGCAGCCCACATCGCCTTTTGCGAAGAGGGGCAGCAGGGTCTCCTTGCGGGTCAGGTCCGAGGGCACCCACTCCACCCCGTCCCGTTCGTAGTCGAGGTCGAGGATCTTGCGACGCTCCGCCTCTTCTGGGTGGTCATACGCACTTGCCAGGTCGGTGGCCCTGACCCTCCTTCCCTTTTCGAGCAGATGCTTGACGACGTAGCCGCCAGAGAACCCGCACGCGCCCGTAACCACGTCGACCTTCTTCACGAACCCCCCTCTCTCACGAACCCCCATCGACGTCCGGGATCGTGCCGGACCCCCTGGCCCGAACCGGCAGGAAGCCCCTCGCGAAGCCCCAGCTACCGTTCTCTCCCGGGCTCCCAGCAGTCACACATCGCTCCGCGTTGCTCGTCCCCTGGGCGACTCCAGCGGAGCTGGGCCACCCTTGGAGGGTGTGACGCTCGGCACACCAGCTGCTACCATACTTGAGTTGACCCTGGTCGTGAATGTGATTGCCGGTTGTGGCAAGCGGTCGCGGGGCACTGTACGGGCAGAGAAGGTGGGGGGGCATGAACGCACCGAGCGGCCAGGACCGCCTCCTTTCACGCCTTCTCACAATCTCTTGTGTGCTCACCGTGTTGCTGAGCCTCCTGCTGGTTTCGTACTACGGTGACCTGGCCCCTCGGTCCGTCTTGATCGGCACACAAGACGGGGCAGCGGCTCAACAGCTCGGTGATCCAGGCGACCAGGCCCCCGGCTCCGTGCAGAGCGCGGGTGCCGTGGATCAGCCCGTTAGCGCCGCAACGTCGGGGGCTCCCAAGACCTCCACCTCGCAGGCCCCCCGGAAGGTCACGGCGGCAGACTCGAGCCGTGGAGTGTCGAAGGGTTCCATCAAGATCGGCGGCATCTTCACGGAGACCGGACCCTACGACGGCCGGCCGGCGGACTACTCGGCCCGCGCCTACATCCAGATGATCAACGCCGAAGGCGGGGTGAACGGGCGAAAGATCGAGTACATCTCCTACGACGACGGGTACGACCCCACTCAGGGGCTGAACGCGGCCCGGCGCCTGGTGGAGCAGGACAAGGTATTCGCAATCGTGGGCTGGCTCGCCCCCAACACCGAGCCGGCCGCCAGCGAGTACTTCGCCAAGACCGGGATACCGGTGATTGGCGGCCTGGGCGTCCCGCAGGAGTTCGGCCCGTCCAACTTCTTCTCAGTCAGCTCCAACTTCGCCAAGGCGGGCGCCGGGCTTGCTCGGTTCCCCTGCGAGGGGGGGGTGAAGAAGCCGGCGGTGGGCGTCGTGAACCTCTCCTACTCCGACCAGATGGTCGCGGGCTTCAAGAGAGGCATCGAGCAGTGCAAGGGCCTCGAGCCCGTGACCTACGAGAAGATCGACGCCACGGAGACTAACTACAGCGGGAAGATCCTCAGCTGGCGAGCGATGGGAGCCGACTCCATCTTGGCCGGTCTGGACCCCATGAGCTACGTGCGGCTGTTCCAGGCCCTCGCCCAGCAGGAGTGGTACCCCCCGGTCTACATCGCCGGCTTCGCCGATACCGAGCGCAACGCCTACGTGGCGAAAGCACTGGAGAAGATCCACGTCATCAACATGGAGAGCGAGCTGCTGCCCTCCATTCACATGGATCTGCCCGGGGCGCGGCGCTATGTGGAGACCCTGCACAAGTACTACCCGGGGACAACCATCGCGGCCCTGGCCGAGATGTCCTGGAGCGGCGCACAGGTCTTCGTCGAGGGCCTTCGACGCGCGGGGCCCGAGCCCACCCGAGAGAACTTCATCGCCGCCCTGGAGACGTTCCGGGAGTTCAAGATGGATCTCCTCCCGCCAATGACCTACCTGCGGGGGAACCAGGACTCGGTCCGCTGCGTCGAGGTGCAGCAGTGGAAGGACGGCGGCTGGAAGGACTTCTACCCGGACTGGCAGTGCTGGGACTACACCCCCAACGGCGGGGCCGCAAAGGCAGCCTCCAAGCCCTTCGGCTGAGCGGGAACGCTTTGAGCCCTAACCTCTTCTTCGCTCCGTCGGGCAGGAACCGGTCGGTGCAATGGAGAATCATCTACAGGCCGGGGCGGCCGTGTTTCACGGACGGAGCCGCCGGTGCCGAGCCGGACGAACGGAGCCTTCTTGGCGGGGCATTCGGGAGTAGGCTCTTCATGCCGTTGCAATGCGAGTGGCGTGCGATGCTACCCTCTTTGTCTGGTAGCCAACGCTCGCCGGTGCGGGTGGATGTAGAGCGCGCGGAGACCTCGCCAGACCCCCGGGAAGCCCCGACAAGAACAGCTCTTGGAGAGACACCATGAACCCATCGAACGGCCAGGACCGACTCTTCAACCGCTTGCTGGCGGGGGCATTCGTCCTCACGCTTGGTTTCGGGCTGCTCATCGCCCACTACTACACCGACTTGGGCAACAGGCCGGTCGCCACCGGCATGAGCGGCGCGGGAACCGGGGGCCAAGGGCCGGGCTCGGACACGGCCGGGCAGGAAGCCGCCACGTCCGCGGAAACCCCCGGGACGACCGGGGGGCAGGCCACAACCACGGCGGCGGCAGGAGCCAAGGCCGGTACCACCAAGACCACGACGAAGGCAGGGGCGGCGGCCTCCTCGGCGGGAGTATCGAGGGGATCCATAAAGGTCGGTGGCATATTCACGGAGACCGGCCCCTTCGACGCCCGGCCGGCCGACCAGTCGGTACGCGCCTACTTCCAGATGATCAACGCCGAAGGCGGGGTGAACGGGCGTACGCTCGAGTACATCTCCTACGACGACGGGTTCGATCCCACCCAGGGTCAGAACGCCGCCCGGCGCCTGGTGGAGCAGGACAAGGTATTCGCCATCGTGGGCTGGCTTGCCCCCAACTCCGAGCCCGCCGCCAGTGAGTACTTCGCCAAGATCGGCATTCCGGTGATCGGAGGCCTGGCCGTGCCCCAGGAGTTCGGGCCCCGCAACTTCTTCGCCACCATGGCCAACCTCGGCAAGGCCGGCGCCGGGGTGGCGCGATTCCTGTGCGAGGGAGGAGTCAAGAAGCCGGCGATCGGCGTGGTGAACCTCCCCTTCTCCACACAGATGATCGCCAGCGTGAAGAAGGGCCTCGCCCAGTGCGGCATCACGCCGGTGACGGCGGATGCGATCGACTCCACGGAAGCAGGCTGGGACGCCAAGATCCTGGACTGGAGGCGCAAGGGGGCCGACTCCATCGGCGTGGCCCTCGACCCGATGAGCTATGTGCGGCTGTTCCAAGCCCTCGCCAAGCAGGGCTGGCACCCGCCCACCTGGACGGTGGGAGCCGCCGACACCGAGCGAAACGCCTACGTGAAGGGTGCCCTCGAGGGCGTGATCAACGTCGAGAGCCAGCTGGTGCCGGCCGTCCACATGAACCTGCCGGGCCCGCGACGCTACGTGGAGACGCTGCACAAGTACTACCCGGGGGTGACGATCGCCTCGGACGCCGAGATCTCCTGGACGGCCGCCCAGGTCTTCGTGGAGGCCCTGCGGCGCGTCGGACCGGATCTCACCCGCGAGAAGCTCATCGACACCCTGGAGACGTTCCGTGAGTTCAAGACCGACGTGAGCGCCCCGATTACCTACCTGCCGGGAGACCACGACGCGGTGCGCTGCATCGAGCTGCTCCAGTGGAAGAACGGCGGCTGGACGGACGTGTACCCCGACTTCCAATGCTGGGACTACACGCCCGACGGCGGCGCCGTGAAGCGACCCTCCAAGCCCTTCGGATAGCCGCGGGAGACCATCTTGGACCTTGGCTTCTACCTTTCCCTTTCGATCGTCGGGGTCGTCAACGGCGCCATGTACGCCCTGGGCGCCATGGGGATCGTGCTGATCTACAAGACCACCCGGGTGCTGAACTTCGCCTTCGGGGCGATAGGAATGATATCGACCTTCGTCGCCTACCAGATCGCCAACCTCTGGCACATCAACGTGGTCGTGGCAACCCTCGGTGCGGTCGTCTCCGGTGCACTACTCGGGCTGGCAATCGAGCGCTTCACGATCCGGCCCCTGGAGGGGAAGCCCCCACTGGTAAAGGTGGTCGTAACCCTGGGCTGGCTGCTGATCCTCACCAGCCTGGTCGGCATAGTGTGGGGTGCGAGCGCTTACCACCTGCCGATCAAGCTGGTCCCCGAGGGCACCGTGCGCTTCCCCGGCGTGGCGATCGACTACGCGGAACTCATCGACCTCGTCGTCGCGGTCATGCTGACGGTTGGGCTGGCCGTATTCTTCAAGGCCACCCGCCTGGGCATCGCCATGCGGGCCGTGGCCGACGATGTCGCGACCGCCCGCATCCTGGGGATCAGGGTCAACCGCGTCAACGCGGCCGCCTGGGCCATGGGCAGCGTACTCGCGGCCATCGCGGGGGTCCTGCTCTCGCAAAAGGGCAAGGTGCCCCTGGACACCTACTCGCTCACCCTGATCGTTATCTTCTCCTTCGCCGCCGCGCTCTACGGGGGCCTCGTGAACCTGCCGAAGGCTTTCGGGGCCGCCATCGTGCTGGGCGTCCTGCAAGCGGTCACCCCGAGCCTGCCGGGCATCAAGGACCTGCACATCATGGGCCTGCCCGACCTACTCGCCCTCGGGGTGATCCTGTTCGCGTTGCTGATGCCCCGCTCCGCGCTGGTCCAAGCGGTGGCCAAGGAAGGGGCATAGGGCGATGCTAGATAGCCGGAAGCTGACGCGCCGTCTCGTGGCCTTGGGCGGCATCGTTGCGGCCGCGCTGCTGCCGCTGGCGCTGAACCAATACTGGGCCTACACCGTCTCCCAGATCCTCGTGTTCGCCATCGCCCTGCTCGGGCTGACGCTCATCACGGGCTTGCTGGGACAACCATCGCTCATGCACGCCGAGTTGATGGGGTTTGGCGGGTTCCTGGCGGGGGCTCTGGTCGCCAACGCACACCTGAACTTCTGGCTTGCCACCCTGCTGGCCGTGGCCGCCGGGTATCTCTTGGGCAGTATCGTCGGCCTGCCGGCCCTGCGGATCCGGGGTCTCGCGCTGGCGGTGGTGACCCTGGCGATCGCCCGCGTCTTCGACCAACTCGTCTTCCCGTTGTCCTGGTTCTCCGGAGGCGTGGGGGGCCGGGCCGTCGCGCGCCCCACCATACCGGGTCTCAACCTTGCCTCCGACCGCGTCTACTACGAGATCCTGCTGGTCGCGTTCCTGCTGGTTCTCGCCTTGGTGTTGGCGGTAAGGCGCGGGCGGATCGGCCGCGTCTTCCAGGCGATCCGAGAGACGGAGTCGGGCGCCGCGGCTTCCGGAGTACCACTTACCCGCTACAAGCTTCTTGGCTTCTCGCTGGCCGCCGCGATCGCCGCGCTGGCAGGTGCCTTGGGCGCGGGTCTGGATCAGACGGTCACGATCCAGCAGTATCCCTGGACGAAGTCGCTGGTGATGCTGGCGATCCTGACGATCATGGGGGCCTCCAGCGCCCAGGGCACGTTGTACGGGGCGATCTTCATCGTGCTCTCGCCACAGGGGCTGGAGCGCGTCCCGGGCCTCACTCTTCTGCTTGGCAAGGAGGCGGTCAGGCAGCTCGTTCCGCTCATCTCCGGCGGAGCCCTCATCCTCCAGACGATCCTCGCCCCGCGGGGACTAGTTCCCAGCGTGGGGGCATGGCTGCGCCGGTCGCGCGCGCGGGAGGGACCACCCGGTGGAGCCGGGGCAGAACCGCCGGGCGACGAACCGGCGATGGAAGTGGCAACGCTCGTGCCGGCCGGCTCAGACCGAGAGCCGCAGCGAGTGGGAGAGGAGACCTAGCGTGGCGGTACTCGAGGTCTCCGGCGTCTCCATAGCTTTCGGCGGCCTGCAGGCCCTCCAGAGCGTTTCCTGCCACGTGAACGCCGGGGAGATGGCGGGTCTCATCGGCCCTAACGGCGCAGGCAAGACGACCTTGTTCAACGTGATCAGCGGGTTCCTCGCTCCCGACGCCGGCTCGGTGCGCTTCATGGAACGCGAGCTGTTGGGGCGCTCGACCGAGGAACGGGCCACGCTGGGCATCGGGCGGACCTTCCAGTCGGTGCGGGTCTTCGGGGCCCTGACCGTGGAGGAGAACCTGCTCGTGCCTCGGGACGTGCGGGAGCCGACCAGCTTCCCTGCTTCTCTCCTGCGTTCCCCCTGGGCCGTCCTCGAGGAACGGCGGTCGGCCGAGCACGTCCGGGGTATTCTCCACCTTCTCGAGCTCGAGCCCCTCAAAGATCGGCTCGCCGGGGACCTGCCCCTCGGGCTCCGCCGGAGAGTCGAGCTCGGCCGGGCTTTGACGGGAAGACCTCGGCTCCTACTCCTGGACGAATCGGCTTCCGGAATGGACAGCCGCGAGACGGAGGCCCTCGCCGCGGACCTCGTGCGCGTGCGGGACCTGCTGGGGGTCACGATCCTCCTGATCGAGCACGATGTCAGCTTGGTCATGGCCATCTGCGACTACCTGTACGTGTTGAACTTCGGACAGATCATGGCTGAGGGCCGGCCGGCCCAGGTGCGCTCGAATCCACGGGTTATCGAGGCGTACCTGGGCGCCGGCGCGGAAGCGGAGGAAGCCGGTGTCCCTGCTCGCCCTTGATCGGGTCGGCGTCTCCTACGGGGTCGTACGGGCCCTGCACTCGCTGACCCTGGAAGTGAACGAGGGAGAGGTCGTCGCCTTGCTGGGAGCCAACGGCGCCGGCAAATCCAGCACGCTGCGGGCGATCTCGGGAGTGGCACGGGCCGATCGTGGCACCATCCACTTCGCCGGCAAGCCCATTCATCGCCTACACCCCGAGCGGATCGCCGGCCTCGGCATCGCCCATCTGCCGGAGGGCAGAGGCATTTTCCCGACACTGACCGTGCGGGAGAATCTCGAGATGGGCGCCTACGGGGCGGGCCTGCCCCGTAGGCAGACCCCCGCGGAGGTCGAACGGGTGACCGTGCTGTTCCCCATCCTGAGGGAGCGCGTGGAACAGCTCGCCGGCACCCTCTCGGGCGGCCAGCAACAGATGCTGGCCGTTGCCCGGGCGCTGATATCGCGGCCGCGGCTGCTCATGCTGGACGAGCTCTCCTTTGGCCTGGCTCCGACCCTCGTTCAGGAACTGTTCGCCTACGTGGCGGAGATTGCCCGCCAGGGCACGGCGATTCTTTTGGTGGAGCAATTCGTTACTCAAGCGTTGGGCCTTGCGTCGCGTGCCTACGTCCTGGAGAAAGGGCAGGTCGTCTTCGAAGGTTCGGCTCACGACCTCAAGGCAGAAGGCTCGAGCCGCTACTACTTGGGTCACGAGGAGCACGCCCGCGGGGCTGGGGCGCACCGCCCCGGGGAGAACGAGGCGGTCACCCTCGGGATACCGGGAGGGCTGTGGAGAGACCTCGAGATCTCCGCGGCGGCCGAGGGTCGCAGGCCGGACGAGCTGCTGTTGGAGGCTTTGCAGGGGGTTCTGGGCGATGGCCAACGGCGGGGTGAAACCCCCGTCGAGGCGGCCCCGAAACCTCACGCGAGAAGGGGGCGGAAGCGATGAGTAGACGGCGCGACGGGCACGGAGGACCGCGGTTATTGGCGGGGCGAGTCCTTCGCCTGGCGGGCGTCGCTGTGCTGCTCGGCGCCCTGGGCGCCGCCAACCCCGCCGCCGGCAAGGCGCCGCAGCTCGCCAGCTATGGCGGAGCGACGAGGGCCACGGCCGTGTCGTTCCACGGGGAAACCAACATGTTCGCCGGATTGCCGGAGGAAGCCAACAGCCCCTACGCGACGGGTGTGCTGGAGTCCAGCCCCGCGGGGGAGGCCTCGGCCACGGTGTTCGACAGCGGCCCTTTGGCGCAAGCCGGGGTGGCGACGATAAACCAGTACGCGGAGCAGTACGGAGCCCCGGAGCAGCTTCGCGCCTCCCAGCCCCAGTACGCGACGGCCCGCTACCCGGGCAAGCCCGAGGAGGTCAGCCAGACCTCGATCGGTCAAACCGACCCATCGGGTATGGGCAGCGCCGGCGCCGGCTCGGCCTCGGCCAAGGCCGCCGAGGACATGGTCCAAGCGAAGGCCAAAGCGGCCGGCACCACCGTGGCCCCGCCGGGCGGGATCCCTGAGACCGGCATCCCCGGCATGGGCTCATCCCCGTACGCGTACGGCGCGGACAACTCGGAGGCAAGCATCCGCATCGAGGCGCGTGCCGATGGTCTCTTCTTTGAGTCTCTTTCCTCGGCCGACGGAGTGGACATAGCCGGCGGCTTGATGCACTTCGACTCCGTGCGCTCCACAGCTCAGATCCTCAATGACGGCAAGGATCCCAAGACCTACGCGGAGCTCGTCGCCAACGGGGCCACGGCCGGCGGCGTGCCCGTCGTTCTGGGCCCAAACGGCCCGGAAGTCGCCACCAACCAGATCCCCGGAGGGGCCGACGCGCTGCGCCAGGCTCGCGAGCAGCTCTTGGCGGCCCTTGACCCGATCCAGATGAAGGTGGAGGTCCTCCACACCGAGCAGACCACGACGAAGCCCAAGGAACCCGGCATGCCGGCGACGGCGCGAGTCATCGTCGGCGGGATACGAATCTCCTGGGTCACCCCCGTGCCGAACGAGTCGGTTCCCGAGCAGACCATCGTTGTCATACTGGGTGCGGCGGAGGCCGAGGGCCATGCTGTGGTGGCCGTGGCCCAAGCCTCAGAATCATCCGGCGGAGAGTCCACGGAGCCGGGACCCGAGGAGGTCGGCGGGGGGGTCTCCACCTACGAGATCCCGCCCGTCTCCGGATCGACCTCCTCGACAGCGTCCCCGGGCAGCCCTACCCGGCCTTCCTCACAAGTTCTGGTGGGCAACCTGGCCCGGCAGTCACGCCGCTCCGGCTGGCTGCTTCTCGCGCTCTTCGCCCTTTGGCAGATGGCGGCGACCAGCGTGCTGGTGAGCGCTCTTCGCCGCCGGCAACTCGCGAAGGCCTGGCGCCCGTGAAGGCCCCCACTCCTGCGGATGACAAGGCCTCCGCCGCCGCGACAATCGAAGGTGACGTCTCCGCGAAGGTCGGCCTCGTTCGCTGCGTCCGGTGCGGCCTCGACTTCCACCCGGCCTACACCGAGAGTCTCTGCCCGCTCTGCGGCGAGCCCGCGGCCGCTGTGGCCGAGCCTGTAGCTTTGTCCTTCTGGATGGGCTTGGCACGCTGGGCCACCACGGAGTCCCGCGCCCAATGGGTCGGGGTCGCGCTTTTCGTGCTCTCAAGCCTCGTCCTGCTCATCTACGCGATCGCGGCCTACTACCGTCAGTAGAGAGCGCTGGGCTCAGGGTGGACTCTCGACCGCCGGTACTCGAACCGGCACGTGCAGTGCCATAGCATTCCGGAACACCCTTCGGCAGGCGGCCCGCGTCTGCCTCGCGCCCAGGCACACACAGGAGTGAGTCCATGCGATTGACGAGAGTATCGGCGGCAGTGCTGCTCAGCCTCGCATTGTGCGCGCTTCCGACCGCCCGGCCGGCCGGCGCCCAGGGGGGAGTCCCCATCACCAACTTCAAGGACCAGGGCCTCAATCAGTTCGAGGCGCCATACGGGGACAAGCTGATCGCCGCCTACACCTCCCCTGAGTGGCGGGACGTCGTCGACATGGTCATGACGTACCGGAACGGTGCCTACGAGGTGTGGGGCGGTAGCGGGCACATCCGCTTTGTGCGCCAGCCCCAGGGCGATGGATGGAGCTACCGGATCGTCGAGCAGTCAGGAACCAACCCGATAGCCGACCAGCGGGTCGACCGCCTGGCCACCTCGGCGGAAGAAACGGCCCTGCCGATCCCGACGGCGGCTCAGAACACCTGGCCGAATGCCTACGAGCGCATCGTCGGA
>Ga0265292_1002625_pt1 | contig 12200 bp, 14 predicted proteins | sample Munlanlewell296A_FD_189080 | JGI IMG/M metagenome (GOLD analysis project Ga0265292, IMG submission 189080) | Leachate microbial communities from a municipal landfill in Southern Ontario, Canada - Leachate well 296A | ecosystem: Engineered > Solid waste > Landfill > Unclassified | place: Canada...
GAGTCCGCCGACTATTTGCCTGCCGACCGACATCGAGGGTGTTTCCACGCCAAGCCCCCCAGATTGGCTAAGCGGCCCTCACTCCGGCCGCCGCCCGTACTGTACCAGCCTGCTCGCCCTCGGAACCCCGGGTGGAGGACCTCCAAGGGACATTGACGCACACTGGCCTGTGGCAGTCCGGCAGCGTCAGGATTGCGACCGTGAGTCTGGGGGCAACCCAGGCCGCTTGGCCCAAGCCATGAGGTGCGTCCCAGCGCCCGGGGATTCCTCGCTTGCCTCGAGCTCAGCCTGGAGGAGCCAATGCCACTCGGCCGTTCCCTCCTCGGGGAGGTCGAACTCGTGCAGCGCCGACAACCAGCCGGACGCGGTGATCAAGATGTCATCGACGCCCGCGCGTTCCAGGAGTTCACGCAGTTCGGCCACCCGGAACATGTGGCATTCGTGGCCGGAGTTGACATCCCGCCCCAGATCTCCCGTGGCCACGATCTCCCGGTTGACCTCTGCGTCCAAGCTGAGAACCCCGGGAAGGAAGTTGTGGATCGCACCGAAGACGCCCATCACCGAGAGACCCAGCCAGCCTCCCGGCCTGAGCACCCGCAGAAGTTCGCCGAGGGCCTGCGGCGCCTGGTCGAAGCAATAGGAGATGGGCCCTCCGAGCGCAAGGACCACGTCGAACGGCTGGTCCGGCAACATGCCCAGATCGGTCACGGAGCCAAGCAGATAGGCTTGCGCCCCAGGTGCGTTCTTGCGGCAGAGGTCCAGCTGCACAGGCGAGAGGTCGAGGGCGGTGACCTTGGCGCCACGAGCGATGAGTTCCCGCGTGAAGCGTCCCGCGCCGCAACCGGCGTCCAGCACCTGATCGCCCTTACGCACCTTACGGTCCAAGTGATGGAGGAAGATGCGCCACTGCATCCTCATGTAGGAGTTCTTCTCCCACCGGTCCCACTCCGACGTCCCGTACTGGTCGTAGTAGGAGGCGGTGTGTTGAGGATCGAAACGCATATGAACTCCTTGTGGCCACAGCGTTCCTGCCGGCGAGGCGTGCCATGGACGTGACCCACCAACTCCGACCCAGGAAGCGCCCGTTTCCTGGCAGTACTCTACCTGCCCCTCCGGTCCCCGGTGTCTCAAGGGACATTTACGCACCCTCGCCTGGATCACGGATTCAACGCCGGGGAACGCGCACCTGCTGATCGGCCTCTGAGGGTGGGGACTTCGTTGGCGACCAGTGGGGACTTTGCCACGGCCACGGACACCCCGAGCGGCCAATTGGCGGCACGCGACCTGTAGCATTAGGGTACAAACTGCTTGGTGTGGTTGGTGTGGCGTCGCCACGGTCCCCTGGGGGTAAGCGTATGAAGCGCCTGGTCGCAATACTCGTCGCACTCGCCTTCGGCATCTCTCCGTCCTTCGCAAACGGTCCGGGCGGAGCCAAGGCAGCGTCGGTTTCGAGGTTCAGCAGCAACGCCGCACCCGCCTCCGCCATCTCTCCGTCCTTCTCAAACGCTCCGGACGGGGCTAAGGCAGCTTCGGTTTCAAAGTTCAGCGGCAACACCGGCCCGTTGGACACCGAATCCGATCTGGAAGCGGCGCTGTGGTACGAGCAGCGCATGCTGGATCATTTCCACTACGGGCAGGTGTACGAGCAGATCTACAACACCGCCGAGCGCAAGACCGGTGACATCCTCCAGTTGGTCGGCGAACAAGACTCCGCGCTGTACACCGGCAGCTACTTGGCGGCGCAGGCCTACCGGTATGCGATCGCGAAGTCGAAGCTTGCGGCTCTCCCCGGAAACGAGAGTTCTCACAACCCCCGGCGCCTCTTCTGGAATGCCCAGCGAGATGACGCCAAGGATCGCGTCGACGCGATGGTCGCCCAGTACCACATCCTCATCAACATCTCGAAGAACTGGAAGACCACGTTCAACCCAAAGATCGACACGACCAAGGACCCGACGCAGGACGCTTTCATCGACTTCGGCGGCGGGATCTTCCAGGGTGAGGCCGGGCTGCTCTTCCGCTCGTGCACGCCGGCCGACGCGCCGTGGGCGTTGAACGTCGGACGCACCCCCGGCGACCGTCTCTACGGACCGCTGCCGTGGGACGACGGCAAGGAGTACTACTGCCTGGACGCCACAAGCCGTGACGCCTACGCGGGTACCACCTTCGGTCTCGTCACCGCGCTGGACTTCGTCGCCGGCGACGACCCCGAGATGCGGGACATGATCGGCAACGACCTCATGCGGATGACCGACTACACGCTCAAGTACCTGTGGAACACGCCGCGTCCGCACGGCAAGGTCGTGATTCCCGAGGTATTCGGCGGCAATGATCTGGACAACTTCATCTCACCGCTGTTCGTCTATACACCTATGGCGAGCTTCAACATGCTTCAGGTTGCTCGCCACGCCGCGAAGGTCATGGGGACCCCGCTCCAGCAGGCACGCTACGAAGCTCTATGGACCGAGGAGGTCGCCGCCAAGGGAGCGACCCTAGGACCTTCGATGGAGGTCGACGCTGCGGATCCTCACAACGCCTACTACAAGTACCACCTGCACCACATGACGGCATTCAACCTCGTCCGGCTTGAACCCAACCCCGCAACTCGGGAGCTGGCGCGCCAAGCCTTCGGCGTGATGGACGCCACGACCGGTGACGACATCAACGCGCTCTTCGAGGCGATCACCTACGCGCTGACCGGCGAGCAATCTCGGCTCGACGCCGCCGTGACGCACCATCGCGAGTACCTCGAGTACCGGGCAAACAACGACGCCGCCGAACCAAGAAACCAAGTTCGAAACAGCGAGCAATGCGGCACGACGCTGGAATGCGTGCCACGCGATCAGATCGACATAGTCCAGGAGCTGCCCGACGGAACCGAGCAGGCGATCTCGACTCCCGGGACGGAGGCGACTTTGCGAGCCCATGCGCCACTTCCCGTCGGGCTCCGTCGCGCGGCCGACTTCATGTGGCAGAAGGACCCGACCATCCTCGATGGCGGCCAGCACCCGAACTGGGAATCGGCTGCAGCCGACTTCCTGCTTCCTTACTGGATGATTCGGTACTACACCGAGATCGCCAAGCCCGCGCTGGCTCCGTTCCCAGAGTGGGTCGGTCCCACCTTCCGCTGAGTCGCAAGGCACGAAAGAGCCCCGGGGATTCTCTACTCAGAAGCCGCTCGCCTCAAGGAATCGTGGCGACAACTCTTCTGGCGACGCCTACTGCGCGGCGGGCGGCCGCCACGAGCTGCTCGGCCTTGACCTTGGATATGGGGTCGGGCTCGTACTGCGCTTGGGTCTTGGCGGGCACCAAACGACGCAGCTCTCTGGCCACTTCCAGTCCTTCGTGGCCGGCCTTGCCCGCGTGGATCGGCGCCTGTGTGTGTGCTCCCGCCCAGCGGTTGCCCAGAATCACTCCAGAGACCGCATCCGCAGCGTTGATGCCGGCCAGCACTGCGTTGCCCGCAGCCGAATTGTGGTCCCCCCGGTCGAGGGCCTGCTCGGCACTTCTCAAGTACTCCTCCGCTTGCGAGGCGTACGACAGCGCCTCCTTGCGAGAGACGCCACGAATGTCACGGCCATCTGCACGTTTAGGCGGAGGCACGAGCCGCCTCCTCCAGTGGCTTGCCTGCCAGCAGGATCCCCTCCTGAACCACGGACTTCCACAGAGGCCGCCGTCGCAGGCCCGGCAACTCGTCGGTCCCCACCTCGACCAGTGCGATGCGGTTTCCGGAGATCCTTCCCGCGCGATCGGACCACGCTCCCAAGGACTCAGTCCACTGGTCGTGGTCGAGCCGGACCCCCCTCCCGCGAACCACCAGAACGTCAATGTCGCTGTCGGTGCTTGCCAGCCCCCGGGCGAAAGAGCCAAACACGACCAGGCTGGCCGGTGCGGGGCTTATCCCCTTCGCGAGCTCCTTCAGCCTCGCCAAGACCAGCCGATGGAGACCTCCGAGTTCACGCACCATCTCAGCGACCGCGTTATCGGCCGACAGCCGGACCAAGGACACCGGCGGGACATCGCGTCTCGCGACAATGCCTAGCGCTACCAGTTCTCCAACCAGGGCCGTCACTCGGTTGACGCTCACTCCGGAGAGCCGGCCGAGCTGGCGAAGAGTCATCTCTTCCTGGGTACGCCCCAGTACCTCAAGTATTCGACCTCTGGCGCCCGGGATGAGCGCTCGAACGGGTGCAACGTAGTCCATGGCGAACTCACATGTTGTTGTGATGTATGTCCCCGCTATTGTGACCTCCGACGACCGGGCCGTCAACAACGTGGCCCTTCGGCTCGCTACGCCTCCAACCGCCGACCTCCCAGACACACGCCGCAGATGATTCGGACCAGCCGGGTGTCAGCGCGACCCCAGGGGTCCCGGCGGCCTGTCCGCGCGGAGGTCGAAGTGGCGGCGCAGCTCGGAGGCATAAGTCCTACCGAGGCTGTCTGCACGCTCCTTCACCCACCGACTGAAGGCAACCTGACCGGTGGCAAGCCCGTCGGTATTGACGAGTTCGGCCATCATCCCTTCAAGCTCGTGGCGTGCGAGCAACACGTCGCCGAGGGTGACACCGATTACGCGAGTCAGCACTCGCACCGCGACTGGCGGCAGGTAAATGAGCCGGCTTCGGCTGCCGATCGCATCACGGATAAGGGTGACCATCTCGGTGAAGGTAAGCGTCTCGGGCCCCACCGCATCGACCACCACATTGCCCTGGGATCGGGCGCACTCGATACACAAGCGAGCGACATCGTCTGCATGGACGGGCCGCAATCGGTATCGCCCGTTGCCCGGAATCGCAAACAGCGGAAACCGGCGCAGCAGCCAGGCGATGTTGTTGATGAGCACGTCTCCCTCGCCGAACGTGACCGTGGGCCGCACGATCGCATACGGCAGCCCGGCTTCGGCCAGGGCGCGCTCCACCAGCGCCTTGCCGCGGAAGTACGGCAGATGGGAAGTGACTGACGGGTTGGTCACGCTGACGTGCACGATCCGGGCGACACCCGCGCGGCGTGCTGCGCCGAACAGCGCCCGGGAGTTCTCGACCGCGTCCTCGGTGCGCACGTCACCACGAGAGAACCGGACCCAATAGGTGTTGTACAGGGTCGAGACCCCCTCGAGGCTTGCCTCAAGCGCCACAGGGTCATCGAACCGGTAGGGCCGGATCTCCAAGTGCTTGGCGAGCGGATCGCTCATACGCGGATGGCCGGTCAGTGTCCGGACACGCCGTCCCTCGGCGAGCAAGCGCGCCGCGATGAACCGGCCGGTGTAGCTCAGCGCGCCGGTGACAACGTCGAGGTCCCCGTCGGTCATGACCGCCGTCCTTTCCCTCGATCCCGGAGGACGGGCTCAGCGAAGAAGACGGCGCCCAGTCAATCCCGACCTTCCATCAGGCGGTTCGATTCGAGGACCTGGGGCGTGGCGCTCGATGGTGGGCGCCTCCGGGCGGCGCGCTCAAAGGGGGCGAGACCCACAAAGAGGCCTTGGCGCGGGAGCCCGTAAGCTCCCGAATGCGGGTCATGCCGAGATGCGGACCCGTTTCACCCCGACGAAGTCGAGCGTTTCCGCCGGCTCGCCTTGGACCTCAAGGCAAAGCTGAATCGCCTCGCGAATCCGCTCCATGAGCTGATCGAGAGATCGCGCCTGCGTGTGGCAACCCGGCAGTGACGGCACCGAACCCACGTAGTAGCCGTCCGCGTCGCGTTCGACGACCACATCGAAGTCCCGTTCCATACGCCGGAGTCTACACCCTCCAAGCTCAGTCAGCCGGACTTGGGTCACCGGTGCCGATCCCGTGTGAACGCCGTCCAATGGGCTTCGCACGCCGGGGAATTGGAGGTCGAGCTCATCCAGACTGGGGAGTCTCCTACAGCGAGACCACCTTCATCGAGGTTGCCCGCAAGCGCTAGCGTTCGGTCTTCCCCGGGGAGGGAACATCTCCTGATCCGCTGCCGATTCTGGAGATCGCAGCGGCCGGAGTCTGGATCTCGATCCCTTGATGCGAGCCAACGTTAAGCAGATCACGGTCCCCCGTCGCGATGACCTGCGCCCGCCCCGCGACGGCGACGGCCAGGACCTGGTCATCATCGCGATCCCGACACACCTTCGGCACCCTCAGGGGCTCCGCAATCGCGCTCAACGCCTCCACCTCAGCGCGGATCTCTCTTGCCGCCGATCGTGGGAAGCCGAACTTCTCCTCCAGCACCGCTTCGAGTTCATCCAGCAGGTGCGAGCTGGTGACAAGCTCGACTCGGCCTCGCGCCGCAATCCTCACAAGCTCCCGTGGTTGGCCACCAAGAAAGATCGCGGAGACCAGGACGTTGGTGTCCAGCAGGATGCGCACTAACGGCGCCGGCTCCCACGGCCCGCGGCCCTGCGGCGGGCCTTCACTACCCGGGCGACACCCTCTTCCGTGAGGCCCGTTCGCGCGGCGACCTGCTCGCCGTAGGCGAAGATCCTCTCCCAACGGTCAAGCCGGGCGAGGTACTGGCGCAGAGCCTCGCGGAACATCTCGCTGCGGCTCCTCCCCTCGGAACGCGCGGCCTTGTCGACTTCTCGGGCGAGATCAGGCGGCAGAGAAACGGTGACGGTACGGCTTGGCCTCATTGGATCTCTGCTCCGCATGTAAGAGGATGTCTTACAGCCAAGATAGGGCGACCCCGGGTTCGGGTCAACATCCGCGTCCTTCTTCTGATCGGTCGGCGTTGTAGGCCGCTGCGACACCAGCTACCCTGCGGGTGGATGGGAAGCCTGAAGCCGCACGGGGGGTATCTCAAGGGTGAAGCGACTGCTGGTCGTGCTCCTGGTGATCTTCGCGCTCGTGTGGCTGCCCGCCTGCGGCTCGAACAGCCCAGTGGCAATCCACGTCGACCAGCCGAGAGCCCTGTTGGATACTCCCTTGGCAATCACCATCTCCGGCCTCCGCCCGCACGAGCGAGTGCTCGTGCGGGCAAGCACCAAGGACGCGCGGGGGAAGTACTGGGCCTCCAAGGCCACGTTCCTTGCGGATTCGGCCGGCCGGGTGGACCTGCGCACCGCCGCAGCCCAGGGCGGAACCTACCAGGGAGTCGACCCGATGGGACTCTTCTGGTCGATGCGTGTGACCTCGCCCACGCCACAGAACTGGTACTGCCTCCCGGGAGACAAGTCGACCGTCACCTTCAGCGTCGAGATGGGAGGCGCTGTTGTCGCCAGGCAATCGGTCGTGCGGCTCACCAGAGATCCCGGCACACCGGCGGGCCGCCTCCAGAGTCTCTCTGAGGTTGGCTTCACCGGCGAGTACTATCCGCCGGCCGACACCCGCATCCGTCGGCCCGCGGTCCTGGTGTTCGGGGGATCCGAAGGAGGCCTGAGCGGAACCCTCACGTCCTCGCTGCTCGCCGCCCATGGATACCCGGCCCTGGCAATAGCGTATTTCGACGCACCCGGGCTGCCCGCGAAACTGGCCAACATCCCTCTCGAATACTTCGCCGGAGCCCTGAGGTGGTTGCGCGACCAGCCGGGGGTCGACCCCGGCCGTGTGCTGGTCTACGGGGTGTCGCGAGGCAGCGAGGCGGCTCTTCTCCTGGGCGTTCACTATCCGGAACTCGTGAACGGCGTCATCGCCTTGGTGCCCAGCAGTGTCTCGCAGGGATCCATGACCGGGCATCCCGGTCCTGTCTGGATGCTGGGCGGCGATCCCCTCCCTTACTCCAATCAAGGCAGTACCCTGCACCCGGCCGACAACCCAGACGCGGAGATCCAGGTGGAGAAGATCGGGGGCCCCATCTTCCTCGACTGCGGCGAGGGGGACCGGGCGTGGCTCTCCTGCCCCTACGCCCAAGCGATCATCGATCGGCTCGAGGCCAATCATCATCCGTACCCACACGTCCTACTCAGCTACCCCAACGCCGGGCACGGTGTTGGGTTTCCAGTGCCGAACTTCCCCGACGTATGGGGATTTGGGTCGGGGTTGGCAACCGCGCCGGATGCCACCGCCAAAGCCCGCCAGCAGATCTGGCCTCGCCTGCTCGACTTCCTGAGCGAGTTCGCGAAGACCTAGCTGACGATGCCGGACGCCCGGCACGAGAACTGACAACCGATCGCCGGCCGCTAAGGGCCCCCTCGGAGGACCCGCGAACCTGGCAGTGCTCCGGCACCGCGGTCAGGGCGCGCTCGTTCCCCCCGTCAATTCATTCACACGCCGCGCGCGATAACCCGCCGCCGATCAGTTCATCCGCACGGCGTGCGCGCTGGCCGCAACCCGATCCGCGTCAAGGCACAGGAATCCCACGGCCATGTCGTAGTCGCAAGCCTGCCCGTCCCAACGACTGGAGCAAGTCCTGGCATCTATCTCTAGCCCTGCTCGCCGATTGGCCTCCAGCAGAGCAGAGGTCTCGCCTCGGGTCTAGGGCGCGTCCGGAACCGCCCTGCCGTCGGGGCGAGAGAAGGAGAAGCCGCCGGCAGCCTCTGCGCGCACCGAGAAACCTCCCTCGTGAACAAGGCGATGGTGATGGCGGCAGAGCTGCAGGAGGTTGGAGAGACTGGTGGGCCCACCTCTCGCCCAGTGGCGCACGTGGTGAGCGTCGACGTACCTCGAAGCCCCACAGCCCGGAAACTTACAGCCTCCGTCCCGGGTTTGAAGCGCCCGGCGCAGGGCCGCGGGAATGCTTCGGCTCTGCCGGCCCACGTCCAGCACCGAGCCGTCCGATGAGTGAAGAACTGGCACGATGGAGGCATCGCAGGAAAGACGCATCACCGTCTCAGCGCTCAAGGCGGGGCCCTCTTCCAGCTTGCAGCGCTCCCCCAAGCTTGGATCACGAAGGGTCGAGGCATCCACGTGCACCACTATGTGGTGGCGCTCCGCGCCTGCGAGACTTCGCGGACCCGAGGCGAGGAAGGCCTCAGCCATCGCGGCCAGAGCATCCGCTCGCCGGGCGGCGATAGGATCCTCGGGCTCGAGGGGATCCTCGGGTCCCAGGGGGTCGAAAGACGTTTCCGCGGAAACGTGAAGAGAAGAGGCAGGAGCCTGACACACTCTCGCCTGCCCGGCACCCTCTCCCGGTGACGCCGATGTTGGCCGCTGAGCCAAGTCCGGTGACGGGCTCGCAGACGAGACTGTTGTTTCCTCGGGGACTTCGTGGACATCCGCCCCGGTCTGCGAACGCCGCGTTTCCGCGGAAACGTCGGCTACGATGAACGGCCTTGCCGCCACCCTGGCGGTGGGCCTTCGAACCGGGCGTGGAGGCTCCTCCTGCGCCAAGTCCTCCACGGCGGATTGAAGGGCAGCCAAGACGACCGCGCCCTGCTCGGCGGGAATCCGGGCACGAATTCAGGGACCCGTCGTCGTCGTGGAAGTACTTGAGATAGCGGCGGTTGTGCTGGGCCACCGCCTGGGCCACTTCCTCCACGGCCTTGGCTCGCCGGAATCCCCGTACGATGCGCTCCAGCTGGGAAGCGGTCCCGTACTGGGCCCACATCAGCAGCGTCTCTTCGGTTGTGGGTGTGGCCGCCCGAGTAATCGCGCGAACCTTCGCGTAGCTGAGTTCCCCGCGGGCGAAGGCCGCGGTTACCGCCGGAAGCTCCACCAGCCTCCGTGCGACCCGCAACCGCTCCCTGGCGGCTCCGAGATCCAGTCCGCATCGCCAGTTGAGCCAATGGGCACAGGTCTTCACGCCCCACACGGCCCAGCCCCTTCGCCGGTCGAACTCCTCGATCAGAAGCAGGAACTGGCACTCGGCGGCGGCCAGGTTCCCGGCCAGCTCCAGGATCCTGCCTTCCAGTTGCTCGACGGGGAGCCCGGGCTGAAAGACGCCGATCCCGGCGCCTACTGGTCCGTCCTTTCCTATGGCCGATCCTATGGCCGAGACCTCGGCTTCCGGACCTGGCCAATCGGACCGGGACTGCTCCTCTGGACCAAGGGGGACTTCATTATCTCCGCTGTCTGCGGCGGTATCCTGCAGTTGACAGCGAAACATGCCACCACCCTCCCAAGAGCACATTGAGCAGACACCGATGGACCCCGCCGACCGGTTCTGGCCGCCGGGCGCTCCCCCGTTCTGGCGGAGCAGCCAAGACCGTGCGACTTTGCGCTGGACCCGCGGATGCCAATCACCTGCTCAACTCTAGCGCTCGGGTGCGACATCTCAGGGCGGCGCACCACACGCGAGATCAGGATGCACACGTCGGTCGAGCCAGGCCAGGCAGGGTTTCTCGTGTAGACGCCTGTCAGCTCGTACGCGTCATGGGCCTGTCGGCGCTATGCTGCTGGCCAGCTTTCAAGAGCTGTTCCTCCGGGACCATGGGGGACCGATGGCGGAGATGCCTGGCCTGCAGGTCAAGCCAGCATTCGAGCGTGACCTGGGAAACGGCCTTCATCTGCGACTGCTGCAGGCCCAGGACGCCGAGGAACTGTTCGCGCTGGTCGACCGAAATCGAGAGCACCTGCGACCCTGGATGCCGTGGGTCGATGGCACAAGCGGCGTCGCGGACATCCTCACCTTCATCGAGAACACCTTGCGCGAGTTCGCCGAGGCCAAAGCCATCCGCTTGGGAGTCTGCCTGAACGGCTCCGTGGTCGGCCACGTCGGCGCCGACGTGCGGACGATCCATCGAGCAGCCGAGGTCGGCTACTGGCTCGACGCCGCCCATCAGGGCCGGGGGATCATGACGCGAGCAGTGGAGGCGCTGCTCACCCACCTCTTCGATGAGAAGGGCATCCATCGAACCGAGATCCGTGCCGCTCCCGAAAACCGGCGCAGCCGAGCAATGGCGGAGAGGTTCGGCTTCCGGATGGAGGGGGTGCTACGTCAGTACACGTTCTGCTCGGGGCGATGGCTGGACCAGGTTGTTTACGGCTTGCTGGAAGACGAGTGGGAAGCCCGCACACCGTAGAGCCGGCAGATACGCCGATGAGACTTGATGACCCCCGCGCTGCCCCGGTGAAGTGAGAGGCAGGCCCGACCCCGTCGCCCGTAGCGTATGCTTCGACGACTATGGACTCCTCGTTTGTTGCCGAGAACGACACAGGGCGGACACGTCTTGCCGCGCTAGTCGCCACGCTCACCGACGCCGACATGGAGACGACGATGGAGGGTGGGTGGACGATCGCCGCGACTCTGGCGCACCTGGCCTTCTGGGCCCGTCTGCACAAGGCTGAGATCGATCACTGGAAGTGCGGCCAGGGGCAGCCGGCAGAGGAGCCTGACCGGTCCGCCGATGACCTCAACGATGCGCTGCTTCCCGAATGGCGTGCCCTGCCCTCGCGTACCGCCGCCCGCCTGGCCATCGAGGCTGCGGAAGCCGTGGATCGTGAGGTGTCGGAGGTCGACGGGACCACGGTGGAAGAGATCGTCTCGAAGGACAAATCCTGGTTGCTTCATCGTCACTGGCACCGCCGAGAGCACCTGGATCAGATCGAGCGCGCCCTCCGCGGCTGACTCGCGGGCTCCCCGCCCGAAGACGGACTCTGGGGGGCACTCACGTATTCACGCCCGGGCGATAGACGTTTCCGCGGAAACGCCCTTGATCTCGCGTCTGTTGGTGGCATTGCGGTGCATGCCATGGAGGGATCCCTGCGGGGGCCCGCCTGGCTCCGTCGCGGCAGCGCTACCACCAGACCGGGGTCACGGACCTCGGCTTGAGGCGAAGCAGGACGTTGTCCTCACCCGAATACTCCGCCACGTGCTGGCGGATCGAGTCCTCATCGGTCTCGTACCTGCTGACCAGACGCCTGATCGTCCGGCGGTCGCTGGGTTCTATCGTGACATCGCCCTGGAACATGTAGCCCGCCTTGTCGCTCGGATCCCCGCCAATGACGACAGCCGCCTTTGGGTTGGCGAGGAGGTTCCTCGTCTTGCGGTCGCCTCTCTCCGTTCCCATCACGATGTCGTCTCCCTCCAGCATGTACCAGAGAGGAACGACATGCGGGTACCCATCGGGTCCGACCGTGGCGAGCCGTGCGAGACGCACTCCACGCAGGAAGCGTCGCACTGGCGGAGTCAGGACTGGCTTGCTCTTGGACTTCACTTGCCTATCGTACGACGCGCGCGGCGGGGACCATCACGCGTTGACGGTCCCAACCCGAGACCGCACAGTCGCGCCCCACATTGTTGGGAATCGCGCCGAAGGTGCAAACTGCCACAGTGAAGTGCCGGCTGGAGAGCCTGGCAACCTTCATGGGGCCGGCTCACAAGAGGGAGGGCTCATGCCACGGCTGGACATCGAT
>Ga0265292_1002626_pt1 | contig 12181 bp, 8 predicted proteins | sample Munlanlewell296A_FD_189080 | JGI IMG/M metagenome (GOLD analysis project Ga0265292, IMG submission 189080) | Leachate microbial communities from a municipal landfill in Southern Ontario, Canada - Leachate well 296A | ecosystem: Engineered > Solid waste > Landfill > Unclassified | place: Canada...
ACGCCGTCGGGTCGTGCTCCTCGCGGGCTCGGGCGCGGCGGCCCGCGCAGTGTTACCCAACCATCCTGGACGTCGTTAGAGCATCGTTAGGCCTGCTTGGCGAGAGCGTCGATGTCGGCTCCTTGCCACATCGTGCTGGCGCCGTGCTTGGCCTCGCTCGCCTGAGGTTGGCTCACCCACGTGCGCGAGTTCTGCGACGTGAAGATGCCTTGCTCCGCAAGGAGACGCAAGACCGCGGCCACATCGTCTGGCTTCATCGCGTCGCTCTCGATGCTAAGAGAGACGTGCTTGTCTTGGCCCGAGCTGTCAACGCGGAAGAGCACGCTCACTTGGTTATCGCTCGCCGTCGTCGCATCGGTCCCCTTGAGCTTGCGTCCGAGCTTGAGCTTCGTCTCGTAATCGGCCATCTGTCGGGATATCGTTGTCCGATGGTTTGGCTCCTCGTCGCAACGTTCAAGCGGCCCAGGCTTCGTGACCCCGTGTGGTCCAGCGGAGCGTAAGGCTGAGGATGGCGGTGCTCGGTGCCGGCACGATGGGGCACGGCATCGCGCAAGTCGCGGCACTCGCGGATGCGGACGTCACGCTGCGCGACATCGACGAGAACGCATTGCAGCGTGGACTCGCTGGCATCCGCAAGTCCCTCGACAAGGCAGTCGAGAAGACCAAGGTCACTCGCGCCCAAGCCGACGAGGCTCTTGCACGCGTCCGAGTCGTTGTTCCGCTCGACGAGGCCGTGCGTGGAGCGGACTTCGTGGTCGAAGCCGTCCCAGAGAAGCTGGAGCTGAAGCGCCGCGTGCTCGCGGACGTCGTGCAGCACGTCGGTCCCACTTGCGTGCTCGCCACGAACACGTCGAGCCTCAGCATCGCTGCGATCGCCGAGGGACTACCACATCCTGAGCGCGTCATCGGCATGCACTTCTTCAACCCCGTGCCGGTCATGAAGCTCGTGGAGGTCGTGCGCGGGCCACGGACAAGCGATGAGGTCACCGCACGTGTCGTCGCGCTTGCACAGAGCATGGGCAAGGAGCCGATCGTCGTACGCGACTCGCCCGGCTTCGCCACGAGCAGGCTTGGCATCATCATGGGGCTCGAAGCCATCCGTATGCTCGAAGAGGGCGTCGCGAGCGCCGAGGACATCGACAAGGCGATGACGCTTGGCTACAATCACCCCGTGGGGCCGCTTCGCCTCACGGACCTCGTGGGGCTCGACGTCCGCCTCGCCATCGCTGAGTACCTCACGCGGGAGATCGGTCCACGATTCGAGCCCCCAGCATTGCTGCGCCAGATGGTCGCTGCGGGGAAGACCGGCCAGAAGGCAGGTGAAGGGTTCTACAAGTGGTGAAGCACGGCGCTCCGTCATTATGACGAACGCCTCAGCGGTTGAACCGCAACGCCTAAGTCCGGAGCGATAGACATCAGAGCGCTTGATCGACGACACATCGGGCGAAGTCATGTTGATCCTTCACATGACCAAGAAGAACGCCCGCACGAGTAGCCAAAGCGCTTGAGGGCGCTGCATGCGAGCGCCGCGGCGCTCCCCCTCGTTCCTTCATTTGTTCTGGCGTGTCCTCCACTGTGCGAGTCCGGCGACCGTGATGATGATGGCGATGATGGGGAGGCCCGGCGCATTGTTCTTTTGTGGCTCCACGGACGGGATGCTTGGCGTTCCAGCACTCGGGGAGACGTTCGGTGTGGCGGAGGAGGGCGACACGGTGAGTGGGCTCTCTTCCGCGAGCGTCCTGATCCCGTCATAGGTCACGTAGCCTCGTGCCGTGAACAAGCCAGGTTGGTTTGGCGTGTAGAACGCATCAAGGTCAACATCGCGCCCGCTCGACACTCGCAAGGGGTCGCTCTGCGCGACCGCGATGCGCGTTCCGTCCCGCAGGATCTCCACGGTGAGCTTGGCGCCCTGGATGTCGGAGGCCCCAGTGTTCTCGAAGTGGGCCGTGAAGGTCGCCAATTGCACGGTCGGGATGACCATCTCGTGCGTTAGCGACGTCATGCTGCCTTGCGGAGGCGGCGGAGCACCCACGTTGGGGCTCACCTCGAAAGTCACGGGCAGGAGCGCAGCGTCACTGACCGGGTGGTCGAGGACCCCTTTCGCCGTGTAGGATCCATCTGGCAGCGTTCCCGTCGTCTTGAGGACCTCCGTCGCTTGGGCGCCAGGTTCGATAGCCTCTCCCACGAGGTTCTCGTGGAGGGCGACGTTGCCGTCCTCGTCGAGGATGGTGAGGTCGATGCCCGGCACCGCGCGGACGTTGCCGCGGTTGAGGAGATCGATCCTCAGTGTGACGGGAGTCCGTGGGAGGACGTCTGGGACCCTTACCTTCTCGACAGAGAATCGGATGACCTGGTCTCCACCCACGCTCACCTTGATCGCTGGGAGGAGCTCGAGGTTGGTCGAGGCTCCAGACCCGTCGGGGGCACCGGTGCCTGTGGCGCGGATGCGTAGCGAGCCCGCGTAGTCTCCGTTCGCCGCGGACGCGGGGACGGCGACGCGCACGGTGATCTGGCGCGCCGAATCCGCCGGCATCACGAACTCCGCGACGTCCACCTTGAGCCACTGGGCGATGTCGCCTGACGTCGTGACCTTGACTGTCGTGGGCGCGTGGAAGTTGTTCTGCACGCGTAGAGTGCCCTCACTGCTTCCGCCTCGCGTGAGGTCGGGAGTAGTGAAGGAGAGCTCGACTGGCGTGACGCCGAACCCTTCGGCCGTCCCGGCGGCGTGTGCTGCACCGGCCGCCAGCAGGGCCGGTCCCACCAGTGCGATCACCAAGAGGATCGCCTTCATCCCTTCATCGCCCCCAGGGTGAGTTGGCCCGTGTAAGTGCCAGGAGGAAGGTACTGCTCGTCGCCACTGGGAACGTGGAGGTTGAAGAACGCGCTCTTCGCGCTCTGGGAACCCGGGGCGAGCTGGAACGCGGTGTCCGCGTAGCCATCAGCGGAAAGCGGGACTTCGCCAGCCATGGAGGAGTCCTGGCTGTACCCGATCCTTTCTGGCCCGATCGACACTCCGCTCGTCTTCTCGGTGAGGGGACTCGCGCTCACGTGGAGATCGATCTTGACGTTGCCCACGTTGTGCACCGTGACCCCCGACGCGTCCGTCGTGTTCCCGGGGCTCAGTCCGCTCCCGAAGCTGATGGACTTGGAGTCGATGGCGATGCCAAGCATCTCCATGTACACGAAGTGGGCGTCTGCGCTTGCGTTGGCTCCCGCGTGGTCAGTCGCGCTGAAGTGGACCGCGTATTCCCCAGGCTGGCTGCTCGCGGAGAGCTTGTAAGTGGCCTCGTAGGTCGTTGTCCGGCCGTGCCCACCTTCGCTTGACGCCGCAGCGTTGGTCGCTGGGACATTGGACCCATCAGGGGCTGTGACGGTGATAGTGGCGGATGTGATGTCCTTCCACCCGTTCCCATCGTCAACGGAAGCATGGACCGGGATAGTCGCAACGCCGTTGGGGACTGGACTGATCTGTGTGCCCGGGGTAGAGGGGTCATCGTCGTGGGCAGTGAGATCGATGAAGGCGTTCGCCGGCGCGGCGTTCGCGACGTCAGCGCTGCTCTTGACCTCGTTCCCGTTCTGGTCGTCCTCAGCAGAGACACCGTGCACGGCCGAGAGCGCGGTCGCCAAGCAGGCGAGCACGATGGTCACTCGCTTCAAGAGATCGCCTCCACGGTGATCGTGATGGAACCGCTGTACTTGCCCGCCGGGACCCACATCTCGCTGCCGTGGGGCACGCGAAGTTCCACGAAGACGGAAGCCACGCCGCCAGGGAGGATCGCGTCTGGAATGGGCCTCGTCCCCGAGACGTCAACTGGCTTCGAGAGGTCCGGGTTCGAGAACGCCTGGAATCGATCGGCAGGGATCTCTGCGTTCGTCGTGCGCTCCACGAAAGACGAGCTGAGCAGCTTGACGCGGAGGGGAAGCGTTCCAGTGTTCGTGACCTTGATCTCTTGGGGTGCCGATGTCGCGCCGGGTTTGAGTGGGCCAAATGCGATGGCGCCAGGTGTGACGACCACGCTCAGCCCCCCGCTCGTCGCAGAGGCCGCATCGCTCAGCGCGGTCGATTCCAATGCGCTTGTCGGGATCACGACGCGCAGGAACGTCGGAGAGGCAGCGTGCCAGGCAACTCCAACGCCAGCCGCGACGAAAAGCGCGACCATGGCGGCTGCGTACGGGACACTCGCTCGGGACATGGTGATCTCGCATTAGAGCGCTGCCTCGTGTGCATAAGCTCGCAGCCCTCGGCCAATCCTCCGCATCGGACCTTGTCCGTTCGCTCCTGCATGGCGCCTCCTGCGGCCGGCTCCCGTCGCATCTTGCTCGCCCTCACGCGAGCGTGCGCTCGCGCCCGCCGATGAATCCGAGACCAGCGAACAACGCGAGCGCCACGAGCGGCAGCACGGCGCCCCACACGAACGTCGCTCCCTCGCCCAACGCATCCCACAACCACCCCGCCGTGATGCCTCCAACGATGGTCGCGATACCGATCGTCATGTGGAACAACCCCAAGCGCGTCGAGCGAGAGGCGGTGCCCGCCAGGTCCGCCGCGAGCGCACGCTGCACGCCATCTGTCGCGGCGAACGCGAGCCCCAAGAGCACGAAGGATAGCACGGCGAGCGAGAGACCGGGGCTTCCTGTGAGCAAGATGGCGGATGCGCTGAAGAGGACCGCGCCGCCCGCCAGCATGCGCGCGTGGCCCAAACGATCCGACAGCCAGCCAAGCGGGAGAGCCAACGCCGCGTACACGATGTTGAAAAGGAGGTAAAGCAGGACGGCGACGACGGGACCACCCACCTGGTGTGACGCGCGAAGAATATAGAAAAGATAGCTCACTTGCCCCAGCGCGAAGATGCCTGCTACGACGAGGAATGCGCGGTACCGCGGCGATGGCGCCTCGAAGAGCCCCTTCATGGTGCCAGAGGCGGGGTCCACGTCGCGGACCATCGAGAGCGGGATGAGCGTGCTGAGGCCAACGAACGCGGCGACGAGGACGACGCGATCCAACCCATCCTGCGCGAGGCCAAACCACACGATCCCCACGAGGGCGAGCGAGACGCCCACGACTGCGCCCGCAGTGTCCGCAGCGCGATGCAACCCGTACGTGCTCCCGCGGGATCCCGCATTCGCGCTCTCCGCGAGGATCGCGTCACGCGGCGCCGTCCGCATGCCCTTCCCCACGCGGTCCACGCTCCGGAACGCGAGGCTCGGCACCCAGAACGTCGAAAGCGCGATGCCGAAGCGCGACAACGCCGCAAGCACATACCCACCGATCACGAGCGGCTTCCGACGCGCGTGCTTACGGTCCGCGACCGCGCCGAAGACGGGCTTCAACAAGTGCCCCACCGCCTCCGACACACCCCCCGTCAAGCCGATGGCGAGGCCAGAGGCGCCCTGCAGCACAAGAAGGAACGCGAAGACCGCTTGCAGCATCTCGCCAGAGATGTCCGCCAGGAAAGAGGTCACCGCAAGGAGGACGACGTTCCGCGGGAAGCGGGGCACGACGGGGAAGCGGGGCCCGCGAGGTATGCGTTTTTCCAAACGGCTGCCCACCCCAGGGTAAGCAACCGGTCCACCTGCGCCTTGGCGTCTTGGTGTCTTGGAGTATTGGCGTGGACTGCGAGAGGTTCTCGTTGCGCCTGGAAACCAGAACGGGACACAACCTGCCTCAGCTGAATGGCACCGGGACCCACCGCTCTTCATCCCTCTTCCACGCGTACCCCGAGTCGCCCGGCCGTTCTGCGAGGGCGCGCACGCCGTCGAGGAGCGCGTCCACTTCGGCGCGGGTGTTGTAGATGCCGAGGCTCGCACGTACGGCGCCGGGGATCCCCGGCGCGCTCGTGCTGCCGCCGCGGCGGATCTCTTCGATGAAGGGGCCTGCGCGTAGGCCCAGCAATTCCATGAGGTAGGGGTGCGCGCAGAAGCAGCCGTGACGCACGGCGACGCCGTGCTCGGCGTTGAGTGCGGTCGCGAGTGCCGCGGGGCTCCAGTCGTCGATGCCGAAGGACACGACGCCGACGCGGTCTCGGGTCGTCTGTGGGCCCAGCATGTGCGTGCGTGGGATGGCCTTGAGTCCATCGACGAGGTGGTCGAAGAGCTGCATCTCGCGGCGTTCGCTGGCGTCGCGTCCGGCGCGGTCGAGGTAGTCCAGTGCTGCCGCGAGCGCGACTGCGCCGACGACGTTGGGCGTGCCGCCTTCGTGGCGGTCGGGCGCGTCGGACCAGATGGTCTCGTTCTCAAGCACGAGCTTCACGGTGCCGCCGCCTGGCATCCAGGGGGGGGCGTTGTCGAGGAGGTCACGTTTGGCGACGAGGAAGGCGCTGCCGAATGGCGCGTATGCTTTGTGGCCGGCGCCTGCGAAGTAGTCGGGGCCGCCCCCGGGCATGCGCGAGAAGTCGAGTCGTTCGTGCGCGAGGATCTGCGCGCCGTCGAAGAGGACGGGCACGCGCGCGTCCTGAGCGTGCTCGAGCACTTCGCGCATGGGCGTCTTCACGCCCGTGACGTTGCTCGCGCAGGAGAGCGCGAGGAGGCGCGGCTTGGGGTGTTGGCGTAGGCGCGCTTCGAGCTCTTCCAGGTCGATCCGTCCTTCGGGCGTGACGTGGACCATCTCCACGTTGCCGTGCGCCTTGTGCGGGAGGAGGTTCGAGTGGTGCTCGAGTTTCGTGGTTAGGACGGGCCCTTCGGTGGTGGAGCACGCGACGTGCGACGCTAGGTTGAGTGCTTGCGTCGTGTTCATGACGAAAACTGTTTCACGGTCCGCTGGCGCGCCGACGAACGAGCGGACCCTTTCTCTGGAGTGCTCGAAGGCGTCCGTCGCGCGCTCGCTGAGGTGGTGCGCGCCGCGGTGCACGTTCGCGTAAGCGTGGCGGAGGAGGTCCGTGGCCGCTTGGATCACTGGCTCTGGTGCGTGCGTGCTCGCGGCATGATCGAAGAAGCGCAGAGCGTGCGTGGTTCCGTCTCGGCCTGGTACGCGCTCGCGCAGCACCATGAAATCGTCGCGGATCCTCTCGATGTCCACGGTATGGCGATGATGCGAGGGCGCATTTAGGGGCTTCGCTGGCGTGCGGGGTCCTATGCCACTGTGAACTCCTTGGTCATGCCCAGCGCGAAGTGGGGCGGCGACTGGTCATCGTCGGCCTCGAAGCAGATGAGCGCGTAGCGCCCGGGTGTGATGGTCAGCATGGCGTACTCGGGCGAGATCCCGGGTGCCATCGCGGCGCCCCCGCCGATGCCATCAGCGGGGGGTGGGCCTGGTGGAGCGTCTGGCGCGAAGGCGTTGATGACGTCCATCGCGGTGGCGTTCCCGTGGAGTCGCACGAGCACCGCTTCGTGGTCGTGGCTTCCCGCGTTCTTCACTGCGACCACGTGCTCCCCGGTGGTCAACTCGTGGTCCAGCGTGAAATTGTAGTCTGTGAGCGTGATCGTGGTGTCCGCCGTCGGTTCGGGGGCCGGGTCTCCTCTCGCGGTGATGATGTGCAGCGGTGCTATCATGCCGTGGATGGCGTGGGGCGTTCCCGTGTCGTCGGGAATGAAGCACGCGATGGCGTACTCGCCTGCGGCCAGGCGTACGACGGTCGTTGCATTGCTGCCCGGGTTCGCGACGGCGATGCCGCCTACCGGCTGGGGCCCGGTGCTCATGTTCGCCATCCCACTCGAGTTGGGCGGGCTCATGATGAGCGCCTTGACCTGCTGGAAGGTCAAGTTTCCAAGCGTGAAGAGCGCAAGCTGGTGAGGCTCGATACCAGCGTTTTGCAGGCGTAGTGTGACCCAGCCCGCAGCGGCCGTGTCGGGACCACTGAACGCGTACGTCGTGTTGTTGCCGGGTGGTCCTGACTGCGTGGCCACGAAGGCGAGCTCGGTGGGCGCAGCCGGGTTCTGCGTAGGCGTCGTTGGCGTGGTCGTGGGGGCGGTGCTCTGGTTGACCGTGCAGCCAGTGATAGCGAAGCTGGCGAGCAGCGTGGCGAGGAGCGTGGAGCGTAACATGGCGATCCATCCGTTCGAAGGCGCCCCTAAGGAAATACCTGGAGGGCTACTCGCCGCGCTCGAACGTGCGGGCTGCCGAGGCCGGGCGTCCCAGCGTGGGTGGAGGGGCCTATGCCTTGGCCGGGCCAGCGGGCACGAGTTCGCCCATAGCGACCTTGAGCGCCAGGCGCGCGACGTTCCTGCTCTCGCGCCGCTGCTGCAACAGGCCCGCGCTTTGCTCGTCCGCGTCCAGCAATGCGGCCGTGGTCGTCGATTTGTCTTGCAGCATCTTCACGATGTCCTCGTCGATGGTGCCACCCGCGACGAGGTAATGCAAAAAGACCTCCTTGGTCTGGCCGATGCGGTGGATGCGGTCACCAGCTTGCTCGTGGTTAGCGGGGTTCCAATCGAGGTCCACGAAGACCGCGTGCCGCGCGGCCGTGAGCGTGACGGCGGTTCCTGCTGCGGTGATCTGCCCGAGGAACACGCGGACGTTGGGATCGTGCTGGAACGTCTGCACCGCGGCGTCGCGCTGCTTGTCGTTCACGCCGCCGTGCACCGTGACTGGGTTGAACTCGCTCAATGATTTCTCGAGCGTTTCCAGGTGCTGCAAGTAGTACGCGAACACGACGATCTTCTCGCCCGGGACGCTCAGGATGCTGCGGACGTACGCTTCGGCCGCCTCGCCCTTGCCGTTGGACGCCAGCTGCCGGAGCGTCATGACGTGGGAGCGCGTCGTGCCGTAGTCCTCACCGAAGGCGGTCTCGCGGTGCGTCTGGATGTGGTCACGCAGGCGTCCCGCTTCCTCGTTGTACTCCTGGCGCCACATGGGCGGGAGCTTCACCTGGCTCACGATGACGTGCTTCTGCGGGAGGTCCTTGAGAACCTCCATCTTCACGCGCCGCAGCATGATGCCCTGGAAATACTCGCGCAGCCGAGATATCACTTGCATGCGCACTTCTGGCGTGCCCTGGTCGAGTGGCTGGACGAACCGGTGGCGGAACCATGCTTCGTTGCCCCACTCGCCTGGGTGGATGAACTCCAACTGTTTCCTGACCTCGTCCACGCGGTTCATGGCGGGCGTGCCCGAGAGGAGGAGCCGGCGCGGGATGCTGATGAGCGAGTCGTGCACGGCCTTCGTGCGCTCTGCTTCCTTGTTCTTCACGTAGTGCGCCTCGTCGAGGATGACGAGGTCGGGCTTCACTTTCAGGAGCTGGTCCTGCCGCGATAGCAAAGCGTCGTAGCTGGCCACGACGAACTTCTCGTTGGTGGGTGTCTTCTTGGACGTGGGGCGGAACACGAAGACCGATTCCGTCGTCATGGACTCGATCTCTCGTTTCCACACGTCGCGCGCGCCAGCAGGGGCGATGACGAGGATGCGGCCTGGCAAGTAGAGCGCGGCAGCGATGGCTTGGATCGTGTTGTGCGTCAGCAGCCCATTCACGACGTAGTTGTGCGCACCGGGCACTTCAACGTCGTAAACGTAGCCATCGAAAGCGATTTCTTCGATTTCCTCCACCTCTGCCCAGTGGAGTGAAGAGGAGCCGACGATGCGCAGTTCATCCGCAAGTGCGGCCTGGCCTTCGTGTTCCAACGCCGCTGCGACGGCGACGGCGCGGTTCTTCGAGATGCCCTTTCCGCGACCGTGCTCCGCCGTCAAGTGATCGAGGCGATCGAGTGGGATGCCGTGGTCGAACCGTGCGCGGTAGGCGAAGCTTTGGACGGGCACGCCCTCCACGTTGGTGCGGCCGCCGACGAGGCACAGCGCATCGAGGCTGCGCTGCTTGCGTTCTGAAAAGAATCCTACCGCAGAGGCGAACCGCGCGACGCTCAGGCCCCCGAACGTGCACCGGTAATAGGTCCGGTACACGCGAGACCCGTTCGTCGCCCGCTTCTTCGTGGGTCGCACACGCAACCACACTCCGAAGTTGCGCAGCACCTGGGCGAGGCCGCGGGCGAGGTCGAAGCTCGCGGTCGTGAGCTCTACGTGCGTGCGGCTTACGGACCCCTCCGCCTCGAAGAACGCGCGGAGGAAAGCGACTTGCGACGCAAGCGGCGCCGCGAGGACGGCCCGCGGCATGACCTTGGCAGCGGCGAGGCGTTCTCCGACGTATCCCCACGGACCGAAGACGTGCCTCAGCTTCGAGGTGAGGATGACTTGCACGTCGCCGCGCGAGCGTCGGGGCGGTCTCAGGTTCACACCGACGATGCGCGCGAGGTCCAGCACACGTTGCAAGACTGCGGGATCACTGTTGTGGAAGAGCCAGACGGGCGTGCGCGACGGATTGTTGCGATGCTCATTCCCCTCGGCAAGTTGCCACGCCATGAGCTCCGCTATCTCAGGTGAGAGCTCGTTCGCGCCGGCATGGTTCGTGAATGCTGGAACGGCGACCTTGTCCCCAGGTCCAAGGAGGCCCGCTTGCGTCCATCCCGTCTCGGGCGTGAAGTAGCGGTGCCGCCAGGTCGATGTGAGCGCGCTTCCGTCCGAGCAACGCACGCGATACAGCGTCTCTTGGACCTGCTGCCGATAGATCGTTTGGACCGGAACGCTCACCATGCCGTGCACGGGATCGAACGCGTTCACCTTGATGGGCGTCGCGAGGCGGGCCCACTCGCCGCCATCCGCGTCGCGCTGGGTGACATCGTGAGGCTCCTCCCAAAGCTCGGCCATCGTGATTGCGCCGCCGTCGAGATGAAGTGTGCTATCGCCGTCGACGCACTTCCCAAGGCCCGGCGGGTCGCCCAAGTACGTGAGGTAGTCTGTCGCGCGGATGAACGCGACGCCCGCACGCTGGTAGGGCCTGAGCTGCACGTGTGCCTTGATGGCGGCGGGGAGCGGTTCGTTGAGGAATGGCGTGATGTCAGGTAGGGGCCGGATGCGGGGCGTGCCTTCCGCGAAGTCCTCGGGCTCTTCCTCCTTCCACTCCGCGATCTCGCGGACGGGGCGGAGCCGCTTGCGGATGAGGAGCGCGCCGAGGTCGGAGAGCTCCGACTTGAGCGTTGGGAAGGCTTTGGGCAGGACGAGGTGCTGCGCGCCGGCTTCGTCGTAGCTGTAGCCGTCAGACCCCTTCAGCATCGCGAGCGCGCGCGGGAAGCCCTCTTCGAGCGCCTCACTGGCGAACTGGAAGCGCGAGCGACGGCCCGCGGCGTCGAAGAAGAGCGTGAGACCATCTAGGGGAAGGTCCACGAGATGCGTGTGCTCGCGGCGCGCGCCCATCGCTTCGAGGCGCCCGATGACGCGGGGGAATCGTTCCTGGTCCGTCGTCCAAATGTGATGCTTGAGCGACGCGCGGAAACTGCCCGGGTCCGACTTCCGGATGTGCTTGAGCGCGCGCCGCATCAGTGCGTCCTTTGGGTCCTGCGGCCGGAAGAACACGGAGCCCGTGCGCGTTCCCTGCACGAGGATGATGCTGCCAAAGAGGCGCGTGCGGTCGTCACCCGACGCGTCCACGGCGACCTTGGGGCCCTCGCTTAGCCACCCCACGTCCGCAGCGACGTTCACTTTGGGTTCGTCGCGTTCCTCCTGCGTCTTGATCGCGCGGAAACCGATCTGCTGGTGCTTCTGCAAGTGCTCGTGCAGGACTTGCGCGGCCCACACGCCGATCTCGGGGAGGTTGCGGAGTTGCCTGGGAGTGGCTTGCAGCAGGTCAGGGACGGTGCGGAACACGCGCGCTACTTCCTTGGCGCGCTTTGGCCCGATGCCGGGGAACAGGTCGAGGAGGAATTGATAGACTTCCGGCGCGGGCTGCTGGGGATTCAGCGTCGTCGCGCCAGTCGCGCTGGCTTCTGATAGTTGCGCGATGACGTGGAGGAGGAGCGCGCCTACGTGCTCGCAGGGTTGCTTGCGCGCGCGGGGGCACTTGCAACTGAACGTGCCAGAGTAGTGGATACGGACGTTGAAACCAGTGTCGCGCCGGCGCCCGCGCACGCGGCCTTGCGCAGCGCTCGCACCGACGACGACCTTCTCGACGAACCCGGAGTTGCGCGAGTAGCGCGCGAGCTCGTCGATCTCCCCGCCCGCATTGAAGAGTGCGCCATAGAGGCGCTCGAGGTCGTTGCGCGACACGTTTGGCGGAAGCGTCAAGGCAACAGCGGAATGCAGCTTCTCCTCATCAATCCCATCGTTCGTGGTACGGGGGGGAGGGACGGCGTTCGAGGAGCGGAACGCGCACCGTTCACGCCTCCACGTTGGCGGGTGCGTGCGTCCGCCTGCGCGCATATG
>Ga0265292_1002627_pt1 | contig 12173 bp, 10 predicted proteins | sample Munlanlewell296A_FD_189080 | JGI IMG/M metagenome (GOLD analysis project Ga0265292, IMG submission 189080) | Leachate microbial communities from a municipal landfill in Southern Ontario, Canada - Leachate well 296A | ecosystem: Engineered > Solid waste > Landfill > Unclassified | place: Canada...
TAGTGTCGTCGTCAGCAACCTGCCAGCGCGCGACATCCTTTTTGCATTGGCGCGTGATGCCAAACTCAATATAGACATACACCCCGGCTTGGTCGGCGAAGTCACCATCAACGCCATCAATCAGACCTTGCCACAAATACTGGACCGCATTTCGAAGCAGGTGGAGATGCGCTACGAGTTAAACGACAACAACCTAGTTGTGATGCCCGATAGCCCCTATCTGAAGAGCTACAAGATCGATTACGTGAACATGTCACGCGACGCGGAAGGTGGAATTTCAAACACCAGTCAAGTAGGCGGTGCCGCTGGTGGCGCTAATGCGGGTGGCAATAACTCTAAGCTAGCCATCACCAACACTTCCAAGAATCATTTCTGGGATACGCTAGTCAAGAACATTACCGATGTCTTGCGTGAGACTGACAAGGTGCTCCCGGAAGGGTCGAGCGAGACTGTCATTGAGCAAAGCTCAACCAATACAACAACTGGCTCAACACCAAAGAATAAGAAAGCTTCGACAAAAGGCGGCGCTGAAAATGATGGTGCCGCAGCGACTATTGAAGGGGAAGGCACGACAGTTACAAGACGTAGCACTTTCCGCGAAGCTGCATCGGTGATTCCCAACCCCGAATCAGGCATCATCACTGTGCGTGCTACAGGACGACAACATGAAAAGATTCAAGAACTAATCACGCTAGTGATGCGCAATGCCCGCCGCCAGGTTCTCATTGAAGCAACCATTGCTGAAGTTCGTCTGAACAGAAATTACCAGCAAGGGATTAATTGGGCCAAGTTGGCTGGCAGTGGGCTCTCAATCGGGCAAGCTGGAACAGCAGTATTGCCTACGACTGCAGCCGCCACTTTTGCTGGTGGTCTGGTCGTTAACTATACGAATCCTGCATCCAAGTTTGGAAATATAGCCGGCAGCGTTTCCCTGCTGGAAACTTTCGGCGACGTGAAAGTTCTGTCCAGCCCTAAGTTGAGTGTTTTGAACAACCAAACCGCAATGCTTCGGGTCGTAGATAACAACGTCTACTTCATCGTATCTGCCACAACAACCACTCCAACAACTGGGCCTGCTATCACCACCTACACCACAACCGTAAATACGGTTCCCGTGGGCTTCTCGATGAGCATCACGCCTCAGATTAACGAGAACGACACCGTGCTACTCAACGTCAGGCCAACAATCACAAGATTGCTGACCCCGGCAACTGACCCAACCCCAGGTTTGACCATTAGCAACAAGATCCCTCAGGTCTCAACGCGCGAAATGGAATCCGTATTGAAGATCGAGAACAATCAAATCGCGGTATTGGGTGGACTCATGCAAGACGAGCTTAACAATCTATCCAGTGGGATGCCCGGGTTATCTGACATCCCGTTCGCGGGCAATTTGTTCAAGAATCGCGATGACACCACTACAAAAACGGAGCTCGTGATTTTCTTGCGCCCTGTCGTCATTAAAGATTCCAGTTTGGATGGGGATTACAGCGCATACAACAGCAATCTGCCAGATAAGAACTATCTGAAACCTGAAGATGAAAAGGCAAACAGATGAGCCTACTTCTCGATGCGATGAAAAAGTCAGGTGACAAATCCCAGAGCACGGGATTGTCGGGAATGTCGTTGGAAGAGGTTGCGCCCGCCACATCTCGCAGTGAACCAACACCTGATGCAAGCGCCACCTCGGCTTCACGTGCTGCAGGTCAAACTTTGTTCGCAGCCAAGAAGAAAAAAGAAGCACCGAAATTTCGCTGGAAACTGGGTCTGGTACCCACGACGTTCCTCATCTGTTCAATCATCGGCAGTATCTACGGCTATTACGTTTGGCGGGAGCTGAATCCGCCACAGCGTGTGGCAGAGCGCCCAGTCGCGCCGCCCGCACCAACCCCAATCTCAGCACCAGCACCGCCGCCACTAGTAGCCAATATAACGCCTACGGTTGCGACACCACCCCAACCGCCTGTTGCAGAAACTACGCCAGCAGTAACTGCCCCTGCGATAGAAAAACCTGCCACGCTGAATTACACGATCGCAAAGCCGCGCCCCAAGGGAACTGCAAGGCCGGCTGCGCCAAAAACACCTTCTGGAATGTCTATCGAACGCCAGCAAGTAACAGACACGATCACACCCGCCCTAGTGGACGCTTATCAGGCATATCAGCGTGGTGATTACACAACCGCATCACAGGGCTACAAAGAAGTGCTTAAACGTGACGAACGCAACCGCGATGCATTGCTCGGTTTGGGTGCGATCGCTCAACAGCAAGGGCAAGATCAGGCTGCTCAACATTATTATCGCCAGGTGTTACTGCTCGATCCACGCGACTCGGTGGCGCTCGGGGCGATGGCGGCATACAGCGCAAACAATGGTGTCGATACCGAGAGCCAGCTCAAGCAGATGCTGAATGAACAGCCGCGTTCTGCCTCTTTGAACTATGCCTTGGGCAATGTGTATGCAGACCAATCACGCTGGGCCGATGCACAGCAAGCCTACTTCAACGCACGTATGTTGGAGCCGTCTAACGCACAGTTCACTTACAACTTGGCAGTAAGCCTCGATCATCTTGGGCAAAGTAAATTAGCGGCTCAGTATTACCAGCAAGCGTTACAACTCGACCCTGCCAACCATGCCGGATTCGACCACGCCCAAGCGCAACGACGCCTGAATGAACTGACACCTTCTCACTAAGGACGACGATGGCAGTTCCGCAACAACAGATCCAACAGCCTATCGGACAATTGCTCATCGCTAAAGGCGTCATCAGCGAAGATCAGTTGCGCATTGCCACGCAAGAACAAGCTAAATCACCTCAGCCTCTGGGGCGTTTGTTAGTGCGTCTAGGTTTCTTGTCTGAAGCCACTATCCGTGACGTACTCTCAGAGAACCTAGGTCAAGAAAGCGTCGATCTTGCTAACGTCATCGTCGATTCCGCCGCAGTCTCGATGATCCCCAAAGAGGTGGCACGCCGCTACCTACTGGTGCCGTTATCAGTTGATTTGGCCAACAAACATCTGACTCTCGCGATCGCCGATCCAGATAACATCATCGCGCTCGACCAAGTGCGCGCCTTGTTGCGTGATGAGTACCGACTCATTACCTTGCTTGCGAGCGAATCGGACATTCTGCGCGCCATCGACCAGTACTACGGATTCGAACTATCCATCGACGGCATCTTGCACGAGATCGAACCCGGCGAGCTCGAACATCAAGGCTTGCAACAAGGCGTCAACGAATTCAGCCAGCCCGTCGTACGTCTGATCGATGCGCTGCTCACCGAAGCGGTGCAACAGAACGCCTCCGACATCCACTTCGAACCTGAAAATAGTTTCCTACGCATCCGTTATCGTGTGGATGGCGTGTTGCGCCAAGTGCGCAGCTTGCACAAGAGCTTCTGGCCGGCGATGGTCGTGCGTATGAAGGTGATGAGTGGCATGAACATCGCAGAGACGCGCGCACCGCAGGATGGTCGCATCTCATTACGCCTGTCTGGCCGCCCTATCGATTTTCGTGTCGCTTCGCACCCGACCACTTATGGCGAGAATCTGGTACTGCGTATTCTGGATCGTCAAAAAGGTATCGTGCCGGTCAATCAGATCGGCCTTGATGATGCGGCACTGTCCACCCTACTCTCCATCATCTCCAAACCTGAAGGTATCGTGCTGGTGACAGGCCCGACAGGTAGCGGCAAAACGACTACGCTGTATTCCGTGTTGAATCATGTGAACACCGAATCGGTCAACATCATGACGTTGGAAGATCCGGTGGAATATCCCATCCCACTGATTCGCCAAAGCTCGGTGAACGAAGCCGCCAAGCTCGATTTTGCGAGTGGTATCCGCTCTTTGATGCGGCAAGACCCCGACATCATTCTTGTCGGCGAAATTCGCGATCATCCGACTGCGGAGATGGCCTTCCGTGCCGCCATGACCGGCCACCAAGTTTATTCGACGCTGCACACCAACTCCGCTGTCGGCGCCATTCCGCGCCTGCTAGACATCGGCATTCTGCCCGACATCCTAGCAGGTAACATAATCGGTATCGTGGCACAACGTCTGATCCGTATGCTGTGTAAACATTGCAAGTATCCCTATCAGCCTGACGGTGCTGAGCGCAAATTACTCGGCCTAGTCCACAACGAGGAAGTGACACTGTATCGCGCAGCAGGTTGCGAACATTGCCGCCACCAAGGATACACAGGTCGCCAAGCCATCATGGAGATCCTCAAGATGGACTCTGACATCGACGACCTGGTAGCACGTCGCGCCAGTATCCGCGACATCAAACATGCTGCACTCGAGGCAGGTTTCCGCCCACTGGCACAAGACGGTATCCGCCGTATTTTGCAAGGCGCAACCTCCGTAGCCGAAGTCTCACGTGTGGTCGATCTAACCGACCGCCGCTAAACGATCCATATGGCGCTCTATTCCTACAAGGCAATCGACAGTAACGGCAAGTCCGTCAAGGGTATGCAGGATGCTGCCAACCTGATTGACTTGGAGATGCGTTTGAAACGTGGCGGTCTCGACCTCATCAGCGGCAAAGAAGAAGAAAGCAGTGCGTCCTTCGGCGCCAGCAAAGTCAAACGTATCGACCTCATCACCTTCTTCTTCAATCTGGGACAACTCAGTCGTGCAGGTGTGCCGCTTTTGGAATGTTTGGGCGACTTACGCGACACCATGGAAGAAGCCAAATTCCGCGAGATCATCGCCAGCATGGTGGAGTCTATCGAGAACGGTAAAAAATTATCGCAAGCGATGGCAGAGAACCCCAATGCTTTCGACAAGATCACAGTGAACCTGACTAAAGCGGGTGAAGACAGCGGTCGTTTGGTCGAAGTTTTCGAACATCTAACCGAATCTCTGAAGTGGCAAGACGAAATGGCTTCGCAAACCAAGAACATGATGATCTACCCCTTGTTCGTCGGCACCATCGTATTGGCCATCACCTTCTTCCTCATGATCTATCTGGTGCCCCAACTGGTCGGTTTCATCAAAGGCATGGGGGGGGAACTTCCGATTCAGACACGCATGTTGCTTGCCACCTCCAATTTCTTCGTGAACTTCTGGTACGTCATCCTGCTCGCCCCCCCTGTTTTGATTGGGGTGTATAAAGGCGCACTGACGATCAACCCAAAATTGCAATACAACGTCGACAACCTAAAACTGAACATCTGGCCAACCGGTCCGATTCTGCGCAAGATCATTCTGGCGCGCTTCGCCAACACCTTCGCAATGATGTACAGTTCAGGCATCACCATTCTGGACTGCATCGCCAATTCGCGCGATTTGGTCGATAACCAAGTCATCGCACAAAGCCTGCAGAACGTAATGAAAGAGATCGAATCGGGCAAGAACCTGACACAGAGTTTCCAGCAGACGGGCATCTTCCCGCCGCTGGTGGTGCGCATGCTCAAAGTGGGTGAAGCGACGGGTCAGTTAGATCAGGCATTGCTCAATGTCAGCTACTTCTACGATCGTGATGTCAAAGATTCCATCAAGAAGGTGCAAGTAATGATCGAACCCATGATGACTGTCATACTCGGCGCACTGCTTGGCTGGGTGATGCTGTCAGTGCTATCGCCAATCTACGACATCATCGGCAAGGTACAACTGTAATGTCACGCACACTTCTATTTCTCAGTGCAGACTCTTTTCAAGGTTTCGTTTGGAAGGGCTCTCACCTTGCTGTGGCTCGCAACTTTTCCAATGATTCCGATGGCAGAGAGCAATTCTCCGAATTTCTAGGACGCTATCGCTACCCCGCGTATCTACTGGTTGACATCATTGAGGAAGACTTTCACCTTGAGACCATACCGCACCTAGTAGGTCCTAGCCGTACTGCCCTGCTAGAGCGCAAATTTGAACAGTACTATCGCAGCACACCTTTTCATCAGGCCACGTTGTTGAAACGCCAGGCAGATGGGAGGCGCGACGACGAATTCTTACTCTCAGCTCTGACCAATCCCCAGCGTATCTCGCCATGGTTAGATGCCTTACATGCGAAAAAAATACCGTTAGCGGGCATCTTCTCCGTCCCCAATATCAGCACACCCTTGTTAAAGGACATCTCGTCTGAGCACGTGTTGTTGCTGACATGGGAAAAGAGCGCAGGACTACGCCAGACCTACTTCAACAACAAGCGACTACATTTCTCTCGACTGATCCCTATCAATCAAGGGAGCTCATTCAGCGACTCTGTGGCGGCAGAAACACCTCGCACTCAACAATATCTAAAGAGCCTGTCCCTACCTCCGCCAGGCGAGACGCTGGAAGTCCACCTGATCTGCCACTCAAAGGATATGGCAGAGTTGCGAACCAAACTCTCTGGCGACAGCGAACTGGCGTTCACTTACATTGACATCGAAGAGTACGCAAAGCGCCACAAATGCAAGCATGAGTTCACCGATTCGGATGCAACGCCACTGTTGCTTGCCCTTCTGGCAACCAAGCCGCCAGCGGCCCACTACGCCAACTCAAATCACACGCACTATCACTTGTTGTGGCAGCTACGTCACATCTTCACAGGACTTGCCATCGTGACACTACTGGCAGGCGCTTTATGGAGCGGACTCTCGTTCATGCAGGGTAAAGAGTTCTCAGGAGAAACAGAGCCCATCAAGATTCAAACTGAACGTATTCAACAACAGACACAACAGATATTGCGCAGTTTCGGCAACACCACGGTACCTGCAGCAGATATGAAGACAGCTGTGTTGCTAGCTCGAAATCTGAACCAATATTCACACCCCCCTAAGGAACTGCTCTTTGAGTTAAGTGCAGTGATGGATAGCTTCCCGCGCATCACCTTGCGCAGCCTGTCATGGCAAGCCAGTCCTAGCGATGCCTCACCATCACCTTATCCCGCACAGGCCATCTCATTTGAGGGCGAGCTCACCGACTTTGGCAATGACCACAGAAAATCATTGGAATACCTTGCCCGCTTTCAGCAAGCGTTGACCCAACATGGCTATACTGTCAGCGCAGAAATCATGCCATTGGACATTAGCTCCAAAGGGAGTATCAGCGGCGATGCAAGCGTCGATGATGGCAAACATACCCAATTCAAATTGAAGATCATATGGAGGCATCCATCATGAGTTTTTCAGTTTCAGATATCGCTGAAATAAAGTGGAGCTTGGGAGCATTCGTTCTCAGCATGGCTGTAGTTGCTGGACTTTCCAACTTCAGCGAAGTCTACCGACATGGCGCACTCCAAGCTAAGCAATCTGCGCAAGAGCAATTAAACAAAGCTCGAGAAAGTTTCGCCACCGCACAGAACGACTTTGAGAACATGGCGACCTACAAGCTGGAATATGAGGCCTTGGAAAATCAAAAGGTCATCGGCAACGAACAGCGCCTAGACTGGATAGAAGGACTGGAAAAGATCCGCAAGCAAGGCGTCGTGCTCGATTTCAAATACTCCATCGGACCGCAACAAAGTTACGCGCCGAACCCGCCGCTCGATGCTGGCAACTTCGCGCTCAACCTAAGCCCGATGACACTACAGATCGATCTGTTGCATGAAGAACAACTGGATTACCTATTCTCCACCATGGCGAATCAAATGCAAGGATGGTTCATCTTGGATCGTTGCAGCCTATCTACTGGTGCAAGCCCAACAGGAGAGATAGCTTCACTCAAGGCTGATTGCACTGGTGGATGGCTCACCATGAAGAATAGGAATGCGCCATGAACATCTCCCGCCATCCCAACACATCGACATGCTCAAAACAGGCCGCCCTTCTGTCAGACCGGAATCCAGCTCATAAAGTTACTCTTTTTACTTTTGTATTGATTGCTGCGGTGGTATGGCATGCAAACTCCAATGCGGCAGAATTGGGGCGCCTCTTCTACACCCCACAACAACGCACACAGCTTGAAGCACAACAAGCAAGCGGCGCAGTGACAGATGGTGGAAAACGCAACTTCATCGTAGTTAACGGCGTCATCCAAAAACAAGGCGGCAACCGCATCGTATGGCTGAATGGGGAAGCACAGACACCTGTACGCGCCAACAACAACCCAGCAAGTATCGACGTGGCGGTACCGGGAGAAACCAGGCATGTTCAGGTGAAGGTCGGGCAGAAACTGATACTACGAGAACCTACTCCTGCCCAAGAGACAGCACCTCCAACACCCGCTCCCCGCCCCCGATCTGAAGATGAGTGAAGCTCTATGCGCGCATCTACATTCGCCCATAAAACCAAACAGCAAGGAGCTGCCTTCATTGTAATGATGGTGATATTAGTGCTAGGTATTACTTCCTACTTTGTCAGCGGCTTGAATGGTACGAGTTTGCGCAATGCGCGCAATGAGAAAACTGCTGAAGCACTCGTAGCCGCCCGCGAAGCCTTGATGGGATATGCCATAAAAAATGACAAGCGGCCAGGTAGCCTTCCCTGTCCAGATACAACCAATGACGGCACAGCTGAAGGCTCTTGTTCTGGGTCCAACCTCATTGGGCGCATCCCTTGGAAAACCCTAGGGATTCCTGACCATCGGGATGGTTACAACGAAACCTTGTGGTACACGCTTGCTCCCAGCTTCAGAAATACGGGAACTTCACTTTACAGCGACTCAACTGCCGAATTGAGTCTATCTGGCACCAGTGACGTTGCTGCCATCGTCTTCTCAGCGGGACCGGCTCTGGCAAACCAACAGCGTGATACCAACAACGCGACTTGCCCACTAGACGGCATATCGCGTCCAGCCAATCTCTGCGCAAGCAATTATCTAGAAGGTGAGAATCAGGATAACGATTACGTTTTTAGCCGCGCATCAGAAACGGACACCTTCAACGATGCCTCCCTCGAATTGAAGGCAGAGCCGTTATTGAGCCTAGTAGAACAACGCATCGCCCGCCAAGTGCTAACTTGTCTGAATGATTATGCCGCCAGCAATCCATGGGGAAGGTTCCCTTGGTCAACCCAACTGGATGGCGGAAGCAGCCCGAACTATGACGACAATTCCGATGAGCGCTTCGGCAGATTGCCTGACGATTTGGGTGAAACTAAAAATGACAGCATCGACACGATGCCAGACATCTGGCCCTCCAGCTCGGATGCCTGCAATGGCATTTTCTCGACCACCAGCGGTTGGTGGGACAACACAAAATGGAAAGAACTGGTGTTCTATTCCGTAGCTAGCCGTTATAAACCCAACGATTACCTACCCAGCAGTCCATGCAGTACGACTTGCTTGGCCGTCACCCCTCCCTCCGTTAACTACGACAAAAAAATCGTGGTTATCGTGGCTGGTAAAAAATTATCTGGACAGAGCCGAACTAGCGATTTGGATAAAGCCACACCATCCAATTATCTGGAAGGTAATAACGCGACCGCTGATTCGACCAAACTGTTTGAACAAAGCCTAAGAAGTAGCACTTTCAATGACACGGTAGTCTTCCAATGACCCAATCGCCCAAATCACGCCATCAAATCCAAGGCTTCTCGCTAGTCGAAATGGCTATCGTGTTGACGATTGTTGGCCTACTGATGGCCACCCTTCTACCTAGCCTGACCAGCCAAATGGAGCAACAACGGCGCGTAGAAACTCGCAAACAATTGGAAGATATACGCCAGGCTTTGATGGGCTTCGCCGTAATGAATGGCAGGTTACCTTGCCCAACCACTCAAACCGATCCCGCCAATGCCAACTATGGCATGGAGGCTGGAAGCTGTAACAGCAATCCGTCAGCAGAAGGTTATCTACCTTGGAAAACACTAGGAGTACTGGAAATCGATGCATGGGGAACAAAGCGCAGCGTCTCATCCAGCTCTTGGAATGGCTATTGGCGCTATCGCGTGGATCGCGAGTTCTCCAATAGTGGAAGTCTAATCACGCTAACCGAAGTCCCACATAGCAATGATGCGCTGACTATCCGGGATTCTTCCGGCAACTCTCTGATCTCGACAAGCGAACGCCCCATTGCCCTCGTATTTTCTACTGGGCCGGATCTACTCCCCAACGGACAGAACGCGAGCTTTGAATCTGGCGGCACACCTGGTATCTACGAGAGTGATGTCCCCGGAAGCAGTTACGACGACATGTTGATCTGGCTTTCCCGCCCACAACTTTTCAACCGCATGGTCGCGGCAGGAAAGCTACCTTAAACCCTGCGCCAAGTCGTTCCCTGTGCCGTGTCTTCCAGCACGATTCCCGCTTCTAACAATTCTTTGCGGATGCGATCCGCCTCGGCGAAGTTTTTGGATTTCTTTGCAGTGATGCGTGCTTCGATCTGATTGTTGATTGCAGCATCATCCAAACCTCCCTCACTTGCTTCGCCTTGCAAGAATTCTTGGGCATCCCTCTCCAGCAATCCAAGCACTCCCGCCAACGCTTTCAGTTGTGCAGCCGCTTCCGTTGATTGACTGCGGTTCACTTCGGCAGCGAGGTCGAACAGCACGGCAACGGCTTCGGGGGTGTTGAAGTCGTCGTCCATCGCGGATTTGAAGCGCTGGGCATGTGCGTCCTTCCAATCAACTGCTCCCCCACCCCAACCCTCCCCCGGTGAGAGCGGGATTGACTTCAGAGCAGTGTAGAGCCTTGTCAGTGCCCCCTTGGCATCATCCAAATGCTGATCGGAATAATTCAGTGGGCTGCGGTAATGCGCGCGCAGAATGAAGAAGCGTACGACTTCGGCATCATACTTTTTGAGTACCTCTCGAATAGTGAAGAAGTTGCCCAAGCTCTTGGACATCTTCTCGTTATCCACGCGCACGAAGCCGTTGTGCATCCAATAATTCACGAAGCTACATTGATGCGCACCTTCACTTTGCGCGATCTCGTTCTCGTGATGGGGGAACTGCAAGTCTGCACCGCCACCGTGGATGTCGAAATGTTCACCCAGTAATTCGGAACCCATCGCGGAACATTCGATGTGCCAACCGGGACGGCCTTTACCCCATTTGGAATCCCATTTCACCTCGTCCGCTTCGCTCTCTTTCGCAGATTTCCACAACACGAAATCGAGCGGGTCGTTTTTGTCTGTCGCCACGTCAACACGTTCACCCGCACGCAGGTCTTCCAGCGATTTTCCTGAAAGCTTGCCGTAACCGTCGAACTTACGTACGGCGTAATTCACATCGCCATCGGCGGCTTGATACGCCAGTCCGTTCTTCTCCAAAGCTTCGATCATCTCCAGCATCTGCGGCACATATTGGGTTGCACGCGGTTCATGGTCGGGACGCTGCACGCCAAGCGCATCGGCATCCTCATGCATCGCATCGATGAAGCGCTGCGTCAGCGCATGGATGGACTCTTTGTTCTCCGCAGCACGCTTGATGATCTTGTCGTCGATGTCGGTGATGTTGCGCACGTAGTTCACGTCGTAACCACTCGCCTTCAACCAACGCTGCACCATGTCGAACACCACCATCACGCGCGCATGGCCGAGGTGGCAGTAGTCGTACACCGTCATGCCGCACACGTACATGCGAACGGTGTTCGGGGTGATGGGTTTGAAGTCTTGCTTATCGCGGATGAGGGTGTTGTATATCTTCAGCATGGGGATTCACACAGGCATTGGTTTGTTGTCGTTCAGATTGAGCCAACCTTTGATGATTCGATAGAGCATCCAGCAGAAACCCGCGAACAACACCACGAAACCGATCAGGATGATGAGTGTCGTCCAACCGATCACCGCCCACAGCAAGCCGTACCAGAAAGTACGTATCTGCCAAGTGAAGTGGCTCTCCAACCAAGTACCGGCAGCATCCTCACGCTTAATGTAGTTGATGATGATGCCAGCGATGGCTGTGACACCCGTGAAGTAAGACAAGGCATACAAAACATATACGATTTGCGTGATGGTCCTGAGCGACTTGATACGCTCCTCCTGCGGAATGACGATCTCTTCGTTCACGCCTTACTCCTTCGCCCAAGAATCTTTCAATGTCACGGTGCGATTGAATACCCGCTTGCCACCAGCCTGATGATCACGACGATCAGTACAGAAATAGCCAAGACGTTCGAACTGGTAACGCGTCTCTGGCTGAGCATCCTTCACACTCGCCTCCACCCATCCTTGCACCACTGTCAGTGAAGTAGGATTCAGATAGTTGCAGAAATCCACGTCTTTATCCGCATCGGGTTCGGACACACTGAACAGTCGATCGTATAAACGAATCTCTGCAGGCAACGCGTGTTCACGTGACAAGAAGTGAATCACGC